>OOAO01000556.1_pt1 | contig 41313 bp, 32 predicted proteins | sample 1671821 | NCBI WGS metagenome assembly OOAO01 (sample SAMN06348196, study PRJEB24527) | human gut metagenome | biome: human gut; feature: ankylosing spondylitis patient; material: feces | host: Homo sapiens | place: China | collected 2015-10 | reverse complement strand
TTGTTGCTCAGGTACTTAAAAAAAATATTTTATAATAGTGTTGCGGAATTAAGGTCATATACCAATTATGCGTTTTTTAATATTATTCCTTTTCATATTATCTACCTCTCTGATACAGGCACAAGAAGTTTTATTAGAATCAAAAATCAAAACATCGATTGAAAACGTCCCTGCACAGGTTGGAGTAGCAATAATCATTAACGGGAAAGATACCATAACTATAAATAATGAGTGTCATTATCCATTGATGAGTGTCATGAAATATCCTCAAGCTTTAGCTGTACTCCATTATCTGCACCAACATAATCAACCGCTTTCCACCAAGATATTTATACCTAAAGAAGCACTGCTTGATGATACTTACAGCCCTTTACGCGATAAATATCCGGGAGGAAACATTTACATGCCCATAGATCAGTTATTAGATTATACCATTCAAAAGAGTGATAATAATGCTTGCGATATATTATTCAATTATACCGGCGGCGCATCGTATACAGATTCCTATATACGTTCTTTGGGGATTAATAATTTTTCCATATCAAAGACAGAAGATGACATGCATAAGGATTTGGCAGCTTGTTATGAGAACTGGAGTACCCCTTTGGAAATAGCTTCCCTAACCGATATGTTATTTTCAAAAGAATTATTTCCAACCGAATATCAAAACTTCCTCAAAGAAACAATGCTTAATTGTCAAACCGGTACTAATAGGTTACCAGCTCCTTTGTCGGATACTACAGCACGAATAGGTCACAAAACAGGAACTTCCGACCGAAACGTGCAGGGAGAGTTAATTGGTATCAATGATGTTGGTTTTATTCTTCTTCCAGACGGGAAACGCTACACAATAGCAGTATTGGTCAAAGATTCAAAAGAAAGTATGGCTGATACTGAAAAAATCATAGCAAATATTTCGGGAATTGTATATCATCATCTAGTTTCAGAAAAGAACATCTCCAACAAATAAACTTAATTCACATACAAAAGTAAAATCAACACCTACCACTTTTAGCCAATTCTGCACGAATACGGCTCAACGATTGTGGGGTTATATATAAATATGAAGCTATATATTTTAATGGGACATGACGAAGAAGCTCCGGGTTATCTTCAAGTAATGCCAAATAACGTTCCCTAGCCTGGGAAGCCCCACCATTAATAAGCCATGTTTCTACATTAAGAAATTCACGCTCAAAAAGTTTTCTTCCTAAATTGGCAAAATCAACTGATGAAGCAAACAACTTTTCCAATTTCTGCTTTGGCATACAATACAATGCAGCTTCACTCATTGCCTCAATAGTTATTCTCGAAACAGCATTATCGACATATCCCCATGTAGAGAATAAGGCTTCTCCTTCAGAAGCAAACCAGACAGATACCTCCTGCCCATCACGTAAATAATGCCCTCGCCAAATACCACGAGCAATTATATAGAAAGACGTGTCACGTTCTCCCTCACGTACCAGACAATCACCTTTACGATAAGTCTTATATTCCATACCCTCAATCAATTGTCTTCCTTCAGCATAAGGGAAATAATATTTTGCACAAAATCTTTCTATAAATGAATCCATATCTTTTATATTTTCTTTGTACAAATGTAACAATCCTCACTAATTTCTCCGATTCTCCAACCAATAAATCACCAAAACAAATAAGAAAGTCAATAACTCCGACATCGGAACAGCCAGCCAAATTCCCCAGGATCCCCAAATAATCGGCAGAATCCAGAAACACAAAAGGATTAAAGCAAAACCACGTAACAATGTTATAATCATGGCGGGACAATCACGTTCCAGGCTCTGAAAATATCCAATAGAAACAATATTTATTCCAAAGAATACAAATCCCGAAGCAAATAAGGGCAAACCTTTCACTGCTATATTATATGCCGGATAAGAACTATCAAGAAACATGCCAACAATCTGATGAGAAAAGATCCATGTAAGCAAAAAAACACCAGCTCCGCACAATATCGCAGTAGTCAGTGCCAAACGAAACGTTTCACGAACACGAGCTGTGCATTTTGCTCCATAATTATAGCTCAATATAGGTTGTGCAGACTGGGCAATGGCATTATAAACCATAAAAACAATAGGGAAAAAATAACACGCAATACTATATGCAGCTACACCATCTTCTCCTAAATAACGGATAAAAACATAATTTCCAACAAACATCATAGTCGCAATAGCTGTTTCACATAAAAAAGAAGAAAACCCCAAGCGACACATATATCCTACATTCCTTATGGTAAGATATAAACTCTTTTTACTCAATTTTACTCGACATACATGCAGTATCCTTTCAGGATGAAACAAATAAGCCAAGATCATAACAGCACCAACTATATAGCCCAAACTAGTAGCAAGAGCGGCACCAAACATTCCCCATTTAAGAATAAAGATAAACACATAATCCAGCACAATATTTATTATAGCAGGAATGATATTACACACCATTGCATAATTAGGTGCCCCATCCAAACGGACAAAAAACATACCAGAACAGAGTAAAGCACTAAAGACCAAAAAAGGAACAAACCAGTACATATACTCCACAGCCAAAGGCAATAAACGTTCAGAACTTCCCAACCAGACAGCAACTCGCTCTACATTCGAAACGATTCCTATTGCATAAATCAATAATAAAACAGATGATACAATAATCGCCTGAGTCACATTAATACGTGCAACCTTTGCTTTTCCTTGTGATAAATGGACAGAAGCAACAACTGAAGCACCTATTCCAAACATTAAAGCAACTCCTGTATTAATCAGAAACAAGGGAGCCGTAATATTAACAGCAGCCAGCGCATCACTTCCGATACCTTTACCTACAAATATACCATCTGTTATAATAAATATCGCATTAAATATCATTCCTAATACAGTAGGTATAAGAAGTTTCCGAAAAAGCTTCGGTATATTCATCGTTTTAAAATCAATGCTATCTCTCATATATTATTTTATATTTGAATCCGGATGCAAAAGTACGACAATGGCATGACAGAAAGATTAACATATGGTAATTTCTCACACCTTATTCCAGCTTTTGAATGGAAAATTGTAACTTTGCAAAAGTTTACGAATATAAGACTTATGCAAACGAGCGAAAAGAAATGTTATGAACTTCCGGAGTCATTAGCAAAAAATCTCGGAATTCAACTTATCTCCGTTGAAGAAGGTTATGTAAAAGCAACAATGCCTGTCGACGAACGCACTTCACGCCCATGTGAGCCTGTAGACATTTTAAATGGAGGAGCCTCTCTTGCATTAGCAGAAACTGTTGCAGGATACGGTTCAATCCCTTTATGTGAACCTGGACAAATGCCTTGCGGCATACAGATAAGTGCCAACCATGTACACATGGTTCCAATAGGTACTTACGTCGAAGCTGTGGGAAAACTTGTACACAGAGGACGTACTTCACACGTATGGAATGTCGATATAACCACTCCTGAAGGTAAATTAGTTTCTACTGCACGCATTGTTAATTTAATAGTAAAAAAACGATTATGAATCTTCCCGGAACAACAATTCACAAGCTGATAGATAATCTTACACGTAGTCCTTTCAGTTTTGCTCTATATCGTCTGCCTTGGACAGATGAGCCAATATTGGTTTTACAGGAAGAAGAAGATGTAGAAGTACTAAACAGCCCGGCAGCTTTAAACGGTAAAAGAGGATTTGTCATGACTCCTTTTCATCAAACAGAAGAATATCCGGCAGTCCTTATACGCCCGGATAAAGTTGCACACGAATGGGAAAATATCAGTCAGACTCTCGAAGCATTTGCATCATCAATATCATTTGAATTTTCCTCATCCTTCAATTCAAAAGAAAAAAGAAGTACTAATGCTCAGGAAGCAAAAGAAAAATATGAACAGGTTTTCTCCCGTTTCATTTCATCACTAGAAGATAATACTTTCAAAAAGTTAGTCCTGTCACGCAATTATACTCAAGCATTAGAAGGAGATTTTTCTCCTCTTACGGCATTTATACGTGCATGTAATAACTATCCACGTATGATGATTTCTTTATGTCACACTCCACAGACTGGAACCTGGATAGGAAGTACTCCTGAAATTATTTTAAGCGGACAAGATACAGAATGGCATACAGTAGCTCTTGCAGGCACTATGCCTATGCAAGGTGAAATAATGCCTACAGAATGGAGTGAAAAGAATCAGAACGAACAGGCATTTGTCAGTGAATACATCCGGCAAACTGTAAAACGTTTCGGAAACAAATTAAAAGAAAAAGGTCCTTATACGGCACGAGCCGGACAATTAGTCCATTTAAAAACTGATTTTCATTTTGAGCTAAAAGATACAGCTCATTTAGGTGACATTTTACAGGAGCTTCATCCCACTCCAGCAGTATGTGGCCTTCCCAAAGAAGAAGCATACCACTTCATTTTGAACAACGAAGGATATAACCGGGCTTATTATACAGGAATTATCGGATGGCTAGATCCTCAAGGTGAAACAACACTTTATGTCAATCTACGCTGTATGAATATTACTGATAAAACCGCAACATTCTATGCCGGAGGCGGAATACTTCCCTCCTCTACCGTTGAAACAGAATGGGAAGAGACACAGCAGAAAATGAATACCATGAGGAATATTTTATAAAAATAAAGCTATGTATACTGATAAAAAAAGCATATTACAACTAGCCTCTTTGCTTCGATCATTTGGAATAAAGCGCATCGTTTTGTGTCCAGGAAGTAGAAACATTCCAATAGTTCAAACGTTTGCCAATATACCAGACTTTACATGTTATCCGATGACAGACGAACGAAGTGCTGGTTTCTTTGCACTTGGACTCGCCTTGCATGGGGGAACTCCTGTTGCTGTGTGTTGTACATCAGGTACAGCATTATTAAACTTACACCCAGCTGTAGCAGAAGCCTTTTACCAGCAAGTTCCATTAGTAATAATTTCAGCTGATCGCCCAGCAGCCTGGATTGGACAAATGGATGGACAGACATTACCACAACCGGGAGTATTCGGTACATTAGTAAAAAAATCGGTAAATTTACCCGAAGTAACAAACGAAGAAAGTGAATGGTTCTGCAACCGACTTATCAATGAAGCTCTGCTGGAACTCAACCATCACGGTAAGGGGCCAGTACATATCAACGTTCCGATCAGTGAGCCGTTCTTTTTACTTCCTGAAAAAGAGTTACCTAGTGCACGAGTAATTACACGTTACCAGGGACTAAATATTTATGATAAAGATTACCAACCGCTCATTGAACGATTAAACAAATACCAGCGGCGCATGATCGTAGTCGGACAAATGAATCTGATTTATCTGTTCGACAAAAAATATACCAAAATGCTGTACAAGCATTTCGCATGGTTCACCGAAAATATAAGTAATCGTACCATCCCCGGAATGCCTATACGAAATATAGAGCCTCTACTTTGCTCGATGAACAATGAAGAACAAGAAAAAATGCGTCCTGAATTACTCATCACATACGGAGGGCATATTATTTCAAAACGCTTAAAAAAATTTCTGCGTAAGCATCCCCCGATGGAGCATTGGCATGTATCTGTTGATGGAGAAGTCGTCGATTTATTTGGTTCACTGACCACTATCATAGAAATGGATCCTTTCGAATTTTTGGAGAAGATAGCTCCAATGTTAGATAGCCGTACACCAGAGTACCCAAAGATTTGGGAAACACGGTCAAAAGCTATCCCACAGGCTAGTTTTGCATATTCGGAAATGAGTGCCATTGGTGAAGTCATCCAACATCTTCCTGTTCCATGTTCTTTACATCTGGCCAATAGCTCCGTAGTACGCTATGCACAACTGTTCGATTTGCCTGAAGAAGTGGAAATTTTGTCCAACAGAGGTACTAATGGTATAGAAGGATCACTATCTACCGCACTAGGATATGCAACAGCTTCTGATAAACTGAACTTTATCTTCATAGGCGATTTAAGCTTCTTCTATGATATGAATGCCCTTTGGAATTCTAATTATGGCACAAACATACGTATTCTGCTTCTAAACAATGCAGGAGGAGAAATTTTCCATGCACTTCCAGGCTTGGAATTACATGAAAATGCACGACGCTTTGTCACCGCTACCCATACAACATCTGCACGTGCATGGGCAGAAGACAGAGGATTCGAATATCTTTCAGCACATAATGGAAATGAACTACATACTGCCATAAATGCATTTACTCAACCTGATGTAACTACCCATCCGATTCTTCTGGAAGTATTTACAGACAAGGCATTAGATATCGAATTACTCAAAGAATATTACCATAACCTAAAACAAAAATAAATCCACTATGTCACAAAAGAGAGAATGGAAAACGATAAAAGAGTATCAAGATATTCTTTTTGAATTTTATAACGGAATTGCCAAAATTACAATTAACCGTCCACGTTACCGCAATGCATTTACTCCGACAACTACATCCGAAATAAGTGATGCGCTATATTATTGCCGTGAGTGTCAAGATATAAACGTCATTGTTCTGACTGGAGCTGGAGATAAAGCATTCTGTTCTGGCGGAGATATGCATGTGAAAGGTCATGGAGGATATATCGGTACAGATGGAGTTCCTCGACTGAATGTGCTAGATGTACAAAAACAAATTCGTTCCATACCTAAGCCAGTAATTGCTATGGTAAATGGTTACGCCATTGGAGGAGGACATGTCCTGCACGTAGTCTGCGATTTGACAATAGCTTCCGAAAATGCTATATTCGGACAGACAGGACCAAGAGTAGGTAGTTTTGATGCAGGGTTCGGCTCTTCTTATCTGGCACGTATCGTCGGTCAAAAGAAAGCCAGAGAAATCTGGTTCCTCTGCCGTCAGTATTCAGCACAAGAAGCTCTTGAAATGGGATTAGTAAACAAGGTAGTTCCATTCGATTCATTGGAGGATGAAGTAGTAGAATGGGCGGAAACCATGATGCAACATAGCCCTCTTGCCCTACGTATGATTAAGGCCGGACTGAATGCAGAATTAGATGGACAAGCCGGCATACAAGAACTTGCCGGAGATGCCACTATGCTTTATTATATGACAGAAGAGGCACAAGAAGGAGGACGAGCATTTTTGGAAAAACGCAAACCAGACTGGAGCAAATTCCCTAAAATGCCATAAACAATATCGAAAAAACTTTCTGCACATATCGTCAGAAAGTTTTTTCTTTCTAACTACCTTTTTAAATCAAGTTAAACACCTATGTATACAATAAAAATCATCCCCAAAACATTACACTTCAAACAGCCTGCCGGAACATCTAGAGGAGTTTATCATACACGTAAAGTATGGTATATACTGCTCACTGATACCCAAACAGGAAAATATGGCGTAGGAGAATGTGCACCACTTCCAGCATTAAGTTGTGACGACTTACCAGACTATAGTGAAATTCTGGCTTATCACTGCCATCAGACAGAGTTAAATGGCTATCTTGATTACGAAGCCCTTCGCCCTTATCCATCTATGCTGTTTGGATTAGAGACTGCATTTGCTCACCTGAAAGCTGGCAATTTACAGTTTTGGGACACTCCTTTCTCAAAGGGAGAAAAAGGAATACCCATCAATGGACTCATATGGATGGGAAATTTCGATGAAATGTATTCCCGCATAGAAGAAAAAATGAAATTGGGCTTCAGATGTATTAAAGTCAAAATCGGCGCAATCGATTTCAATAAAGAACTTGAACTACTGGAGCATATAAGACAGCATTTCTCTCCCGAGCAGATAGAACTACGTGTGGATGCCAATGGGGCGTTCTCTCCCGCTGATGCCCCTTTCAAATTGGAAAGCTTACATGCATTCCACATACACTCCATCGAACAACCTATTCGTGCAGGTCAATGGAAAGAAATGGCAACACTATGCCAACAATCTCCTTTTCCAATAGCTCTGGATGAAGAACTTATAGGCATAAACACTATTGCACGCAAAATAGAACTACTCGAAACAATCCGACCACAATATATCATATTAAAACCCTCTCTTCATGGAGGAATACAAGGGGCTACAGAATGGATAAAACTAGCCAAGGAACGGGGAATTGGTTCATGGGTTACTTCAGCACTTGAATCTAACATCGGACTAAATGCCATCGCACAATGGTGTGCAACATTAAGTCCGGATATACCTCAAGGATTAGGAACTGGTATGCTTTTCACTGATAATATCGATTATCCGCTTCATATACAAGGAGATTGCTTATGGTTTCATCCAGAAGAAAAAGATCCAGACTTCAACAAATTCCTATTATGACATTGCCCATGACAACATTTATCACTCAAAGAGCTCAACAAACTATTACCATTAATGGTGAACGTTATACCGCTTCGGAAGCAAAGATTTCTGCTTCTGACGGAAAAAGCCTTCTACAGAAAAAATTCTATGACCTATATGGAAAGGATAGTTTCTATTCTTCCCTTGCTGATTTTTTGGCAGAATGGTTTGACGACAGCAACACGCTAAAAGTTCATACATCTGGCTCAACAGGACAGCCTAAAGAGCTTTGGGTAGAGAAAAGAAAAATGATGAATAGTGCCATACTAACAATTTCTTTCCTCAAACTACATCAAGGCGATAGTGCTATGCTCTGCATGCCTTTACAATACATAGCAGGGAAAATGGTTGTGGTACGTTCACTCGTAGCGGGATTAAATCTCATTCCCATTTCTCCATGCGGTCATCCGATGCAAAACTTAGAAACTCCTCCGATATTTTCTGCCATGATTCCTATGCAAGTATTCAATTCGCTACAAGTTCCGTCTGAACGAAAGTTACTCATGCAGATACAACATCTTATTATTGGTGGAGGAGCTATAGATGATGCACTTGGAAAAGCTCTGCAAGAGTTTCCTCATGCAGTATGGAGCACATACGGAATGACAGAAACACTTTCACACATTGCCCTACGCCGACTGAATGGAAGTGACTATTCAGATTGGTACACTCCATTTGATAATGTCAGCCTCAGCTTATCAGAAGAAAATACGTTGATAATTCATGCACCTTCAGTATGTTCAGAACTTTTGAGAACCAATGATATTGCAGAATTTAATCAACACGGACAATTTCGTATTTTAGGAAGAAAAGATAACACAATCAATACAGGAGGAGTTAAAGTACAAATCGAGCAAGTAGAAAAAGAACTCAAGTCCTTACTCGATTGTCCATTTATGATAACCTCCGTACCTGATCCTAAATTTGGAGAGCGGATAGTTTTATTAATAGAAGCGGTTCATATAAACCACGAACAAATAAACGAATCCATAAAAAAACTTCCTCCTTATTGGCGTCCAAAGCAAATCATACGAATAGATACACTCCCGCTAACTGATACAGGTAAGCCTAGTAGAGCTGTTGCACGACAAATAGCCTCAAATTATATAGATAAAACATAGGAGAAGAATATTTAAATGGTTACCTTTGCTTAAAAAGAAATATCCTAACAACTAATATTTATGGAAGACACTTCATTTTTGGCACCACTGTTATTAACTATTGGTGGACTTGTTATCGGAGCTTTACTAAAATCATTATTACGGCACACACGTATTCCATATACAGTAGGACTATTTGCCGTCGGACTGTTAGTAGGTTTATTAAATCGTTATGGAATTTTTAATTTTTGGAGTGATCTGTCAGAAGGTGTAAACTCTGTGGCCAATATCAATCCTGATTTAATACTCTACTTATTTCTCCCCATTTTAATCTTTGATGCAGCTTATGAACTCAACCTGCATATATTCAAAAAGACATTAGCAAATGCAACTCTACTTGCCGTCCCGGGGCTCATCATTTGTATGCTTCTTACCGGTACATTATTAATAGGAATCGCCCATATTGTTCCTGGATTTGAATCGTGGACATGGGGACTTGCGCTTATGTTCGGAGCTTTAATTAGTGCTACCGACCCGGTTGCAGTCGTTGCTTTACTTCATGAATTAAAGACCAGTAAACGATTCTCTACACTTGTTGACGCAGAATCACTTCTAAATGATGGCACAGGTATCGTATGTTTCATGCTGTTTTTCGGAACTTATGCAGCAACGGGAGGAAGTTCCTCCTCACCAGTAATGGAATTTATACAAGTAGTAAGTATTAGTACACTATTGGGATTCCTACTGGCACGCCTTGTTATTTGGTTTATTACCCGAATAAACTCAGAAGAAATGATCCAAAACAGTGCTGTGATCCTCTCAGCTTATCTCACCTTTATTGTTTCTCAATATTATTTGGGAGTTTCAGGAGTCATAGCCCTGCTGGTTTTTGGATTAACTGTCACTTACGTAGGTAAGCCAAGATTAAAACCCCAAGTTAATAATTTCATGGAACATTTTTGGGAACTCCTTACCTATATCGCAAACACACTGATTTTTATTTTGGTAGGAATTGTAATTGCCCAGAAAGTCAATTTTACATGGGGAGCACTAGGAATTCTAGTACTTATTTACATTTGCCTCAACTTATTCCGCTTCGCCATGATAATGTTACTATATCCACTTATGAAAAGAATGGGATATGGATTAAGTAAACGTGAGTCCGTTATATTGACATGGGGAGGATTACGTGGAGCATTAGGTATGACACTGGCTTTAATGGTATCTTATACCCCTGCTATACCTGAAGATGTACGCAGCCAAGTCTTATTTTTCACAGCCGGAATAGTCACATTAACACTTTGCGTAAATGCTACTACGACACGATGGTTGCTGAATAAATTAGGATTAATCAATATACCCTCGGCACGCATTATATTAGAAAATAAAATCCAGCAAACCATTCGTGAAAATTCAGAAAAATATCTGGAACGTTTAGAAAAGCGTGATGCTTTGGAGGGTACCAATTGGGAAAAAGTCAGACACTATATTTTTCCAAAGCCGCAGGAAGTTACTCATACAGCAGGAACTCATGCCATGCTTACAGAAGTTCGCTTACGTGTACTAGATAGAGAAAAGGCTCTCTGCCATCAACTCTATGATGAAGGCATTATATCGCAAAGTACTTTCCGCAGATTAATGAACTCATTAGACGAACTATACGATCATGACGGAACATATCCATTAGACAATCGCCTTTCAATATTTCGTTTCTGCAACCGGACTGCTTTACTGAACAGTTTAAGAAAAGAGCCCTACCTACACAACCTGATGAGCTTCTATTTCCGTAAACGCATCGCACTAATTTACGACTTGGGAAGAGGATTTATCATTCTACAGAAAGAAGATTTGAAATTCTTGGATGAATTAAAGAACTCTGACTTACTCAATGAGCAATCGATTGTAAACACGCTAAAAGAAGAAATAAACCAGAACATAAAAGCTATGAGTGAACTTATAGACAGTTTAGCTATAAACTTCCCCAGAGCTTACAAACATGCTTTAACGTTAAAGTCGATTCGCATGTTATTAAGTAACGAGCGCAGAACAATCAAGCAAATGGAATCAAATGGTGTCATTTCAGAGAAAGATGCTGAGGGATTATTGGAAAAAGTAGACGAACGAACAGACGAACTGAATACTTTCAGATATACTATACCTGGAACTATTTTACGGAGGCTGTTCAGAAAGTCTTCAAAAGAATTATAATATCAGAACCAAATGAAAACAGTCAGGCTTATCACTTGCGACAGCTCGTTTCAAGCAAGGCTTATTTTAGGAGCTTTAGAAAACGAAGGTATTGCTGGCATATTACATAATGAAAATAGCTCAAACATACTAAAAGGCTATATCAATAATATTGGCGTAGATATTTTTGTGTATGAAGATGAATACGAAAAAGCTCTGAAAGTACTTGAACAAAATGAGATAATAGCAAAACAAATGAAATATTGTCCATATTGCCACTCCGACAATATTGAATATGCCCTGAAAAAAGAGAAAAAAATACGTGCACTCTTTGCGACATTTTTATCTCTGCTTACAGCAACTCCCCTTAAAACAGAACATTGGGAATACATTTGTAAGCAATGTGGGAAACATTTTGAAAATCCAGTTGCATAAAAATAAATGCTTCCTGATGATTTTTATAAAAGCCATCAAGAAGCATTTATTCACTATAGCGCACACGAGTTTCCTTCACAATAGTCCTTACTTATTTCCCCTTGATACTCCGGATGACGCTGCAACCATATTACAGCGTACGAACAAGTAGCTATGGGCTTCAGGGCATTTTCAAGAGCAAAATCATAAGCGGCTTTCACCAAAGCAGATGCAATTCCTCTCCCCCCTATCTCTGACGGAACAATGGTATGACGAATATCCAAACCATTATCATGAATACTATAAGCTACATGAGCTTTATATCCATCAACTTCTATCTCAAATCTTCTTTGTTCTGCATTATGTTTTATATCCATATTACTAAAGTTTAAAGATTTATATATCTGAAGCAATATACAAAATTAAAGAATATTAAAAAAAGAATCAATGAATCTTATTTCAAAAAAATACATGAAATTTGCAGAAATAAAATTCATATAACGATATGGAAAAAGAAAGTCTTATAAAAAGATATTTAGTATTCATCGCAGGTCTGTATTTTTTAGCAATGGGTATATCATTAATTGTTCATTCCAGCTTAGGAACTACACCCATTTCAAGTATGAACTATGTATTAAGCATCAACACATCATTATCCCTCGGTACATGGACATTTATTGTAAATCTGCTCATGATTATCATCCAACTATGGCTGGCAAGCGGCAAATATGGGACACGTAAGGATACCATAGAAATTTTATTGCAGATACCTTTTTCTTTTATATTTTCTGCTTTTATCGATTTAAACATGATACTCATCCACAATCTGGTTCCAAGTAACTATGGCATGGCTGTAGGAATTCTATTAGCAGGATGCATCATTCAATCCATAGGCGTAGTGTTAGAAATCAAACCTAAAGCAGCAATGATGAGCGCTGAAGGACTTGTGAAATATATAGCCCGACGCTGTAATAAAAAATTCGGCAATGTAAAAGTTTATGTAGATATTACACTGGTTAGTCTGGCCATTCTTATATCACTAGCTTTCACCATGCGTATAGAAGGAGTTCGAGAAGGCTCAGTCATAGCAGCTTGTATCACCGGATATATTGTTAACTTTTTGAATTATAAAGTCATGACAAGAAAAACATTATACCGCATCATACCCATAAAACATGAATAAAAGCTCAAAAGAAAAAATTTTAATCAATAATCTCCATTAACTAGAATTCTTATCCATGAACTATCAATTTGAAATCTGTGCCAACTCTGTAGAAAGTTGTCTTGCTGCCCAAGCAGGAGGAGCACATCGAGTAGAATTATGTGCTGGCATCCCCGAAGGAGGTACTACTCCTTCATTAGGTGAAATCCTAACTGCCCGCCGTATGCTTCAAATCAAACTACATGTCATTATACGTCCACGCGGAGGAGATTTTTTATATTCTCCCCTCGAACTGGAAATTATGGAAGAAGATATAAAATTAGCCAGAAAAGCGGGCGTGGATGGCATAGTAATAGGATGTCTTACCCCTGAAGGTGAGATTGATTTACCAGCCATGAAACGCCTCAGAACAGCAGCAGGTGATTGTTCCGTAACATTTCATCGAGCTTTCGACAGATGCAAAGATCCTTTTAAAGCACTTGATGAAATAGCTGAATTGGACATCCATCGTATTTTGACTTCAGGACAGCAACCTACTGCTCCTGAAGGAAGTGGTTTAATAAGAAAACTTGTAGACTATTCAAACGGTAGAGTCAGCCTGATGGCAGGATGTGGAGTAAATGAAAACAATATCCGCCAATTAGCAGCAGAAAGCGGTGCCAGTGAATTCCACTTTTCTGCACGGGAAAAGATAAAAAGTGCCATGCGCTTTTCGAATCCGGAAGTAAAGATGGGAAGTGATTCTATTAATGAATATACACGCGAAATCACAACAGCTCAACGTGTAAAACGAACAATTGATGCACTTACCAGTCTATAATAAAAAATCCTCGGTTCATTTAAAAGCCGAGGATTTTTTATTATACAGATTCTTTCATTTATTCATCCCATACCAAATAAGCAGAAACCAACCAATGATTCAGTTCTTCTCCATTTCCAGGTTGTGCATCGGGTATACTTACAGTAAAAGTATGTTTACCAGCCTGTAGTTCTTTCAAAGGAATTTCCTCTGGAACAACGTCCGACCCAGGACACCAGTTCGAACGAGATAAATCAGAAGATGCTAAAGGTTCCTCTACCATTTTTGTCTTATATCCATCTTCACTAATATAAGCAGCAAGACGTTCTATAAGCCATACTCCCGTAGCTGGGTTAAAACGACGGAATGAAGCACAATCATCTCTCCATGGGATAAAACTATATACTTCTTTTCCATCTACCGAAAGAATATTCTTCTTTTGAACAAACTCATCACCTCCGCTATGACCGCCATGACCAGTTACAATATATTTCAGACGTACATTCTTCGCATTTTTAGGAAGAACAAAATCAGCAGAAACAGATTTACGTGCAAAAATATCCGGATACGACTGTCCAATATAATATACCGTATTCATCAACGGTTCTACATGACGACGTACTAGTTTTTCACATGCAATCGGAGTTTCCTTAATATTCAGTTCCATACTGGCAATATAGCCTTCTGCTGTCCAAGTATCAATAAAAATACCAACATACACTTCACCTTTAAGCGCAGCATACAAGTCGGTAATATCTTGTTCCCACTGTACGCACTTCTCCCATTTAGGGATATATACAGGACGACGTTTGCTAGATAAAGAATCATCATTTTCACTATAATGTCCTACTCCAAATGGTGTCATAAAGCGCATCAATTCGATGGTAGGCAAATAGTTTTTTCCAGGTATTATACCAACCATATTTTCTAATTTCAGACTATCAACCTCAGGAAATTTATTTTTCCCTTGTGCTATACTCAACAAATTGACAGCCGAATTCTTAGGTAAAACAAAACAAGATCCAGATTTATCCCATCTGTCCCCATTCGATGCTACCGTAACCTTTAAACTAACTGTCACGTCTCTTTGATAATCAGGTATCTGGATTTTCTTCAAAATAATACGCCCATTCACTAAATGAATAATGCCATCACTATCTGCTTCCGAAAAGCTTGGATATGTATTAGGCAAAAAACGCACATTCGCATTATCAAATACCTGTAGGCTTAAGTTACCTTTAGCTGGCAGCTCCTTATGACTGGCTGCATTTACTGTTAATGTAAACAGCAGAGAAAAAAGAATAAAGATTGTTCTCATGTCTATGTTAAATTCTAATGCTTTCAGATTAATAAAATTCGAGTTCTTATAAATCAAAGAACTCGAAACTTTTATTTATTCTTGTACGGTAATTGGCTCGCAAGTAAACTTGCTAAGATTGTCTACTACATAGCGTACATTTTCTTCCGGCACACTGATAGCGATACGAAAACTATGAGTAGTAGCCTCTACTGAAATATCTGTACCTGCCGATAGACTATTCAGTTCTGCAGCTGTCAGGCAGAAGCTTTCTTTTTCGCGCAAGTATCTTTTTTCTTTTGAATAAAAATCTTGCTGTGCATAAAACATTGCCCACAATAATTTGTATGCGGCCATATTATAAGGATATTTAAACGTATCAGTACCCTGTCCTATAACTTTATCTGAAAGATACAAGAATCCCCATCTGTCAGGCATATGCATATCAATTTTACCAGTTGGCATCCATACCCAGTTTTCTTCACGCTGTCCCGGTTTCAGCCACTGCACACGTGAAAAATTAATACGCCAATATTTTCCAGTTTCTCCAGGATTAGAGAAATTTACAGTCAATGCTTTATGAGGAATAGCCATCTCTACAGTCCATTGTTTGTCTTTATCTTTCGAGTTATTCAATGTCCCGTCACGATGTACAGCCAGTTGAAGTCCCGGACAATCCCACTGAATCATGAAATTTCCTCCAGAACGATAAGGCTTATCCAACATCAAATCAAATATAACAGCTTTTGCATTAGTTTCTATTTCAAAGTAATTCTGCCCGTCACAATCCGGATCGAGAAAAACTTCAAAATCATTATCATGGTAAATAATTGTATCTCGCTGATTCAGCTTCGCCTTAATATCATCTTCCTGCAACGTAGCAGCAACATAAAGATACTTATCATCCCACAGCATTTTAGCAGAAGTATCATAACACGGCTTAGCAAATCCTTCTCCACTTATATCTACAAAAGAAGAAGTGGGCTGTGCCTTCTGCCAGTCAGCTTCATTCAGTTTTCCATCTACCTTAATTTTCCCATCTACGCGATAACATACATACCCTGCGGGCAAAGTTAGCATACGCTCATACTTCGAATACAAATTTTGCGCCAGAAGTTGTCCTCCCATAGCCAACGCAAGCACACTACATACTAGTTGTTTTCTCATGGTTATTTTTATTAATTACTTTCAATTACTTGACCTGCTCCTCGATATAACTTAACCGGACCATCCAACAATACAGCAATTACCGTTATTTGTGGATCCAGTACGTGTTCTGGTACATCAATATATAAATTGCCAGGAACCTCGCTCCAGTAATTTTTGTTATACACTTTATAAGACAACATGGAGCCATTACCGACAACCCACACTCTATTAACTTTATTCATCAATCCCTTTACTTCGATAGGTCCATTAGGCTTATATGGTAAATAAAGATACAAGATATCTCCACCTTTATTTAAAGTTGTATATCCTTGGAAGTGCTCTGTCGGAATACCAGCACGAGTATCGTAGATAGCTTCTTTATGTTTTTTAGTCCAACGACCAAATTCTTTTAAAATAGCGACCTGCTCTTCAGGAATTGTACCATCTTCCTTCGGTCCAATATCAAGCAGCAGATTTCCACCCATACTTAGACAATCGACAAATGTACGCAATAGGATAAAAGGTGACTTATAGTTTGTATCTGTATGCTGATATCCCCAAGAATCATTCATAGTCATACAAAGCTCCCAATACTTATCTTCAGGACGAACAATAGGAACTCCCTGCTCGGGTGTAGCATAATCACCATATCCCTGAATACGTGAATTTATAATTACATTCTTATTATCAGATCTCAACAAATCAACGATACCTTTAGAGTTCCAAGCTTCTGCTGTTTGTTCCCAGTCTCCATCAAACCAATACAAATCAGGCTTCCAGGTTTTATTCAATTCACTCAGTTGTGCCATATTGAAATCTACAAAACGCTGCCACCTTACAGAATCATCTTTATAACGAACCTCTGTACGTGTCATATTTGGATAATCAGGATGCGACCAGTCCAGCAATGAATAGTAAAATCCCAGCTTCAATCCCTGCTTACGAACTTCCTTCACAAAAGGACTTATTAAATCACGTTTAGCTGGTGTACACTTTACAGTACTGAGTTCTCCCGCCTTTGTATCCCACAAAGCCATCCCATCATGATGCTTGGTTGTAATAACTGTATAGCGTGCACCACTCTCTTTTATTAAGTCAACCCATGCTTTAGGATCATATTTAGAAGCAGTAAATCCATCTTTCTGACTCATGTACTCCTCATAAGGCAGATACTTATTGAAGAAAGACCAACTTTCAGAAACTCCTTTTACAGAATAAATACCCCAATGGATGAAAATACCTAACTTGGCATTTGCAAACCACTCCATTCTTTTTTCTTTCTGTGTATCCTGTTGGTCCTTAGATTGTGTTTGGCTCATCACAGGAGCAACAATTACACTAATAGAAAATAGTGCTGCAAATAATCGTTTACTCATTCTTATATATGATTAAAATTCATTATAGCTAATGTGACATACTCACTCCAACGAAGAAAGTACATCTCATACATTATAAAAACTTATTTCTTAAATAAACAAAAATAGCCCAACAACCATTCTAGGGCAGACAAAGTATCTGCTAACAGGCTGTCAGGCTATTTTATTAATTATAATTATTTCTGATTACTTCCTAATGACCACCACAATGGAATCATAGTAGTATTATTACCACCCAGCAATTCCAACGCGTGATTATATTCTGCTTCATCTGAAGTTAACAGAGACATTGGATAACGCATACGCTGTGGGAAATATTTCCAGCTCTGTCCAGATTCCCATGAATTAGGTTTCAATTCTGTCATATCAGCACCAGTCATAACACTTTCATTTCCTGTTAAATCGAAGAAAGGCAAACCTAGACGACGATGATCTGACCATGCTTCCTGAACAAGATAAGGCATCTGTGCTAAATACTTCTGAGTAATAATCTTAGTCAATTTATCATTCAATGCTACTCCATACAATGTTTTCGAAGCAACAGGATATTGATAAGTTACCTTCTTTTCCTGTTTTGTATAACCATCAATATAAGTAGCTTCAAATGAAGAAGGCTCTGTAGTATGAGTGAATTTTACAGAAGTACCAACACGGTTATAGTCAGTTGATTCAAGATAAGCATCAGCATATTCACCGACTCCAAAATATTCAAAGCTAGCACGAACACCGTCTCCATAAGCTTGTTCATCACTTACACCTGCGGTATTCCAGCCACGAACAGCTGCTTCAGCCAGCAAGAAATAAGATTCCCATGCACCATAAAATACTACTCGTCCAAGACCTTCTTCACCACCTGTACAATATTCTTTACCCCATAGAGGATAACAAGAACGAATACCACTTGCAGTAGTAATCAGCTTGTTCTTAGAGAGTGTAGGTGACCAGCTGGTAGAAGCTCCACTAGGAACACCGTTCCAAGTAAAAGAACCAGAAATCTTGATTGTGTTTTTGCCATCAGCATCCAAAAGTAATTCACTTCCTTCCGGATTTATCTTAGTACCTTTGCTTGATGGATCAATCATATTTTCAGCCTGTGTATCATTTACAAGCCAGAACATTTTCAATGCACGCGGATCAAGATTTTCAGGTATACCATCCAACCAATATTGCTTAGTAGGATTATCAGTATTAGCTACAAAATGCTGATCATATTTATATCCTAAATAGGTATTAGGTTTCGTATACTTAGCTAAGTCTGCACGCTGTTCAGCAACTGAAACTCCACCTAAATTAGTCATCAGATTAGCCATTGTTGAAGACAATGCCTGTAAGTTCCAAGTACGTGTATAAGGACTGGTATAGTCATTCCAGCCATTATCTGATTTGAACCATAACATATCTGACTGACTCTTGATATAGTTTCCTCCTTTACAAGCATCTTCGAATTCAGCCTTTGCTTCGCTAGCCATATCGGTATTAGTCAAACGCATAGCATAACGCATACGTAATGAATTACCCAATTTTTGCCATTTATCAGCTACATACCCATAAGCAGGATCACATTTAGCTTGATCTTCGGTCGGAGTAATAGATGTATCAATTTTATTAACAGCATCCTTCAACTCATCCAAAATAAAACGATAAGTTTCTTTTTCAGAATTAAAAGTAGGATTTTCTCCTGAACCAGAATTCAAAGGATATGGACCGAAAGAATCGGCGAACTGAGCTATAACTAAAGCTCTCCATATACGACCAAACTGTTGCAGGTTATTATAGAATGGTTCAGATCCAGCTCTCTTTGCAGCTTCGTTGATGGCTGTAGTCACATAAGTTATGGTATTTGCAAGACAAGGATAATAGAAGTTTGACATATAAGAGTCATCATACAATCCTACACATAACATTCCAGCCTCACCAAATGCACGAGAAGCATCTCCCCAGTTCAAATAATAGATACGTTCTCCTGTACTCGGGTCCATCTGAATTTTACTAATGGCATTATTTAAGAAGTACTCTGGCAAAGTAGATTCTATCGGAGTCTTTGATGGATCTGTGTTTACTTCATCGAAATCAGAACATGAGTATAAGCCACTCATTCCGACTAACCCCAAACCTATAAAAATTTTATTTATTGTTTTCATTCTATTCTCATTTTAGATATTAGAAACCAAGGGTTACATTAAACAAGTAAGTACGTGATGTAGGAGACGCACCGAATTCGAAACCGGTAGCATTGGTACTAGTTACCATTACAGATTCCGGATCAATACCGTTCATGTCACTATAAATCATCCATACATTGTTTACTGATACACCCAATTTTACTTGTTGGAAGCAAGTCTTTTTCAGCATTTCGCGTGGGAATGTATAGTTCAATGCTACATTACGCAGACGGAAATTGGTTCCATCATAAATATTGGCTTCAGCAATACCCTGATTACCTGTACCTATACCATTTTTCCAATAAGCTTCCTGAGTAACAGGAGTTGTATTAGGCTTATAACCTCCATTTCCATCAGATACTACACCATCCAATACAAACTCATCACGTCTTCCATCAGGAGCTGTAACAGCAGCACGTCCACTAGTTTGTAACATATAGTTAGTATACGAATAAATATCACCACCTATACGTCCATCAAACTGGAAGCTAAATGCAAAATTCTTATAGCTCAATGTGTTATTCCATCCAATCATGCAATCAGGTTGTTGATCTCCAATCTTATAGCGTTCGCCATCTGTTGTCGGAAGACCTGCTTCATTCAGAATCAATTTACCATAATATGGACTTGACTTATCTTCTACACGAGCAAATTTAGTACCCCAAATTTCACCGTAGTTACCTCCTGCAACTGCATATACCTTCAACTCTTCCGCTCCACCTAATTCGTATTTAGGAATACCAGGACCTAAATCCAAAATTTTATTATTGTTCTTAGAGAAGTTGATTTGAGTATCCCAACTAAATGACTCAGTTTCTACCGGACGAGCATTGATCATCAATTCAATACCGGTATTCTGGATATTTCCAGCATTAATAATCTTATTCTTGTAACCAGACATCTCGTTTACAGGGATCTTCATCAATTGTCTTTTTGCATTTGATTTATACCACGCGATATCAAATCCCAAACGATTGTTCAAGAATTTCATTTCCAAACCAGCTTCCCAAGAAGAAATCAACTCACTTCTTACAGTTGAATCATATTTTGTTTCACCAGGTTTAGCTGTAGTATTACCCCACTGGTCAGAACCAATTTCATAAGAATCATACAACTGATATGGATCCATATCATTACCAACCTGAGCAAATGAAGCACGTGCTTTGGCATATGTAACCCATTCTGGTAATGGCTTATTAAATTTATTCATCATATCACTGATAACCCATGAAAGAGAAACAGAAGGATAGAAGAATGAACGATTTTCTTTTGCCAAGGCAGATGACCAGTCATTACGGAATGTAGCATCCAAGAATACCCATCCATTGTAATTCAAACCGATAGTTCCATACAATGAATTAATCTTTTTGTGACTGTATGTTTCTGTTACATCACGGTCAGATTTACTACTATTATTGATATTGAACAAGTTAGGTACGGTCAATTTAGAAGCACGGTTCTTCAGACCTGTAGATTTTCTTTCCATCAGGTTACCACCAAAAGTAGCACTTACACCAATCTTGTCAATCAAATTGTCTTTCTGAGCAGTAAACAAGAAACTGAAATTGTTTTCATAGAAACGTTGTTCGTTCAAGCTATATGCACTATTTCCGTTGTTCAATGTGCTAGCACCGGCATAAGTCTTTTCTGTAGACTCTGTAAAGTACATATCGCTACCGCCTCTAAGTTCAACGTTCAACCAATCTGTTATCTTATACTTCAATGAAGCATTCATCAAGAAACGGCTACGGTTATCGGCATTCAAATTATATTTTTCAAGCCAATAAGGGTTCAGTCCATTCGGCGACCACCAATACATTGTACCTTCATCAGTTAATGGATTACTATAATCACGAATATCCAATGAAGCAGGAAGCTTATAAATAGTCAAGAATGTATTAGAATCTGTGTTACCCACCAATGGACGGTTTTCTGCTCCCGTATTGATATACTGTATTTTGGCATCTAAGCTCCAACGATCATCTTTACCAAAAGTAGAAGAAGCACGCAACGTAAAGTTTGTACGATTCAGATTTGCACCAGGAATTTTACTAGCATCATCCATACGTGTAGCAGATGCATATACGGCAGTTTTATCAAATTGCTGCTGGAAAGAAACACTTTCTGTTAAGTTTGTACCTGTTTTGAAATAAGAATCTATATTATCGTAATACTGCATAACACGGTTCTGTCCGTTGAATTTGTATTCAGAACCCATTGCAGGTCCCCAGCTTAAAGAACTTTCTCCGTCATATACTCCATTAGCACCTTGACCAAAAGAAGTCTGCAAGTCTGGCTTCATAAAGATAGTTTCAGCAGATACAGAAGCAGAAATAGTTACTCCAAGTCCTTCGCGCTTAGAACCTTTTTTAGTTGTAATCAAGATAACACCATTACCTGCACGAGATCCATATAAGGCAGCAGCAGATGCACCTTTCAAAACAGACATAGATTCAATATCTTCCGGATTGATATCAGAAAGACCATTACCCATATCCAAACCAACATTGTAGAAACCATCACCACCATCAGATCCAGTAAAGTTATCCATTGGGACACCATCCACAACAATCAACGGCTGATTCAGACCTGTTACAGAGTTAGCACCACGCAACTGAATTTTAGATGAACCACCAGGACCATTACTAGAACGAATAACCTGCACACCTGAAATTTTACCAGACAATGCATTAGCAAGATTTGTTTCACGAGCAGCAACCAAAGATTCACCCTTTACTTCCTGCATTGCATAACCCAAAGCTTTCTTTTCACGTTTGATACCCAAAGCTGTTACTACAACTTCCTGAAGAACTTCCGTATCATCAGACATTTTTATAGTCCCGAAATCCGGAGTAGCAGGCAACTGTTGAGTTTTATAACCGATATAAGAAATCTCCAATGTAGCGCCAGAAGCTACCTGAAGAGTAAATTTACCATCTATATCGGTTATCGTACCATTAGTTGTACCAACTTCAAGAATACTTACACCAATCAACGGCTCACCTTGAGCATCGACAATTGTACCTTGAGTGGTAATTTTAGCTGATTGCTGTGAAATAGATGCATCCAATGATTTTTCTGGAGCAGCCCATACAGTTCCCCAGCCGGAAACCATCAGCAATAAAAACATTTGTGAAAACCTACTAATTCTCATAGATTTAACATTTAATAATTATATAATTAGAAACTTGTAGTTAAAAGGTCATTCATAAAGAATAAATAAAAAACAAACAAAACATATCATTTTTTCAATTAAAATGACAATAAAAATTTCATAATATTAGATTCCTTTTTATATATAGTAACATTCTTGTGGACAAAGATAATTATATTTTAAAAATTTTTATTAGCAACTATATAAAATATTTAACCACTTAAACATTATTAACAATACTAACTAATTTCCTAATACCACTATCATTATCAGTTATTTTACAAGAAGATAATCATAGTATTTATATATACTTCACTACTTATTTAGTTTCCATAGAGATACAAAATTTCACATAGCAATATTATGGCAAAAAAATTATTACAGAATATAAGTGTGCCACATTCCATGCCACTTATATATAATATAAAAGAAATTCAAAAAACAGAAAGCCGATATAAGTATTATCTTATACCGGCTTTCTATAAAAATATTTTTAAATATTAATCTTACTCTGTTTCATCCAGGCTATCAATAATTTTCAGCAAACGCTCACCTAATCCAATTGTGTAGCCATGTGATGTAAATACAATTCTATTAAAAGTATCACCTATTATAAATATAGGTAATTGAGTATTTGCCTCAAGCTCTAATGCTTCAAGGAGTTTTTTCTGAATAGAGCTATCTTGATCAATACCAAACACAACATGTTCAGGAAGTCCTGGAGCAGGTGCAGTCTGATACTTTTCATAAGCAGCACGAGTTGGGAACAAAAGAATCATTTTTCGTCCACAAGCATCAAATTCCTTTGCCTTGACAGCAATATCCTTCAATGTGTGATCCGTAGGTTCCTGTCCTACGCCTAAGATAGCAAGTACAAATAATCCACGTCCTGAAGTTTTCAGCACTGTAGTTTCTTGACCTGTGGCAGCATCTATAAACTTAGATTCAGAGTCAAAGTTACCAATCACCTTCACAGCTTCAGTATTATCACGCACAAGCAATTTTTCATTTGTCACCTCACCTTTGCGAACATTGAAAAAAGAAACCTGTCCCAATACACCACCATCTGCCAGACGGCTTCCAGAAACCATTATATAATATCCTTCATCCAAAGAAGATGGTTCTTTAAACAAAGCACTCCATTTTGCAAAATCAGGATAATTCAATAATGTAAATCCTGCTCCATCAAATTTTGAGAGAGTAAAGTGACGAAGGTATTCCGGATCATTCAGCTGTGGTATAGGCGAATATGCTAATTGCAATTTACCTGTTTCAGAGACTCCAGATACTCCACTTTCAAAATCCAGCTGGATATCTGAACCATTATTTCTATAGAATACATTTCCTGTAACTCCATCTATCCACGCTGGAATGCCTAACGAGCGTGCAACTGCAACAAAGAATATATCACGTGACACACGGTCGGCAATACGACTACGCCAAACTCCTTCGGGTGAAATAAAAGTTCCAACACAACACAACTCATCTCGAAGTGTAATATTCTTACGACACCATTCTGCCAAATTATTCGGATTTGCACGGAACATTTTGGCATCTTTTTTCGAAATCTCTTTCTGGAAGAAAGAACGATATGGAGTCAACATTTCGCCAGCTATACGCGGAGCTAATACCTTATCCGCATCCAAAGCCAGATCTGTATTATATAAGTGATCATCCAATATACTCTTAGGAGTATCACGTAAATCCTTATCTGAAAGCGTTGCTAACAATTGAAGTGCACGTGTTGCATAATTTTTTTTGGCAGCTTCACGCAAAAAAGCCATTATATCACCATAATTACCTCTTGAAGCAACAATATATTTATTGACATCCGCAGCCTTATACCCAGTTTCTGATGCAAATTGTTCGATAGCTGAAGCATTTGGGAAAGATGCAACATAAGCATTTCTAATAGAATCTTCGCGATTGAAACGAATATCATTTTTAGCGCGCTGCTCAGGAGTAACTTCCGGTATGTTCGGTTTTACGGGAGGAGGTACTAGATCTACAGGAAACGAAAACTCTTCACCTATACGGTGACTAAGTTCTATAGCAACCTCACGTTCTTTTCCAAATGTTACTTTCTTAATACCAAACTGGTCACCTTTCGTTACGAGCACCATCATGTCTCCCAGACCAGCAGACAAGCTAGCCTTACCATCCTTCTCTGTTGTACGAGTATGAACAGTAAAGAATTCTGCATAATTATAGACCTTAAACTGTACACATGCACCTTCTACAGGTTTCTGTTGGTTATCAACAACCGTCACAGTAAGAGGAGCAAACTTAGCATAATTTCCTATAATATTAATCTCCGTATAATTCGCTGTACGGCGCATAACATCTTCTGGACCCTGATAATAGCCAAATACTTTTGTATGCATTAGCATACCACGACTGGCAGGAGCATTAAACCATCCCAAATCGAGAACAGGCTCAGGTTCGCAAGCTCCCAAGAAATGCCATTCACCATCAACCCATGCTTCTACCCATGCATGATTATCATCCGTATGAGCCCAGCGAGGAGTATAAACCTGACGGGCAGGAATGCCTACAGAACGAAGAGCAGCAACAAGAAAAGTAGATTCCTCACCACAACGTCCGTAAGCTGTCTTCACTGTAGCCAATGGTGCACTGGTACGAGCATCAGCCGGTTGGTAATTTACTTTTTCATGACACCAATGATTTACTTCAAGCACAGCATCGTGCATAGAAAGCCCTTTTAAACGGGGCATCAGTTCATCATGAAAAATCATGCGTGCACGATCCAGATTTTCATTATTTATTCGTACCGGCAAGACAAAGTGAGAAAAGATATCATCGGGTATTGTTTTACCCCATGTCGTTTCTTTTCGCGTAGACAATGAGCTACGTACATTTTCCAAATAAAAATCACCGGAATAATCTGTTATATCTCCGACTGACATATAAGCATAAAAGAAAGTAAGTGCATCACGTTCTTCTTGTGTAAGCTGTTGTCGGAAAACACTAAACAAATCACCAGTCGGCAGTGCTTCTTTCTTTTTTTGGAAATCGGCATTCACGCGATCCATTGAAAGATTTTGCGCGGTAATGGAACAGACTGACAAAAACAGCCCTGCAATCATCATTAGAGATCTCTTCATAGTATAAAATAATTAATAATATTATGCTACAAAGATATATTTTTAAAAATTAACACACAATATAAACCAAAATATTTCCAATTCTTAACGAATCCAATCTTAATTATATAAATATCTATCTAACTAGATATGAAACAAAAAAGCATATCATTTTACATATCGTCTTTATTTCTGTCCAAAGCTTGTCTATATATATCGCATATCTGTTCACGCAGATATACTGGTTTGATAATCTTTACCGACCAACTTCTTGACATAATTTCCATAATAAAATCAGGTGTAATCCTTAATCTGAAGCCTATTGTAACATTTTTTCCATCATCATCTATGATTTTTTGGGAACAATGTATAGGTCGTGACTCAAGATAGTTGGCATCTTCTTTACTACAGGAAATCAATATATCTTCCAAAGGATATTCGTTTGAAGAATATATGCCATAGCTATATTTAAATTTATTTTCGATATCGAAAGATTCATCTTTTATGAAATTCCCATAGCTTATGCTAAGATTCTCCATACGGTCCATACCAAATGTCTTAATCGAGCCATTTTCTTCCATCCCTATTACATACCATCTACCGTGCCATTGTTTAATGGCATAAGGTGAAAGAATCCTTTTACTTATACTATTATCAGAATATTTCCTGTATGAGAATTCTATTTTCTTTCTCTGCTTTATAGCCTTTATTACATATGAGAGATGCCTAGTACCTCCAGAATTATATTCTTCCATAAATATCCATTCGGGTATTTCCTCTCTGTTGTCGAATGCTGTTATAAGTTCAAATGGTTCTATGATGCAATCCACATCAAGCCAGTTTTTTTTCAATCGCTTCAGCTCATACCCTCCCAGACTACGATTGTACTCTATATCCACATCAAATTCTTCACGCAGTTCTTTAATGTCACGCTTCAAAGTAGAATCAGAACATATCGAATCATACCCCCTGAAGGACAATTCTTTCATAATCATTTGTTGTAGTTCTTCGAATGAAATTCCAGGATTATTTTGAATTTTCCTCACTATCAAAGTCCATCTGAGTAATTGTTCTTTAAGCTTCATTTATTGATTCTTTTTTATGTTCAGGCTCAAATAATGAACCATCTGCCATCTAACTTTGTTCACAAATTTAGTAAATTATAGAAATATGAAAGGATTTGTAGAACATTTAATAGCCTCCTCCAACAAAATGGAAAGAGAATTATCAAAAGACTATGACGAAAAACATTTCTCAGAGCAAAAAGCTATTCTTTGTGTTGGAATAGGAGAAAACACTTTTCCTATCATCAGCCGGCTGGAAGATCTAGGAATAAGACAAACTGTGTTTACAAACTTATTATGGGAGTCTGATTCTATAACGGACAGTTGTGAAATTCTTGCTATGAATGACTACGAAGTATCTGCTTGGAATATGGATGGTCAAATAAAGCTTCCGTTTATATCAGTTTTTATGATAGATTTTACGGAAGATGCAAATATAGAAAAGGCCATACATTTCATAAACGAAACCCATATGACTTTTCCGTATACGAATATAGAAGTAATGTCTATTATTCCATCAAAGGGAAACCGAACCGTGGCCATTGAGAAATGCAATAAACTATCCAAGGTATCCGATACCATATTTGTTGTTGATGAGAAACGAATATTCACAAAATATCCAGGCTATGATGATAAGACCCTGCATATAAAATCATTGTCATTTATGGCAAGACAATTTAAAGATTTTGCTGAAATGATATTAGTTACAGGAAATGTCAATATAGACTGGTACGATATTTTTAACTTCGTTGCTAAGACAGAAACAGAATGTAATAAGGCCATATATTTTACTTCTTCCGGAAACAATCCAGAAGAAATACTGGACACATTGAAACAAGAAATGTCCCATTACAATCTTGATAATGTTATAATAGATATTATTTCATCAGACGACTCCCTATCTTGCGAGGCAATTAAATGTATCCAAACTATAGATTCATTTGACTTCATTTGGGGGATCCGGAAGTCCAAATCTCTAAAAAAGTCTGTTTTAAAAATAAATGTATTTGCACATAAGAAATAATAATGCAAATATAGTAATAACATAACTACATAAATATAATATTATGAAATTAAAGGAATTCAAAAAATGGTTAGAAGAAAATGGGTATAGAACTAATACAATCAATTCAAGATTATCAAATATTAAAACCATAGAAGATTCTTATGGTGATCTTGATGCTTTGATGCTAAAAGATGGTTGTCGCTCCATAATCAACGAACTCAACTATACGACTGATGATGAATACTTCAATCGTGCTCCGCGTCATAAGATTCTTATAAATGGCAATATAAGAAACGGGTCTGCAACATATAAGCAAGCATTAAAGCTTTATCAACAGTTCTATGAATATAGTCTTAATAATAAGACAATTTATAATACAGAATTCGAGAAAGAAGCTAATATTATTTTTGATAAGATTTCTAATTTTGAACATAGTCTTCTAAAGAAGAAAAAACTTACTCGACAAGAAATAGGAATAATTCAAAGTGATCTTCTAAAATATTTATCAGATAAATTGCCACATATACACTGGGAGGAGGAAAAGATTTATGACGAGATCAATAAAATAAGAGACCGTGTTGATATCATTGGTAATATTGATGAAAACCATTGTATTATAGTGGAATTAGATCCCCCTCGTGCTGATTCAATTTCAAAGAAATTCGTTTCAAGAGTAGCTTTATACTCAGAAATGAATCTTATATATGTCACAGCATGTTATCCTAATAATAATGTCGAGAATATCAAAGAATGTAACAAATATTTCAATTATTGTGATTCCATAATAAGAGGCCTTAGAGATACAAATCTCGAAAAATATTATAAAGGGATATATTTAGGGAAAAAGGTATTATAAAAGGAACTTACAACAGAATTCTGTTTCCATTTACACAAAATTTTGGACAGTGTCGTCTAAAAAAACAAAGAGGTGTGAAAATCAAGTATTTTCACACCTCTTATCATTAAAAAATCTATCATATGTATCTTTTAATTACACTATTTACCTTTGCTTCGATAATATGGATAAATTTAGACAATAAAGTTTCTTATGTTTCCTTTTATTAGTTTTGGAATTTACCCAAGGAATACTTTCAGACACAAGTTAATCTATTTTAATATAATTTATTTGACAACCTTATGGCCCTATCCGTCAATAGAACTATAAAAGTTCTTAACATCTTCATCATCTTTAATATAAGAAACCTGCTTATTTTTCTCTACGATTAATTTTAATTGCAGTTTTTCATCTGGAGTCCAATTCTCAATCTTTTTAAGTTTGGAAATTATAGAATGAGTTTGTTTAAAACTATTACTATTCTCCAAATCCATAATAAGTTTTTCCTTTTCCTTACATTCTTGATTATCTACTTTCCCATTATGTTTAGCCTGTTCCTGTTTATTTCTATAATGAATAGCCATCAGCTTTTCATTTGAAACAGTTGTATCAATAATGGTCCTAACCAATCTATCTAACTCAGAGTCTTCTGTATAATCAGCTGGAACATAATATTTTATTCTGTTATCCTCCATCATTTTATACACCTTTCTTTTGTCTTTCGTTTCTGGATTATAAACACCTATGGAATGACCCGAGTACGAATTAACGAGTTTCATACAAGGTATATCTGTATCGCTATCTCCTATATAGATCATATTTCTAAAAGGAATACGGATATCTTCTGGTGCAAAATAATCATTAACTCCAGAATCATTCACATCCAATGTTCCTTTCTCTATTCTAAAAAGAAATTGAGTCTTACTAGTGTAGTTTATAACTTGCGCAGGCCATAGGGCTATTCCGTCATTATCATAATAGAATGAACTTGCATAAATTTTCTCAAATTCTTTTGCAACCTTTGTTCCCTCTATCATCTCTTTAAGACCAGATGAAATAATGTAATGCTCGACAATTACTCCCTTATTTTTCCCATACTCTTTAATACGTTTAAACCAAGTTTCAACACCGGGAAAAAGTTTTACCTGAGCACCATAATCCATTAAAGCTTTTCTATTAAAAACAAATTTACCGCGCGCTTTCTGAATCATAGTAAACATATAAGCCAGATTCTGGTCCATATCATTCTTTTCAGCCAGTCCATTAGACTCCTTCCAAAAAGATTCTACTTCATATCCTACAGATTGTATATATCCTTGTGCCTGCATATCATCAGGAGATAATGTCTTATCAAAATCATAACAAATAGCTATGACAGGCTTATTTTCCTTCGTTTTGCGTATAAATTCTTTTGGCATAATTATATAAAAAAATGAGGCATAACTATTAAAATCATGCCTCATTTTAATTAAATTACTTTATTCAATTACTTAACTTCCTCAAAGTCAGCAGTATCTCTGTATGAGCAACTTGCGTGAACGTGTTGCAAATATAGCGGAAACCCGAAAATAAGCATCCATAAGCAACCACAGCTCTTTACTGCAAAAGTACGATTTTCCACCGAAAATAACGAAAGGAAAACGCAGAAAATATCAATGTTAAATGACACCATAAAACTGCATCACTAAGTCTTTTTTCAGTAACAGTTGCGATTTCTTCATGACTTGATTATGGGTTGTCTGGTGTAAAATCAAGTGAGGGCAAATCTTTGTCATCCAGTTTATCGAAGTCAGACTTAAACAGACGGTCTTGAATGACGCGGTATTTTTCAAATTCAGTTTCGGCAAACTCTTTGGCGTATTCAGCCGTGACCTTTCCTGCATCGGCAAGAATCGGCCGGTCCGTTACGTCCAGAAATTTGTCTATACGTTTTGCCCAATCCTCCATTGTCATCGGGATATGGCGTTTTGCCATATCTTCCGCTATATCAAGAAAGCTGTTGACGATGCGTCCCATTGCCTCTAATTCATTTTCTTTGAGGTAATTCTTGGCAACGCTTACATCCGGCTTTACTATCTTACCGTCCGGTGCTTTCTCCCACGTAGTCAAGCCCATGTGTTCTTTTTGTGCATCTGCACGGTCAACAATCAGCTCCGCTGCCGTATGTCCATGTACCGCATAGTGCATTTTGTTCTGTACCTTTTTGTAAAACAGACGTGTTGTGGGCGCACTCTTGTTATAATCTATGGCTGTAGCGTATATATCTGTAAGTTTCTGGTAAAAACGCCGTTCACTCAGACGTATCTCGCGAATTTCGGCAAGCAGATGCTCAAAATAATCCTCCCCGATGAATGAGCCGTTTTCCATCCGCTTTTTTTCTATGACATACCCACGGATGGCAAACTGGCGTAGAACGTATGTACACCATTGGCGGAATTGTGTGGCCCGGATAGAATTAACGCGGTATCCAACGGAAATTATGGCGTCAAGGTTGTAAAATGCGGTATTGTATGTTTTACCGTCCTCTGCAGTATGTGCAAATTTTGCACATACTGATTCTTGCTCTAATTCTAAACTGTCAAAAATGTTTTTTAGATGTTTGGTTATGACCGTTCTGTCAACGCCAAACAATTCAGCCATAGCTTTTTGGGTTGCCCAAATTGTTTCATCCTTATATAACACTTGTATGCCATTCTCCTTACCCTCGGCAATAAAGGTAAGAAACTCTGCCGTACTATTCCGTATTTCAAAATTCTTTGCCACGATTCCTTTGGTTATTAATTATCACATATACAAAGGTATGGAAAATACTCAGAAATCTATTACAAAATTATATTCAGGAATAGATTTTACGTAGATTTCTTCTCCCTAATCCGATTTTCTCATTCGAGCTGGACGGGAAATGAGCTTTATTATGTATGTTTGTAATTGAAATTGGAGTATTGTTCCCATGCAACAGCAAGAAAATCATGCAAATACACGATAACATACTTATAGCGGAATGCTCGTCTTACGATTTTAAGGAAATGCTGGAACGTAAGAAAGTGAAGTCATGGCTTAAATCCGTGTCGGCTTTTGCCAATACGGACGGTGGCAGTTTGTTCTATGGAGTAAGCATAGTAATGGGTGATGAAGTACATATTGACATCTATGATGACCGAGTAGAATTGGTATCACCAGGAGCGATGCTTGATGGTACACAAATTCAAGATCGGGACATATACAAAGTGCCGTCCATGCGCCGTAATCCAGTTATTGCGGATATGTTTACTCAATTGGACTATATGGAGAAACGTGGTTCGGGATTAAGGAAAATGCGGGAACTTACGGAGAAACTGCCTAATTTCCTGCCGGGCAAAGAACCACAATATCAAACGGAAGCAATTTCTTTCTATACCACATTCTATAATTTGAATTGGGGAGAGAACGGAAGGATACCTATAGAGGAAGTTGCCAACAGGGTAAATAGTAGCCTCGAAAAGTACTCTATCGATGAAGAATCTTCGGTGAAAACTTTCGGTGATTTACAGAAATCTTCGGTGAAAACCTTCGGTGATTTGCAAAATTCTTCGGTGAAACAAAAGCGATTGGGACGGACTACACAAAGCATTCTTGACCTTGTAATATCAGATGGTTCTATATCTCAAGATAAGATGGCGGAAAAAATAGGAGTCAGTAAACGAGCCATTGAAATGCAGATTGCAAATCTAAAAGCCAAAGGATTGCTTGTCAGAGAGGGGGCAGATCATGGTGGCTATTGGCGTATTGTAATTAATCCTAAAGCAAAAGAATAGACCTATGGGAATATATCTTATACCACTCTGTGTTATAGTTGCCATTTTGGTAATCGCCTTTTTGTTTGCTTCTTTACAGCAAGTAAAACATAAAACTCGATATATAGTGCTTTATGTAATAGCCATCATCATGCTATTTGCCGTTATTCCTATCAATGAATATTTGACTAAGTTTACGCAAATTTCAAGTGAAGAATACCTGCTTATTTTAATATTCGATATTGCGGTGGGATATTTTTGTATGTACATTGCCGGTTTGCTGAAATTCAATCTTCTTAAACAAAAAAATCAAGCATTAGAAAATGCCTTGACAGAAAAGCAACAAAAAAATGTAGATGCTCTATTAAAGCATCAAAATGAAAAGCAAAAAAAACTTCTCAAAGGAGAACTTGAATGGTTAACAGAAAAAATCAAAGTATTTACTGAGGAAGAGCAGAAAGCTATTCTTGCCTGTGCCTGCGCATTTGCAGAACATGACTTGATAATCGCTCCATCAATAGCTATTCAGCAAAAAGAGACGTGTAGTCAGCAAGACCTTATGTATTTTGTTTGTTCTGCTTTTTTCAATATGGGAAAGAAGCGTAATGATATTGTAAGTTTCTTATATAAAGTTTTTCCTATCTATTTTCCTGCCGGAGAAAGTGTATTGGCTAAAAAAATGCCGGGACAGGAAAGGGTAAAAGAGAGAAGGGAGAAAGAAAATAATTAAAAAAACAATGTCATATTTTAATTGTACAACTTCCTATAATATAATTTTATTGGAAGTTACTTATACTATCAGGCAATTTATATAAATTTGCCTTTGGATTAAAACATTTTACTTCATGGCTAATTTAAACAGACTAAAAGTTGTGCTTGTCGAACAACAGAAGACAGGAAAATGGCTTGCAGAACAAATTGGAAAATCTAATTGTACTGTAAGTAAATGGTGTAGTAACTCAGTTCAACCAGATCTTAAAACACTTAATGATATAGCCAAAGTTCTTAATATTGATGTAAAGGATTTGATTGTCAGCAGTGTAAAACCATAAATGAGTTATTGTTATGGAAGTAAACAAGAAAGAGCTCAAAGAACAAGAGATACGCACTCTGTTCATTACTCCTGCACTCCAACAAAAAGGATGGGCAGTAAGTGTAAATATGCGTGAAGAGTACTATTTTACGGATGGTCGAGTACTTGTTGTTGGCAACCAACATTCAGTAGCAGAGGGTAAAAAAGCCGATTACCTATTATACCATAATGGCAAGCCCATTGCTGTGGTTGAAGCCAAAGACAATAAACACGCAGTTGGAGGTGGTATTCAGCAAGCCATAGATTATGCCCAAATCCTTGACCTGAAATTTGCGTACTCCAGTAATGGCGATGCTTTCTTGGAACATGACTTTATCACGGGGAAAGAAACCGAAATCAAGTTAGAGGATTTTCCCACAGAAGAAGAACTATACAACCGTTATCTTGCATCTAAGAACTATACTTCGGATGAACTCAACATAATAGAAACGCCGTTTTATTATGATGCACATAGCCATGAGCCAAGATATTATCAACGTATAGCGGTTGACCGTACTATTGAAGCCGTAGCCAGAGGACAACAACGTGTACTTGTCGTAATGGCTACCGGTACAGGTAAGACATTTACTGCATTTCAGATTATTCATCGTCTTCATAAAAGCGGAGCAAAGAAAAAAATCCTATATCTTGCAGACCGAAATATCCTCATAGATCAAACAATGGCTCAAGATTTTAAGCCATTCAAGAAGTTTATGACCAAGGTAACTTCTGTTGGAGAAGGTGAAGAAAAGATAGATTCATCATACGAGGTGTATATGGCTTTATATCATCAGCTAGTCGGAAAAGAAGGAAAGCCAGACCCGTTTTTGGAGGTACAACCAAACTTCTTTGATTTGATTATCGTTGATGAGTGCCATCGGGGAAGTGCGAAAGACGATTCTGCATGGCGTAAAGTATTGGAGTATTTCAGCTCGGCTACCCAAATTGGTATGACAGCCACTCCAAAAGCCGATGAAGGAGCAAACAACTTGGATTATTTCGGGAAACCTGTATATACCTATTCACTTCTACAAGGAATCCAAGATGGTTTCTTAGCTCCATATCGAGTTACAGCTGACTTTATCAACGTTGATTTACAAGGGTGGACTCCAGAAGAAGGTGAAATGGATTTATTGGGTAAAGAAATTGAGCAGAAACTATATCAAAGACAAAATATAGGTCGTGATCTTGCTATCAAGCTAAGGCGTAAAGTGGTAGCACACAGAATCACTCAAATGCTGCATGACATCGGGCGTATGACAAAAACGATTGTGTTCTGTCCTGATATAGAGGAAGCTGCTGAAATGCGAACACTACTTATCAATATGAATAGTGATTTGTGTAAAAAGTCACCCTATTATGTTACACGCATTGTCGGTGAGGATAAAGAAGGGAAAAAACAATTAGATAACTTTATCAGTGTGGATGAGCCCTATCCAGTGATAGTGACCACCTCTGAACTTCTATCTACGGGAGTGGACTGCAAAACTTGCGGATTAATTGTCATAGACAAAGAAATTGGCTCTATGACTGAATTTAAGCAAATCATCGGACGTGGTACACGACTTAGAAAAGACAAAGGTAAGTGGCATTTGGAAATACTTGACTTCCGCAATGCCACAGCAAAATTCAAAGACCCAGCATTTGACGGTGATCCGGAACCGCCAAAAGGAGGTGGGAAGAAGCCGAAGCCATACCAACCTGTTGACCCTGCTTCAACACCTGTGTCTGAACCTCGTGAGAAATATCTCATCAATGGTAAAGATATTCGTATAGCCCATGAGATAGTATCTGTTTTAGGGGAAGATGGCAAAACCATGAGAACAGAAAGTGTTCAGTCGTTTGCAAGAAAACAATTATTACGACACTATCAGACCCTTGATGAGTTCATACATACATGGACAGAAGCGGAACGTAAGCAAGCTGTGATGGACGAGTTAAAGGAATATGCCATTCTGATAGACGCAGTCCGCGAAGCGAATCCGGCACTGAAGGATGCAGACATCTTTGATGTGATATGCCACGTTGCTTTTGACCAACCACCATTGACAAGAAAAGAAAGGGCAAACAACGTGAAAAAGCGTAACTACTTCGGTAAGTATGAAGGTAAAGCTCGTGAAGTCTTGGAGGCTCTTCTTGATAAATATGCAGAGAATGGCATTCTTGACTTTGAAAAGTCGAATATTTTAGAAATACCACCATTTAATAGTATTGGTAAACCAACTAAGATTGTGAAATTATTTGGCGGCAAACTTGAATTTGAGAAGGCTGTCAGAGAACTTGAATATCAAATATATAAATCCGCATAAAAATGGCAGTAAACAACATCATAAAGCGAATCCAGAATATCATGCGACAAGATGCAGGTATTAATGGTGACGCACAGAGAATCGAACAAATGACTTGGATGTTCTTCTTGAAAGTTTATGACACGCAGGAAGAAACATGGGAGTACAAAGATGAAAACTACAAGTCCATCATTCCAGAAGAATTGCGTTGGCGTAATTGGGCGGTGGACGAAAAAGACGGTGAAGCATTGACAGGTGAAGTTCTGCTTTCTTTTGTCAATGAGAAACTGTTCCCTGCATTGAAAAACCTTCCTGTAAATGCCGACACGCCACGAGCCAAAAGCATTGTTCAAGAAACATTTGCCGACTTGAACCAGTATATGAAAAACGGAACGCTTTTACGTCAGGTAATCAACATAGTAAATGAAATTGAATTTGATGATGCAGAAGACCGCCACACATTCGGGGATATTTACGAAGGTATTTTGAAAGATTTACAATCGGCAGGTAATGCAGGAGAATTTTATACACCTCGTGCCCTGACTGATTTTATTGTGATGATGCTTGCTCCTAAGTTGGGTGAGACCTTTGGCGACTTTACCAGTGGTACAGGAGGATTTCTTACGTCTGCCCTTAATTATATGGCAAAGAGCGTACGCTCTGCCGAAGATGGTGAAAAGTTGCAAAATGCTGTTGTTGGTCAAGAATGGAAACCGTTGCCTTATCTTTTGAGCATCACAAATTTGTTGCTTCATGATATTGAAGCTCCCAATATAACGCACTGTGATTCGCTTGGAACAAATGTCACGGATTTCAATGAAACCGATAAAGTGGATGTTATCGGTATGAACCCTCCATATGGAGGCAGTACGGACGATAGCGTAAAGAGCAACTTCCCATTACGTTACCGTTCCAGCGAAACTGCGGATTTATTTATAGCCCTTATTATGTATCGTCTTAAAGCTGGTGGCAGATGTGGAGTGATTATTCCTGACGGCTTTTTATTCGGTACTGACGGAGCAAAGCTTGCGCTTAAAGAGAATCTTTTGCGTAATTTCAATTTACATACCATCATCCGTTTGCCGGGCTCAATATTTTCTCCATACACTTCCATTGCAACCAACATCCTTTTCTTTAATAACGAAGAAGCCGAAGGCTGCGAAGGAGGATTCAAGACAAAGGAAACATGGTTCTATCGTTTGGATATGCCGGAAGGATACAAACATTTCTCAAAAACCAAACCGATGAAGGTAGAGCATACTCTGCCTATTCAGGAATGGTGGAACGACCGTAAAGAGATAGTCAATGATGAAGTGGGAGAAAAAAGCCGTGTGTTTACTGCCCAACAGTTGATAGATTTGGATTGCAATTTTGACCAATGTAAGTTTCCGAAAGAGGAAGAAGAAATATTACCTCCGGCAGAATTACTTAAACAGTATTTTGAGAAACGTGCCGCACTCGACCATGAAATAGACAAAACACTTTCAGAGATTCAAAAGATTCTCGGTATAGACATAAAATCGTGTAACTGATAATTGTGAAGTGATATGAAAGATTTGACAATCTCAAACATTGAAAGACAAAATGTGCTTAACAACCGTTTTGCGGTCGGTAAGATACAGGAGCATCTTGATATAGAAGGAATGCTATTTGAGGGAGAATACCGCTTTACAAAAAAAATGGTTGCCGATTTTTATCAAGTTGATACATCTACAATAGACCGTTATCTGCAATCAAATTCTGAGGAATTAAAACATAATGGATATATTTTATGTAAGGGTAAACAACTGAAAGAGTTTAAGTTAGAATTTGCTCACCTTATTAATGAGGTGAGCAAAACAACACAACTCGGACTATTTAATTTCCGCTCTTTCTTAAATATTGGTATGTTGCTTACAGAGAGTGAGAAAGCTAAAAAAGTCCGTAGTCTTATCTTGGATTTTGTGATTACCACCATCAACGAAAAGACAGGTGGAGGAACTAAGTATATTAATCGTAGAGATGTGCATTATCTTCCTGCCGCAATCACAGAAGAAAACTACCGTAAAAATCTTACTTCTGCCATCAATCAATACGTGGATGGACATCCAACATACAAGTATTCTCAAATTACTGATTTTATCTACAAGGCTGTTTTCAAGGAGAATGCCAAGGAATATCGAGAAGTATTAAGGTTGGATTCTAAGGACAATGTTCGGCACACGTTGTATTCAGAGGTTCTATTGGTCATCTCTTCTTTTGAAAATGGTGTGGGGGCTGCTATCAGTGAACGATTCAAGGAAAATGGCAGTAGAAAACTTACTATTGATGAGGTAGAGCATATTGTGAATGAACTTGCCGAACATCCCATGCAGAAACCTTATCTGAATGATGCCAGAACCAAAATGGCTTCAAGGGATTTCAGTTTCCGAGATGCGTATCATGGTAATATAGCAGATTACTTGCAAGCTGTGACTCCCGAAGAGTTTGAACGATTCATCGGCGACCAGTCTATTGATTTTGACCGTATCTTAGCGGATAACAAAGATGTGCTTAAACGCTTAAAGCAGGCAGAAGATGAGTAAGGGAATTATTTACATAGATTACGACGAAGCTTTAAACATCTATGGCAAAATGATTGATGCCAGTGATGGTGGCTTTGAAGGAGTGCGTGACGAAGGAGGTATTCGTGCAACACTGGATTTTGTGCAAAACGATTTATACTATCCGACCTTCGCCAACAAACTAACGTATCTGATGTATAGATTCTGTTCTGGACACTTCTTCAATGATGGGAATAAGCGTATTGCGCTGACTTTGGGTGCTTACTTTTTACACAAGAATAATTACTACTGGCACGCTTGCATCTGTATGCGAACATTGGAATCTATCATTTATCATGTGGCTGCATCGAATATCGACCAAGACTTGCTACTACGCATCGTCAATAGTTTTATGACCAGTAAAGATTATGACGAAGAACTGAAAATAGATATTGCCAATGCTATGAGCAAAGGTGAGTTAGGAATACAAGGCGAAGATTACTAATAATTTGATTATATTATGGCTAATATACTTGAAATAATTAAAAACGAAATTGCACAAGACTATTATAAAAACAATTTTCCTAATGATGGTCAACGTTTTGTTGCATGGTATATGCGTAACATCCATCTTTTAGATCAAAGACAAGCTAAAGATGCGATTACAGATGGAGCAAATGACAAGCAAATAGATGCTGTATATATTGATGAAGACGAGCAAAAAATATATATCGTGCAAGGGAAATACTATCTAGGTGAATCTGTTGATGCAACTCCTGTGAGAGAAGTTATATCTGCTTGGAGCCAGTTTAGCAACTTAGCCCAATTACAGGAAAATGCTAATCCTAAATTAAAAACCAAAATATCAGAAATAGCAACAGCATTAGAAGATGACTCTTACTGTGTATGTTTTGAATTAATAACAACCTCTATCTTTACGGATTCGGCTATGGATGATATACATTCATTCCAAACCAAATTATCAGAGGAAGATGATGCTGAATTGAATTATAGTACCCAATTCTCTGTGGTTGATAAACAAGGCTTAGAAGATGCTTATAGTTGTGTTATTGAACAAACGAATCCAACTTTAAACCATACTATCAAGCTTGAAGCTGGTAAATATATGACGACAGAATTAGGGGGGACAAGCGTGATAGTTGCAGCCATGCCTTTAAAAGAATGTATAAAACTCCCTGGTATAAAAGATGGATCGTTGTTCCAGAAAAATGTTCGACAAAGTTTAGGTATTAACAATACTGTAAATAAAAAGATCAAGAAAACCATAAACGATCCGAATAAATGTGGTGACTTCTTCTTCTTTCATAATGGAATAACCGCCATTTGTAACAAAATTGAAGAATGTGGCAATGGTGAGTTTAAACTTTATGGATTGAATGTTGTAAATGGATGTCAATCACTGAATACTATTTTAAGTTGTAGTGAAAATGTGCGAAAGCGTAATGATGCTTATGTCCTATTCAGATTCTATGAAATTCCACAAAGAGATAGAGCAGATTCTATTAGCATTAACACAAACACACAAAGTGCAGTAAAGGCAAGAGATTTACGTAGTAACAGTAAGCAGGTATTGAAACTCAAAAAGGCATATGAAGCAAAATATTCTAATGGATTCTTTGCGACCAAAAGAGGTGAAGCCATACCAGCAGACAAGGACAAGCAGTACTGCATAGAGTTATCATATCTAGGTAAGAATCTTACAGCTTGGTACATGCAAAGACCGAATTTATCTTATGGTGAAACTAAGATTTTTGACAAGTATTTCAATACATTGTTCAAGAACGATTATTTGCCAGAAGATGCTTATGCATTGTCATTTTGGATGAGAAGAATAATGGATTCTTGGACTCAGGAGAACCCATTAGGATTGGAAGAGGAACTGCTAACCATGAAGGCTTATGCTCCATATCATCTTCTTTTTGCCATATCAATGGTTTTTGCTAAATGTAACAATCAAACAAATGTACCATCACCGAGTGAGTGCTTAAAAGTTGCTTCTGAAAACAATCTTGTTGACAGCATAATTAATATTGCGGCAAACTGTTTAAACAGCGCTATTTCAGCAGAAAAAAACAATTGCGAGCAAAATAATAGAAGTTTCATTCCTCAGAATTGGGTAAAAAACAAGAGTTGCAATGCAGGTATTATGTCTGCTATTCAGAATTATTTTTCTTTCCTCCCAACAATGAATAAGGAGATGGATTCCAAACTTAAAAATGGAGTAAAAATAGACTCTAAGTATTTTTCATATAGAGTCCAAGCAGAGGATTAAAAAATGAACGGAAAGCAATTAAAAAATAGCATACTTCAGTGGGCGATACAGGGGAAACTTGTACCGCAAGATCCTAATGATGAACCGGCATCCATGCTTCTTGAACGCATCAGAACAGAGAAAGCCAAGTTAGTCAAGGAGAAGAAAATTAAGAAAGACAAAAACGAATCAATCATCTATCGTGGTGATGACAATTCCTATTATGAGAAGTTTCTTGCTACGGGAGAGGTAAAATGTATTGATGACGAG
>OOAO01000555.1_pt1 | contig 41358 bp, 52 predicted proteins | sample 1671821 | NCBI WGS metagenome assembly OOAO01 (sample SAMN06348196, study PRJEB24527) | human gut metagenome | biome: human gut; feature: ankylosing spondylitis patient; material: feces | host: Homo sapiens | place: China | collected 2015-10 | reverse complement strand
CTCAACCATAGTACCAATACTTTTCTTATCCCAAACAACAGCTTCGGTAGAAGCATTTCCGTTTACGATAGCAGCAAGCTGATATTTAGTATAATTCTGTCTTGTATCAGTAAATATGCGAACTTGAACAAGAAGATTAGTATTAGTATAATCATCATCTTCTGAATAGTAATCTTGAATTTTACCACTACCTTTGCCGTCACCAGCGTTATAATTGAAAACTGTTTTAGGAGTAGTAAGAGCTTCTAAGTCTGTTACTTGAACAGGATAACCAATAGGAAACCAAATAGTATTATAATAATCATCAATCCAATAACGTATAAAGAAAATATAAGTACCTTTCTTAATACGATTACCATTGACAAATTTAACATCGCCAAAGTTAGAAATAGGAGCAGTAGCTAATTCTGTATATAGTTCATCACTATCTTGAGTATATTGATATAAGTCAACATCTTTATCAATATTGATACTTTTAAGAGGACAATCTTCTGTGGGATTAAGTTCACTAATACAAACTATAAGTTCGTTGTTAACATTATAAGTATAAGTACCAAAAACTTCACCACCACACCAATGCCAATTAATGCCAACTTTAACAGGATTATTAGAACCTATCGGCTTTCTAATATCAACACGATAAATATCATTGTTATCAAAGAAAACAAGAAACTCTTCGTTACATTCAATATAACCAACTATTTTAGCATTAACTCCATAAAGATAATAATCAATAAGACCAGGTTCATTACAAATAGTTTCAGTATCTTTGTCAATCATTATATTACCAGCATGAACTAAGTCGCCTTCTTTAAGATTTTCATAAGGACTATCAAAATTAAGTTTTTGATTAATTCTCATAGCAGTAATTATTTAGGAAATGTATAATTATAAAAATAAGAACGCCAAGCATCACCAGCATAATTATTTTCATTTTGAGCATCAGCAATAACAGAAGCTTTGGCTTTATCTTTAAGTTGCATCCACATATAATAAGGATTAGTTCCATATTGAGAAGCAGCAAGATTAAAAACAGGATGTTTCATACCACGAGTAAGCATCTTATACATACAGTAATAAGCAAGAGCTTCAATAAGAATACCATTGTTAGGAATAACTGGAATTTCTCCTTGAAAATAATTACTATATTCAGTTTCTATTTCAAGATTACGAATAGTAATTTCACGAGTATCCCAATTAAGTTCAATAGTATTATTATCAACAATGACATAGTTCCGATTATCCTCTACGGGGGAGATATATTGGTCACCAACTCTATGCCGTCTATTAAAAACGTCTGTATTAACATGTTCAGAAACAGCTCCGATATAATCTTTATCAGAAGCTCCATCAGTAACATAAACAGTATTAGAACCACTAAGTTGAGTGTTATCAAGTTCACTACTATCACCCCCCGTAGAGGATGAACATGAACATCCAGCTTTACTCTCTCTAAGAGAACGAACCTCACAACCATTACTATCATAAACAGCAAAACCCTTGCTATTAGTAATAGGACAAGGGCTGTGAACAATACGATTTCTTACAGGAAGAGTTCGTTTTTTATATGTAGTTCTAAGAACTTTAAGTTGGCTCATTGCATCAAAACACCAAGCAGGAACACGAGCAATCCAGTCACTGTTGTCAGGATTGAAATCGTTGTCTATTTTGGCTATTATGTGCTCCAAGACTATATTCTTTTTGTTCTGCATTTCTAATAAAATTTAGATAAGACATAGGTTCAAAAGAAAGAAGAATACCAAGTTTAAATCTCATATCAAATTTGGTATGATAAATATCATCAACAGTTTTACACATAGCAGCAATTTCTTCTTGGCTCATACCACGATATTTAAAATCAATTCTATCTTTACGTTCAAACTTAATATTAACGTTTTTATAACGACTATTATCAATAAGTTTAAATTCATAATAATAATCATTAGTTTTATAAACTTTATAAGGAACACCGTCATACTTAATACCACGAAGTTTACAAGCAGCAGCTTCGTCTTCATTATAAAGTTTTTTACCAGCAGCAAGAATTTCTCGTTTCTTTTTATTAGTAGCATTAAAATCAATAACAGGTTTCTTAGAAGTAACTTTCCAACGATTGCAAACAATATTGCCAAGACCACCGGCAACTTGATAAGCATAACCTTCAAGAATACATTTCATAACTCCATAGTTATAAAAACGTTGAACAAGTTTTCTATATTCAGTAATAGTAAGCCTCTTTTTACGTTCTTCAAGTTTAAGACTTTGAGTAACACCGTAAACGTTCTTTTGAACTTGTAGATACTTTAGGAAATTAAGATAAGTAAGACGTTTATGAACATCAGTAGTAACAAACTCAGAAGTACGAGTTTTAGTACGACAAGCATCGAAATCAACAGCATTGATTTCATTGTCGTCACCAATATTATTTATATCAAGATTAAAGAACTCGTTTATAATTGCTTTTTTATTAGCAACAAGTCGATAAAGCCTTTTGCGAAGACTAATAAGATTATTATAATCTTCTTTGTTAATATCATAGGCTTTATTAGCATCCTCTATGAATTTACCATAATAGTATTTAATATCAATATCTGGACGCATAGATTAACGAGTTAGATTTTCAACAGGTGTTTCATTTCCTTCACGTGCAACATTAAGAAGATTACGTTTAAAAATAATATCCTTAATTTGACCAATCATATCTTCAGGAAGAAGAAATTCATTATCATCAAGTTCTTCACTGTCGTCATAATCAGAATAATGATATTCTCCAGCAGCATCAACAGTTTCTTCTTTAATAAGATGAGGATACTCAAAAGGAGATTCGACAGTAATATAATTAACGTTGTCAAGAATATCATTACTATTGCTATAAATATAAAGATATTCATTTATATAGTCGTAACGAAGAATACGACAAAGACCGACAAGTTGATTATAAAATTGAGCAGCATGCTCACGAACGAAAGGAACAGAAAGATTATATACACCAGAAGTACGAATAGATTGAAAAGGAGTATTGTTAATAAGACGAACCGGACGAGGAACTTTATTCTTAGTTCGCTTAATAAGAGGAAGATTTAATTCTTTAGTTCCATAAACATCACCATCAGGAACATCTATAAGTTCAAGTCTAAAACGTTGTTCAAGACCTTTGTCAGTATAACCGTGACGTTCATAACTTTGCCGAATAAGTTCATTACGAGTATGAATAATTGCCTGCCGAATATTTCGACGAACTGCAAGGGTATTCGGAGAACCAGCAGCATGAGCAATCTCACTAATTAATTGATTAAGCGTTGCCATAGGATGATTAGGATTAATAACATTAATAACACAAAAATACATTATTAATAATAACTTCCATGTTATCAGCAAGATAAAAATAAAACGGTAACATGTTTTCACAACATATTACCGTTCACAATTAAATCGACAATTACAGTTTTAGTAATTTCGTGGAAGAAACTTATTTTAAACAACTTTTAAAATGGTCGATGTCGGCAGCTTCAAGAACAATATCCTTGTCAATGCCGGGAACTCCAATCTTAATTTTGCCGTTACCAATAGTAACACCACCAAACAAATCGGGATATTCTTTCGTAGCAGCAACAATAAGATTATCTGTCATTTTACCAAGAAGTGGTTCTATATCAACAGTACCATCTTCTTCTTGTATCATCTTAAGAAACTTATCAACTTTGCCAATACTTTTATCGGCAGCTTTGTCAATAAAGGGTCGGAAAATCATTATAAGAGCATTTTGATTGGCAAGTTCATCTACTTTACCAGTATAAAACTCAACAAGTTTATTAATTATAACTTCACGTTGTATCATACTTCTTTATTTTTAATATTGTTACAAAAATCAACATAGGTAAGTTTAGGGTTAGCTTGAGCAGCTATCTGAAACTTCTTGAAAAGTTCTAATTCTTTATTAGCTTCTTCAACTCTTGCAATATTGCTTGCAGAATTATTATAATCTGTTTCATAAGCTTTATGTTTAAGCGATTACACCAGCAGCTTTAAGACTTGCTATAAGCTCATTGATTTTTGTTGCAAGAGCGGCAGCATCTGCATCAGCGGCAGCATCGGCAACAGCAGCTCCTTGTTTAACTCCACCAAGGGCAGCGGAAGTAGCAGCAGGCAAACTATAATTGTTAGCGTTTTCTGCAATACCGTCAAGTTTAGCTTTATCAGTTCTTGACATAAGCCCAGGATTGTCAACAGTAGCAGCATTGTAAGTAGTATTAGTCCAAAGAACAGCTACATACATTTTACCGTCAGCGTCAAGAAGAACTGGATAGTTTTTACCATTGGCAGTATATCCAATTTTAACAAGACCAAGAGCATCTGCGGTTGCTTTAGAATAGGTTTGATTAGGTGGGGTCATCCATTGCCCATCGGCACGAAGATAACGAGTTTGTTGACCAGCAGCAGCACCAGGAACAAGTCCAGCTTTTCCATTAGTAGTAGAAGTCGCACCACCCATAACTTCATAAGTAGTATTAGTATCACTCCAAGGAACATTAACATAAGCTTTCTTATTTTCATCAAGAGCAACTGGATAATTCTTTTCATTTTGAGTATAACCGGTTTTAATACCACCAATATTATCATTAGAAGCAGCAGGAACTCCCTCAATAGAAGCATCTACTATTTCTTCAATAAGTTTACCAATAAGTTGTTTCCGTTTAAGGTCAAGACCAAGACCTTCAACAAATCTCCAAATATTAACTTTTTTAAGTTTGTCCATAACAGCTTTATTAAGATTAAGATGTTTATTAATAATATGTTTTATTCAAACGGCTCGTTTTAAGGCTCGCCACGCTACGCAAACCGTTTGGTGATAGATTAATCATTTCGTATATTATCTTCTCCTACGGGGCAGGAAAATCATATCCTCGTGCGTGTCGCAAACAGTTTTTCTATTCCGCAGAACGTATTCGGATATACTTCAACCAAGCATAATGCTCTCTAAGATAAATATAGTCTTGATTATCGTCATTGTTATGAGCTTCTTCTTCAAGACTAACATCATGATAAGCATCATTTTGTTTAAAATGAAATAAACGAATAATTATATATTCAAGACCATACCATAAATAGAAAAAGATGTATAGCATCTCTTTCATCTGTTTAGTATGAATACGTTCATGATTAATAGTACGCTTAGAAAGATTTTTATTCTTAGTAAAAAGAATACCAAAAAGATTAATCGTTGTATAATTTCCAAAAGGAAAATGACGAGTATGAATAATAATCATAAATATAGCGATAATAACACCCTGTAGAGGATGCAAACCAAGAGCAACATCATTGCTATCTCTCGATTCCTCTACGGGGCAGGTTCATTATTTATTTTAAAGCATCATCTACTTGCTTATATTTAACTCCAAATCTACGAAGTACTGGAGCGGCTACCCAACTCCAAAATACTGGAGCAAGTATAGCACTATTAACAAGAACAGTAACTTTAACTTCACCTACATTATAATAAACAATACCAAGAAGTAGAATAGAAACAATCAAATAAAGACGTTTATTCCAAGTAGGAACTTTCTTAGCACCATTAAATTCATCATGAGCTTTAATCATAACAAAACAAAGAATATTACAACAAAGCATATAAGCAAAATCAAAGTTATCAAGAATTTGTCTTATAACAATATCAAGATAGTTCATGTTAAGCAATAGATAAAGCTATACAAATAGAAGTAATAATTCCGGCAATGAAAATAGGCAAACCGAAATTACCAGCAGCAAAATAGAAATCGTAGCCTTTCCGCATACATTTAATAATAGCGGTAGCAAAACCAATAAACAAATTAACGAAAATAACTTCCCAACCAACGTTAAGAGTTACACCGAAAATAAGAGCACAAATAAAACCAATAACACCGTAAGTCATTAAATTAATTCTTTCCATAATAATAAAAGTTTTAAGTGAATAAATAAATTAACCAGAATATGAAACGTCTAATTCATACGTCACCAACAAAAACTTGACGAACTTCATTACTGCCAGTAGCAATCATAACTTACCCCCCCTCATTATTTATAAGTTTATCCATAAGTTTATTGTTTTAAAAATCAAGTTATTGCAGCTTGTTGTTCAACTTTAACCTAAACCAAAAACAAATAATAACCGCTGTTATTAATAATATAAATAAGCCAAACAACAAGACTAACAATAACTTGATTATGATTAGACAAATGTATTTATAATTATCAAATATAAAAGCAAAACATGGTTTTTTTTAATCAATTATTTGAGTAATAATACATACATAAGTAGCTTTCATTTCGCTATCTCCCATCAATTGAATTTCGGTTTCTCCATTACTATTACTGCTATCAACAATAGGAGTACCATCATTATATCCATAAGATACAACTACATTCATTGTTTGATTAATATCATCTGACAACCTTAAATAAGTATCATTATAAGCATCAAAAGACTTATATAATACTCCATTAGGTTCAAGAGAAAAAGGAATATCATCATCATTAGTAAAATTAAAATATGCATTAAGTGTTTTATCAGAAGTATTAATAATAACAACTTTACATGGAGCTGTATAATTATTGTCTATAATATTATTTACTCCCCCCCATGATTTCAGTATTACCAACATAAACGCCAACACCATTAGCGCCAGCACGAACATTGTTATTTTCGTAAGCCATAATTTAATTATCAAAAATAAAAACAATCCAAGCAAATTGCTTATACACTTCGCTTGTAAAATCATTAATTAGTTCATTCTTATCCATAATTTGATTATGAGCATAACCGTAATTAATACTATCACCCTCTGCATACATTGTGGAATAAAATTGAACAACTCGTTTGCTGGAACCATTGCCGTTAGCATCTTCGTTAAATAAAGAAATTTCAGAAATAGCTTGACCTTGACCACCAATAGTATACCAAACAATTTTACCCGGAGCAACTTCTTCTGTTTCTCCAGCACGTTGTAGAAGAACAGGGTCGCTACTAAGATTAGCAATAATAACAGGAAAACTACTTGTTCTACCATCATTAGGCCATACATAGCTAAGATTGGCATAGAGCTTACTCCAATCAAATTCTTTACCAGCAACAAGAGCACTACCAACAAAAGCACCAACATTGGTTTCTCCTACCCTAAGCCCCCCCCTCTCATTAACAGTATTTACAAGAGCTACATCATTTTGATTATCCATAACTTTCTTTTTTAAACATTAATAAATAGATTAATCTCGACAAGATTATTGCCGAGATTAATGCGATTGTCTTTATAATAATTATTTTAATTATCTGTTACAAGATAAGCAGTATTATTTGCTTTAGGATTAATGTTAGAATATTCAGTTGAAGTTTTCTTAGTAAGAGTAGCAACATTATCGCTATTAACAAGAGAAGCAATAATTACTTTGCTTGCAGCAGTATCATTGTTTACTACAATAGAAATACGATTAGTATATAAATTATTTTCATCATAATAAGTAATAATAAAATTCAGTTTGTGAGAACTATTATTATTTGCTCTCCAAGCATTTACACAACCTAATTCTACACAATCATTATTAGGATTATCACCAAAATGAAAATAATATCTTACATGATTAGCTAAAATATTAGCTACAACATTCTTAAAATTATCAAGACTACCAAATAAATCAATTACTCGTTGTTCGGCATCAACTCCACTAAGATTTGCAGTATTTAAAAATTTATCAGCAGTGGTAGTAATAGTTCTACCATAACCAATATTATCAGCATAAGCTTTTGTAGCAGGATGATAATGTTGTGTAGGAGTATAAGCGGTAATATTATTCTTTTTAAGAACATCACTTTCATTTACAAAAATATATTTAGCTGTTAAAGCAGAAGCAGTTCCACCACTAACAGTAACTCTTATATATTGTGAAGCATTTAGACCAAGCGTCTGAATATCAAGAGTACTTGTATTATCATTAGTATAAGTAATCATACTTGCAACACAAAGAGCACCGCCCTCAACTCGTATAATAGAATTAGTAGGAGTATTCTTAACAAAATCAAGATATGCTGATTTTCCACCAAACTTATTGAAAATATCATCGGAAGCCATATCTTGAGTAATATCAAGAACTTCACCAGGAAGAACTTTATATGAATTAGCAACAACAGCTTCGTCGACATATTTCTTATGAGCAGGATTATAATCACCAGTTACTTCATACTCAACAGTATTATTTTTTAAAATAAGATATTCGTTTCCGCCGGTAAAAGTTAAATCAGGAGTAACAGTAAAAACTTGAAAAGAATCACCAGCAAATGTCATAAGTCGAATAGCATCTTCCATAGAAGCACTTAAAGTAACTACATAATTACCATTCATACCTTGTTGACCATAAGCAATAATTTTGCCAGCTTCAATTGCTGCTTTAAGACCGTTATAATCTTCTTGAGTAATTTTATTTCCACTAATAGTAGGTGCAAAAGTATAAACTTCTTCAATTTGAGTATAAGCACTCCAAGCTCCATTTTTACGCATATAAGGACTACCGTCTTTAGGAGCATCATCTATTTTGCTTTCATTAAGCGCTTTACCTTGAGCAGCAGATAAAGCTTTCTTGCTATCATTGGTTGTTAAATTATTAACAATATTTGTAATAGCAAGCTTTTCATCATTAAGCTTCTTGCCCATATTAGCGGACAAAGCTTTATCTGCATCAGCAGTAGTAAGATTATCTACAACATCAACAAAAGTTCCGCCGCCAATAGTTCCATTAGCCACCCAACCTTTGGTAGTATCGTAGATATACAATTCGTAAGGTTCAACAGTACCAACACCATAAGCGTCGCCTTGAGCAGGACTTGGAACATCTGTTTGAAGTTGTTCAAGACTATCTTTATATCCAAGAATAGTAAAGTTTTTACCATCCTTACCAGCTGCGCCTGTATCTCCTTTTTCGCCAGTATTACCAATATCGCCCTTATCTCCTTTTTGACCTTTAAGGTTTTTAAAAGCAAAATCAAATGTACGTTCAAATTCAGTACCACCAACAGTAACAGCAACAGAAGGAATTCCTACATTCGCATCTACTGTTGCAGTAGCAGATTTAATAGAAGCAGATTTACCATCAGCTCCATCAGAACCATTAGAACCTGGAGCACCAGTTGGACCAGTAGCGCCAGTCTTACCAACAACTTTAGCTATATTCCATTCTTGTTTACTACCATTATAAATAGTACGAACTGCAATCCAAATAAAATTATTACCTGTCTTACTCCAATTATCCGGATTATCATCAGGATTACCGGGATTATTTTCAACAGTACTATACCAAGTTTCAGTATATTGAACATAAGTCAAATTCTTAGGAGTGCTCCAAGCTTCTTCTTGGTTCTTACCATTAGAGGTAAACATTCGAGTAGAAACCCAAAGTTTAGCAGAACCGTCGGGAATCTCAGTATTCCAAGTACTTTCAGTAGGAACTGGATTATCATAAGAACCGCCAGTCGGAGTTTTAACAGAAGCGTCGTTATTGCTACGCATGTAAACAACTCCACGTTTGGTATCAATACCACGAATAGTTTGAACAGCATCTTGAATAACCGCAAAAGTAGTCGGCCCAATAACACGAACTGTATAAACATCTCCATTATTATCAATAACATTATCCCCAACAGCAAGAGTAATACCAGTAGGAGTTACAACAGAAGAAGTTTGATTATTTCCAGTAGGATTAATTTCTCCATTAAAGATAAAAGTATAATTACCTCTATCTCCATGTTCACCTTTCATATTGGTAAACTGGAATACAAACTTCGGATTAAGTTCTGTTCCTTTGTTAAGAACAACAACAGCAGGAGTACCTACTTCTGCATCAACAGTAGCATCAACACTTTCAATTTTAGTTCCACGAATAAGATTAACTACCCAACCTTGTTTAGAACCATTGTAAACTTCTTGTGTAGCAAGCCAAATATAACCTTCTTGATAACCTTTTACCCAATTTTGAGGATGAGTATCAGGAGTACCAGGTTCTTTTTCAACATTAGAAGTATAAAATTCTGTATAAAGAGTATAAGTAAGCTGAGCAGGCATACTCCATTCAGCATCTTGATTGCGACCATCTTCTGTAAAAAGACGTTCAGAATACCAAAGAATACCATTTGCAGAAGTAGGTTCAGCAGTCCATTCTTCCTCTACGGGGTGTGGGTTGTCGTAACTTCCACCAGTAGGTCTAACAACGTTCCAATCAGTAATACGACGATAAGCTCGACCAAGCCGACAAGAAGCAGCAGCTATTTCATAATCAAGCCAATATTCATCGTTATCGCCCCCCGTAGGAGAAGCACCAACAGGCACATCTTGCTTACTAAGATAAACATGTCCATTATGCTTAACATAAGTAAGTCTTTCATAAGCCTGCGTTGCATCATAAATTTCAGGATTTGCAACAGTTACTATTGCTTTCCCCAAGTCTTTCTCTTCTATATCCATGATTAACAGCGATTAAATTATTATCTTTAATTTCAAAATCAATAGCTTGTTTATTAGTAGATTTATCAATCTCACGAAGATGTCCGGTTTCAACATCAAGCTCAAGCTTAACATCGGTTTTCTCTTGACAAGGAAGAATATCAAGATAAACATGGCCGTTTTCTTCTATACCATTCAAACGATACTCATAAAGAATATCGTTCTCTTTAAAGTAATTATTGGCAAAAGCAATAATACAATCAAGGAAGAGCTTAATCTTCTTGGTATCTTCAAAGAAATAAGCGGCAATAAGAGATTGGAAAAGATTAAGATTATAAACAGCTTTACGAAGTTTATAATTATCTCCATGAGCATTAATAAATATTTTAACTAAATCAGTATAAACACATTTAAGTTCTTTAGGAATATAATGATAGAAGAAGTCATAAATAGAATCATTAGCACGAGCGGTTTTAAATTCTGCAAGAGCTAAGGTATCATAAACGCTAAAAGTAGCATCAATATATGTTTCGTATCTACCGTCTTGAGTTCGATAATTACCAGTAGCAGCTAAACGTTCTTCCATTCCCCAACTACCAACAAACGAAACTCCAGCGGTTTTCATATAACTATTTGAAGTAAAATTCCAATCAGAACAGCTTTGACCGCAAGAAGTAGTAGAATAACAATATAAACCATTTCCTTGATAATTGTCGCTTTCATTACTTTCGTTGATAATACGACCATTTCTGATTTCTTCATACATTAATCTGTAAGTAGTTTCTCCACTTGTATTGTTAGGAGAAAGATTAAATGTATGCTGTTGAAGATAAGCAACTCTTTGAGTTCTAAAAGTAGCTTTTGCTTGTTTAACAGTAATCTCAACTTTAGTATCATTAGAAGCAACAAGTCTAACAGTTATTTTACCTGTTCTAAAAGAACCAACAGTATTTTCATCACAAAGAATATAAGTTTCATCTTGATTGCCAACATGAAGCCTATCACTATTAGAACTTGGTTCCCAATGAAGATTATCTTCAACAGAAGTAACATTACCATTAATAACATGTCGCTTTTCAGCACGTGTTATATTAAAATAAGAATAACTTCCATTGGGATAAGCAACAACGTCAATCCAAGTATTTTGAGCTTCAATAAAATATTGGTCTTCAACAGTAGAAGCAGCTTTAGTAATAGTAAGTTTTTCTACATTAGGAGTTCCGGAACTTTGAGTTTGAATAACATCATATTGAATAGATACAGTTTCGTTAGTTTGATTAAGTTCAGAAGTAATATAAATATATTCACCTTGAGGACTTGCAGTAACTCCACCATATTGACTTTCATTAGCATTACCGCTTGTTTGAGAAAGATAATAATCAACATTTTCTCTTCCACCCTCTGGACTACCATTAACATATTTCTGTCGATAAGACTCAACAGATATAGTCTTACTATCGGCGGTATTAATAAGAGGAACCTCATTTTCGCCAATAGTCAAATGATAAGTATAAGTAATAGAAGCTCCAGTTTGATTAATTCTAACTTCAAGCGTTTTACCAGAATTATCTTGTTGAGTATAAAGAATTTTACCACTTCTTTCGCTTTCTCCACTATTAGGAGCAACGGTAATACTATTTGGCAAACCCTCTTGAATAGTTATAAAATCATTACCAGTAACAACAGCACCGGTATAGCCAATAGGAGTTTTAGTTGTAGGTTTACCATTAATATAATATTGTTTATAAGACTGAATATTAAGAATAACGTTCTGTCCAGTAGAAGGTGGAGTTAAACTTTCTTGGTCAACACTAAATACATAACTAATTTCTTCTTGAGCAGGATTTTGTCTAATATCTATGATTTCAGACTTATTACTTTCCATTTGCTTAACAATAATACTATCTGTACGAACATTAGTAGTATCATTAGCAGACATATACCATTTCGTTTTATCAGAAGTATTATTTTTAAGAAGCCCTTTATCAGAAATAGCTGTATAAGGAATATTAGTTCTATCTCCTTGAGAAACTCCATTAACATAGGTTTCTTTATAAGATTCAATAGTTAAAGTAACAGGATTAACTCCGTCTGAATCAATAGTATTAGTATCAACAGTAGCAACAAGTCTATATCGAATTTCTTTATTAAGACTATCTTGATATAAATCAATTTTCTTATTTCCAGAAACACCAACTTCGTCACGCTCAATAATAATAGCAGCAGAACGAATTTCTTCAGTATTAGCTTCGGCACTTACTTGATTGCCATTGACTTTAAAATAAATACTTGAAGAATAAGCATTATATGGAACGTTAATCTTATCTCCGATTACAGAACCGTCACTATCTACAAGTTCTTTATAAGATTCAACTGTAAAAACTTTAATACCACCCTCGGCAGGTATTTCAATAGAAGTAGGTTCAACATTAATAGTATAACGATAAGTATAATCGTTTACATCTTGAGTAACTTTACCCTCAAGAATATTGCCACTTTCATATTGAACTAACTTAAATTTAGCAACACGAAGTTTAGATTTATTTTCACGAATAATAAGAGTATTATTTGTACTACTACAATTAATCCAAGTAGCATCTTCAGGATTATCAAGAACAAAATCATATCCAATACTAAAAATCTCTTCTTTAGTTCCAATAGCAACAATTTTCTGAGATTTAATATTAAAATAAAGAGTTTGTCCAAGACCGTCATCTTGAATGTCTAATTGACTTTCATCATTGGCTTGAAAATTATAGCTTGTTTTAGTATCAGCAAACTTATAATTGTCACCAGTACAAGTAACTTCAACTTCACTATCTTCAACATGAATAGTAGAAGTACCAACATTGACATCTGTGTACTTTTTAAGTCCACGAACTATAAAGTCATATATACGATTTGCTTTATCGACATCTTCTCGATAATAGACATAAACAGCATTTTTAAAAAGGTTCCAAAGTTGAATAATGTCTTTATTTTTGTTATTACAAACATTATCACAACCGGCAATAGCAGATACTCCATAATCTATAAGCAAAGATTGGATTTGTCTATAAGTACAAACCCAATCAATAGGAACTTTTATATCATGTAAAACAGTATCTTCCATATTCAGAAGTATTAAATATTACATCAATTTTTTCTTTTTCTTTATCGGTAAGAAGAATATCGTAATCGATACAACTACGTATAACATCATAAAAATAAGAACTACCAAAAAGATTGGTAGAAACAAATCCAAGATTTATCTTATCTACATCTTTACAAACAACATTGTTAATATTATTACGAAGTTTATTACCGATACGTTCGAGCCTTTTATCGTTACTCATGGTCGGTATATTTATTGTTAATATAAACTATCCAATCATTAACCTTAACATAAAGAATATTATATATTTGATTAATACGGATTTTTTCTTCCTGACCGTTGTAAATAATACCAAGTATATTATTAAGACAATCTTCTTTCCATTCTTCTTTTAGGAACAAAGAAATCGGACGACCATCAATATCATATTGAGAAAGATTATGATAAACTTTATAATATTCGGCATTAATAGTTTGCTTGATATTGGCAATAACAAGATTCTTATTAAGGCCAATATTATTGTTTATAATAATGTTTCTACAAAGATGAGCAATTCTTGATTGGAAATTGGAAAACGAAAGCTCAATTACAATCTTGCTTTTCTCGACATCTTTACGAAGAGCATCTTGAAAAAGTTTATCAAGAATAGTATTAAGTCTTACAACGTTATTGCTAACTTCTTTAACAGAGTTAGCCATTTCAATCATAGGCTTTTGTTGGTCTTTATGACGAAAATAATCAATTCCTTTAATAATAATAGTATAAAGAATAAAAATACAACTTGATATTACAACAGCAGTAACAGAATAGTTTTTAAGAGCTTGATTAATAAAATCAATAGTGGGTACAATTTCGGTCATGGATATTAAACAATAAAAGCCACTATTACCATAAATACTTATAGTAACAGTGGCTTTGCGCATTATACAAATTATTTGCTTACTATGTTAGGCAGCAAGTGCAGCCAAGATTTTGTCGATAGTCGCAATAGCGGCAGTACCAGTAGGTACAGCTATTTGTACAATTTGATTAATACTCTGGTCAACTGTCTTCATTTCACGAGGTTCGGCAAAACGAATTGTATAAACAGTAAATCCAGTATCGGCGGAATCATCTTGAGCCAAAGGATTAAGTGGGAAGTCCGGATAAATCAGCTCAGAAGCATCTTGATAAGTATATTCGATACCAGCGTCGGCAGCAGCCTTGATAGCCAAATCGGTAATATACTTAGCATCTGCAACAGCGGCAGTAGCATGTGTCTGAGTAACTTCAGTTCCGAACAAATCATCGCCAAGTGTCAGCTCATAATCAACACCATTTTCTTTGGCAGTAACCGTAACTTTACCAGCGGAAGCAGCAGCAGTAACACCAGCACCAACGTTTGCCGTAATCTGCGAAGCTAATGCAGAAGCAATAGTGTCAACAGTATCGGCAGCTTTTGCACGGACAGTAGCAGTCCATTTGTTACGTTCGTTAAAACCAACTCCTTTCTTTACAACAACAACGGTATAGTCACTTCCTGCTACAACATCAGCAATAGTAAAATTGCCAGTATATTGAGTAGAAGCGGCATAAACCATTTTGGAATAAGAGAAGTTATTCTTATAAATAGGAACAACAAGTTTACCGCCTTTGGCATCAGATTTGCCAAGATAAATATAACCTTTGTCCTTAATCTTAGTACCGTCACTGTCAAGAGTTTCAACTCCAGAAACAAGAGCTACGAAAGCAAGTTGACCAACGGCAAGACTTGTAAGAGCAGTAGGGTAAGCAACACTCTTACCTAAAAGAAATTGTCTCATGGTTAATAATATTTTAATTTACTTTTTGTTCATTAGGACGAGTAAAAGTCTGTTTATAATATTGAACAGCAAGTTCAATTATTTCTTGAATAAGATAATCAGGCATATCGCAATTTACATTGTTAGCAGGATTCTCTTCATCAAGTCTAACTTTATTAGGCGTCTTAATATAATTGTAAACAAGAATATTAGGAACAGCCTTAGAACTACCATTATATATTTCAACATTCAATTTCTCGTCAATAGAAACAGCAACACAAACGGGATGTTGCTTGGTAGCACGATTGCAATAATCTCGAAGTGTTCTTTGAAGATATTCAGCTTCAATAATACGGCAATCGTAAAGAGCATTGTCACCAGCATAACCAATAGCAAAACGAGTATAAAACATTACTTCGCTATTATCGACCTTAGCAAGAAAAGGATGAAGCTCAGTACCACCCCCCGTAAGGGATGAGCCTGAAACTTCTCCTTTCTTAGCAAGATTACGCAGAGCATTAAGTTGAGAAATGTCAGCGTTAGCTCTAACAATTAAATCATTAACAGTTTGAGCATTCTCTGCAACGATATTTCGAGTTTTGGTTATAATGGCAAAATTAAGACAAATATCAACATCTTCTGGAAAAATAGCACGAACAGTTTGCAGCCCCATGCGTTGAGCAACTTCTCTGAACGTGACGTGCATCTGTTCTATATCCATAACTTAAACAAGTTTTAGTTGATTTTCGTAAGCGGCAACAGTAGCTTCATTTTCAGCGTTCTTGAACCAAGCAGTAGCCTCTTTCATATTAGCTCCAATAAAATCACCATTAGCAGAAACAATGTTTTGGCTATGCGGATGTCTAATAAGAATACCATAAGCAACAAGACGTTCAATCAGAGATTTAACGGAAATACTGCGGTCGGTATAAAGCTCATTAAACTTAGCAGGTTCTTTTTGACTAAAATAGTCAAGATTTTCTTGTTTAACAAGGTCGTCTTCGGCAAGTGACGGAATAATAGGTTTATTCTTCAATACACAGTACTGAACATAAACATCTTCAAACGCTTTGTCGTTGCCGATAAGAGTAACAAAGTTACGCTTAGCATTGTTAAGTTCAAGACGTTGCTTAGCTTTAAGCTCGTTTTCCTTTTGTTCGTCTTTAAAATAAAAACGAATATGCTCTTTGTTAATAAGAGAGTGGTCTTTAGCAACATCAGAATATAACAAGCAATGACGATAAAGAAGATAATCGGCTACATTTTCCGGATTACCATATTGCCATTTAGTTGACTCAAGAGCATTGAGTTTAACAATTCTATTCTCAATAGCACGTTTGAGAGCCGTAGCATCACCACGATTGACTTGGGCAAATTCGGTTTCAATAGCTTCTTCTTTTTTCTTAAAAGCAAGATAATCTTTATAATGATTATAATGGAAAGTAAGATTAAGACGAAGACCAAGCTTGTCAACTTTAACCTGAAAATTATTCAGATATTCTTTAACACGTCTAACGAAATTTTGGTCGTTAGGAGAAACACCAATAAGATTAGGGAAGTAAGCTTCAAGTTCTCCTTTGTTTGCACAAAGAGCATTAGAACTTCTAATACAACTACCGATATATTCGTTACGTTCAGCAAGTTCTTTATCATTAGCTTTGCGATACAAAGAATAATGAGAAGCAAGAGCTATAACAATATAACGAATATCGACATAAGCGGCATCAGCTTCTTCTTGTTTTCTTTCTACCATAGTGGCAGTTGGTTTCTCTTTATCTACTGTTTCAGTAGGAGCAGCAGGAGCGGTGTTTTCCTGTTTATTTGCAGCACCACCAGCATTTTGCATTGTAGGCATATCTTTTACTGTTTAACGGTTAATTATAATTTACATTGCAACAAGAACATCTTCGTCGTGTTGTTTACTTGCAATCCCATTGTGCCCTTAATCTGATAGCTTGACATATCAATTTCAGTAACAGCACGATTAGAAGTAGCAACACCCCAAGAAGCAGGTATCGGCGTCATACCCTCAATAACCTTAGCAATATATTCTTGTCCTTTCTGACGAATAACGCGAACATTACGTTCACCCTTATAAGTAGAGAAGTCAATAAAGCAAGCTTGATGAGAAGTAATAGGCAGACCTGAACGAGGATGAATTTGTCCATTAGCTTTGGCAGCTTCGGCAATAGTTCCCTTATCAAAGAAAGAACAATGTTTAACGGTAATAATATGTCCGTCCGGAGTAATGTATTTATTGAAATACTTACCGTAAGCAAGACCGTTGCCGTTATCCATAATCTTCTTTTCACCAAGAGGAGTAATGAAACCTTTGCTCATAGCTTCGTTCTCAATAGCATATTGGAAGTCTTGAATAAAGCCCTTACCAGCCATAAGAACAATTTCCATTGTACCATCATCAGTATCTTTATTAAGAACGTCACCGACAGTTCTTTCCAGCTTCGTCAACGTCAAGAACTCTCCGTAAGTATCATAGTTACTTTCACGGCAAATCTCAAGCATACCAGCAGTACGAGGAATAGGTTTACCGTTATCACGGTCTTTAAGTTTAATAGTACCGTCGGGCAGTCTGTTGTAGGTTGATAACCACAGCCGTTCTTCGTTCATTACTCTCATGTGTAAGTTAAACTGGCGCATTTCTTCGGTAATCCAAAGATTGGCAGTACCACCACCCTCTCCTTGCTGGAACTGATATTTAGTAACAACGTTAGAAATATTACCAGCAACTTCTTTAGAGAAACGGAAGAACTCAAGCTGAGAAGTCATTTTACCTGGCCCCATAGCATTACTACGATTACCTTTAGAATAAGATTCTGAAACGGTAGGAGCAGCAAGTGACCAATAAGTTCCTTTAGCTAAATTGTCGGGGTCGCAATAAGCAGTCGGGTCGGGATTAACCGGAGCCAGAATATAAGCATAACCGTAAGCAGATTCACCAAGGTCTTTCTGAATACGATATTGAGTTCCGTCCGGAGCAATAAGACCGTGCTGTTCGATAAACCAATGAGTAGCAAAATGTACTTCAAATTCAGCACCACCAAGACCAGGTTTAGTATTGGAAGTATTGAAATAAGTAACATAATCAATAAACTTCATACGTCCCATAGTCTTCCAAGTCCACTGTACCGTAGCAACAGTATCAGTACCTTTTGCACCTTGACCCTCAGTCATAAACGTAAGAGGGAAACGGTCGTCGTCAAGACCATAGTTGTAAGTCAAAAACGCATTAATTTCAACTGGACTTTGAAGCATAAGATTAGCAATACTTTCTTCATTGCTATATCCTCTATCGTCATAACGCCCAGTTTCAAGAACTCGCATTGTGTACATAATGAATAATTTTATTTAGTTATTAACTATAACCAAGAGCGGCGGCTATATTGTTAGCAACACTCTTTGGTTTCGGTGGAGTAACTCTAACAGTAGCAGTTTGTTTTGCAGCGGCTGCTTTAAGACGAAGATTTTTCGTTTCTTTATTAGTAACAGCCAAATCGACAAGATTAGAATAACTTCCACCTGTAAAAGTAAGATAAGCACGAAGCAAATCGTCTTGAAGTTGTTCCTTTGCATCACGAGCAGCTAAATCTCTTTCATAACGACTATAACCTTTATCATCAACTTGATAGAGATAATTAAAGAAATCATTAGGAGTAGCTGCAATTTGTTTGCCGTTCTTGTTAATAATGATAGTATCAGGTATTTTATAACCTGCAATCTCTTTGCTATCAACAACAGCTTTAACACCGTTCCAGTAATCAGCTTCTGCTTTACGTTCTGCTTCAAGTCTGGCTTGAGCTTCTTTAGCTTGTTGCTCTTTAAGAGCGGCATCTGCTTGTTGAAGTCCAGCCAATTCACTTTTAGCAACATCTAAAAGAGCGTTAGTATCTTTCAGATACTTAATGTAAGCATCAACATCACCGTGACGTTTATTTTCTTTGTAGGCTTCACGAATAATAGCTTCTTGTTGTGCAATATTATTTTCGTCAATAGTAATAGAACTTCTATCTTTAACTTCTCCAAATCCACGAGCATCGTTACCGTTAGCTACGTAATAATTCAGAAAGTCAGCAACAATAGGATATTTATCAAGAAGAGTTTGAACTCCAGCTTGAGCAATTTCTTGCTTCTGTAATTCAATAACTTCATTAACATATTGAGCAATACCCTCAGGAGTATTATCAAAAGTAATCGGTTTGTCGTTCTCATCAGTAACTTCAACACCAACAGCTTTGATAATTGAATCAACATCAATAGGAGTTTCTTTATTCTCGTCAACTTCAAATTGAGCAAGATATTCTTTAACTTCTGCAGCTTCTTTAAAAATCTTATTATCTTTGTCAACAAGGTTACCCTCACTATCAACGGTATAAGATTCTTTGCCAATAGAAATAATAGTACCAGTAACTAAATCGCCAAATTTATCATCGGCAGGTTTGTTACCATCACCAGCAGGTTTATCACCGTCGGTAGGCTTATCATTTCCAGCATTATCTGCTGGTTTATCAGCCGGCTTATCAACGGGTTTATTATCATCTCCAAGACCAGTAGTCTGACCAGTAGGGTCATCTACTACTTTACCTGTTTCTAAATCTGTAATTGGTTCTTGTGGTTCATTACTACCACTTCCGCCAAAACCAAAATCAATCTTAGGCATAACTTTATCTTTTATTGGATTAATATTACAAGACAAAAGTATAATATATATAATATGGTGTTCCGCAGGCATATCCTCTACGGGGGAGATTGGTTGGTATATTTCTGCTGTCAAAAATCGTATTAGAAGTGCATCTACGCTTGTAGCCGTTATCCACATTGAACGATTTTATCCGAAATGATTAATCTATCTACTTTCGTAGAAGTGTGGCATACTGGGCTTTAAAATGCGTCTGTTAGTAAATAATATTTACAAATTCGATTTATCTCATTAATAACAAGAGCATTATAAACAAAAATGCCGTTACTACTCTCACGAGCAATAACGGCGCATAGACACAAAACACATTTTAGAAAAGATTATTTTTTATCGTATTGATTCTTATTTTCTTTAGCAATTTTATATTGAGTATCAGCTTTATAAACATCAGTAGCTGCTTTAAGTTGTTGAGCTTTAGCATCATTGGCAATCTTTTGCCGTTCATTCATTACTTTCTCACGTTCAATATTATTCTTAGCAGCATTGGCGGCATTAGTCGCAGCAAGAGATGCAGCAGAGTCACCCCCCGTAGAGGATAGCATAGCTTTCACAGCTTCAATCTGGCTATCAAGATATTTTTCAAGACTAAGAGTTTGTCTATCTTGCTCGCCTTGAGCTTGTATCTTATCAAGTTCATATTGTTGTAAAGCCTGAGCGTTCTGAGCATCAAGTTGTTTCATGTATTCTTCATGTTGACGATTAAGTTCTTGGAACTTATTAATAGCCTTTTTAATCTCGGCTGTATTATCTCCATCAATAGCCGCAGCAGCCATAGCAGCATCGCCATTCTGTGCGGCACTAAATGCAAACTGTTTATATTGATTAAGTTTATCTCTTTCTTTAGCAGAAAGTTTAGGCATAATCACATAATCAGCATAAAGATGAGAATTAACGTCAAGACTAAAATATTTAAGTTGTCCATTGTTCTTATCTTTATAAGAAGTTTGTAGACCGTCAACCCAAGCAAGTTTAGAATAATCTAAATCACGTTGATAATCATGGGCACGCATGTGGTCAAACATAAACTCAACAATAACACTGCCCATAGAACCACGAATAATAGCTTGTTCAGTAACTCCTTTACCGGCACTATTAGCAATTTCGCCATAACGTTGGGGAGTCATATCAACTTTATTCATAGCAGCTTGTTCGTTTTCAGCAAGAAGTTGTCCAAGTTGAGTAATATAATCAGAAGTCTGACTATTAAGCATACGAACTTGTTGAGCTTTAAGCATACCTTGGTCGTCTTCATCATCAATATAAAGAACGCCGTCAGCAGCCATACGATAAATAGTATCCTCAGGAACTTTACCAAGAAGAGAACGGGCAATCATCAGCACGTTTAACTTGTTCTTCGCAATAGCCATTTCTCTATGATAAGCAACAATATTACCAAATACTTGGTAAGGAAGAACTATATCAATAATACTGAAACGACCAAAACCAGGCAGAAGCTCCATAATACCATTATAAGGAAGCTTACCATTACGATTGTAAGCAATAGGACGACATTTGTAAGGATAAACAGCATTGTTTCGAGTACCTATTCTATCGGCTTCAAAAACTTGCGGTTCCCAAATCCATTCAATATTAATATCGCCAGTTTCGATATTAAGTTTATAATCTTCATCAACAACTCTTTCGCCAATAATACCACCAGCTTGATATGTAAGAATACCTTTCTTAACTTGTCCACGCCAAACTACATGCCAAACTTCAATAAGATTGGTATTGAAATCACGAACCATAAGCGGCTCGCTTTTAAAATACTCACGTTCCTTGTCGCTAAATTTAGCACAACGGTCTGGATAACGTTGTCTATAATTATCCCAATAAAGAAGTCCTTTATCGTCTTGAGAAATATTACGACCATTAATATAATAAGTATCAAGATATTCCTTGTCTTTATTATCAAGCATGTCATAATATTCATCAATAATTTGTTGAAGCGTCATCATACGACGTTCAGCAAACATATCATAATCTTCAACAAGAACGTTATCGTTAGGAACAGGAAAAGCATCTCTATTAGAAACAACCCGTTTAATAATTTGATTTCCTTTTACTTCGGTATAAGTATAAACTCTACCAAAAGCAACCCATTCAAAATATGCACGAGCATATAAAGCGGCAGCATCAGTCAAATCATCAATAACGGCAAGAATCTCTTGTCCTTGGGCAGACATATCATCAATATAATCTTCATTGAACTTCTTAACAAAAGCTTCAATATCAAAATTATCTTGAGGATTAAATTGTTCGGGTTGTCCACCTTGTTGTACAAATGCTTGATAATTCTGTTGAATACGTTCAGCTATCTTAGCTTGAACAATCTGCATAAGTTCTTGACGAAGTTTGGCATCACGAGAAAGAACTACTTCGGGATTATTAGCCCCTACAATAAAGTCATGCGGATTTTGAATATATTCTCCAACATATCTACGAATAACTCCGTTAACAATATCGTAATTGCGCATAGTAGCTGGAAAACGAGTAAATTCTTTTTTCTCAGAATTATAAGGATTAAGAGTTTTCTTATAAAATTCAGGATTAATCTCCCCTTTAAGGAAAGCATATTTTTGTTCAACTTCATCATCACGAGCAATACTTTTACCAGCAGCAATAACATAATCGCAACAATTGGCATAGTATTCAAACTTATTCCGTTCGGCAGCACTAACACGCTGCTTAGGAAAATTAAAATTGTTACTAAAATACATATTTATATAAGGTTTAATTTAACAATAAGCAGCGTATCTACTATAAATATAAAGAGTATTAGTTAAACACTCAAGACGAATACAAAAATATTCATTGCAAAAAAGATAAGTACTAAGTTCTTCCATATTAATACCAATTACGTTTCCAAAACTTTTCTGCTGCATCTTGACTTTCAAGAAGTTTCTTTCTATTACTATTTTCACCTTGAGCTTTAATATCAAGAGATTTACTATAAATAGCTATAAGAAGCATTTCAGAAACACGGTCAAAGTTACCAACAGGATTCCATTTTTTAAGTTCAAGAATATCTTGATAACAAGGAATACGAGTAAAAAGATAAATAGGTTTACCCTCTTCATCTTTACCTATTTCCGTATAAAGAAACTCTTTAAACAAACGAAGAGCATCAAGTTTCTTTTGTCCGTCTGTAATATTATAGCCATAAGACTTACTAACAGCACCTTTTAAAGTAGTGTCCCATACAAAAAGAGGCTCAAAAGCAAGATAACGAGTAGCTTTCCATTTATTGAAATTGGAAACAGTTTCACCACGGTTAACCTCAACAATGCCAGTTCTTATACAATTATAATAACGACAAAGTTGATAAAAAATTCTATCTGCCTCTTCAAGTTTATTAGGACGTCCATAATAAGCAGCACAACATTTTAGTTTATAACCGTTTCTTGCAGACGGCATTTCCCAAACATGAATACTGTTATGAGAATGTTTATCAGTAATTTCTTTAGCATCTTTATTAATACCAACTGGGTCATAAGTAACAGCATAAGTCCCCTCTGGAATTTCTTTAATTTCATGGTCGTCAACATATCGAATATCATATTGAGGATGAAACCAAATACGAATACAACCATGAGGATGTTCATTTCCTTTACGGGGCACGCCTTGTATCCAATCATAAACAACAGCATCAGGATTTTCTTCCTTAATACGTTTATTAGATTTAAAAATAAGACTGTTACCTTTCTCTTCAAATTGACCGTCAACATAGAAATTATAAACACTATCTGTACGAAGACGCTCTTCATAGTTAACGAGTTCTTCACTTGTAAAGAGATTTTCGGTGGCACTACTAAAACTTTCAGCAGGAAAAAGAGCACGTTGACCGCAATAATTAATAAACTTGGCAAAAGTCTTAGTTTTAGCTTTCATAGCTTCACGAGCACGCATAGAAACTTTAAGACCAATATCAAGATTACTATTGCCATTTTCATCAACAGCAGGAATACCGTCTATACTTCCCTCAAGACCCCAGCAATAAGATTTAAAGAAACCGCAAATCTCATTACGAACATCTTTATCCCAAACATTTTCAAAAGGCATAAAACCAAATTCGCCAGGAGCATAAAAGTTTTCTTCAAAGACTTGCATATTAGTAGCAGTAGCTGTTCCCCAAGCAACAAGAAAACCAGTAGTAATATCACCAACTGTCATAGCAGGTTCAGTCACAGTCATAAACTCATTGAAATTCTGCATTGTAGAAAGCTCTTCTACGTTAATACCAACAGCATCTTTACCAATAGCGCAGTCGGGATTATTATTAGCAGAAACAGAAATAAGAGAACTCTGCCAACTATCTTCAGATTCTACTCCATTAGGAAGTCTAAATCCAAGACGAAAGTCCTCAGCACTACTACTATAAATACCACGCTTAAACATAGTCTTTTCTTCATAGAAACGAAGAGTATTAAGAGCAAAATCTGTAAGACCACCTTTTTTAATAAGATATTTATTATCCGCAGCAACATTAATAAACACTTTATGTTTACGAAGATTTATAGCATTAGCGGCACGTGCAGCGTTCATATAAGAAAAACCACCACGACGAGTCTTTACAATAATAAGATGAAAACCATTATTCTTAGCAAACTCATAAACGGCATGTGTCCAAAATTGAGCATCAACAAAACGAGGAAAAGCAAATTTCTTTTCACCAGTAGCTATACGTCCAGAAGCATTAATACTCGCATCATCAGTACGCTCCATACGAGTATAATTAAGAAAATTATAATAGTCACCACTTATATGAACATCTTCAATAGAACCGTCTGGATTTTGCCATATAGGAGCAGTAAAACCATTTTTTCTACGGTCTGCTTCACGCTTACGAAGTTGTCTATAAGGAATACTATCTTCTTTAAAATTAGTATATTTATTTCCATTGGCTTCAAAGAAATCAGCCATTTCTGTAAGTAGATGAACATTAACAAACTTACCCGGCTTAATATTCATAATAAAACCACCACTATCTCCGATACGGAAATGATTATAAGGGTCATAATAACCTTTTTCAGAAGCAAGCGGATAACGGCTTTTATCTTCTTCTATAAACGCTTTAAAAGGATATTTTTCAGCAGCCATATCTTTATTTGACTAATAACAATACAAGAAAAGCTGATGCAAAAGCACCAGCTACACCACCAATAATCTTAGTCTTTTTCTTAGACTTATCAAGATTACGTTCTAAATTTTGTCTTGCAGTTTCAGAAGCAGAAGCATATCGCTTCATTTCTTCATAACTATTGCTAAGAATATTTATTTTCTTATCTTTAAGATTAATCATACTGTCTTTGAGAACTATAACAGCAGCATCAATTTTAGCTTTAGTCATTATAGCATTCGCAGTACGTAAATCATTAATAGCCACTCTAACACTGTCCCTTGCTTCAACCCCCCGTAGAGGATGAGCCGATAAGCTCGTAGAATTTAGCAACAGTTGTACTATCATCAAGATTGAGAACATTATCAATAACTTCCTTTTCATAAGTATTATAATTTATAATTGTACTATCAAGATGTTTAATAGAAAGTTCAACGGAGTCAATCCGAACCTTATTAACAATAGTATCAGGAAAACCATTTATTAGCTGAAACGAACTCTCTACACCTGACTTATTAAACAACAAAATTGTTATTAATAAATTAATTAACGCTATAATTAATACGATTATTACAAGCTTCTTCATAACTCCGTTGAATTTATTATTTAATAGCTACAAGTTTATTTAAAAGGTCAAGTGACCATTTACCAGTTTCTCTAAGGTCAAGCACACGTTGAGCAAATTTAATAGCAGCAGTCTGACCTTGATTAACAGCGGTATCAAACATTTGCTCAGCAACAAGTTGACTTGGAACATCATCGAGTTCAAAACAATCCCAATACTTGTCTTTATAAAGGTCTTGAACTTTCTTTTCAAGTTCGGGAGTCTTTTTAAGAATACTTTTAAAAGTAGTAGGATGAGATTTCTTAATAGCATCAATAGAAATCCAGCCGTCCCAATTAGGATTAGCTTTACGAGATATTCCTTTATAAGTTTCACCGCCAGCATCATCTGGGTCGAAACAATAGCCGCCCTCAGCAGCTTCAATCTTTTTATAAGCAGTTTTAAAATCAGCCATAATTTAAGGTAATTTATTATCGGGAAAAGTAAAATACCAATCTTTAACTCTAAACTGTAAACGACCAGCTTTAGCATTACGTCTACAACAAGTAAGTATTTGACTATTTACAGTTCCACACACTTGATTACATTCAAAAAGACTACGAAAAATATCAACTTTATTTTCATCGTAAATACTTATACGAATAATTTTAGTTGAAGTTCCTTGTTTATTCACATACGGCATTAGTAACAAAATATTTATCGGGATAAACAATTTTATTAAATAAGTCAATAGCTTCATTTTTTAAATAATGAAGTTCATCAATATCTTCTCCATCAGCAACAAAACTTTTAATAGTAATATAAAAGCTAATACCGATAGTAATAAGTTTTTGAACATGAAATCCATATTCTAAATTATAACCATCTTTGGTTCTAATAAGCTTATCGTCATAAATAACACGATATTCTCCAATATTCTTAATAATTTGCATAATATTATCTTATTCATTAAGTACACGATTAAGCCAACCTCTAAGATATTTAATATTGTTACCTTTAGCTGCAATTTCATTATAATGACGAATACGTTCCAGCTTGTATTTAGCAACAAAAAGTTCAGCACTAATAGCAGTATCAGCTTTATAAGCATTAAGACTGTCTTGAGTTCTACGAAGTTGTTCGGTAAGATTAACAATAGTTATACTATCTGTGGAACTCCCCCGTAGAGGGATGTACTTGATAATAGGCTCTGGGTTTTTATTATAAAGAGCAGCTCCAGAAAGTACACCAAGTATAATACCAATAACTAAACCAATAATAGTATTTTTCATAATCCAAGAGTAAAATTACGTTTAACATCTTGAGCTTTAAGTTTAGCTTTTCTATCAGCTAAAATAAGTTCAATTTCTTTTTCTCTATAAGGAAGAGTATAGAAAGTTATCTTCTCTGTTGGATTCTCTTTAATATGATAAAGTCCATCAGGAAAACGTTTAGGCATTCCATACTCGTTAAGTTCAAAATCACAATCAATATGAGCAAGCCAAAGTCCTCGAATTTCAAGACCTGTTATAAGATTAACAGCTTTAGCATACATACTTAATTGAAGATTATAAATACTTCCATTACAATGAGGAAGATTATTAACTGGCGGAAGAAGAGTTTCTTTTTTCTCTACCCATTCGTTAGTCATTTGAGCAGGTTTCTGTTTCTTATCTTTACGATAATAACCAGACGTGAATAGAAGCCCTGACCGATTGCTTTTCCAATCTCCAATTACAGCTTTATTCTCCCATTCATTTACAAGAAGAACATCAATTGTTCCGCTTATCAAATAGTCTATCAAGAACATTCCAATCTCAGCATAAATTTTATAACCAAGACTAACATATTTGTCGAAGACTTCATAAAGATTGTCATATTTATAATCAGTAGCTTCTTTAAATTCTTCTATATTAAGAAGTTTATAATTAGCATTAATAGAACTCAAATCAGCAACAGTAATCATTTCTCCGTCACCGTCACGATTAAGATATTGTATAGCTTGTTTAAATTTACTTGCTCCTTTAATACCGTCTTCAAGTCCATTATGAACATTACTTCCTCGTTCACAGGCTTCTTTAGTAATAGTATCCCATTGTTCTTTAAGCTTAGCTTCACTAATACCAAGTTCTTTAGATTTACGGCGAAGCCAATAAGCTTTATCAAACTCAGGTTTATAAAGATGAAGAATAGTAGTAGTACTTATATAATCATTACCAAGAGTATCGTTATATTTGTGTTCCTCTTCATGAAATATAAGTTTAATTCCATTGTATCGTTTATCAATTTTCATAGCATGTTAATCTTCTTCAACCATACTGCTAACAACTTTAACACCACCACGTGCTGTTCGAGTTTCTTCTTCATAAGCCGCTTCTTCTTCTGCTTTCTTAAGAGCAGTAATAAGATTTGGTAAATCAGTTATACGTTTATTTATCTTATCCATATAATCAATAAATACACCAGCGTCTTCGGCAGATAATCCGCTTTGAAGTTTATCGTTAAGCTGTTCATTAATTATATTGGATGAAACAGTAATATTACGAATAGCTTTTTGAAGAGATTCAACAGCTTCGCCAGCAATACCACATCGTTGGGAATGATAACGCTTAATAAGCTTCTCAACTAAAAGATCAGGTGTATAAGTAGTAGGAAGGTCAAAATTTTCACGAGCACGTTGAAGAGCTTCACTACGACTAAGACCTTGACTAAGACAAGGGCCTTTAGGGTCAGCAAGATAATAAATAACACCAACTTCTTTAATATACATTTCTTTATTCTTAGAAGTATCTCTAACAAAAAGAAGACGTACATCTTTATCAAGAAGTTGAGTAATGCTTGGAGCAGCAGGCATTCCTGTCTTATCAATAGTAAGTAACTGGTCAATCAGAATAGGCTTCGACATAAGCATCATTAAGTTCTTGATTAAACTCTACAACATGAAGGTCTTTATGAAGATAAATATAAAAATTAGCATAAGACACTCCATGCTTTTTGGCAAGCTTAACCCAAAGTTTATAATTCTTGTTTCTATTTTCTTTTTCAATACGACGTTGTAGTTCGGTATTATTAATCTCAAATTTCTTCTGTTTAATAAGATTGTCACGAAACTCTTTATATTCTTCTTCGGGAAGAGTTTCACGGGCTTCTTTTAGTTCATGGTAAGAAGCAACAATACTTTTACGAAGAAGATTACGTTGTGCAACTCCAATATAAGGAATGTCAACAGCTAATTCTTTAAGAAATTGTTTAGACGCTTCGTGCTCTAAATTCTTAATAATAGCACGAGTAAGAAGTCTTTCTTCATCATTAGCAAAATCAATATCTTTAAGAACGTTCTCGTAATCTTTATAAACTAAAACATAATCCTCGCCTAAATCAACTCCGTCAAGAATATTATCAAGTTTTTCTTCAATCATATTATTAACTTTAGTGAGATAAAAAAAATAAAGCCGCTAACAATAATATTAAAAACAATATCTGTTAGCGGCTCTGGGATTTATTTAAACGTAGGAAAAAGGTTTAATTAAGATTATTCTTGTCGTGTTCAACTTTAGTACAAGCAATATTAGCATCTTGTGAATAAGAAGCCTTAATATCGCAAAGAGGAACAATCTTAAATTCAACAAAGAAAACATCAGGAGCAGCCATTTTAGCTTCATGCGCACCAAGAGATTTTCCGCCATTAAAGAAAGAACCATTCATAATAGCTTTAGAAAGCTCGCTGTCGGCAAGACAATATTCGCAAATAGCACCAAAACAAATAGCATTATTGCGAAGTGCTAAATGAGTTCCGCGTTCAAGAGAAGAAGCATCAACAACAGCAAGGTCAGCAACAGCAAACGGAACTTTAGATTCATTATCTTGAATTTTAGCAATAAGAGGAACAACTTCTTTAGTTCCATTGTTACCGTTCTTGAAATCAGAAAGAATACTGAAAAGTCTATCTTTGTAACAGATAGCAATAACAGCATAATTATTAGGTATCTTTACATCGTTAAGAAGAGCCTTAAAGTATCTTTCATCAATTTCAGAAATAGCAGTAGGAACTTCAATAGCATACGGTTTTAAATCGCTTTTAATTCGTATCATAAATAATTTATTTAGTTAAACAATCAATACCAGCGTCACCGACTTTCATTTTACTTTTCTTATTAACAGGCTTTTTATTATTACGAGAACCGGGAACATAGTCGGCTTTATATTCATCTCGTCTAACAGCCTTAATCTTATCAACAATATTATCCATACTTATTTTGTTTCTGCAAGTATAAACATTATCTTTAATAAGAGCCAATTTATTAAACTATTTTTAACAATTTTTTCTAAGCCTATTTCCAGCCTCGCCAAGCGATTCTCTATCAAAATAATAGGATAGCTTATTTTTCAAATTATCGTGCCGTAACGGGCAAATCTGAAAGCGTAGCAGGCTGTTATCAGCCCGTTCTCTTTACTCCCGAAATCGCTCCAACAAGCGCACGTGCTAAGCAGCTTTATTATCAATAATAAGAGCAAGAGGTATAACAATAACAGGAACAAGAAACGGAGTAGCAGATACAGGCACATTCACCCCCCGTAGAGGATTCAGCCATATAATGCTTAACGCAGCTCTAATAACAAGAGCAATAAGAGCTTTAGCAGCTTTATTATCTTTAGAAACAAGAGCAGCTTTATTATCAAGAGCAAGTCATAGCTCTATCCTTTACGGGGTGTGAATATAATAATAGCGGCAATAACGTCAAGATTGGCGGCAATGCCCATATCGTTATAATTGTGTTATCTGATATGAATAAACCAGCGAAGCTGGTAAAGATAATAAAGCTAATAAAGCTGATATAAATAAAGAAAATAAAGGAGCTACTAAAGCTAATGTTTATAGGGCTGATATTGGAGATTTGAATTAGAATGCGTATAAGGCTATGAGGGACGACGAGAAAGGAGATGAATAAGACGATGCAAATGACAATAGAAAAGAGGATACAAATGATGATAAGAATTTTTCTGATAATAGGAGAAGAGATAAGAGTGAACTTCTTAATATAAAGTGAAAATTTTATGTGAGAAAGTGTCACGCCGAAAGTAAAGCTAATGCCAAAGATTTTAATAGAGGTATGATTAGAGGAGATAGAAAAGATATAAGTGATGATAAAGAAGAGAATGTATATAATGATTATAAAGAGAATAAAGAAGAGAATATACATAAGAATGCAAAAGAGAATATAAGTGGCTATGAGAGAGAAGATGTATATATAAAAATTTGTATGAGAGAGTGTGACGCCGAAGGTACTGGGTATGAACCCCCGGTGCTTGCACTTCGACTTGACACCCCCCGTCATTGTTTATTGGGACTATATTATTCTTGATAGACTTGTTGATTATATTTTTAGAGAAGTTTTTACTACAACTAACGAAACTCCTAAGCTCCGAGTTCTCATTCATCAGCATCTAAATATCTCGACATTGAACAAAAGATTTGATGTCGACAAGCGCAGGCTATCAGTCCTCGATGCGTTTGCCAATATTAGAGGGCTTAATTTAACAAATCTTATTTGCCTTATGAATGCAAAAGAAATTGCGGTTAAACAAGCCGAAGAAGCTGCAAAGAAAGCAGCAGAAGAAGCAAGAAAAGCAGCCGAAGAAGCTGCAAACAATGGTAGTAACAACGAAAACGTTGCTACGGGTGCAAAAACACGTGAACAAATCATTGCCGAAATGAAAGCAAATGATGCTAATTTCGTTATTCGTGTTACTATCAATGGAATTAACGCTGCTGAACGTGTTGCGGAGAACGGACACGAGTATAACAACTTAATGTTGCTTCTCAACAAGCCCGTTAAAGCAAGTATTTCGCAGAAAGACGGAAGCCGACAAATAGGCTTTACGCAGTCCTTGCAGGTGTCCGAATACCAACTCACCGCATTAATGCGTAGACACCCGTTCTACGGGCGCTTTGTTAGCATGGTGGAAAACGCAATTGCTGCGGGTATGCCTGAACCGTTCTTCTGCGGAATGGAAATACAGATTTTGGCGGAGTTCGTGCCCGCTGGTGCTGTTGCCTCTAATCCGTTTACTCGTAATTCCAACGAATACGGCGTTAAAGATTACGATAGATATATTTATCATGTTATCGAAGTCTATGAGCCTACGGATGTGATGTTATTAGAGGAATACCGAGCTATAGCTATCGAGCTGCGCAAAATGATGCTTGAGGAAATCAAAGCCGCTAAAGCTGCCAAAGTACAACGGGCTTCGTTGCTTGCTTCGATTGCTTCCAGTAGTGATAATCCGTTTTAATGTAATTAGGCAGGGTATAATACTCTGCCTTTTATTGTTTACCTCTTAATATTATTGGTTATGAAGTTATTTAAACAAATTATACTTTGGGTGTTTATCATCAATTTCACATTGTTGGGCTTAATCTTCCTTGTTATGCTCTCCGAAAATCTGCCTAATCTTGAAACAAAACAAATGTTTGGGCTTATTTTTGTTTCTGGTGTTCTTCTTACTGCTGCATGGTGTCTTAATAGATGCCGAAAAGAATTGCAATAGCTTGTTGCTCGTGCTCCTCGTGGGCATGGGCAAGCTATGCAGGCTGGGAACTCTCATTCATCAGCAGCTAAATATCTTGCCAAACGATTGTGACCTATCTGATAAGCATGTCCATTATCTTCATGCTCTGCATTCAGATGATTGTGAATAATCTGATAAGCTTAATATTACTAATCATTAAACTCTTACTACAATGAACAAAGAAACATTTATCTATCTTGATGGTCATACCAAACATCATGAAGTTGACGATAATGCTGTTTATCATCATGTGACTGATGACAATCGTCTTAACTATCGTCTTGATGTTAATGATGCTACATTTGAATGGCATAATAATACTTAGATGCAAGTTACAGATAATGCTTAAGCTAAAGAAGTCATTATTGATGCAAAGTTTGTGCACCTGTATAGGTCACTGGGAGAGCATATAGTGTGCTGCGAGTGTACTAAATTGGTGCACAAATTAATTTGTAACTTAATGATAATCAAAATGTTATAAACTGTAAGCAGAATCTTATAGATATATATAATATTAATATCAATAATAATATCGTCAATAAGAGCAAGATTTTACCAATTTATGTCTATATTTGGCTTGATTTTAATAAAATCTATTGTTCAACCAACTAAAACGTGTGGTATGCCTAAAATTGATTTTGGTAAAACTCGTAAAGAGGCTTATAAAGCTCTTAACGAACGAAGTATTAAAAAGAATGAAGATATAGTTAGAAATCTTGCTCCAACTACCTTTTTCGTTAGTAAAGAACATACTCAAAAAGATATTCTTGTTGATTATCTTAATCATACAACTATAAGTTTTGATAGACTTAAACGTGAAAAAGGCTTTATTCAAACTTCTTATCATTGGAATTATGTTATACTTAATGCTAATTCTGTTGTTAAAAATATGATGATTGCTATACTCGATAATCTTAAAGCCAATAGTAATATTGTCGATGTTAGCGAAAATCAATATTTTGTTTCTAACAATCGTATGTATTATAGAGCTATTGCCCAATTAGAAAAGCAAAATATTATTAGACTTACTAATAAAAAATATATTCTTGTTATTAATCACAATGATGTATTTATTGGTAATTTTACTAAGTTTTGTGAAGTATATAATGATACTTATGGTGATAAAGAAGTTTCTGTTGATGGTCGTGGTCGTATAATCCTTTAAATTAATAAATATGAAAGATATATTAAATAAAGCTCTTGCTGCTAATGCTGGTACAGATGCTGTTGCTAAAGTTATTGACGCTGTTGTTAATACTCCTCGTCAAGATGCTCAATCTGATACTGTCATTGAGCGTAGTCCTGCTGTCGAAGAAGCTCTTGCTAAAAGATATGAAGCTCTTCGTATAACTGCTATTGATATTATAACTGATGCTGTTCGTGGTAAAATAGATTGTATCAAAGCTGCCGATGCTATTATTAAACTTGTTACTGCTGGAAAAATAATTGATATTGAAGATTATATTTGGAGCGCTAAAACTGTTCATAAGCTTGATGATGATGCCGATAGTGCAGCTAATGCTAATGCTAATCATATAGTTAATGTTGATGCTGCGGGTAAAGGTAAGGATAAGAGTGATAGAAGAGTGTTTAGAAAGGATGCTAATGGAAGAATATTTGAGCTTAGAGGTGTTAATAATGATACTCCTGACGAACTTTATTGAGCTTTAGTAGTAGAATCTCTATTTTATATAATGTACGTGCGTACGCGCGCTTTCCTATCCCCCCTTATATGTCCCCCCTTCCCTTTCGCCAAATCTCTATCGAGATATGGCTCATACCATGAGGACTAAAGATAAAGCTAATAATATGGTGCTTAATCGAGGAAGTTCTCGTAGAGAGCTTGCGAGAGTAGGTATATATGGAAATAATGAAGAAGATTGGAGTGATAATAAGAATAAGAATGTAAATAAGAATGGAAAAGAGAATAAGGATAAGAATGTTGGTCTGGCTGTACTTCCCAATTCACCCTCTCTCCCTTACCATTCCCTCTAACATTCCCAGATTTATTCTCTCCTCTACTTTCTTTTATATCATCTTTATTATCTCTATTCTTATTCCCTCTTTTAGCCTCATCTCTATCACCTCATTTAGCTTGCCTAACCTCGCCTCTCTCATCGCCATTAGCTCGTCTATTCACATCTCTTTTTGCCTCTCCATTAACCGTCTTATTTGTACCTTGTGTACAAGAGCTAACCTTAGCTTCTTTAACTCGTCCATTATTAGGCGCACTACGAGCTGCTATTGGCATTAAATATAGCTTTATTAGCTTTATTACGTTCATCTTGATTAGGATTAGCCTCAATAAGAGCCTCATCGAGCCTTATTATTAGCTTCAATAAGATTAGCTTTATCAGTTTTATTATCTTCATTAATAGCATTCGCTATAAGATTATGATTAGCATCGTTATATTTATCCTTGTTATTATAATTTTTGTAGTCTTGCTACGAATAAGATTTATTCTACTGATACTAAGCATTTAGATGATTGTCGCTAATACTATTACCAATACTGGTAACAATTTAATAAATAATTTCCTATATTGTTTTGGTCGTATAAATATAGTTTCTATATTTGTCACCATGATAATAAAATCAATAATAATATTAATCTTTTAAAACTTACTGTTATGGAAGAAAATGTTCCTACCAATGAAGCTGCTGTTGTTACAGCCACTGCCCCTGTTAATCAACCAAGTAACAAAGCACAAGACAGAAAAACTGTTATTCCTAAAGGTGTTCCCGAAAGTACTGCTAAAATTGCTGCTTTTCTTAATTTCAATTGTGATATTCGTCGGCATACTGCCAAGAATATTATCGCAGCTGCAAAAGAAAGCGGTCTTGTTAAACAAGATAGCAAATGCTATGTGAATTTCCTTTGGAATAAGTTCCAGCTTAAAGAAAATGGTCTTAATAAGGAATTTCTTTATACTGAGAGTTTCTTTATCCGTTCTTTTGCTAAGAGTTTCGAGGATATAGCTCGTGATGCTGGCGTTGTTCTTGAAAACTTCTTTGTTGACAATGATATTCACGGAGAAGACGTTCTTGGTAATACCAATAATAACGGATAGTTTGTTCACCTGCCCCGTAGAGGATAACCTAAGCTAAATAACCTGCTTTATTTCATTCTCAATTTGACAATGTTGTTCTTTATCGGGGCAGTACTCTAATTGCTTCTATATATGGAAATAGTTTATATTCCACCTCAAAAAGAAGATAATAATGTCGCTGGTGTTACTATTGATGCTGAACTTGTTAATTCTGATTTAGATAACAGTTCTGAATATAATGGAATTATGCCAGATGATGCTCCTTATAGTAATGATTTTGGTTTTTATGATTAAATTAAAATTTATACAAATATGAAAAAAGAAGATGCTAAGAAAATTGCTCTTGCTATTGCTTGTGAAATGATTGGTTGCAACGGTGATTGTGATAATTGTGATAAAGACGGTCTTGAAAGAAAACGTCAAGAACTTATCAACAAGATTAATGATGAATCTGTTAAATGTCTTGAACTTGCTAAGTCTTTTGAAGAAACTACTCTTGCCAAGCAAAGAGAACTTATCTTTGATAAAGGTAAACATTTCGATGTTCTTGAACGAGTTCTTGCTATTCATGAAATTATTGATTTTGCCAGAGATATTGAACTCGGTGCTTTCAAAAATCTTCTCGATGCTTTCAATATCTATCATAAACTTATCAAGAATTGGAATGATAATATCAATCATATTGTTGAAGATGATTTGAAAGTTCTTGAGAATATTTATTGGGACAGATTTAATGCTATTGAAGGAAATAAAGAAAGAACCAATACAACTGTTGACCTTTCCGGTATTTCTAAAGAAGATTTGGAAAAAGAACTTGCTCGTAGAGCCAATAAATGACAATCTGTTCGTACATATATTTCTACATGGATTTGTTGCCTTATTGTTCGTGAGAATAGTAATGCTCGTAAAACTTAATTTCTAAATGATTGACTTACTATTGCAGTTCGTGAGAATAGCAATAGTTCTATTTATTTTGTGCATTTAGTTAGATAGTGTTTGTTTTTATTAATGTTTGTCATAGTGCAGAAGCGTCTGCAATTTTAGTTATCTGTTTTATTAAACTTAATTATTTGTCTTGACAATGGTACGGTTCGTGAGAATAGTGCTATTATTCTTTCTCTAACTGATGATGGTGAATTGAAGCCGAAACAATGAAGCTTTCCATCCTCTACGGGGTGTGATTGCGGCTAAATAGGTTCTTGTTAATCTTTATTTAGTTCATTGTCTTAGAGTTTAAAAGGTTAGTTATAACAATGCTACTTGTGTTGAATGTAAATCTATGTTTACAAATCTGTTTTGTCATAGTGCCAGTACCGTTCGTGAGAATAGTGCTGGCTTTTTTTGTTATTGCTAATTATTATTTACTTAATAAATATATTTATGGAACAAACTATTTCTAATCCCAAATTATTATTGACGGTAATAATGCTTTTGTCATTATGGCTGATAGCAGCTATCATTTTCATTAATGCGCTGTGGCGTAGAACTAATAAACTTCGTGATTATTGCGATGTTTTGTATAGCCGTGTTAATTTTCTTGATAAATGTCAAAAAGAAAACCATGACCTTATGATTAAAATTGTTGCTACTGCTCAAGATGTTAATAAGAATAATGCTGAAATTATTAAGCATAATAAAAATCTTATTGAAGCTCTCAAACAAAAATCTGAATAACTATGGATAATATTGAAGAAATTATTGATGCTGATGTTAGAGATAAAGCTGTCGAAGATATGGCTGCTTATAAAGTCGGCGATGTTGTTTGGGTAATACCCGAAAAACGTTTTGGAATTGTCGAAGACCGTAGTCTTGCTAAAGATGCAGATAAAGTTCTTTATCGTGTTCGTATTGCTCCGCAGTTAGTGATAAGCGGCATTTCGGAGAACTGCCTAAGCAGACCGCCACATCTTCGTAGATAGGCTTCTTTTGCCCGTCATGCGATTTTCTATATCGAAATGATTAATCTATCGTTCTCGAATAAAAGTCGCATGGCGAGGCTGTAAATGCGTTGTTTTCTTATTATATAATACGAAATTATGTTTGGATTTAGTACTGATTGTAAGAAAGACATTAAGATTAATATTATGCTTAATGCTCTTATGGAAGATAACACCGATGATATAGAGAAAGTTGTTGCTTTCTTTCATGGTAATTTTGGTATTTGGTGTCATGCTGATAAAAAAGATAATTATTATAATCTTGTTATTCATATTTCAGGAGATAAAGAAACTGAGCATATAGTTGTTAATGGTATTTATTATATCACTAAACAAAATGCTTTAATAAATGGAATTAAGATAATTCTTGCTTATATTTATTATCTCTGCGCTTTCAACCCTAATGATGCTCATAAAATTGTTGACAATAATTCTTTTTATGTTAAAGCTATAAAATGTATTAAATGCGCAGCCAATAGCATTAATGTTAGAATGAAAGATAGATTTGATAATTATCATCTTACTAAAATTGATTGTGATTTTCCTACTCTTGTTGAATCTTTAAATTTTTAATATTATGATGAAACTATATTCCTCTACTAATGATTCGAGTGTTGTTATTATTGTTCTTGGTAAAACAGAAGAAAATTGCCAAAAAGCTGCTACTCGCTATTTTGTTAATAATCATATTAAAGGTGCTGCTGTTCCTATTGACCTTGTTAAGTCTACTTATTCTGTTGAAGAAGAATCTACGATTATTTCTTTTGACGTTCGTAAAGTATGAGGTGGCAAGTAAAGTTCTGGATTAAAGCTGCAATTATAATTATTATTGTTCTTGTAGCTATTATTTGGAGTGCTGTTAGCATTGCCGTTCTACTTGCAGATAAGATGGCTTGATGTTGTTTGCATCCTCTACGGGGGAGTTAAATCGTGATACTATGGATATTGTTACTGATATTATTGTTATTCTTGTTTGTCTTAATATTTGTCTTGTAAACGAATATGTATTTCATAACAAGTATGACACTCAAAGTATTTGGATTATTATTGCCGTAATTGCGGCTTATTTATTATTTATATATGTTTAATTTTAACCAATGTAAAGTTATGGGAAAATACGATGAAGTTGGAGTCGTTAACGTTCTTAAAAGAATGTCTGGTATCAGCATTGATACTAATGTTAAAGTTATTACTGTTACTAATGGTATTCCTCTTGGTAACAGTACTAACGGCAAACTGGATTTTCTTTGCAATTATTGCGGGTATAAGAAAATCTATAAAGATAATGTCCCACCCCGTAAAGGAGAGAAGAAAGATGATGCTGATGCCGCTGCTGATGTAAATATCAAGCATAAACCTAAAGACATTCTTGCTGCTAAAGTAAACAAGATTATGACTCGTAAACGTTAAAGTCATGGTTAAGTTTAATTTCTCTTTATCTGCGCTTCAACCTAAGAAGCGTTCTCCTGTTAAGAAAGATGATGTAATAGCAAGAGATATAACAGGCAAAGTTATTACTGTTGACGGAGTTCTTAAATGCTATATCAATAATTCTTATCTTGGTCTTAATGGTTCTTATTTCTTTGACCCTGACAGTCATAAAACGTTTAAACGTAAGACTGTTTATTTTCGTGGTAAAGATAAATATGGACATCGTATTAAGATTATTCGAGATAAGGAAAGTCGAATTAGTATGAATAAGAAATTCTATTCTGCTATTGCTGATGGTCTTATTGTACGAGGTAATTTGATTAAGGATACTCTTGGTATTATTCGTTTTCATGTTATTGTTCGTTACAATCCTTCTGATGTAAGAGAAATATCTGATGCTTATAAGGAATATGAAGAATATATTAATAAATAAAAAGAAGTAAATACAGATAATGGAGTTTGTTCCAAGTAAAAGAAATCAAGAAACTGTTACTCTTAATAAAGGACAACAAAAGGCTGTTGATAATCTTATACAATTTATTGCTTCTCCGTTTTCTACAAGTAGTAACGTACAAGCTTTATGTGGAGCTGGTGGCGTTGGTAAGACTTTTGTTATGAAATATGTTATTGAACATTGTCGTTATACAAAGTCTATGATTATCTGCGCTGCGCCTACACATAAAGCTTGTCGTGTTCTTGCTAATGCTACTAAAATGAAAGTTGATACTATTCAAAAACTATTTGGTTTTCGTCTTGATGTTGACATTGAAGATTTTGACCCAAATAATCCAGCTTTCAAGCCTGTTGGTAGCGTTAAGTTTAATGGCGATACTACACGAGTTCTTATAATTGATGAAAGTTCGATGCTTAATCGTGCTCTTGTTAATTATATACTTGCTTATTGTAGAAAACAAGAAATTAAGGTTATTTTTATTGGCGATGATAGCCAGCTTGCTCCTGTTAAAGAAACTGTTTCTTATGCTTTTAAAGTAGCGAGTAAAATCAATCGTCTTACTGAAATTGTTCGACAAGAAGATACTAATCCTATTCGAGAGCTTCTTGACATTCTTCGTATAGATATTAAGAATAGAAGTTATAATTTTCTTTCTTATATTTGTAATCATCGTAAGGATGTTGTTAACGGTAAAGGTTATATAGTTGTTGGTAATGCTGAATTTAAACAACTTATCAATCGTGGTTTCGTTGATAAAGATTTTGAAAAGGATGTAGATTTGTATCGTCTTGTTGCTTATACAAACAAAGCTGTTACTGGTTGGAATAATCATATTAGAAATGTTACGATTAAAAATGCTGACAGGTCTATTCTTAACAATAATGATTTGATTATGAGTTATACTACAATAGTTGACGAATTCAATGATATTATTATTAATAATAGCGAAGACTATATTATTCGTGATATTCTTAATTTTGTTGACCAAGATTACGGCTTTAAAGGTTTTATGGTTAAGTTCCAAGCTATTCATGGCGGTGGAATTACTAAACCTTTGTTTGTTATTGACCATAGAGATGCTTATACTTTTAATACTTATTGTCAAGAATTAAACTATCTTGTTGAAACTGCTAAAGCTGCTCAATCTTATGATAGAAGTTCTAAATGGAAAAAGTATTTTGAGTTTAAGCGTAAATATCTTCTTCTTTGTGATGTTCGAGATACTCTTGGACATATTATGTTTACACGAGATATTGACTATGGATTTGCCCTTACGTCACATAAGGCTTAACTTGGGTCTTGTAAAACTCTTCTAACTGCTGGAAACTCGTGAAGTTAATAACGCTACAACATAAGATGAAAATCTAAGTGTGAATGCTTGAAAAGTTATTAATATATGACAATCAGCAACCAAGACTGCTCATTTTGATGTGAATCAAGATAACAGTAAGGCTCAACGACTATCCCGAAAGGGAGTACTACAAATCATAAAATTTGTAGGAAACGGAGAGAAACTATACATAAATTTATTATATTTGTTTCTAAATTAATTAATCAATTATTAATATGAAAACAAATATTTATGGACTTGTGCATCCTGATACGAAACAGGTTGTATATGTAGGTAAAACTACTAACAGTATTGAAAATCGTCTTAAAGCTCATTATTGGAAATATAATGAAGTTCTACGAGGAAAACGAAATTATACTAAACTTTTTCGTTATATTGAAGAACTTCTTCCTAAAAAACTTGAAGTTATACTTCTTAAAGAAGTTATTCCTTCTAATGGTTTTAATCTTTCTAATTTTTATGAGTCTTTTTATATTAAGAAATATAGAGAAATTAATCCAAATCTTCTTAATGAAACGGATGGCGGTGATGGTGGTTATACTTATAGTTGTAAATCAAAAGAAGAAATAAAGAGGATTAATGATAAAATATCTAAATCTCTTAAAGGTCGAACTTTTGGTAAACAACCGAAAAAAAGTCTTTCTAAAAAAGGAACTAAAAATCCTGCTGCAAGAAAACTTGATAAACCTATTTTTTGTTTTAAATGCGGTAAACTTATTACTAAAATTGAATATTTATTTGAAATAAATGATTTGGTTGGAAGTAAATATGCTGCTGGTAATGTTGCTAAACAACTTAAAACAAAAGTTTCTTGTAGTGCAGGAGAATACGATTTTATTAAAAGTATAGT
>OOAO01000525.1_pt1 | contig 42927 bp, 23 predicted proteins | sample 1671821 | NCBI WGS metagenome assembly OOAO01 (sample SAMN06348196, study PRJEB24527) | human gut metagenome | biome: human gut; feature: ankylosing spondylitis patient; material: feces | host: Homo sapiens | place: China | collected 2015-10 | reverse complement strand
ATTTTGGCGTAAATGTTGTCCTTCCACTGGTTCAGCTCGGTCATATCAAAGGCAAGCTGGGAGCCATCATAGCCGTTGCCATTACCGTTGATGCCGTTGGTGTTGCCGTCTTCGTCAAAGCCTGTAACGCCAATAATAGAGATGTTGTCAGGCTTATTCTTGTTCAGCTCGATACGATTGATGGTGTTATTAAAGCGGTCATCGTGCGCACGGAGAGCTTGCAGAACATCCCATACAATGCGGTACTTTTCGTTGTTTGCAAGGGCAACTTCCGGCTCTACACCAGCAGGAATACCAATCGGCAAGATGATGTAACCGTACTTTTTGCCCTCGCTCTTGCGCATGACACGGCCTACGGACTGGATAATATCTACAATAGATTTGCGCGGGTTGAGGAACATAACTGCATCCAGCGCCGGAACATCCACACCTTCCGACAGGCAGCGGGCGTTAGAAAGGACGCGGCAGGTGTCTTCTCCTGCGTCCTGCTTCAGCCAGTCGATTCGGTTCTTGCGTTCAAGGGCGTTGGTTTTGCCGTCAACGTGTTTCAATTCAACAGTCTGGTTGTTGCCATCACTGGTGTTGATTTTGTACAGTGCTTGGATTTCCTCGAACATCGCCACAAACTTTTTGCTCTGGTCGATGGTCTGGGTAAAGGCAACGGCGCGGCGCATCGGCTGCGGGTCGTTGGCAAAATAGTCATCCTCACCGGGGAAATGGGTCTTTTTTGCAAGACCATTCATGCAACCTACAATTTTGACGGCATCATCAAGCGTCAATTCGTTGTTGGCATCCGTCAACTGCTTTTGCAGGGAACGACTGACAAAATCTTCATCAACTGCCAGAACGATAACCTTGTAATCGGAAAGCAAACCCTGCGAGACGGCATCGGAGAAGCTAAGGCGGTAGAACTCCGGGCCGTAGATGGATTCATCATCCATCGAGCAAAGAAGGGCACTGTTATCCTTGGCCTTCTGCTTGCTGCCATCCGCATAAATGCGCGGGGTTGCGGTCATGTATAGGCGTTTTGCCGCGTTGATATACTCGTTGTCATGGACGCGAACAAAGTTGCTATCATCCTCGCCAGCAAGGGTTACGCCTGTAGTGCGGTGGGCTTCATCACAGATAACAAGGTCAAATGCTACGCCTGTCTTCTGCTGGAAATCATGCACAACATTGATGCTCTGGTAGGTCGAGAAGAAAAGCTGTAAGGTATTGCTGTCGCAGTCTGCGAACTGCCGGATAAGGGTATCCACATCTGTGGTTGCCGGAACCATTGTATCAATGATTTCGTCTTCTGTGATTTTGCTTGCCTTGGGGTCGCTGCAAATGCCATATACGGTATACGGATAAGCGCACTGTGCCGCCCATTCGGAAAGGGTCTGATTGAGCAAGCTGATAGAAGGAACCAGCACCAATACATTGCCCTTGCCCTGCGTCAGCCCTTCGGCGATCTTTAGGCCGGTTAGGGTCTTGCCCGTGCCGCAAGCCATAATCAGCTAGCCACGGTCATGCTCAGTAAAGCCTGAAAGTACACTTTTAATCGCTTCGCGCTGGTGCGGGCGCGGCTGTTTCTTGGGGGCTTGCTTCATGCTCTCGATAGAGTCCAGTGTGAAGCTATCCCAATCAATGCCGGAGTCCCGCAAATCCTTTAAGCGGATGCGGTTCACAGGCGGGCGCTGCCCTATAATGGTATTATTTGCCGTTTCGCTCCATTTGTCTGTAGTAGAGACAAGCAAGCGCTGCTGGAAGTAGACAGGAACGCCGCCAATATAGAAGGGCTTGCCAGATGCAGACAGGAAGGTGTCTACATCAGCCTTCTGGACAGCATGGGTTTCGTCATAGAACTTGACTTGTACAGCACAGTAGCCCTCGTCCTCGCCACGGATATGCGCAACGAGGTCAATGCCCAAATCGTGCTGATCTCCATTATAGGGGAACTCCGTCCACAGCCAGACCTTATCATAGACGCGGCTGTAAAGCGGGCTGACAAGAAGGAACTGCTTGATAAGGCGCTCCATCATTGTGCCTTGGTTGCTTTTGCTGGTGCTGGCAGCGCGAAGCTGCGCAAGGATTTTGTCAAATCCGTCCATCGGTGTAACCTCTGTTTTTGTTGATATAGGGGGTTCGGGGTTGTCACGAACGAAAGTATCTTCTGGGATTTCTCTTGGAATCATAAGCTCGTGCATCATTACCAATGCGTCATAAAACTCCTTGAGGGGAATGGAAAAATTGCTGTAAGTGACAAGCTCTGGTGTCGGAGTAGTACCGTGCCGGACTGTGTTGATGGTCTTGTTGATTGTAGAGACTAGTGCTTCTGCCATACCAAAATTGTGTGTGAATTTTGATTCGGCTGCTGCATTCTGTTTGTCTTGATGCTCTTGAATGCGGCGATTATTAACCCTATCCATAACACCATACATAACATGGCCGTACAGGTAATCCCAGCCCGCAGTCCGCGCAGCATAAGCGCCCTCTTTGCCGTTACGATTGAGATTAGTTATTGCATAAGGTACAAATTCAAGAAGTTCCTCATACTCTTTACGCGTTTTTGAGATAGTTTTCAACTGACCTCGAAGGGGAATGAAGCCAAGAATTTCTTTGCGGTATGCTTCTAACTGTGGTTGAAGTGCCTTCATCGGTAGCAGATCATCTTTGCTCTCTGCCACCCAGTTATCAAATTCGTCTTCTGCATCTTTAATATCCATGCTATCGTACATGGATAAGATGTCACTATAAAGAAACTGTACTTTTTCGAGAGCAGGGCAAGCATTATAGCAATCCTGCATCTGCTCTGCATTTTGTTTCCATGCTTCTGCACCGCCATAGAGCAGATCGCTCTTGAGTGATAGCAATAGCTGCCCGATGTCTGGGTTGGTCTTACGTTCATCTTCAAGAACTTGGTCGGTAGCTTCACGCACATGGTTTAGAACATCACACCGTTCCACGACAACTTTTGTCGTAGATGGGAAGATATTTTTGCACTCTTTTGCAGCAATATCATCCAAATAAATGAATACTGTAGAAACTTTTGCTATATTGGGTATGCTATCAAAAAACGCTTTCTTTTTATTTTTCTGACCGCTCTTTAGCCAGACAACACAAATATACGTTTCTTTTTGAACAATGCAACGCTCTGTGAGAATATTTTTCAAATGTAAATATAATATTTAAGTGATATGGTAAAAAGACATAGCTAATTTGCAGTTGGCTGCATTGACCAAGTCTGTTAGCTGCATCGGCCAAATCAGTTAATTGAAATGACAAGGTTAGTAAACTTTGTTGGCCGATGCAGTTTACTTGTTATATTTTCATACCTTTGCCACTTATTTCATTCCTTTAGGATGTGAATATGAAAGAATAAGGTATATGGCAAGAGGAACAACTTCATATTACGGACGTAGATATACTATAGCGACACCTATGACCCATTTGTACATGCTTTGCGCTTGTATTTTTTGTTGGATCGTGGGGTATGTGGATTCGGTAGGCTATCCCGTGTATGGAGAGGTGACGGCTCCTCCTTTATGGAATGCCCTTTGTCTGGTTCTTCCGGGTAAGTTGTTTACCTATTTGATCGGTTTTTTGCTGATGGCCGGTGGTGCGTTTCTGGTGCATCGGGTAAACTATGCGTTGATGTTGATTCGTGAGAAGACATTGCTTCCCTTTCTCTTCTATGCCTTGTTGACAAGTACAAACCCGGATTTCTTTCCCTTGAAATCAACATCTGTCGGGGTGTTTTGTTTGATATTGGCCCTTTATCAGTTATTTACCTCTTATCATGACCCGGACGCTACGGATAAGGCTTATAACGCATCCTTGATTATCAGTATCGGAAGTCTGTTGTGGATACACATCCTTTGGTTCTTGCCGCTGTTTTGGCTGGGGATGTATAATTTCAGGACATTGAATATCCGGACCTTTGTCGCTTCCTTGTTCGGAATCTTGACGGTTTATTGGTTTGTTTTCGGATGGTGTGTCTGGGAATGGGATTTCACGGCATTTACCATACCTTTCACCTCCTTATTCAAGATCCGTTTCCTTGCGGTACTAGGGACGGGAATTATAGATTGGATACAGATTGTTTTAGTGGCGGGATTAACGATCATTGCCTCATTAAACATCGTTACACATGAGTATGAGGATAATTTGCGTACTCGTCAGTTTCTTTCTTTTCTGATTGTCATGGCCATTTGGTCGTTTGGATTGTTCTTTATCTATGAGCAGTCGTCCGAGGAATTTCTGGAAATGGCCTGTGTACCGGCGTCTATCTTGATCGCCCATTTTTTTACGGTGAACCGGGGGAAATATATCTTTTGGCTGTTCCATTTCTCGGTAGTTATGTTTATCGCATTATTAATGATACGTATATGGAATTTCTTATAGCCTACGGGTATATCGGGGTGTTTATCGCTTCTTTCTTAGCGGCTACGATCTTGCCGTTTAGCAGTGAGGTCGTATTGACGGGTGTATTATTGGCGGGTTCGGCTTATTGGCCTTGTATGATCGCCGCTACGCTTGGTAATTTCTTAGGTGGAATGAGCTGCTATTGGTTGGGGATGCTGGGAAAGGTAGAGTGGATCGAGAAATACCTCAAACTCGATCCGGTAAAACTACAGAAGGTGCAGGATTGGATCAAGGGAAAAGGCTCTTGGATGGGCTTCTTTGTTTTTCTTCCCGGTATCGGTGATTTTATCGCTGTCGCTCTAGGTTTCTTGCGGGCTAATATATGGGTCGTGGCGATCTCCATGTTCTTAGGAAAAGCGATCCGTTATTGGGTTTGGATGGAGTTTGTTTATAAGGTACAGTCCATGTTTTGATAACCCGAGACCTGTACCTTGCACGAAATCATTTCAAGCGTAATTGTCCCCTTTTCCGTGAACTTGATGGCGTTATCGATAAAATTCGTGATAGAATTACAAGGATTTTTGTATATGAATTCTGCAAGCTTGGAAGTCTTTTTTGTTCGGAAGGAACTCATTCCAGCGTGTAAGTGTTTGCCGGGAGAAGACCGTCAATGAGAAAACCAGCATAGAGGTAAAGGCGATACTGGTCGTGATAGCGGAACCTACGACCCCGTAAGACGGGATGAGTAGAAAGCCGGAGATTAATAAGGCAATAAGCCCTACGCACGAGCTTGCCGTACTGTACCGGATCTTTCCGCTGCCGATGAAATAATGGCTGATGATGCTGTTGCAGCCTAACGCTACGATTCCGATCGATAATCCGCCTATCACTTTACGTATGCCTTTGAACTCGGCGCTGAAAAGATAATCCGTATATATCCATTCCGGTACCAATAAGATACATCCCATCACGAGGGCTAAAGCGCAAAAGGTCAATTTGAAAAGCTGTAAGGTAATACGTTTTTGTTCCGTTGCCTCTGAGGTCTTGGCCACGCTACTGTATTCGATGAAACTTACGCTGCGACTAATATTCCATACACTCTCGGATATCTTGGTCCCAGCATCTAGCAAGCCTACGCTTCCCAACCCGGCGAAACGTTGTATCAAGAAATAATTGAGTCGGGTAGTACAGGTTTCCGCCAACCCGTCTGCGCCGGCCCACAGGCCGTAGGCAAACATTTCTTTTAATAGACCGTAGAGTGATTTGCCGGAAGACCGGGATGTCTCCTTTAAGAAATAAGGAACAAGCATCGATAGGCTGGCAATAAAGGCTATGCCGTTCGTGACATATAATCCCCAGACATACGACCGTACGTCCGGGCGCTTCAATATATAATAGAAATAGAGTAAGACGAAAAATAGCAGTCCTCCTTGCAATATAAACGTGAGATTAAACCCTTTGATATTGTCTTTACCCAACAAGAAGCGGGCATTGGCGTTTACCGTAGAGCTCAAGATCGCCAACAAGAAGATATCCAGCCGATAGCCGGTGGGTAAAAGCCCGGTAAGATACATGAAGCCGCAAGCTAGGGAAGAGCCGATAGGTGTCCACAGATATGCGGGAAGGAAAATTGTCCGCATGGAGTAACAGTTCATGAAATAGACAATCGTATTCCCGCATAAAATCCCGTTGACGATTACCGCTATATTTACCGAGGCCACGATCAACCCGATCATCCCCACGCCCTCGATTCCCAGCACCTTCGCATTGATGAAGATCAGCGCTAGGTTAAGGAAAGCTATCAGATAACGCGAGCCTATTGTCCCCAGTATCTTTTTTAACATAAGCTATAGTTGTAATCCATTCAGTAACCTTACATAGGTATCGATCGCTTCCCGGATCTCCGGTCCCTTGATGTATTCGTCTGCGGAATGGGAACGTGCCGAGTTTCCCGGCCCTATCTTTACGGAGGGGAAACGCATCAAGGCTTGGTCGCTAAGCGTAGGAGAGCCGAAAGGCTCTTTTCCCATCAAGATCGCCCGTCGCACAAAAGGATGATCCAGATCCGTGCGGGTGGAGCTAAGGCGGAAGCTGCGGGCCTTGATCTCGCAATGAACCTTTTCCTTGATTAGCTCGAATAACTGTTCGTTCGTATAAAATTCGTTGGTGCGGATATCTACCGTGAATTCGCATTTATCGGGAACGACATTGTGTTGCGTACCGGCATGGATGATGGTGACAGTCATTTTCACCGGTCCGAGGAAGTCGCTTTTCTCCGGGAATTGATAGGTGCTGAACCATTCTATATCCTTCATCGCTAAAGTGATGGCATTGATGCCCTCATTACGTGCGGCATGTCCGGCCTTTCCGATAGCGGTGCAATCCAGTACCATTAACCCTTTCTCGGCTACGGCGGGTTGCATACCCGTGGGTTCACCTACGACAGCGAAGGAGATAGGAGGAAGCTCGGCCAATGCGCTTTCAATGCCATTCTTCCCGGATACCTCTTCCTCACAAGACGCGAGGAAGATTAGATTATAAGGTTGCTCTTTCTCGCTTAAGATGCAGAAGGCTTCATAGAGGGAGACTACGCTCGCCCCGGCATCGTTACTGCCCAGTCCATATAATTGATCATCCTCGGTCTCTTCGGGAGTGAACGGGTCTTTGGTCCAACCGGAAGCGGGCTTGACGGTGTCTATATGGGAGTTGAGTAAAAGGGTCGGTTTACCGAAATCGAAATCCGGGGCGATGATCCACAGGTTGTTGCCTTTGCGGAACACCTTTTGTCCGGCCTTTTTCCATTCTGCTTGCAGGAAATCCGCTACGGCGGTCTCGTCCCGGCTGAAAGACGGACGGGAGATCATGCCTTTTAATAAATCAATCGCTTCGTAATATCTTTCCATATTATAATAAATTATTTACGGTGCATCTGTCTTTCTCCAGTTGAGCTTTCAATTCTTCTAAGGAATCGAATTTGATGTCTCTGCGTACGTATTGAACGAATGAGACACGAATGCTATCATTGTAGATATCTCCGGAGAAATCCAGAATATTGACCTCCATGGATATGTCCTTCCCATTATTGAGTGTCGGACGGTCACCGATATAAAGCATTCCCTTATATCGTTCGCCTTCCACCTCCACCCATACGGCATATACGCCAATACCCGGAATGACTTTAAAAGGCTCATCTACCCGTATATTCGCCGTGGGAAATCCTAGCGTGCGTCCCACTTTATAGCCGCTGACGATATGGCCCAGCAATTGATAGGGATAGGTCAGTAAATAAGCGGCTTCCGCTACATTTCCGGCTTGAAGTAATTTCCGGATCTCGGAAGAGCTGACGGCCGTATTCCCTTCGTCATAGGGAGATGCCTTCAGCACCTCGATACCACATTCGGTGCCATAAACGACATATTGCTCGAAGCCATCCGTCCGATCGTGCCCGAAACGATGGTCATATCCGATCAATAAGGTCTTTACATGCAGGCTCTTCGCTAAAATAGAGGTAATGAATTCCTTGGCCGAGAGCCGGGATAGCTCGATCGTAAAATCCAATACGATGCAATAATCTACTCCGGTAGTCTCTAATTGCTGTAACTTTTCCTCGAAAGAATTTAATAGCTTCGGTTGGTAATCCGCGTGCAATACGGCCCGGGGATGTTCCGGGAAGGTGATTACGGCCGATGGCAGGTTACGTGCTTTGGCAATCTCTTTCATCTCGTCGATTAAGAAACGGTGTCCTAGATGCACACCATCGAAAAATCCGATCGTAGCCACCAGTTCCTTTCCTTTCAGTCTGTCAAAATCTCTTACAACAATCATTGCGCCTTATTCATTTCTATTCCAATCGAAAGACAAATGTACGGGATAATTTTTAATAATCATGTTCTTATATATAGATACTTTACGTGTATGTTTACTGCAACCCGCGTTGCAGCAGAATTAGATACAGGTTGGTTTGGTTCGTTCTCGGGAAATATCTATATTTGCTAAGTATGAAAACGAAAACTCTACTCTGTATTATAATGATCCTGTCTTGGGGAATGTTGGGATCCGGACTAGCGGCGGAAGATATTCTTTTCAACCGTCTGGGAGTACAGGACGGTCTGTCTTCCAATGAGATCACTTGTATCCTGAAAGACCGGAAGGGGTTTATGTGGTTGGGTACCACTTCTGGGGTGAACCGTTTTGATGGGTATGAGTTTAAGCATTATAAATACAAGGAAAGCGGGTTGCCTTTTAGGGAGGAGCATGTCTCCGAGCTTCAAGAAACCGCCGATGGGCGTATTTGGATTACCTATAATACGAACCAACTTTGCGTATATGAGCCCGATAATGACCGTTTTATTCCGGAGAAGGAAATATTAGATAGCTTACGTCTAGAGAATCCTCCCGCTAAGATATTTGTCGACAATGATAAACAACTCTATTTCGCTACCTATACGAATGAATTTTGCCGTTATGATCAAGCGAGGGGAAAGATTTATTCGTATCCGCTAAATAAAGAGGATGGCCGGGTTTGTGATATGAGTGACGTGGGCGATCGTCTATATGTAGTCCATACCTCGGGAGTGGTAGAGGGGATCGATAAGGCATCCGGAGAACCTGTCTATCGGGATGAGTATCTGACTCAATATGCGAATGCCCAGTTATTCTATGTGTTCGCCGATAGTGACGGGGATCTGTGGTTTTTCTTAAATCCCGGATATAGTAGAGGTCTCTTTCGCCTAAATCCCAAAAGCAAGGAGTGGAAACATTATACGACCGAAACCCCGGTCGCTTTATCCTCTATAATGGTGCGTGACGTGGCGGAGGATATGAACGGTAATATCTGGATCGCTACCGATCATGGCGGTATCAATATCTTGGATAAACGTCTGGACCGGATGCGTTATATACGAAATAACCCGTTTAACCAAACGAGTTTGAGCCAGAATAGCGTGATCTGCTTGTATCGGGATGATACGGGGATTATGTGGGCCGGCACTTATAAAAACGGCATCAACTATTATCATGAGAGCATTTTTAAATTCCAGACTATCCGGTACCCTTTGGAGTTGATGCGGGATATCTTTAACAATGACTTTAATTGTATCGTAGAAGATAAAGAAGGGGATCTGTGGATCGGTACTAGCGGAAACGGCCTATTACGTTACGATCGGGAAACCGGGGAGTATGTCCGCTACCGGGCGGGGCGGGAAAGCGAGAACGCTATCTCCGGCGATGTCGTGATTAGTATGGCGAAAGATTTGGATGGCAAGTTATGGCTGGGTACTTATATGGAGGGGTTGACCGGTTTTGACGGGAAACGTTTCAAGCATTATCGGGATATCCCGGGCAGTAAGGACGGCTTATCCAATAATAGCGTGTATAGTTTGTATGTCGATGCCAAGAATCGTTTGTGGATCGGTACGTTGGAAGGCGGCCTGGATTGCTTGGATCAATCTACCGGGAAATGGACGTATTATCGTATGGGGGATAAGGAGAATGCGATTAACTCGGATATCGTATATAGCCTTTCCGGGGATGAGAAGGGGAATATTGTCGTTGGAACTTCTTTAGGAGTGAACTGGATCAACCCGGAGACGGGGACTGTTACTTCTTTTAATGGCACGAAGGATGGACGTTCCGTGTTTGAGGATCAAATCATCAATGTCGTATTTTGTGATAGCCGCCAATGGGTATGGATCGGGAGTAATCATGGGCTACATATATATGATAGGTTGAATGATAAGATGTATCGGTTGAACCATTCTTCCGGATTACCGGATAACAGCATCATGTCTATTCTGGAGGATAAATATCATACGGTTTGGGTGGGAACGAAGAACGGCTTATTGAATATCGTTCCGAATCGGGATACGGATAATAATTATACGTTCGATTGGAATAGCTATGATGAGAATGAGGGCGTTCAAGGACGTGTGTTTAACGTGAATAGCGCTTGCGGACTGGAAACGGGTGAGTTGGCGTTTGGCGGGACAAACGGTCTTACCTTCGTTGATCCTGCCCGGATACGTTATAATAGCTATGCTCCACCGGCGGTGATAACCGGACTTATGGTGAATAATGTCCCGATAACGGCGAGAGAGGCGTATGACGGGCATGTGATTTTGGATAAAGATATCACCTGTACCAAGCAATTGAAACTGAATTATACGGAACGTAATTTCTCCTTTACCATCTCTTCTTGTTGCTATTTCCTTCCTTTGAAGAATAAATATGCTTTTAAGATGGAGGGCTTCGACTCGGAATGGACTACCGTAAGCGCCTTGGAACGTCGTATTACCTATACGAACTTGAACCCGGGAACTTACACTTTCAAGGTAAAGGCGATGAATAACGACCGGATTTGGAGCAAGGAGATCACGAGCTTGCAGATCACGATCTTGCCTCCGTTCTGGGCTACCGGATGGGCAATAGCGTTGTATATCATAGCTGGTATATTATTGGCGTATGGCGTGATACGTTTTATTTTCCGTATCCAGCAAAAGAAGTTGGAGGAGGAGCAAGAACGGGCTACTGTGCGTCAGCAGCATGAGGTGGACGAGATGAAGCTTCGTTTCTTTACGAACGTAAGCCATGAGTTCCGTACGCCGCTAACATTGATCATGACTCCTTTGGAGAAGTTGATGAAAACGGAGAAAGACATGGAATCCCAGCAAATATTGAAGTTGATCTACCGGAACGCCGACCGGTTGCTTAAATTGGTGAACCAGTTATTGGATTTCCGCAAGATCGATATGCAAGGGGATAGCTTGGTCTTGTCTACCGGCGATATTGTCCCGTTCGTGCGTGACGTGGCTTATTCCTTCAAGGAGCTTTCGGAGCAAAAGCGGATTCATTTCTCTTTCTCCTCGGTCTTCACGTCTCTCCCGATGAAGTTTGACACGGATAAGGTCTTCAAGATCGTCTCTAATCTACTGAGTAACGCTTTTAAGTTTACGCCGGAGGGAGGTACTATCTCGGTGACGCTTAGCTTGCGGTTGGAGAAGGAGGGAGAGAACAAACTGGTTATCGAGGTGTCGGATAGCGGTATCGGTATTCCTGCGGATAAACAAGGAGCTATCTTCGATCGCTTTTATCAGGTGTCTTCCCCGGATAAGGGAAATCCCGTGGTAGGTACGGGTATCGGCCTGCACCTATGCCGGGAATTCGTGCGGATGCATCATGGGACGATAACCGTGAAAAGCGAGCCGGGAGCGGGTAGTACGTTTACGGTTACGCTGCCGGTGATCCCCTTGGACAACCAAGATATTATCTCGGCTCCGGAAGGAATTGCCGAAGGGGATATCTTGCCTCCGGTTGAGGAGCATGCGGAGATCGCTGATAAGGATGCGTCTCCGGCGGAAAGACCTACGTTGCTGGTCGTAGACGATAACACGGATTTCCGGGAATTTATGAAGTTAAGCTTGAGTGGCGTTTATTCGGTACTTACGGCGGCGGATGGAGAAGATGCGTGGAAACTCATTCCGGAGGAGCTGCCGGATATGGTGATCAGCGACGTGATGATGCCTATCACCGACGGTATCACTTTATGCCGCCGGATCAAGGGAGACATCCGGACTTCCCACATCCCGGTGATCCTACTGACGGCAAAGTCCGCTAAAGATAGCCAACTGGTCGGTCTGGAAGCTGGTGCGGATGATTATATCAGCAAGCCATTCAATATGGAGATGCTTCTCTTGAAGGTGCGGCATTTGATCGAGATGAAGAAGAAGATGCAAAAGGCCTTTATGCAGTCCTCTACCATGGGCATCGCCTTGACGGAAGTACAAGCTAGCTCCATGGATGAGGAGTTGATGCGTAAGGCCATCGCCTATATCGAAGAGCAGATCGCCAATCCGGAGTTGTCTGTAGAACGGTTGAGCCGGGAGATGGGCATGAGTCGTGTGAACTTCTACAAGAAATGCCTTTCCATCACGGGTAAGACTCCGGTAGAGTTGATCCGTACGGTGCGCTTGAAGCGTGCGGCGCAGTTATTGGAGAAGAGCCAGATGCGGGTCAACGAGGTCGCGCTGGAGTGCGGTTTCAATGATGTGAAGCTATTCCGGAAGTATTTTAAGGATGAGTTCGGAAGGCTTCCCTCTGACTATCATAAATAAACTTTTTCTAAATAAATGCCACGTAATTAGGGGATATAACAAAATATCCCCTTAAAATAAACATTCTTCCCCTACCTTTTTACGGTTCTCCCCGTAACCCAAAACATTTATGGCTTCCTGTCCGCCGCGAACCCTTTAATTTTGCCAACGAATGAAGAACCATTTTTCTTGTATGGAAAAACCTGTTCGGACTCATTGCTGATCGGAAATAATTAAAGAATCTATAGAATATGAAACAACACATCGCGGTATTCACGTTAGGGCTTTCCCTGCTGACTTCCTGCATGACTGATTCCGCTTACCGGAAGGTCGAGAATGGCTTGGTCGCCGATATCCGTTCCGGACAGGCGAAGGCTGTTAAATTGGAAGTAATCTCTGATGATATTATCCGGGTAATCGCCTCTCCGGATGGTAAGTTTTCCAACCAAGTGAACTTGATCAAGGACACGAAATCGTTGCCCGCCCCATCGTTTCAGATAACGACCTCGGGGGATACGATCATCGTAAGTACGCAAACCACACAGGCCCGTCTTTCACGGGAGACCGGAGAGGTTCGCTTTACCGACGCCAACGGACACACGATCCTTCGTGAGAAGACAAACGGAGGCAAGGAATTTACGCCGATCGAGGTGGAAGGAACCAAAGGCTATACCTTACGTCAGGTATTTGAGAGCGAGGACGAGGAAGGGCTTTACGGCCTAGGACAGCATCAGAGCGATGAGTTCAACTACAAAGGCAAGAACGAAGAGCTTTTCCAATATAACACGAAGGTGAGCGTGCCGTTTATCGTTTCCTCAAAAGGGTATGGTGTACTTTGGCATAACTATTCCTTGAGCCGTTTCGGCGACAAGCGTCCATACGCCGATTTGGGCGATGTCTTTGGGCTATACGGAAAAGACGGGAGGGCAGGGGCGTTGACCGCTACCTACTATACGGATAAGGCGAAGATTTCCGTTTTAATCCAGCGGGATGAAGATAAGGTAGATTATGAGAATCTGAAAACCATCAAGAACCTGCCGGCAGACTTCCCGAAGCCGAGCGCTTCCGCTACTTGGGAGGGCGAGATCGAGGCGAAAGAGACGGGTACTTATCATTTCAAACTACATTACGCCGGTTATACCAAGGTATTTGTGAATAACGAGGAGATCATCCCGGAACGTTGGCGTGCGGCATGGAACCCGAATGATTACAAGGCTACGGCCGATCTGGAAAAGGGCAAACGTTATCCGATCCGTATCGAATGGTTGCCGGATGGCGATGTCTCTTATATCGGCTTGAAGGTATTATCTCCGCTACCGGAGGAGGAGCGGGAGCGGTTGGCTTTCTGGTCGGAAATGGGGGATGATATCGATTACTACTTCATCAACGGAGAGTCTTCCATGGATAAGGTGATCAGCGGTTACCGCACGGTTACGGGCAAGAGCCAGATCATGCCGAAATGGGCGATGGGATTCTGGTTGAGCCGTGAGCGTTATAAGACGCAAGAGGAGCTATTGACCGCCTTGAACGAATACCGCCGGCGGCAGGTTCCCTTGGATGTGATCGTACAGGACTGGAGCTACTGGCCGGTAGACGCATGGGGTAGCCACGAGTTTGATAAGGAACGCTTCCCGGACCCGAAAGGCATGATTCAGGAAATCCACGATAAGGATGCCCGTATCATGATCTCCGTATGGCCGAAGTTCTATTATACGACAGAGCATTATAAAGAGTTGGATGCGCTGGGTGCTATGTATCAGCAGGCGATTAAGGATAGTATCCGCGACTGGATTTATCCGGGTTATATCGGTTCTTTCTATGACGCGTACAACCCGGAAGCCCGCAAGCTTTTCTGGGAACAGATGAACGAGCATCTGTATTCCTTGGGCATCGACGCTTGGTGGATGGACGCTTCCGAGCCGAACGTACAGGATAATACGGATATCGAGTATCGCAAGGCGCTTTGCGGACCGACTTATCTGGGCCCGTCCACGAAATACTTCAACGCTTACGCTTTGGCTAACGCCGAGGCGATCTACGACGGACAACGTAGCGTAAACCCGGATGACCGTGTATTCTTGTTGACCCGTTCCGGTTTCGCCGGCCAGCAACGTTATTCTACCGCTACATGGAGTGGCGATATCGGTACTCGCTGGGAGGATATGAAAGCGCAGATCAGCGCCGGCTTGAACTTCGCCATGTCCGGTATCCCTTACTGGACGATGGATATCGGTGGCTTCAGCGTGGAGAACCGTTATATGGGCGCTAAGGAAGGTAGCGAGGATTTGAGGGAATGGAGGGAGTTGAACAACCGTTGGTATCAGTTCGGAGCTTTCTGTCCGTTGTTCCGTAGCCACGGGCAATATCCTTGCCGCGAGATCTATAATATCGCTCCGGAAGGATCGCCTACGTACCAATCGATGAAGTATTATACCGAGTTGCGCTATCAATTGATGCCGTATATCTATAGCTTGGCCTCCAAGACGCATTTTGAGGATTATACGATCATGCGTGCCTTGGTGATGGATTATTCGGACGATGAGAAGACTTACGATATAGACGACCAGTTTATGTTTGGCCCGGCCTTCATGGCATGCCCGGTGTATGAGTATAAGGCTCGCGACCGTGAGGTGTACTTCCCGGCCGGCATTTGGTACGATTTCTACAACGGCAAGCGTATACAAGGCGGAACGACAATGGACGTGGATGCTCCTTACGAGCGTATGCCTTTGTTCGTGAGAGCCGGCTCTATCGTACCGACCGGAAAGGTAATCCAGTCTACGAAAGAGGAACAGAAAGACTTAATCGTCTCTGTTTACGCCGGTGCCGACGGTTCCTTCACCTTATATGAGGATAATGGCGTGACCTACGATTACGAGAAAGGAAATTACGCTACCATCCCGTTTGTTTATGATGATGCGAGGCGAACGCTCACGATCGGCGCACGGGAGGGCGACTATCCGGGCATGATCCGCGAGCGTCAGATCACGGTACGTCTCATCACGCCGGAGAACCCCGCTGGCAAGGACGTGACAATATCTTACCAAGGTAAACCTCTAGTTGTAGAGACGGGGCGTGCCCCGTCTCAATCCAGCAAAATGGTATTCTAAATTACTATCAGTCTATGATGAGACGGGGCGTGCCTCGTCTCTACAACTGGGTATTTATTGATGTTCGGGGCGTAACAGGTCGTTCACCGTCTTCACGGGGTTGAATGTCTTGATAGGAACTTCTACGAATACCGTGTTCCAGTCGCTCATGGCACCGTTCCACAAGCCCGGCAATTCCAGCGCTTTCAATTCGCGGCCATCCTTGCTCTTATAAGAGATGAAGCCCGTATTCTTATCCACGTAATCCGGCAAGTTGTATTTCTCTCCCTTATAATTCTTAACGGCGCAAACCAAATCCACGGGATTAAAGTGAGTACCCTTTTCAAACATCGCCTTCTTAGCCGGATCGCTCATATCAATCTGGGAGCTTTCAAGCACCTGCAAGGAAACCGTACCATCCGGATTCTCAGCCAAGAACGGACCGCCACCCGGCTCGCCCACATTCTTCACCATACCGCATACACGCAACGGGCGAAGCAGTTTGCTCTTGATATACAGGATTAACTCGGCGTCTTCCAGTAATTTCGTATCCGGGTTCTTGATACATAAGTCATCCTGCAAGAAATGGATCATCTCCTCTACCTCGGCATGGGTATATTTGCCAGTCTCGATCTGTTCCAGATATCTGAAGGCTTTCTCCTGCAATGTTACCAAGACACCGGCGATCACCTTCTTGTAGATAACCGTAGAGCATTTGAAGCTATCCGGAACCACGTTATCTATATTCTTGATAAATACCACGTCGGCATCCACGTCATTCAAATTCTCGATCAAGGCTCCATGTCCACCCGGGCGGAACAATAACTTATCATTCTTATCGCGGAACGGCGTGTTATCCATAGCGGCCGCTACCGTATCGGTACTCGGTTTCTGGATACTGAAAGAGACATCGTATTTCACAGAGAACTTCTCCTCGTACTCGCCAGATTTATCGGCAACCAATTGCTCGAATAAAGCCTGATGCTCCGGAGATACCGTGAAATGGATATTCACCTCGCCGGCGTTATTCTTGGCGTACATGGCGCCTTCGGCCAGATGTTCCTCCATCGCCGTACGAACCGTATCGGCATATTTATGGAAAAGCAACAAACCTTTCGGTAGCTGTCCGTAATTCAAGCCTTTCGGCTCCAATAAATTGGATACCACCTCCTTGTACTCGCCCAAGGCTACCAACGCAGGAATATCTTTCCCTGTATTCTCCACGCACTTCTTGTCCAAAGCCTTATAGAAAGCGAATTTCTCGATCTCGCTAAAGAATTTCTTCTCGAAAGCGTTCGTCGGTTCCTTATAATCCGCTGAAAGGAACTCGTACAGATTCTTAAACATACGGCTAGCGGCACCGGAGGCAGGTACGAATTTTACGATTTTCTTGTTTTTAGCCAGATAAGCGTCCCAAGCATCCATATAAGAAGCCTGTTCCTCTTTAGATATTACCATAATACCTTTTTCTACCGAAGCGGAGGCCGCTATCTCAAGGAAAGGGAAACCTTTTACGAAGCAAGCGAGTTGCTCTTCAATCTGTTTTTCGCTGATTCCTTTGGCTTTCAGCTGTTCTAAATCGTTCGCGTTTAACATAGTATAGTATTTAATGTGAATAATCTCATCAGTAACGCCACAGGGCACTTATGCGCTATGTGTATCGCAAATGTATAAAATAACCGCAAGATACGTGTTGAAATTCCATAGAAAAAAGTATTTTTACAGCATGTTTTGCGGTTTGTCCTCAACCGGGCAATAAAAATGATATAACTATGGATACAATTGGATTCTTTACGTCTGAGGAAAAGAAGCTGTTCTTCTCCAAATACAGGCTCCTGTTACGAAACCTTTACTCTTTCCTCGAGAGGGAAGATATCCGGAAGATGAAGGAGCTGATGAAGCGGGTTGTCGCCCTCGATTGCTACGGCAGGGATAAGAATGGTATCAACGGTTTATTGCGAAATATTGACACGGCCTTGATCGCCACCTTGGAGATTGGCTTGAAACGCACCTCGGTCATCGCCCTCCTATTATACCGCCCGGTATTGAAGAAAGCGATCACGATAGAGGAAGTGGAGCAGAAATTCGGAGCGGACGTGACCTTGATCATCCGTCGCCTCTTGAAGACCTCCGACTTGTATGCCCGGAACACCGCCGTCAACTCGGAGAATTTCCATCATTTGCTTTTCTCGTTTGCCGAGGACGTACGTGTGATTTTGCTTATGATCGCCGACCGCCTCTGCCTCATGCGTATGGGAAAACAGATGCAAGAGGATGATCGTATCCGGCTGGCTACCGAGGCCTCTTATTTGTACGCTCCCCTCGCCCACCGACTGGGTTTATATACGATCAAGAGCGAGCTGGAAGACCTTTCCTTGAAATATACGGACAGGAAACAGTATGACTTCATCAAGCGGAAGCTGAATGAGACGAAACGCTCCCGCGACGCTTATATCGCCGAGTTCATCGCCCCGATCAAGCGAAAGCTGACGGCGGCAGGATTCAAGTTCGATATCAAGGGGCGTACCAAATCCATACATTCCATTAATAACAAGCTGAAAAAGCAGCAGGTGGAGTTCGAGGGTATCTACGATCTTTTCGCTATCCGGATCGTATTGGATACGCCGCTGGAGAAGGAACGCTCGGAATGCTGGCAAGTCTACTCCATCGTCACCGATATGTACCAGCCCAACCCGAAGCGTATGAAGGACTGGATCTCTATCCCGAAGAGCAACGGTTACGAGAGCTTGCACATCACGGTTATGGGGCCGCAAAATAAATGGGTAGAGGTGCAGATCCGTACGAGGCGGATGGATGAGATCGCCGAGCGAGGCCTAGCGGCGCATTGGAAATACAAGGGCGTGAAAGCGGAGAGCGGGCTAGACGAGTTCTTGAATACCGTACGTGCCGCCTTGGAGGCCAAGGAGAATAATCCGCTCGACTTGATGCAGGATTTCAAGATGGATCTATATAAGGATGAGATCTACGTCTTCACGCCTACCGGCGAGCTTATCAAGCTGGCCAAGGGAGCGACGGTCCTCGATTTCGCCTTTGCCATCCACACGAAGCTAGGAAGCAAATGCGTGTCGGCGAAAGTGAACGGTAAGAACGTTCCGATCAAATACACCTTGAACAACGGCGATAGCGTATCCGTCATCACGTCGCCCGCCCAAAGCCCGAAGCGGGATTGGCTGAACTTCGTCGTCACCTCCAAGGCCCGTGTGAAGATCAAGCAGGCCTTGAAGGAGGAGACGGTGAAGGCCGTGGAATTCGCCAAAGAGATGTTGCAGCGCCGCTTCAAGAACCGGAAGATCGACATGGACGAGCCGACCATGATGCGCTATATCAAGAAGAAAGGATTCAAGACCGTCACGGACTTCTACATCGAGATCGCCGAGGAACGCCTCGATCCCAACCAAGTAATCGACGAATATCTGGAGGCTTTCCGCAAGGAGACGGAGACGAACGAGCGTACCGAGGTGCGTAGCGCCGAGGAATTCGTGACGATGACTCCGGTGGAGGAGATATCGACGAACAAGGATGTCTTGGTGATCGACAAGAACCTGACGGGTATCGAATATAAACTCGCCAAATGCTGCAACCCGATTTATGGCGACGAGGTTTTCGGTTTCGTCTCCACGCAAGGTATCAAGATACACCGCATGGATTGCCCGAACGCCCAAGAGATGTTCAGCCGCTTCGGTTACCGGATCATCCGTGCGAAATGGAGTGGCAAGGGAGACAATGGCTATACGGTTACGTTGCGGGTGATCGGACGGGACGATATAGCGATCGTCACCAACATCACCTCCGTGATCGGAAAAGAATCGAACGTCACGCTTCGCTCCTTAAACATCAACTCGGTAGACGGATTATTCCAAGGTAACTTTACCGTATTGGTAAGAGATACGACCGCGTTAAACTTGCTGACGAAAAAGATCAAGGCGGTAAACGGCGTGAAAGCGGTAGAGCGATTAAATTCTTAGACAGTGTACTGTGCACGAAGTACCGTAGTACTCTGTACGAAGTACTACAGTACCCTCTAGGAAGTACCGCAGTACTTCGTACAGGGGACTGGGCCAACTGTAAGACTGGGCCTTGTGACTATACCCGGATCACAGAATCGGCTTCAGCCCCATCTTCTCCGCACGTTGTATAAGGAATTGACGGGCCGCCTCATACTCGTTCGGGATCACGCCGTCGAGGATGGCGTTCTTGATCGCCTCCTTCAGCACGCCGACAGGCTTGGAGGGAGCCAAGCCAAACGTCTCCATGATCTCCTCGCCGGATACCGGGGGCTGGAAGTTACGGACACGGTCTTTTTCCTCTATATCGGCCAGCTTCTCGCGCACCTTACGGAAATTGTTCAAGAAACGGCGAACCTTCTCCGGGTTCTTGCTCGTGATATCGGCCTCGCACAGTTTCATCAAATCGTCGATATCATCTCCCGCATCGAACAGCAGACGGCGGATCGCCGAATCCGTCACCTCATCGTCCGACAAGGCGATCGGACGCATATGCAGGCTTACCATCTTCTGCACGTACTTCATCTTCTCGTTCATCGGGAGTTTCATCTTCCTAAAAATACCGGGGATCATCCGCTCGCCGATAAAATTATGATTATGGAACGTCCATCCCAAGCGAGGGTCGAAACGCTTCGTGGCAGGCTTGGCGATATCGTGGAAGAGGGCGCTCCAACGCAGCCATAGATTATCGGAAGTCTTGCTCAAACGATCCAGCACCATCAAGGTATGGGCGAAATTATCCTTATGCCCGATCCCCTCCTTGGTCTCCACACCTTTCAAGGCGCAAAGCTCGGGGAAAATCAATGGCAACAGTCCGCATTTATCCAGCAAGTCGAAACCGATAGAGGGCTTTGGCGAGAGGACGATCTTGTTCAACTCGTCCACGATACGCTCCTTGGAGATGATGGAGATACGCTCCCGGTTGCGGATGATGGCGTCGAAGGTATCGGGATCGATAAAGAAACCTAATTGAGTGGCGAAACGAACCGCGCGCATCATCCGGAGCGGATCATCGCTGAAAGTAACATCCGGGTCTAAAGGCGTACGGATCGTAAGCTCGTCCATATCCTCCAACCCGCCGAAGGGATCGACCAATTCTCCGTAACGCTCCTTATTCAGGCAAAGGGCTAAAGCGTTGATCGTGAAATCGCGGCGGTTCTGGTCATCCTCCAAAGTGCCATCTTCCACGACTGGCTTACGGCTGTCATGGCTGTAGGATTCTTTCCTTGCCCCCACGAATTCCAGCTCCAGATCGCCGGCTTTCACCTGCGCCGTCCCGAAATTCTTGAAGACGGAAAGATAAGCGCCACGCCCGATCTTCTTGGCCACTCGTTTGGCCAACTCGATACCGCTGCCTACCGCTACCACGTCTATATCCTTGGATGGGCGGTTCAAGAAAATATCCCGCACATATCCGCCTATTACATATACCTCAACACCTAGCTCTTCCGCCGCCTCCGATATCAAATGGAAAGGCTTCGCGGATATATGATTTACTATCTCTTCCTCGTTTATATACATATTTATGTATTCCAAATCCAATAAAGAGCGCAAAGATAATCAAATTTCATGTACTTTTGCGGTATCAAATACATTGAACGAGAAAGATATGAAAAAGTTAGCGATCTGTATAACGCTCATTGCCGCCATTTTAACGGGCTGTAACGGAGACGAGAAAGCGGCTCAGGCCCGTTTGGACAAGGCCCGGGCCATGTACGAGAATAACGAGTTTTTCGGGGCGAAGAACGAGATAGACAGTATCCGGACGCTCTATCCCAAGGAAGTAAAGGTGCTGAAGCAGGGATTAACGCTTATGCGCCAAGTAGAAGTAAAGGAGGCGGAGCGAAACATCGCTTTCTGCGACAGCTTACTCCCGATCAAGCTGGAGGAAGTAGAGGGATTGAAGAAAGGCTTCGCTTTCGAGAAGGATTCCGTTTACGAGGAAATCGGCAATTATATCTGGAAACAGCAGACGATCGAGCGCAACGTGCAACGTTGTTACGTACGTTGCGGCGTGAACGAGGAGGGCGAGATGTATCTGGCCAGCGTATATTACGGCGGACGCCCCATCGAGCATACGGGAATCAAGCTGAGCCTGAAAGACGGCCAATTCGCCGAGACCGCTTCCATCCCGTACGACGGCGGACTGAATTACCGCTTCAAGGATATGGGAAGCACCACGGAGGTAGTGACCTACAAGGGGGAGCACTGCGTCGATGCCGTCAAGTTCATCTACGATAACGAGAAAGAGCGGATCAAGGTGGAATACACGGGAGGCAAGCCTTACATTATATATATGGCGGACGCCGACAAGAAAGCGATCGTCAACACCTTCAACCTCGCCACCGTATTAAGCGATATCAAGAGCATGAACACCTTGAAAGAGAAATCAGAGAAGAAAATCGCTTATCTAAAGAATAAACTGGAGGAGTAGAATCCCTCCATACAAATGGCCTACCTATAAACAAAGCACCGGGATCCCTACCATACAGTAGGAATCCCGGTGTTAGTATACAAACTGATATCCACTATCAGTTATTCATCATTTAACGACTACCTTCTGAGCGGTCTCGCCATCAACAGAAACTACCACGATACCTTTCGATGCCGGCATCACGAAGTTATCTGAAGAAGCGATAGCGGAAGCGGTGGTCTGACCTAAGATGTTAGACAATGTAACCGTCTTGCCTGCCGCGTTCAAGACCGTAACGCTAGCCTCGCCAGCGATTACCGTGAAGCTGGCAACCTCTTCCAATTGTTCGTTGGAAACCGGAGTCGGAGCATTCTCGATCGTGAACGGAACGCCAACATTAGACATTACCACAACATTGTTTACCACACCTACATAAGGAGTCTTCAACTCGCCCGCAGCCACGGTGCGATTCAGCTCTTTCTGGTTCTCCAATAAGTAACCACCATCCTGAGTTGTCTTGAAGGCAAACAAAGCGTTGTTATCCAAAGACGGAACGATATTCGCTTTATCGCTGAAGCCTACACGGTAGTAAGTAGCGCCATTGCTAACGAATGTCTCGTTAGAATCCCGCAAGGATACCATATAGTAGCGAGGAGAAACAGCTTTGGTAGTTGTCTCCGGCGTATAGATCGATGTCGTGATGAAATACAACGGTTTACCAGCGATCACGGTATCGGCTTCTTGAACCCATAAAGAGAAGTTGTCAGTCTCATAAGTTGACTTCAAGATATCTTGGCCTTCGTTCTTCACTTCGGCGAAGAAATTCAGCGGATTCATCGTCAAGAACTTGCCATTCGTACCGAAACGTTTGTGAGAATCGTCGATAGAAGCGTACTCCGGAGCCTCTACAGCGACAAAGTCGAAGTAGTTAACCTTATCGGAAAGGATCAGGTTCGCCGTATTTACGTTCATAAAGACATATTGGGTGGTCGCACCTACAGTGGTAGCCATCTGGTATTTGCCACCGGTCGTAGCCGTATTGAATACGAATTCCAACGGAGCGGTATAATCAGATAATTTCAACGGTCCGCCATTCTCGCTGGCAACCAAATCATTGCTGAAACGTTCTTTCAACATATAAGTCGCATGATACAAGGTATCACCTAAAGCACGGGCACCTAAACCATCCGTTACATTCTGTACGGAATCTTGGCTAACCACGATACGAAGAGCGGCTGCGTTCGCTGCGTCACCGGATTTAATCATCAATACGGAATCAGAAGTAAACGCATACAGATCGTCTACACCCGGAGTACCGGAGATCAAGTTCAATACATAACCATTATCGGCGAGTTCCTCCGCAGAGAAGTGACGAGTACCCAAGAATTTATCCTTTAAATCCACATTCGCTTGATATTCCACCGTAATAGAATCGGTGCTACCCCCAAATGTATAGGTATTGGCCATACCTTGAACGGCGAAGATCTCCTCGTTAGAAATAATAGTCGTATTCGTATTACGGTCTACAACCGAATACATTCCGTTGTTTTCCTTGATATACCATTGTCCCTTCGGTTGATAAATAGAAGGTTTGAAACCTGCCGCGGTTACCAACTTATCGGAAGCGGCACTCTTATCGTAAGCGACAGCGTATTGTCCGCCCTTATCGCCCTTGCTCGCGCTCTTCAAGAAGTATACGCCTGTACCTGTAGCGATCGTAGAAGGAGTTCCCTTCGTTACGGTAATAACAGGAGCGGCTCCTTGAGCAGGTTGAGTAGAACCCGACTGCAAGTCAGATACGGTCAAGGCTTTCGTCTCGATCACGCTGGCATATACGACACGTACGTTCGGAACGGAGGTCATCGGACTTGCGTTCACGGTCGGAGCGGCAGCGGCATACATAGCCAAAGCATCGTTCTTCAAGTTGATCGTGAAATAGAATTTCTGGAAATCAGCGTTACCCAGTGTATGCAAGCCACTAGCGTCATAGGTGGAGTCAGCCGTAAACTTAGCCCCATATACACCGGTAGCACCGGCTATCACATTCTTCAATGTATCGACACCTAAGTATTTTGCTTTACCATCACTAAATACTTGGTCACCTTGGATTTGCAAGGTCACATATTTAGCGTTCGCAATAGCGCCTGTAGCGGGAGCCGCCGTATTCTTCGCTATCAAGTTCTTACCCTCGAAGATATTTCCTTGATAATTTCCTCCAAACGTCAATTGAAAGACTTGGAAACCATCCCCTAGCTCACTTGCGCTCAAATACATAGCGTCGCTAGGAGCCTCTACGGTAAATTTCGTAGAAGAGGCAGAAGAACCTAAGCTCAAGTCTGTCCCAGCTACATCCAACGCCAAGATTTGATTGTTTCCGTAATAAGCCTGAATAGCGCTACCACCGGCAGCGTCAGAGAATGTCCACTGATTCACGCCCGATGTGATAACAGGCTTTGCCGTAGATGAAGCCGCAAACGACAAAACGGCCTGTGTCTTCTTGTTCTTGAATTGATACACAGGACCAGCAGGAGTCGTGCCCGCATTCGTGATTTGCCACAAGGCAGAATCAATAGCGGCTTTGGTAGCGTCTGACGCCAAAGTTTTAACAATTACTGAGTCGGCTTTCTCACCACTTAAAGACAAAACGGAAGAACCTGTCTTTAAATAATAATAGTTACCGGCTTTCCACTGAGCCTCCGGAACGGTCGTACTCGACTGAGCATTAGCCGAGAATACGCCCGCAACCATCAGGGCCGCAGCAATAAGAGTACATTTTTTGTCCATAATCAAATAGATTTTATTTATTAATCACAGTCTAAACAGGGGTTGTTTAGAAAAGGTTTTGAGGGGGTATGAGATTAACAATCGATTTAGCGTCTTATAACAAAAATCGTCCTATTCTCACGAACAGGACGACTATACTACTAAAAATGTAAACAGTGTATTTATATAGTAATATCATGAAACTATATATTTTGGAGAAAAACCGCTCCACCTTCACAGGCAAAACGGCTGGAAATCTAATCTACTCAATAAATATCTTCACAGGCTTACTCGAAATAAGCATGTTCTTTTACGACATGACCTCTGTCATCGAAATAAACCTTATATATCTTACCATTTCTGGAAAGTAATACTACCTTATACTTCACAAACGTGCTATTGTTTGACACCTCAACTGATTTCACCATACATCCCTCATAGGAAGTATTTACCGCATCACGCAATACTTGGGGCATATCAGTTACCTCGATCGGATAAAATTTATCCTGTGCCACTGTTTCCTTAGCGCTACCGACCATCCCGGCTTGCGCTTCTACATCAGGGGCAATAAATAAGCCACATAAAGCGACAATAACCCCGTAAACAATCTTTTTCATACCTTAAAAACCTAAACCTTTTTTCTCTTACATCATAAATTCGCAGTATAGGGTGCAATCTCCGTGCCAAAACTCACCCTAAAAAACGACAAGAGAATAACAAGTTGTAAATCCGACAATTAACCAAAAGCGAAGAATCAATCATTCGGTTGCCAAAGTGTGGAACAAACCGTGGAATGTGGAAAATTTCCCCACGAGAGTGTGGAATCTCTACACACTACTATAAAAAACGAGGCCCACCCTTAATCTATATAAGGATGAGCCTTAAATCATTCTACTTAAATATAATCAAATAAAAATACTAAAGTAATAAAATAAAGTTCCGTAATATCGTATACACTCTGTGTCTAATCTCTAATTTGCGATTCACAAAGATAAATCTTTTTGTTCAACCATCTATAAAATAACCGCACATCTAACGAAACTCAAAGATTTTTGAACAAAGAGATTCCTTTTAAGGACAAGTCATAGATTATCACGAACTTCAATCCTTCGCTTGGTGTACGGTAAGTTGCGGGAATGGGAAACCGATACCTACCTCATTGAAGGTCGCGTAGATATTCTTGTTAATATCGAAATACACGCCCCAATAGTCGGAACTGTTTACCCAAACACGTACCACCACGTTTACGCTGCTGTCCGCCAAGGCTGTCAAGGCGATAAACGGAGCGGCCGGCTCGGACAAGATGCGGGAATCCTTCGCTAATACAGACTCTATCACTTGCTTTACTTTCTCATAATCGCTGCCGTATTCCACGCCAAAGGTCCAGTCTACACGGCGAGTCGTCTGGTTACTGAAATTAGTCACAACGCCACTGCTCAAAGAGCCGTTCGGTATATAAATGACCTTATTATCAACCGTACCTAATACGGTATGGAACATCTGGACCTCTTTCACGGTACCGCCAACGCCCTGCGCCTCAATATAATCACCCACCTTATAAGGCTTGAAAAGAAGGATGATCAATCCACCGGCAAAGTTTGACAGGTTACCGCTCAATGCCATACCGACAGCGACACCGGCGGAAGCCAATAAGGCGGCAAACGACGTAGTTTGAACGCCTAACGCCCCTACGACTGAAATAATCAATAAAATGGTTAAACTGACATTCACCAAACTGCCGACAAAAGTCTTGACAGAAGGATCGATATCCCGTTTGCTCAATATCTTCCGAACCAGTTTATTTAGTAAGTTTATAACCAATCGTCCCACCAAAAAGACAATAAGGGCTTTAATAATCGTAAAACCCAATTGGGAGCCATGCTCAACCAAGGATCTGATAGCTTCCTCTAATTTAGAACTCGCTTCTACAGCTGCTAATAATACCATATCTCTTCTATTTTAGTTAATCTATTAATTATATAACAATCTGATCTTCCAAAAATATTATGAAATGTAGCAAAGGTATAAAGTTTTTTTAATCTGGTAAAACCATGAAATAATTGCGTAGATTCGCGATCAATCAAATAATAGGTTAAATACGACAGCATGAAAATCCTTGCGATACTCGCCGCCCTTTTCCTTTCAATAGGCTATGGCTACGCTCAGACATACGAGAAGTTTGTCGAGAAAAGTTTTGACTTCCTGGACAAGAACGACTTAGTCTCCGCCGAAGAGAGCCTACGAGCCGCCATGCGCCTCGAACCGGGAAACCCCAACAACTACGCCTTGCTCATGAATCTCGGGACGATACAGCGCAGGCAAGGGAAACTGGAAGATGCCCTTCTCTCCTATACCGCCGCCCTAAGCCGCCATCCGAATAATGAGGCCATACTGGAAAATCGTGCCGGCTTATATACGGAAATGGGTGAGATCGAAAAAGCGACGAACGATTACAATGCCCTGTTAATCTTGAACCCCCATCATCAAGAGGCGTTATATTGCAGGGCAATGCTTCATTTGCAACATAAGAACTATCTTTTGGCCGAGCAGGATTTCGATAAGATACTGGAAGTAAACGAGAAATCCGTGAAAGGACGTCTGGGACACGCGATTCTCGAAAAGCTACGGGGGAATTACGATGAGAGCGAACGCATCTTTAATTACTTGATCAGCGAGATGCCCCGTGAATGGATCTTATACGAAGGCCGTGCCGATCTATACTTCATGATGGGCAAGAACGCCCGGGCTATGGCCGATATCAATCGTGTTTTCGTGGAAAGTACCCCGACAGCCGCTTTATATGTATTGCGAGGCAAAGTAAAACTCGCCCAATATGAGAAGGCATCGGCCGCCTTAGACTTCAAGAAAGCTGAGGATATGGGATATGATAAAACGACTATCGACGAGTTGATGAAGATGGCTCGTTAAGGCTGTTTTTATACGTATAGTGGCATCGGCTCACGCAAGTAGTGACGTAGGCCAATGCCACTACTTGCGTGAGCCGATGCCACTATACGTGTGAGCCTGCGCCACTACTGGTGCGAAATCGGCCTATTTATACTACTTTTCCGTGATATAATTGACAATCCAACTACCCACTTCTTTCGTTCCATATTTCGCTCCACCTTCCACTTGGATTTCCGGCGTACGGACATTCGCATCAAGGGAAGCGTCTACGGCTTCACGGATCAAGGCTCCCTCTTCTTTGAGGTCGAAATACTCGAATAACATCGCTACTGAAAGAATTTGCGCCAAGGGGTTCGCGATATTCAGCCCTTTCGCCTGCGGCCAAGAGCCATGAATCGGCTCGAAAACCGGTGTGCTCTCTCCGGTAGAAGCGGAAGGCAGCAAGCCCATAGAGCCGCTGATGCAAGAACCCTCATCCGTCAAGATATCACCAAACGTATTCTCGGTTACCATCACGTCGAAGAATTTCGGCTCTTGGATCATACGCATAGCGGCGTTGTCCACATACATATAGTCTGTCGTTACTTCCGGATAGCTAGGAGCCATCTCTTGAGCGATCTGGCGCCATAGACGGGAAGAGGCAAGTACGTTCGCCTTGTCAACAACCGTCAGGTGCTTATTCCGTTTCATCGCATACTCGAAGCCCACTTTCAAGATACGCTCGATTTCCGGGCGGGTATACATATTCGTATCGTATGCCTTATCGTTGTCTTGATATTTCTCACCGAAATACATACCACCGGTCAACTCACGGATACATAAGAAATCCGCGCCATCCACCAATTCGGCACGCAACGGCGATTTATGCAGTAAGCATTTGAAGGTCTGCACCGGACGGATATTAGCGAACAGGCCCAACTTCTTACGCATCGCCAAAAGACCTTGCTCCGGGCGTACTTTCGCTGTCGGATCATTATCAAACTTAGGATCGCCCACGGCCGAAAAAAGAACAGCGTCGGCATCCTTACAAATCCGATAGGTCTCCTCCGGGAAAGGATCACCTACCTTATCGATCGCATCAGCACCACAAAGGGCATACTCATAGTGAACCTCATGTCCAAATTTCTCACAAACGGCACTCATTACCTCCACGCCTTGCACGGAAATCTCTGGTCCGATCCCGTCTCCGGGAAGTACTGCTATATTCAGTTTCATCGTAAATGTTTGTTATTATTCTCTGTTAAAATGTACATACTTAGGCTCCGTGGGGAAATACGTGTCATCATCCCACAGGGTACTTGTAATCATCAAGTCGGCGCTATAACGGTTACAAGCGATAGGTACGTTATGAACACGGCACTGGCGAAGCAACATCTGGATGTCGGCCTCGTGCGGTTGCGGATTCAAGTCGTCTATCAAAAAGACCGCCAAATCGATCTCCTTACGGACAACCATAGCGGCAATCTCAGCATCGCCTCCCATCGGACCGGAATGCATGCAAGCAATATCCGCATTCACCCCTTTTTCCTCGAGAGCTTTACGAACCAAATTTCCGGTCGTACCCGTACAAACAATATGGTGGTGAGACAAGAACTCAGCGTTATGTACCGCCCATTCTACCATTTCCGCCTTACGATTGTCGTGCGCTACAAGCGCGATAGTCAACTTTTTCATACCCTTTACCTTTTTAATTATTAATCCTCTATCTTGTTCAGCATCTTCAATGTCGCCTTGATCGCCGCCTCGGTCTGGTCAGCGTCCAGGCCACGAGTCTTGAAATCGACCCCGGCATAATTCCAGCTGATGACCGTCTGCACAAACGCATCCGTACGTCCTCCCGGCGGGATGGATACCGAATAGTTCGTCAACATCGGGAACGGGCGGTTCAAACGGGAATAAATCCGGCGTAGGGCACGAACGAAAGCGTCGTATTGGCCATCACCGGAAGCCGATTCCTCGTAAGCCTCGCCATTGATCTCGATCTTCAAGGTAGCCACCGGTTTCAGCCCTTGGGCCAAGGATAAGGAATAGTTCAAGATCCGGATTTTCTGATCCTCCAGCGCATTATCATGATGAAGCACATCGCTGATAATATAAGGAAGATCCTCCGGGGTAACCATTTCTTTCTTATCCCCTAACTCAATGATCCGTTCCGTAACCTTACGCATCGAACCCTCGTCCATGTCGATACCGAGCGCTTCCAGATTCTTGCGGATATTCGCTTTTCCGGAGGTCTTGCCCAAGGCGTACTCGCGAACCCGTCCGAAACGTTCAGGAAGCAAGTCGTTGCAATACAAGTTATTCTTGCTATCACCGTCTGCGTGAACACCGGCGCACTGCGTAAACACATGCTCTCCGATGATCGGCTTATTGGGCGGGATATGCACCCCGGAGTAGGTCTCAACCAAACGGCTAGCCTTGTTTATCTTTTCCTCCCTCAAGCTCGTCTCCTCTCCCAACTGGTCCTTGATAACGGCAAGTACGCTACTCAAAGGAGCGTTACCCGCACGCTCTCCCAAACCGTTCACGGTCGTATGGATTCCCTTGATACCCGCACGGATGGCGGAATATACATTCGCGACGGCAAGATCATAGTCGTTATGCGCATGGAAGTCAAACCGTAAATCAGGGTAACGGTCCACCATCATCTTGCAATACTCGTAGGTATTTCCGGGATTCAAGACTCCCAAGGTATCCGGGAGCATGAAACGGCGGATCGGAAGTCCTTTCAACGCATCGATTACCAAGAATACGTAATCCGGGGAATGCTTAATACCGTTCGACCAGTCCTCCAAATAGATATTCACGTCGATCTTCCGTTTCGCCGCTTCCAATACGACCGTACGAATATCGTCAACGTGTTGCTCGGGAGTCTTTCGAAGCTGTTCGGTGACATGCTTATAAGAGCCCTTGCAAAGCAAGTTCACGACACGGCAACCTGCGGATTCAATCCAGTCGAGAGAGACCGTACCATCCACGAAACCCAAGACCTCCAATTTGTCTAGGTTTCCGGAACGGGCGGCCCAAGCGGCTACACGCTTCACGGCCTCAAACTCTCCGTCCGACACACGGGCGGAGGCGATCTCCACCCGGTTCACGCCTAAGTCGCTCAGCAGCACTTGCGCTATGCTGAGCTTCTCGTGAGCGGCGAAGGAGACGCCCGAAGTTTGCTCCCCATCTCTGAGGGTTGTATCCATTATTTCTATCATAATCAGCGTGCTGCCTCGAAGGCTTCTATCTTTGATTTATTTGCCAGTAAATAGTCGATATCGTCCAATCCGTTGATCAGGCAATCCTTTTTATAGGCGTTGATCTCGAAATGCTCGCTTTTGCCCGTAGCCTTGTTCGTGATCGTTTGCTCCGGTAGATTTACCTCGACCTCAGTTTTCGGGTCCTTGTAAATCGAATCGAACAATTCAGCGAGGAACTCTTCAGTCACAACAACCGGCAGCACGAAGTTGTTCAACTCGTTGTTTTTATGGATATCGGCGAAGAAACTGGAGACCACGACACGGAAACCGTAATCGGCGATCGCCCAAGCCGCATGCTCACGGCTGGAACCGGAACCGAAGTTCTTTCCTGCTACCAATATCTTTCCGCTATACGTAGGATCGTTCAAGACGAATGATTCGATCTTATTACCTTCCTTATCATATCGCCAATCCCGGAATAAGTTCTCGCCGAACCCTTCCTTGGTAGTCGCTTTCAGAAAGCGGGCTGGGATAATCTGGTCGGTATCCACGTTCTCTAAAGGAAGAGGCACGCAAGTGCTTGTGATTATATTGAATTTTGTTTTCATCTTATGCTACTTTATTAGATTAGTCTTTACATCAGTTCTCTCGGGTCCGTGATCTTACCTGTCACAGCGGCGGCGGCGGCCACAAGCGGCCCCGCCAAGATGGTGCGAGCACCCGGTCCTTGGCGGCCCTCGAAATTACGGTTGGAAGTGGAGACCGCATATTTACCCGCCGGAACCTTATCCTCATTCATCGCCAGACAAGCGGAACATCCCGGTTGACGAAGGACGAAGCCGGCCTCGGCCAAAACCTTGTCGATCCCCTCGGCACGAATCTCCCGTTCTACCTGCCAACTGCCGGGAACCAGCCAAACCGTTACATCATCCGCTTTCTTCTTTCCTTTCACCAAAGAGGCGAAAGCACGGAAATCCTCGATACGGCCATTCGTACAGCTACCTAAAAAGACATAATCCACTTTCTTACCCAACATAGACTCGCCTGCCTTGAAGCCCATATAATCCAAAGACTTCTTATAAGAGATACGGCCTGCCTCGGGCACGCTTTCTAAGGAGGGGATATCTTTGCTGATACTCATACCCATGCCCGGGTTCGTTCCGTACGTAACCATCGGGTCGATATCCTCGGCGTGGAAAACGATCTCCTTATCGAACTTAGCGTCCGGATCACTATACAGCTGACGCCACTCGCTCACCTTCCGCTCCCATTCCTCGCCTCTCGGGGCAAACTCACGGTCTTTCAAATAATCGAAAGTAACATCATCCGGAGCGATCATACCGCCACGGGCACCCATCTCGATCGAAAGGTTACAGATCGTCAGACGTTCCTCCATGGTCGTATTACGAATCGCCTCGCCAGCGTACTCTACGAAATAGCCCGTAGCACCGCTGGTACTCATCTTACTAATAATGTATAAGGCAAAGTCCTTCGCCGTAACGCCCGGTTTACGTACACCATCGATCGTGATACGCATCGTTTTCGGCTTACGCTGCATGATACATTGGGTAGCCAAGGTCATCTCCACCTCGCTCGTACCGATACCGAAGGCGATAGCGCCCATGGCACCGTGCGTAGAAGTATGGGAGTCGCCACAAACGATCGTCATACCCGGCTGCGTCAAGCCTGTCTCCGGACCTACCACATGGATGATACCATTCTTCGGATGTTGAAGACCGTAATACGTCAAGCCAAAATACTTAGCGTTCTCTTCCAAGGTATCCACTTGATTCTTGGATATAGGGTCCTCGATAGGCTTATCTTGGTTCAATGTCGGGATATTGTGGTCCGGCATACAAGTGATTTGCGCGGGACGGAAGGGCTTCAATCCACGTGCACGTAATCCGGCGAAAGCCTGCGGGCTAGTCACCTCATGACAATACAGACGGTCGATATACAATTGTATGGTTCCGTCGGGCAACGTGTCCACCACGTGTTTGTCCCAGATTTTCTCAAATAATGTCTTGCTCATTGTCTTGTCTATTTTTAGTCTACTATAAACTTATTGATGGCGTCCACGAAAGCCTCCACGGAAGCGGCGATAATATCGGTATTCGCGGAGAACCCATAATAGGTAGCCCCGTTATACTCTACCTGCATATGCACCTTGCCCGTATCATCGCTACCTTTATTAATGGCTTGAATCAAGAATTCCTGAATCGTCATGTCACTATTACTAATGGCTTTTTTCACCGCCTTGATACCCGCATCAACCGGACCGTTACCAGCCGCGGCCTCGTATTTTCTTACTCCCGACAAATTTAAACAAATACTTGCGACTGATTGTACTCCAACACCACTAGTTACCTGTAAATATTCCAATTTAATACGGTGTGTGGCCGTACGATCCTTTCCGACCAACATCAAAACATCATCATCATTAATATCTTTCTTACGATCGGCCAGTTTCAAGAACTCATCATACACCTTGTCCAATTTCTCCTGCTCCAGATCCACACCTAAAACATGCAGGCGATGCTTCAACGCCGCACGACCGCTACGAGCAGTCAATACGATCGCGTTATCATCGATACCCACATCCTTCGGATCGATGATCTCGTAGGTTTGCGCATTCTTCAAAACGCCATCTTGATGGATACCGGAGGAGTGAGCGAATGCGTTACGTCCGACAATAGCCTTATTCGGTTGTACCGGCATATTCATCAAGCTAGAAACCATACGGCTCGTACTATAGATCTTATTCGTCGTGATATTGGTGATGATATCACGTTCTTTATGGCTCTTGAAAATCATGGCGACTTCTTCCAATGACGTGTTACCTGCACGCTCACCGATACCGTTTACGGTTACCTCCACCTGACGGGCTCCGTTCAACACGCCTTGTACGGTATTCGCAGTAGCCATACCCAAGTCATTATGGCAATGAGTGGAAAGAATAGCGTTATGTACGCCATCCACATGTTCCATCAGATACTTAATCTTCGCCCCGTACTCATCCGGCAAGCAATATCCTGTCGTATCCGGGATATTCACTACGGTAGCCCCGGCCTTGATCACGGCCTCCACGACACGGGCCAGATATTCATTATCCGTACGCCCGGCATCCTCACAGTAGAATTCTACGTCCTCCACATACTTTTTAGCGTATTTCGTGGCGGCGATCGCACGCTCTATAATCTCCTCTCTCGTGGAGTTAAACTTGTATTTGATATGAGAATCAGAAGTACCGATACCCGTATGAATACGTCCTCGCTTAGCGAATTTCAACGCCTCGGCTGCCACGTCGATATCTTTCTCCACCGCACGGGTCAAGGCACAGATGGTCGGCCAAGTCACGGCCTTTGAGATCTCAACCACACTCTTAAAATCCCCGGGACTGGAGACAGGGAAACCAGCCTCGATCACATCAACACCTAGCTGTTCCAACGCCTTAGCTACTTGAATCTTTTCCACTGTATTCAACTGGCATCCCGGAACCTGTTCACCATCACGTAAGGTGGTGTCGAAAATAAATAATCTGTCTGACATAATCTTATATTCTTAATTTACTAATATCCTATACTAACTAAAAAAGCCTCTCTCACAAGGAAGTGAGAAAGGCTCTTTCATATATCGTAATGCTCGCAAAGCATACAGTCTCACTTCCTATCCCGTTCCCAGAGTAGAATAATGTTTAGAGAAATAATGAGACTATTTTGCAAGTTGCGTGTCATTGTTCTTGTCTTTATTGTTTTTGTTTCAACGTTGCAAAGATACAGCCTTTTTCGAGACCAGCAAATATAATTCGAAGTTTTTTACTTATTATTTATTATAAACCGTAAGCCAAACGATCGTATACCTTACGAAATAACACTGCCCATCGTAAGGTTGTTACGATGGGCAGTATAAGATGTTTACAATGCCCATCATAAGCACCTTACGATGGGCATTGGCAGAATCAGCGAACCACGACTTTCCGTACGAACGAATCGCCGAAGGCCTCGCAGCGGACGAAGTAGACTCCGGCATGCCCTACCGGGATCTCAGCCTTGCCAAGAATCGAACCTTCGTAAAGAACGATGCCGGACACATCGACTACCTTCAAGGCTACCTGCTGAGGCATATTCACGAAGATAGATTGATTGGCCGTATACAGGCTCATGCCTTCCTCGATGGACTCGATGCCGGTTGGCGTATCCGGTTGATCCGGTTTATCCGGGTTCTCCGGATCTACGGGGTCTACAGGGGTGACCGGTGTTTCCGGATCCGTGGTAGGAGAGGATGTAGCGGAAACAACCTTCACCTCTATCTTGCTACTAACCGGCTTATAATTCGGATCGGTCGGCGTAAAAGTAACCTCTTGCTGACCGGTGGACGTAGGCGCTGTTTCCGGTTTGCTCCAAGCGAATGTTCCGGCAACGATACCCGCATGCCCGCCTTGTAAAACAGACTCGGATAGTTTTTGGCCGGACAAGATACCGGAAGCCGCAGGCCATGTAACCTTCGATTCTGCTAGTTCAGCTTGCTCTATCGTATAACGCAATCCTTTTTCCGTCTTATATTCATTATACTCCGCATCAGCCGGACGATAAATACGTACATAATAATCACCCGCATTCTTCAAGACAGCCGGTTGCGTGCAGGCCTCATCAAAGAAGAACGTGATCTGGCAAGCCTCGTTGCCCGTACCTGTCACGGATACGGTTTGCGCTGCACCATTATATACGGAAGAGGTTTGGGCTAACTTGAACTCTAGATTATCCTTGCCGACAAATACAGGTTCAACACCACTAACACCTTTCTCTACCACATATTCTCTTTGAGGATTGGTATCGCCGTTATCTTTCCAATGGGAGAATTTATAGCCTTTAAGAGGCACGGCCTCCAACATCACCTCTATACCTGCCGGAATAGAGACCTTTCCATCTGTCTCAGGATATGACATACCGCCATTGGTGACATGCACGTAGCCTTTCGGCTCTTCCGCTGAACGCCAGATGGACGTGCCAAAGGATAATTCTACCGGGGCATTTGTAGAATAATAGTAAACCGTGCCTTCGTAATTCTTCTTAGCCACATCACTCTTAGGCTTAATCACGTATTTTGTCACGCCGGAAACATTATAAGTAGGATCGACATTAATACTCACCTCAGTACCTTCTGCTGGACGGGTTGTCGGGTTTCCATTACCCTCGGGTGCTTTCATTACCGCAATCTTAGACTTCTTAATTGTCAAGCCTACTTCCCCTTCATTCGGATGCTCTGGGTCCGGATACTTCTCATAAAATTCCTCATATAAACCATCTTCAGCACGCCTCAACACGACCGTATACTTGCCAGCATCAATAGCTTTCCCAACTTCTTTATTATCCGAGGCTATATACGATACATTGAATGAGAAGCCCGCATAGGTCTGCGAAGCAAATGGTATGAAGGGGCGGGATACGCCACTATAGTAGTATTCTTGATACGGACAAAAGATGTATTCCCTCTTGATCGGCACCAGATGGTCGAATACGGCTGTCACGGTCAAGTCGCCAGTTACGGTCAAAACATCATTTTGAGATATTTCCTTACCGTTCGCCAAGATGGAAAGCAGTCTCGCTCCGTTCTTTTCGATACCGGTTATACGCACTTCCGTGCCATAAAACTGCTCACCGGATTTATCTAAGGTAATCTTTCCGGTGGTAGTCTCATTCGGATTGCTGCTTACGGCAGAAGCTACTACATTATATGGCTTCGGACCGAAAGTAGCTGAAGCCGTAACATCGCCTGTCACGGTCCACAAGTTCGTCGTAGTAGAACCGGTCACGCCTGATAAGGTGACACCACTGCCACCCAAGCTATATCCGGCATCTGGAAGATCAACCACACGCACCTTATCACCAATTGGAACTGTTGAGCCGGAAGCAATCAAACTGCCATTTTCCTTATATAATAAGATAGAACCGTTCGCCACATCTTTGATGGTGACAAGTGCCCCCGCTTTTTGCCCAAATTCGGCTTTGACCGTCAAATCCCCTGTTAGCGTCACCTTATTACCCTTTAGCGAGTCTCCGTTTATAGTCAATGATTTCAACTGGGAGCTCACGTCCGGGGTAGCCACGATTTGCAAGACCGTACCTTGTCGCAGGGAAGCTCCAGACGCAATCTCCGCATCTTCCGCCTTAACAGAGAGACTGCCGTTGCCTGCCGTCTCGATCGATACCGTATGCATGATCGGGGAGAAGTTCGCCGTATAGGTCTTATTATTATCCGCCTTAACAGAGATGGAATCATTCGCCGGCAAAGTCTCGCTCGCACCCGTTACCGACCAACTATCGAACTTATAATTGGGCAGAGGCAGGGCTACCAAGGAGATCTCTTGGCCCTTCACGTACACGTCATCCTCGGTCTTGCCCAATACGTTTACGGTACCTCCTGTTGTCCCTGTAGCGGTGACTAGATACGTAGGGGTTACCTCAACCTCCACGGACACCTCCGCTGTATTGTAATAAGAGGAGTTATCCGGATAGAAAGTGACGGAACAGCTTTGCTTCCCGGCCGGCATCACCGCATTCCCGTTCGTCCAAACGAAGGTACCGGCAATCGTATATCCATCTTCATCCTTTACGCTACCACCGGACAGTAAAGAGGTTGAAAGCAATTGCCCCTCCTTGATACCTGTCGCTTGCGGCTTCGTGATTTTACTTGCGTCAATAGCGATCTTGCTCGTCAGACTCATGACATAGACCTCCTCGAACTCAGCGTAGTCAGTGTCACCCGCATAGGATAGCTTGACATACAGGATACCCTCTTTCTTGCGGTCATTGTCGGTAGCCGCTATTTTACAAGAATCATCCTTAAAATAAGCGACCGTAAGCGTCTTACCCTCCGGGATGGTCGTATAGCTCAATCCAGCGGCTATAGCCGGGTTGACCACTTGCTCTTGGCCCGATACGTTCACCACCAGATGGGCTCTTTCCTTATACGCTGTAAGGGTCGCCCCACTCAAGTCCGTCACCGACTGCCCATTGGAGGCCTTGTTAGACAAGAGTCCGTTCTTCGCCGTGAACGTCCCTCCATCAAAAGAGGCCGCCAGCACTACCGGGATACGGAGTACGGTGCCTTCCGGGGCTTTCATCACGGTGTTCTTCGGGCTGTATACTACGCAACGGAAGCTGCCGTCACTTTGCGTACTCCACGTAAGGGCATGATCATTTGCCAACTCGCCGAGGATCGGGGTTCCATCTAGCAAGATACCCTCGGACAAGGTGAAATCCACCTGGAAGGAGGAAAAACTAAAGGAATTGCCGGATACCTCCAGCGTGAGCGTATCCTTACTGCCAGCGGCGTTCAGGTTCGTCTTCGCCAATTTCCACTGGGCGGCGGTAGCCGTTCCCGCCGATAACAGCAGGAAGAGGGCTACGAATAATTGTTTTATATGATTCACTTTCATAATTTACTTACAGATAAAGATGTTAGTATTACTTGCCTTCACACCATGGCCTGTCTTTGCCGTCAAACGATAGTAGTAAACGCCCGCCGGTAAGGTTAGCGTGGCCGAATATTGGTTATCGCCCACCTCGCCGGGCAGACCGTTCAATACCGCGGCCAAAGCGCCATTCGCAGAGAATACGTGGATCGTCACGGATTCGGCCACCTCCGTCAACTGATAACGGAAGGTCGTGCTGCCACGGAACGGGTTCGGATAGTTGGACACGGCTGCCAATTGGCTGATCGCCTCGATCGGGGCGTTGGAAGTCACGATCGCATCGCCACCAGACCTCAAGCTGTTGGCCTTCGCGTCGGAGAAGGAGGCTCCTACCAAGGTAACGCCCGCCGGCATACGCAGGATACGGCTCTTGCCCGAAGGAATCGTGCGGCCATCCAAGCTATAAGCTATCACACGCAAGGTATCTCCGTTCAAGCTGGAAGCCTGGAGGAACTTGGCGGCATCGCCCAGCAACGGGATCTCGTCGATGGCTCCCACCAACTCCAGATAGATACCGGCTACCGGTACTTGGCTATTCATCGTCAAGAAGTTATCAGCGTCGAGCTCCATTTGTACGGGAACCTCGGCCTCAGAACGCAGTGCACTGGCCTTGGTAACCGGCTTGCCGTGGATGAGGTTGACGATACCGATTACGTCAGCGATCTCTACATTATTATTATAGTTCACATCCGCCTCGGCAAAACCGAAGTTGGGGATCATGTTATCCTTGTCCCGCAAGATGTAGCTTACGGTAGCGGTCACGTCTTGTACGTTTACCAGCATGTCGAGGTTCGCATCGCCATCGCAGGTGTAAACCCACGCATCGTACTGAACCGTCCAGCCGGGGAATAATGGATTAGTTACAAGACCGGCAATTTGATAATTCGGGGTCAAGTCTTCGGTAATCGTATAGCGGCTGTCCGTATGGTCGATCGTATCGCCGTCGAATACCCAAGTAAAGCGAGAGGCGGATGTACCTACCATCTTTTGTGAGGAAAGATCGATTGTCTCCCCATAAGCCACGAAACCTCCCGGACGAACCTCACCTACCGGCAACCTAACAACACCGAAGGCAGCCTCCAATTGCCGCGGGTTCTCCACGTTAGCGAACTCCAAGCACGAACCATCGGCATTGAAAGACATCAAGGCCGGGAAGTCCGCCAAATCGATCCGGGTAGTGGGTATAGGCAAGCCATATGCGGTTAATTGAGCGGCAAGGCCCGAAGCCGAAGCGCTGTTCTCTACCCCGTCAAGCATCGTCCAATTCAAGAACAACTCCTTCAAGTTTTTGTTCTTAGACAAGTCGAGAGCCGTCAAGTCCGTACTAGACACATCCAGATACTCCAGCGATGGATACTCGGATACGATCAAAGATTTCAAAGAATAGTTTCCACCCAGCATCAAAGAACGCAATACCGTATTGTTCTTCGGCAAGGTCAGTTCCTCCACCCTATTGCCTGTCAACGACAAGATCTCCAGCTTATCCAAGGCAGCGAGATCTACCTTCTTCGTAAAGCTTTCGCCCATCTGATACATATATAAATGGATCAAACGCCGCGGGTTCTCGTCGTTCCAAACGGCTTGTGCGTTCGAAGAGTTCTCGTCCGTCTGCCATGCACCGCTGCTCCACCACTCGCTCAATGCCTTGTTGTTGGAAGCGTCTACGATACGTGCCAAGGTAGCCACGTCACTCTCGGCGAATACTTGGGGGACGGTGGTTTCCACATGGATGCGTGAGGTCTCGATCTGCCAGCCGTCACGTACATTAATCTCCGAGATCTTACAGAACTTCGGGTTCATCAGCTTACAATAGTAGTCTCCATACTTTTCCTCCTTGCTGTCCAGCACGAATACGCCCGGACGGTTTGGCACCGGCTTCAATGCCTCTTTCTCCTCTGTCCTATATTTGGCGTTTACCCATAGGAATACGGTCTCTATGCCATCGATCACGGCCTCCGAGGAGAGATCGATCGTATCGCCGTTCTCGAACCAGTATGGATCTCCCGGATGAGAGGGGGAAGTAAGCGTTATGTGCCCCAAACCGTTATAATTTATCTGCCGGTAGTTCTTCACCGTAGAATATCTCAAAAGAGATCCATCCGCATTCAAGTTACTCAAGTTCGGGTACTGAGCCAGATCGAGACTCTCCACGTATCCCGGCAATCCCAACGACTCCAGATTCTTTCCCACTTGTGCGGAAGGAAGCTCATACTCCGTATTTTGCAGATATAGATGACGGATAAACGCCGGCAGGTTCTTTACCAGATCTGCGAACTGTTCTGTATGCGGCAAGGCCAAATAGGTCAAGCTCGTAGCCTTATCGAAACCTTGCAACTTCAAGTTCGGGCAGTACTCGATCTCCAGACGGCTCAATTGCTTGAAGGATAAGATATCCAGCGAAGCCAAGGGCGAATGCTCAAGGTAAAGCTCCGTCAGCTTCGAACAACCGGTAAGATTCAGTGTCGCTAGCTTCGTGTTCTGGTAACTTCCCTCGCCTATGTATAATGTTCCAAATCTAAAATATTGCAGTTCCGGGCATTTGGACAGGTCAAGTGAAGCTAAGTTCCTGCTATATATATGCAAGTGCTCCAGTTTCGTATTTTTCGATACGTCCAGCTTCTCTATATTCATAAATTCCTCGCACTCGAAATACTTCAACTCAGTGAAGGCGCTCAAGTCTAATTGAGAGATCGTATCCTTAGAGTTCCAATCTAACTCAATCGCCAGATGCGTTAAGCGACCGACCTCGTCGGTGTTCCAGTCCGTACGGATCACGTCTTGATATGAGTTCCAATTCTCGCGCTCCCAGCCCTTGCTTTCCACGAACTCCTGCAATTGGGTGATATTCGGGTTATCGGTAGCCAGCTTCTTCAATCCGGCGATGTCCGCGGGGGAGTAGCTGTCCGAGTTACGGGCTACCTTGATCTGGGGCGTATACATACGCCAATTGTCGTAATTCGAGTTCGTAATCTCACATATATAATATTCGCCCGGCTTTCCGCTAAACACGAAAGCCCCCTCCTTGCCAGAGACCATCGGCATGGTCGCTTCCGTCCGTTTACCAGTAGTTCGATCGTTAAGGAACCAAGTGTAGATCGATTTCACGCCACCCACCGTAGCGTAAGCGGATAGATCGATCTCCTCGCCCTTCGCGGCATAAGCGTTATAATCGTCTACTGGCGTACCGGCTATGACCCTAGTAGAACCATAAAGATTGAAATACTCAGGTAATGGACTCGGGAGCTTCACCGTGAACCATGTAAGCGAATCGTTATCATCCATATTCAGTTGCCTTAGCTTTGTCAAAGCAGACAGATCAAGAGATTTCAACCGAGTGCCAGTCAACCGTAAGTCTTCCAATCCACTCAACGAGCCTATATCCTTCATGTCAGATACCGTATGTGTTCTATAATCCTTTATAAAGAAGCTTTTCACCCGGCTCGGGGACTCGGCGTTCCACGTCACGCCCACGTTGTAGCCATCGCTCTGCGTCCGGTCTTTCAAGTAATCCTTGCTGGAGATGAAGTTCTGCAAGTCCGAGTTCAGCGGATTGGCCTCGGCGATCGCTTTCAAGGCGGCTATATCGTCCTGCGAGTTATTGGTTGGGAAAGCGAACGGTGCTTGGCTACCATACCCTACCCTATTGCCGTCCGCATCACAAATATCCACTTGAACCGTTCCGTTCCATTCCTCCGTGGCGTGAGCCATCAACGTGAATTGCGTAGCGGAGAAGGAAGGGATATCTAATACGTATATGGGCTCATTATATAGACCTGTCTCTTTACTTAGGTTCTGCCCGGAAAGGGTCAAGCCTTCAGAAGGGCCATTCAGATAAATCTTCATCTTAGCGTGTTGCCCCTGCAGGAAACCCGCCTTCGTCACGTTGATCGCAAAAGGGATATCCTCGTTCAGATCGCCGGATGTACGCGACAACTCCCCCATAGCAGGAGCCTTATCACTCAGCATAAACCGTATCGTCTGCCCGGTAGAGGCCAAAGCAGCCGTGCTTATGTCTTGCGAGCTGTACACTTTCACGGTATAGCCAGCCTCGCACCCCTTCGAGCTATTCATTTGCAGACGAAGCCCAACGCTATATCCATAGTCCGTCAACTTCTCGTCTGGTATCCAAAAGCCGCCATTGTCTAACGTTTGCGCCGGCTCAGAATCCTCAAAGCGGAACTCTACCCCGTCCGGATTAGCGGTGTTCACCAGCTGTACACGTATAGCCATGCCTTTCGTGAAGTTCTCGATATTGAAATTTAAGCTCCAAGTAGCCACCGGATTCCACTCGTAGATAAAGCAATAAGCTACAGGATCCAGAGTACTGGTAAACCGTACCTCCCCTTCCGCCTGGCTCTGCGGAGCCCCGGGTGTCATCCCCGCCAGGCTCGCCGACCCGGCCATACCCCAAGCCAGTCCATGCCCCGGCCATGCGGCGCATAAACACAAGACCATCGCGATGAGCGACAACCTCATACTAATTCCTCGTAAAATTGTTTTCATAAGCAATAAATTTATAAATAGGTGTTTTGTATTCATAATACGTATCGGTATCTCTCACCATTCCCGACTTAGCGTGTCGTATTCGTAGGATGGCCTTTTTCCCATGCGCCGAGCGCAAACACGCCGGG
>OOAO01000516.1_pt1 | contig 43166 bp, 23 predicted proteins | sample 1671821 | NCBI WGS metagenome assembly OOAO01 (sample SAMN06348196, study PRJEB24527) | human gut metagenome | biome: human gut; feature: ankylosing spondylitis patient; material: feces | host: Homo sapiens | place: China | collected 2015-10 | reverse complement strand
TAAGAATTATCAGAATGATGGTGACTCTGTTTACCGTCTGTTCTACGATACAGTAAAGGGTGGTGACTACCGTGCTCGTGAGGCTAACGTTTACCGTTTGGCTGAGGTGAGCAACGACATCATCGACCAGTGCGTAGCTCAAGGCGTTCCTTTCGCTCGTGAGTACGGTGGTATGTTGGCTAACCGTTCTTTCGGTGGTGCTCAGGTATCTCGTACATTCTATGCTAAGGGTCAGACAGGTCAGCAGCTCCTCCTCGGTGCTTACTCTTCTTTGAGCCGTATGGTTGAGGCAGGTAAGGTAAAGCTCTTCACCCGTTACGAGATGGAGGATGTAGTTATCGTTGACGGTCACGCTCGTGGTATCATCGCCAAGAATCTGATCACAGGTAAGTTGGAGCGTTTCTCTGCTAACGCCGTAGTTATCGCTACTGGTGGTTATGGTAACGCTTACTTCCTTTCTACAAACGCTATGGGTTGTAACTGTACAGCAGCTATCCAGTGCTACCGCAAGGGTGCTGACTTCGCTAACCCATCTTACGTTCAGATTCACCCTACATGTATCCCTGTTCACGGTACAAACCAGAGTAAGTTGACTTTGATGTCAGAGTCACTCCGTAACGATGGTCGTATCTGGGTTCCTAAGAAGATTGAGGATGCCAAGGCATTGCAGGCAGGTACAAAGAAGGGTTCTGATATTCCTGAGGAAGACCGCGACTACTACTTGGAGCGCCGTTACCCAGCATTCGGTAACCTGGTTCCTCGTGACGTGGCTTCTCGTGCAGCTAAGGAGCGTTGCGACAAGGGCTTCGGTGTCAACAACACAGGTCTTGCCGTATTCCTCGACTTCTCTGAGTCTATCAACCGTCTCGGTATCGACGTTATCCTTCAGCGTTATGGCAACCTCTTCGATATGTATGAGGAGATTACCGACGTTAACCCAGGTGAGTTGGCTAACGAAATCAACGGCGTGAAGTACTATAACCCAATGATGATCTTCCCTGCTATCCACTATACAATGGGTGGTATCTGGGTTGACTACGAGTTGATGACCACAATCCCAGGTCTCTTCGCTATTGGTGAGTGTAACTTCTCTGACCACGGTGCTAACCGTTTGGGTGCATCTGCTTTGATGCAGGGTTTGGCTGACGGTTACTTCGTATTGCCATACACCATCCAGAACTACCTGGCTGATCAGGCATTGTGGCCAAAGCTCTCTACCGATCTCCCAGAGTTCGCAGAGGCAGAGGCAGGTGTTCAGAAGGAAATCGACCGCCTGATGGGTATCCAGGGCAAGCGCTCTGTAGATTCTATCCACAAGGAGTTGGGTCACATCCTTTGGGAGCACGTAGGTATGGGTCGTACCAAGGAAGGTCTTGAGGAAGGCTTGAAGAAGATGAAGGCTCTCCGCGAGGAATTCAACAAGAACCTCTTCATCCCTGGTAAGAAGGAAGGCTTGAACGTAGAGTTGGATAAGGCTATCCGCTTGTACGACTTCATTATCATGGGTGAATTGGTTGCATACGATGCTCTGAACCGTAACGAAAGCTGCGGTGGTCACTTCCGTGAAGAATACCAGACTGAGGAAGGCGAAGCAAAACGTGATGATGAAAACTTCTTCTACGTTGCTTGCTGGGAATATCAAGGCTCCGACGAAAAAGCTCCTGAACTGCTGAAAGAACCGCTGGTTTACGAAGCAATCAAGGTACAAACTCGTAACTATAAGAGCTAATCGGGAAGTTGAACATTTAAAGAATTAAAAAAAATGGATAAAAATATAAGTTTCACACTGAAAGTATGGCGTCAGAAAGGTCCAAAGGCAAAAGGCGCTTTTGAAACATACCAAATGAAAGATATCCCCGGTGACACTTCATTCCTTGAAATGCTGGATATCTTGAATGAGCAACTGATTTCTGAAGGTAATGAACCGGTTGTATTCGATCATGACTGCCGCGAAGGTATCTGCGGTATGTGTTCGCTCTACATCAACGGACATCCCCACGGTCCTGCAACGGGTGCTACTACCTGCCAGATTTACATGCGTCGTTTCAATGATGGCGACACTATCACTGTTGAACCTTGGCGTTCTGCCGGTTTCCCGGTTATCAAGGACTTGATGGTAGACCGCACGGCTTATGACAAGATCATGCAAGCAGGTGGTTATGTAAGTGTGCGTACAGGTTCTCCTCAGGATGCCAACGCTATCCTGATTCCGAAGCAGATTGCTGACGAAGCCATGGATGCTGCTGCTTGTATCGGTTGCGGTGCTTGTGTAGCTGCATGTAAGAATGGTTCTGCTATGCTGTTCGTTTCCGCAAAAGTTAGCCAGTTGAACTTGCTGCCGCAAGGTAAACCGGAGGCATTGCGCCGTGCAAAAGCTATGTTGAGCAAGATGGACGAACTCGGATTCGGTAACTGTACCAACACTCGCGCTTGCGAAGCTGAATGTCCGAAGAACATTTCTATCAGCAACATCGCTCGTTTAAACCGCGATTTTATCATCGCAAAACTGAAAGACTAATCAGCCCTTTCTACATTTGATTAATATCACCAGAACTCCTCTGCCGGGAAACCGACAGAGGAGTTTTTTTATAGAAATATAAGAGCGAAATTTCAAATTTTCTTTATCAAAGTATTGTATACAAACGAAAACTCCCTAATTTTGTGATTGCTATAAAAGACTTAAGATGAACGTGCACAAAATCTGGATATTATTACTATTCTTACTAATCCCGACTATTCTATTCGCTCAAAAAACAAGAACAGTCAAGGGAAAAGTGTGCACAGCATCGGATACCCCCAAGGAGGAAGCCCCCTTACCTTACGCGAGCATTGTTATTGTAGGTGGAAAAGACTCCACTTTCATAAAAGGAGCTGCAAGCGACACGAACGGACACTTCAGCCTCCAGTTTAATCCTCAGAAAGGAACACAATATTTACTCAAAGCTTCTTATACGGGCATGCAATCCGTCTTTCGAAAACTGGATAGTAATGCTTCAACCATTAATCTGGGCAGCATCCTACTGAAGGAAGGCATTGAATTGGGAGAAGTGACAGTGAAAGCTCCAATACGTGAAATAGACCAGGTGGGAGATACCACCGTCATCAATGCAGCAGCTTATAAAACACCCGAAGGCTCCTATCTGGAGGCTCTGGTGAAACGTATTCCCGGAATGGAATATGACAGTGAAACCAAAACCCTGAAATACAATGGACTGCCTATCAATGAAATCAACGTAAACGGTGAAGCCTTCTTTGCGGGCGACAACAAGATGGCACTAGAGAACCTCCCTGTAGAGTTAATCAGCAAGATAAAAGTATACGATAAGAAGAGCAAACTGGAAAAGCTGACAGGCGTCAGTACCGGAAAGGAAAACTATGTACTCGACTTGCAGACCAAAGCAGAATTCAATGGGACCCTTCTTTTATCGGGACAAGCCGGATATGGCAATAACAACAAAAAGGACTTCAACTTGCAAGGTAACTACTTCAAGAATAACGGAAACAACCTCTCCGTCATTGCCAACTCCGGTAATCTCAATATGAGAACCAGCTATAAAGACAACATACAGGAGAACGTTGCATTGAACTTTACCCAAAAGTACAATAAGAAGCTGACTATCAACGGAAATATGTCCTATCACCACAATAATCAGGGCAACGTATCCACATCCTACAATGAACAATACCTGACAAGCGGAAACAAATACCAATACTCTGCCGGTAACAATACGAACGGCAGTCGCAATATGAATGCGACATTGGGCCTAAACTGGCAGGTAGATAGCATGACCTTTGTTAATATTTACGGTAATTTCAACCTCACCCGGAATAATAGTGCCAATAATAACCGTCAAGGTACATTCAATGAAAATCCTCATCTGGATATATTGGACCCTTTCAGTACCATCAGTGAGATACCCAATGATCAAAAAATCAATGATATTTCTATGGGGTCACTAATGAAAGGCGACCAACACCGGTCTTCCTTCCACGCAAATATCATGCACCGTATCAATCGAAAAGGAACTTCCGTCGGACTGACAGCTCAATACAATGATAGTAAAAATGACAATAACAACTTCTCCGTATCCTCAACAACCTATTATCAACTGAAAAACAGTGCCGGAAACGACTCTATACTCTACCGTAACCAGTACTCATCGAATCTATCGCCCAACCGTTCACAAGGCATCGGAGTGATGTTCACCCATCCTTTCACCAAGAAACTACGCTCACAAATCTCATATAATTTCAATTATAGCAAGCAGAAAAATGACCGCAATACATACGACCTGTCCGGCTTTATGGAAGAAGCAGAGGTGCAGCCCGGCTATCTACCCGAAGGATATGAGACGAGTTACATCGACAGCCTGAGTAACCGAAGCCATAGCAGTACCCTACAACACGGAATCAATCTGTTTTTTAACTACTCCGACACCACTTGGAATGTCAATGCCGGGATGTCCGTAAAACCCGAACGCCGTAGCCTGAACCAAAAAACAGGTTTACATAAAGCCGATACCACCCTTCGCTCTGTCGGTTTCCAGCCTATGTTGTTCGTCTCATGGCAGAAAAAGAAAAACAGGATCATCCTGCACTATTATGGAAATACCTCGCAACCGTCATTATACGATCTGATCGCCCCCACCAACAACAGCGATCCGCTCAACATCACACGAAGCAACCCTAATCTGAAGCCTACTTACAATCAATCCGTCCGACTGGAAGCACAAAATACAAAGCAAGGCGTCTTTGCCACACTGAACTGGAACAACAGAATCAACAGCCAGACCCGTGCAGTGACCTACAACCAGCAGACAGGCGGGCGTGAAACCTATCCGGTCAATATCAACGGCAACTGGAACATGAACGGGGTACTTCGATATCAGAAGCGCATCAAAAGTTTTAGCCTGAATGCCAATGCCGGAGGCTCTTTTGCGCAAGATGTCAGCCTCATCAACGAAAACCAGACCGAACAACCGGAGCGTAGTACCACTCACAACACCGGGATAAACACTGATCTCCGCCTATCCTACCAGCCTAAATGGGGAAACTTCGACCTGAACGGAAGATGGAATTTTCAACATTCTGCCAACTCGCTTCTGGAAACAGATACTTACACCCGTAATTATGCTTTCGGAATAAACGCCTTTGCCGATTTACCAAAAAGTATACAGCTGAGAACCGATGCGAATTATTCTTTCCGAAACGGTACGAACATAAAGAAGGGGGAAGACGACCAATTTGTATGGAACGCAAGTATCACATGGCGTTTCCTGAAAAAAAAGCAAGCCGAGGTATCAGCCAACTGGGTGGATATACTCAGCCAACAAAAGAGTTATTACCGCAGCACTATGGCAGATGGCTTTTACGAGAGCCATACGCAACAGATAGGCAGTTACTTCATCGTCTCTGTGAAATACCGTTTTAACCAGCCTCTTCGCAAAAAGTCTGTGTCTCCTCAGTAGCAACAGATTGCACCGAACGAAGCCCGCGAGGGGAAGAACCAAAATACTTCTTACAGTAGTTAGAGAAGTGAGGCAAAGATTCAAAACCATATTTATAACAGATTTCGGAGATTGTGGCTTCCGTATACCGAAGTTCATAAGCTATGCTCTCTTTACGCTTCTCCATCATCCACTCATAAACAGGTTTATGGAACACAGAGTTGAAAATGCGCCGGAAGGTGGTAGTAGTGTAGCCACCTAATTGGGCTAATTCTTCCACAGTCTTCACCTTCATATGGTTTTGTAAAACAAAATACTCGAAGCTGGACGTATATCTGGACAGTGAATGCACCAGCATAGAGAGATCATAATCGGAATAATATTGTCCCAGAATAAAAGCAAGTTCTTTCCGTTTAAGAGAAAGCAATTCCCGGCAAATCTTCTCTTCTACCAAATAAGCTTTTGAAGCACTCAGAAAGAAATTCAATTCATTAGTAATTTTCAAAGGCGTGAATATGAGGGGAGGAGTTACACTTTTCATTATATATTTATAGCGTTCCTCGCAAAACAATTCAGGCTGATTGAAGCGGTAACAAACACATTCCACATCCGTCAGAGCAAGAATCTCATACTTTGAACCGATAGCCTGAAGAATAAACTCACCGGCATGCAGCACAGTACCTGCATACTCCTGACTGTTGACAAGAGCTTCTCCTTCTAACAGAAAAATCATGATATTCTCTTCGCATTTTTGGGCAGGAAGGTGGAAACCTCTTGAATGAGAGGCATAAATGATAGCATTAGCCACAGCCTTAGGGCACTGCTGACACGATATGACCGCACCACATGCAGAGTAAGTTTGCATTGTAGATTGAATGTTTTTTGTTTGTTATTGTGCGGCAAAAATAAGAATATTATGGGAAGAAACAAAAAAATCCCCAAAGACTTTACAAAAGTGAAAGTCTTCGGGGATAATTCTTCAATCTATCCAATAATGCTATGGCAAGCGCAGTCTCTTATAACGATTTCGAAGAAGCCTTATGAATCTTGAAAGTTGCAAGGTTCCCTTTGTGGTCTGTAGGCCAAACACAGGAAGGGGTCAGGAACTTATCTTTGGAATCATTTTCTATTATTATGCCTCTCACAACTGTTTCGGAAGGACCTACCAATATGCAATTTTTCAATGAAAGAATCGAGTTCATCGGATAATAATAAATAAAATCAATCCGGTCACGTTCATCGGCTTCGGGGGCCCAAGCTAATTTTTCCAGTTTAGCTTCTTCTGCAAGCTTATTTCCTGCGGGAAATGTGAAGCCGGGATATCGAACAGGATTAGGATATTTTTCACGATAACTATCCTTGAATCCAGCTTCATGAAGCATCATAGAACAATCCCAATGAATGACAGCCCCATTGTGATCCCATAGATTTTTTGTGTCCGCCTGCCAGTCCAAATGGGAAGGCTCGTTGAAATCTCCTCCCATAATAACCGGACGTCCTTGTTTTATATCGGTCTGTACTTCTTGTACGAAAGCACGAATAGACTCATCTCTGAATGACAAACGATTGGCTTTCAGAACCTCGGACTCATCTGTTATGGGATTATCTATCTTCTTCCAGCTCGTGCCACTGTATCCGCGTGGCATATAGCATTCATAATTCCGATAATCTAAATGGCAGGAATAAAAAGAGATTGGCTGCCCTTCGATTGTGGTTGTCATTTTCACCATAGCACGACCTTCATCACCCGGTACAATGCAGCATTTAGTCATGCTATCCGGTTTGAATTTACTTAAAATACCGATTGCCAGATCGAAAGTCTCTCCATAATATTGTTTTCCCCTCTTTTTTAATTCTTCTATCACGTGTGGTATAAACCGTTTTCCATCTCTGACTTCACATAAGAAAACTACATCTGCATCCATCTGGTCCAATACATCAATAATTCCTTGATCTCCATTAGGCACCTTAGCGCCTCCATGCCACAGGTTTAATTGAAAAACTGTAAATGTACTTTTTGCTTTTGCACTGCAGAGGTTAACTGAACAAAACAGGCATAGTAGTAATAATAGTAAATTCTTTTTCATTTCGTTAATGCATTCTATAACCTTGATAAATTATAAGTTTATACAAAAGTAGTATATTCTCTGTGCATTCCAATCTATTTATGTAGTTTTTGAGTTCTCTTGTCCGGCTAATTCTTTTATTACTTTACTCAAGTTTAGCAAGTAACCTTTGGTTATCAAAACTATCTCAATTAGCTTCGCTGACATATTATCTGATCGTTTTCATTAAGGTACGTTCTCCTCCTCCCAGGAGAGGAGAGTTGAGATACTACTGTCTATCAATAATATTAAGGACTTGCGAAACTTCAGTAAAGAAATAAATAAAGAGCTACGGAAAAAAACCGTAGCTCTTTACTTACACAATATTATAGAAAGTTCCTCTCTGTTTATTCAGCAGAACCAGATTCAGGAGCCTCATTATTTATATCCTCAACATCAGTATCAACTGTCATTTTCGTAGCTCCAACAGGTAAGGTTAATGTATAGCGGATAGCCTGTCCTATTCCCCAATTGGCATCTGCACCTAAAGTAACAACTTTTGTATCATCAAAATAAGTATGTCCATCTTTCACTGTTTTATATGTCACAGATATAGTCTTTGATGCAACAGATTGTGGTAACAACATCAAAGAACCATTGTCTGTATCTAAAGCATAGACACCATCATCGCCTGCAGTTGGATTTGCCAGAACCGGATATACATAATCAACATTTTTGTCAGAACCGGCACTCCAGTTCCCTTTATCATCAGCATCAAATGTATATGTAGCATTCCCACCTTCAACTCCTTTGATTGTAATACTGCTCACTGTGTATGCGTATGCATTATTTTCTGGTTTATAAGAGAAATTAATACGTGTAAGAAGATGCTTAAAAGTAAGTATCAACTTGCCATCTGTAGGTACAGACGACACACTTTTGTGAGCTACTACCAAGTCCGTTTGTGCTGTTGCATTATCACCTATTGTATAACTCAAAGTTGGATAACCAGTCGGAGGAACTTGAAAATTGGCCTTGAGAGTTGTAGGATAAGCAAAGAATTCCATTTTTTCATTCAAAGGCCAATAAACATCATCTCCTGTTGTTGTCCAATTACCTTTTTTTCCCGTATAATCCTCATTCATATAAGCCGTTCCAAGCCCTGAATTAGCAATATCTACAACAGTATAACCACTTACCGTAAAAGCAGTAAAATTGTCATTATTAGTCACTGCCGCTCTCGTTGTTCCCTTTACCGCCGTAGTAACATCAATTTTTGTCTTTTGACCAACATTCTCAATCTCTTCATTCTGTGAGCAACCTACGATTGCCAACGCAGCAACTGCTGCCAATAAAATCTTCTTCATAATCGTTTGTTTTATAAGTTAATATTTTTATTTGTTTACTTTCAATTCACAGGTAATTCAACATCCGTCTCATCATCCCAATCACCGACATCACCACCCATACCACCGCCTCCACCGGGAGGAACTTCCACATCATCCACTTCTATTTCTTCATCAATCGGTATTTCAATATCCGTTGCCGGATCTCCCTCTCCCTCTTCAGGAGGAGTAGGCGGAGGAGATGGAGCAGTTACAGCGGCTGTTATGTCAACCTTGACTTCCTGAACCGTATTATCTACCTTCACAAGTAGTAATTTCATCGTTACCTCGCTGCCTGAACGTGTGCCTGCTGATTCTGATACAAAAAAAGCAGAAAAGCTACCACGTATCACATCACCTCCTTTTCGGGCCTCTACATAAATTGGGGCAACACTTGCTGTACATGAGCCATTACTAATGTAATAAGAACCATTCATCCCGTCTACATTACAGATAATGCTTGCCACATTCTTCAATCCTTTCACCTTTATTTCAAAAGAATAGTTCTTGACTACCAGTTTCGGTTGAAACTCCATCAAAAGCATCTTCTCACTCTTTTCTATTTTCATATCTTTCACACTTACTACATACAAAGGGTCTGGCGACCACACCATCGCTTCACTGCTATTAAGCCCTGTATACGGTCCGGTGTAAGCTTCAATCGTCTCATACGCCCCATCACCACGAATCAACACACTCTCTGTATTATAATTGTAAATCACCATGTCATAATATCCCGGTGGCACTTTCACCACTCCACCTTCAATCGAGAGATAGTTCTCCACCTTTCTTCCTTCTTCGCTTTTCGGGTAGAAGATCACCCTCATTCCTTCGGGCAACTGCTCCGTCACCCCCTTCCAATTAAGCTTGATCTGTACTCCGCTGACAGGATAATCATCCAGTATATCTCTAAATTCACATCCTGCTAAAAGTACCGATAGCCCCAATAGAAGCAAAAGAAACACACATTTTGTACACCGCATAGCTACCGCCTCCTTCCCTGAATGAGCCATACCAAAGAAACCTTGGCTTTCGTAGGCCCTATAAAATGATAGCGTCCGCTACTTGTCCATATCAAATCACTTTCGTAGGTAGTATATTTTCGGTATTCTGTTTCCAGATAGCCAATCCCCAGACTGAATTCAAGAGCCAGGTGCCGGGCCAGTCGATGACTGTAACCATAAGTCAGTCCAGAAGCTGCATAATAGTTTCCCCGATATCCTTTATCCTTATCAAACTGGAAGTCGTATACTCCCCCTTCAGCATATATTCCCAGAAAATGTCCCGTCAACCGTTCACGATTCTTACGATTCCCAAGCCAGTAACGTACCTCAGCACCTCCCGAAAGAAGCTGGTAACAGAAGCCGCGCTTATTGTTCGGCCACCAGGGACATTTATATTCCATATTCAAAGACCACCGCTGCCCTACGGGCAATTCCACCTCCACATTCGGAGCCAAAGCTAAATCATAAAGTATATTGTTCTTCAATGCAATCACTGTTCTACGCGGGGTTTCCCTCTTACTTTCTGCCTCAACATACGGAGAAAAAGTCATTAGTTCCATTTTTCCCTCCGGTAGAGTATTTACAGGCAATGCTAATGTAGCTATCGACAAACTGTCTTTCATCTCCCCTATCCGTTCTACTTTCCGGAATTGATGTTCCGACAAATAAGCGTAAGGTTTTCCACCATCCAAATAGTGCAACAGCTTTATCAGCTTTTCAAAGTTCCCGAAGTGTCGCCGGATTAACGCCAGCACATCTTCTTTATCCGGCACCTGCGGATCATTCATTACCCATTGGTATATTTTGCTCCAGGTTTCCGGTTGCGACATTCGGTCCGCCGGGTTGCAAATATCCTTCTTCGCCGCTAATCTTTCAGCCCGCATCTCTGCTTTTCCTAATATCAAGAAAGAGAGTATTAAGAATATATATAAACCTACGCGAACCTTCATAACTTTGCTTTGTATGCGGCAAATGTATATTTAAAAAATTGAAAGAAATACGAAGATTATAACTCTTTTCAGGGGGTGGAAGCTTCTGTGAAACGAATGAAACAGATTTGCAACTTTGCGACATAAAAGAGGTCTCATGCTATTTCATAATCATTTAGCCACTATCATCCACCATATTGTCTCAAAAAGACAGTTCGTGTGCGAGAACAGTGAATATCCGTGAAAGAATTATAAAAGGAATATCAAACGGAAGCAAATATTTGGAAGAAACGGGGTGAGCTCTTATATTTGCAATGTGATTTTTTTCATAGTATTAGATTTAAGGTTAACAAAGGTTGGAGTACAGCGGTACTCCTTTTTTTATACCCATACTTTCCGATACTATTCTTTTCCATCCCTTCACCATACCAACTCCGTGTCAAGTCCATACCAAGTCCGTACCAAGTCCAAGTGTATAGACATGGAGCTAATACGGAGCAGACAAGGCTTTGACTATATTCAGAGAATAAAAAGTAAATGGCCATTACGGAGCTGTATTCTATCTACGTAAACATTTGATTATGAAATTCTACAATAGGGAACAAGAAACAGCCAAACTGCAAGAGATACAACAGAAATCTCTTCTTCAAGCTCAAATGACCATCATTACCGGACGAAGACGTATTTCTTCCTCTTCCTTGCCGCAAGCGGATAATCCTTCTTCACCTCAAACGAATAGCTGCCGGAAAGAAGTTTCAAAACCACCTCTCCATTTCCTTCACTGATAAATTCTACTCCTTTACACTTCCGGACAGGTTTCGTTTTCTCGCGAACATCCCTCAATGATGCAGTCGGCAGATATAGGGTAGCTGTAGTATTGGCAGGTACAGTGAAAGTATAACGAATCACTCCGCTCTCCACTTTCCAGCCACTTTCAATACGTCCATACATAGAATCATAATATCCCCGTGCATACGTCATCTTCCCGGTTGGATCGGGCATCGGCTTCAGAACGAACTGCTTGAAACCGGGAAAAGTTTCATCACGCTGTATTCCCAAAGAGTAATTGTACATCCAGGCACCCACGGCACCGAAAGAATAATGATTGAAAGAATTCATGCGATTGTTTCCACCAAAACCATCCGTGCGAGTATAAGAGTTCAGACGTTCCCAGATGGTAGTGGCTCCCTGTTCAATGGAATAAAGCCACGAAGGATAACTGGTCTGCTGAAGTAGCCTGTAAGCCAAGTCTGAATGCCCGTAGTCAGACAAAGCCTTATTGATCCATGATGTGCCGATGAAACCTGTCATCAGAGAGTAAGGTGGACATTGCTGACCTCTATCGGTGGTATTCTCCCTTCTCACAGTTTCTGCAAGATTGGCAATCACCTTATTACGATTCTCTTCATCAATAATATTGAAAGCCAACGGAAGCACATACGAAGTCTGTATATCTATACGTGATCCCTTCTTCTCAGGAACAAAAGCCGAAAATAGGGTCTTTCCGGTCTCAGGCTCTATATACGTTTTATTGAAGAAATCCTTCCGGGCGGCATGCAGTTCACGAAACCACTCGGCATCGGTAGCCTTACCAAGGATAGTCGCCATTTTAGCCATCAACTCCAGATCATAAATGAAGTAGGTTTCCCATACCAGGGATTTGTCATTCTTCTCATCCTCCAGCCCCAGCCAGTCACACAAATCACCCCACGAACGGGTTTGAACAATCAGGTTGGTTTCTGTTTCGATGGTATTATCGATGATGTACTGAATATAGCGCTTCATGGCGTCGTAGTGTTCGCTCAACAAAATGGTATCCCCATATTGCTGGTAACACTCCCAAGGCACTGTGATTCCGGCACTTCCCCACAGCAGACCGCCAAAACCACCACCCAATGGAGCAATATCCGGAAAACGCCCATCCGTCCGCTGAACATCGCGCATAGAACGGAGATAGCGTCTCAGGAATTGCGGAACATCCGCCAGATAAGTTGCCGTGCGCGAGAAGACAGAAATGTCTCCTGCCCATCCCAGCCGTTCATTGCGTTGCGGACAGTCCGTAGGAATGGAAAGGAAGTTTCCATAAGAAGACCAGGTTATATTCTTCCAAAGCTGATTCACCTGAGTATTGGAAGTCTCGTAGCGTGAAGCTAATTCGTGTATAGAGCTTAGTACTACCCCTTTCACCGCTCCCACAGGCAACGGTTTATCAATGCCTGTGATCTCTATAAAACGGTAACCATGATAGGTGAAGCGGGGAGAGATGGTTTCTTGCCCGCCTTTGGCTATATAAACATCCTGAGCCATAGCGGCACGGATATTCTCCAGCATAATCATACCGATATTCCCTTCGTATTCCGGCAAATCGGGATATTTCACCTCAGCAAAGCGCAATGTAATTTCCGTTCCGGGTTTCATGCCCGATAAACTAATCCGGGGAACTCCTACCATATTCTGCCCCATATCATATACAAACACACCGGGACGGACTTCTTCCACCGAGAGAGCCGTCAACTCATTTATTTGTTTCACCGTCTGACCGAACTGCCCGATAAGTTCAAAGCCTGAATAATCATTCACCCACGGCATATTCGGATTACCTGCCGTACTGATATTACCTTCCAAGGCAACTTCATGAGCCGGTTTCCAGGCAGATGCATCATAAGAGGCCATGCTCCATCCTTCCACTGCCGTTTCCCTTAAAGCATCATACACTTCGCCCTGGAAGAAACTACCGTAAGTAATAGGACCTTCACTGAAATACTGCCAGGATAACGGATCGGTTACCACCACATCGGTCCGCCCATCTGCATACGTGATAACCAGTTTTGCTAATAAAGATTGGCGGTCACCGAAGAAGTTCCAATTGTCTCCCGTAAAGGTAGCACCCCCACTCCACCAGCCTTCTGCCATCAAAGCGCCAAGGGCATTTCTACCGGAATGAACGTACTCCGTTACATCAAACGTCTGGTACAGATGGGTTTTATTATACTGGGTGATTCCGGGATTAAAATAATCGTCTCCTATACGCTTGCCATTCAGATAAACCTCATAAATACCACGTGAAGTAACATACAAGCGGGCTTTGGTTATTTCAGTATCTGGAGTAGAGAAAACCGTACGAAGCATAGGGGCAGAATTGCCTTTAGGGGTGAAAGTACGAAAAGCACCGGAAACATTGCCATCTATCCAGTTATTCCCTTCTTTACAAGTAGTTATCACATTCGAAGGACTTCTGAAATTAGCAATCTCCATCTTCGGAAAAATAGCAGATTGCCCTGCGGGAACATCAAAACCGACATCGCCCACCACCGGGAAAGCAATAAAATCACCTCCCTGTCCCAGCGGATTCAGATTTACCCAACCAATCTCTTCACCACCATCCACATAGAATCTTGTAAACCCCAAATCGGAAGTAAGGCTTATGGTATGCTCTGCATACTTGTTGTTTTCATGAATCCATGTCAGCGGAACAGGGAAACTTTTGAAAGGAACGCTTCCCTGATCGTCCGGATGGTATCCCACACGATACACATTCAGCATTGCCTTTTTACCCGAAGCGAGTGAATCAATGCTCAATTCTATTTTAATATAAGATTCATCTTTTCCATTCTGCAAGTGATACAGGTTCTTATTCTTATCCATCAGACGCTTATCATTCGCTCCGTAAACAAAGCCTGCACGTGTGCTTTTGGACTTCTCGTCCAGTTGAAGCGAAACATTCAGCCTGAATACCGGGAGATAGTGAGAATAGAGCATCCTGTCTTTATCTCCGCCACCTATCCACTTAGCACCACTCCATCCCTCGTAAGGGGAAGTTTTACTCATTAATCCTGTCTCAAACCAAGACGTTTCCGATGATTGTTCGCCTCTTTGATTCCAAACGTTGACCGTCCAGAAATAGCAGGTAGCAGGTTGCAAAGGAGCACCGGCATATTCTATGTTCAGTGACAGGTCACTCGACACTTTTCCGCTATCCCATACCAAACTACCCGTTTCATCAGTCACTATTATCTGGTAGGCCTTCTGCGAATAACCTCTTTCGGTATCCGGCACCACCATTTGCCAACTGAAACGAGGCTTTTCTACATCGATACCTAATGGCATTTCGGCATATTCCACCTTGAGTTTTTTGACAGAAACAGGATTTTCCGTAGTGGCATACAACAGAGTAGGAAAGGAAAGACAGATAAACAAAACATATAAAATGTGAATTCTACATCTTTTCATACGTGGCGTTTTTAGGGTTATAAAAGGAGATTAGGCAAGCAAAGATAATAAACTTGCCCAATCTCTTCATTATGAAGCACTCATTTTATTACTGACCGGATGCTATTTGCTCTTCTTGTGAAGCAATAGGAACTTCATTCAGCTCATAACCGGAATATCCATAGTTCTGATTTACCCGACCATACAGGTTCGCATCAATGGCGGTCTGCGGTATAGGCCAGAATATATTGTACTTCCCTATTTTATATTCATCATTATGAAGAGTTTTCACACCCTTATTGTAATAGTTATTATATTCCGTGATTCTGTGCCACCAATAGCTGTTACTGCTTTCGTCTGCAAGGTCTTTCGGAGAGGTGTAATTCCCTTCCTGATTCTCTTTTATAAACGAAACACGTACAAGTTCCACATGCCTAAACTCTTCATACATCAGCTCACGGGCCCTTTCATCCATAATCACGTCCAACCCGTCCAGTCCATTGAGTTCGCCGGCATCAAACAAATCCGTACATCCGGCACGTTCCCTGATCTTATTTACATCAGCGGCAGCTTTCGCATATTCCTTCTTCCAGTAGTAAGCCTCCGCCCTCAGCAGATAAGCTTCCGCAAGACGATATACATACCAGTCGCCCGAACCTCCAACGTAATCCGTACCCGAATATCCATTTGCCACTTCCCTCGCCGTATCTTCTATCCATAATTTATAATACGGATAATCGAACCAGCAACGAATGGTATCCTGGCACAATAGCGTACCGTCATCCGCATACTTCTGTATTGGTTTCAGATAATAGACAGCATCGTCCGTACCCAATAATTTAGGATCATTATATTTCAGATCCTCCATCACGAACCAGTTACCGACTTCCCGGCTGTGGCGGAGATCATTTTTATCACCCCACATGGATTTTTCCGCATGATAAGTAGGTCTTGAAAACGCTTCACCACGTCCATAGATCGCCCTGCAATCTAAAAAGTCAGGATATTGTGCCAGCATATCCGCCGTAGCAGACTGTCTCGTCATACCGGACTGCGACTTACTGGGCACCAAGATACCTCTGTTCACATCTGTTTGCGACCAGAATGGAGTCATATTATACAGGTAATTCGTATTGAGCCGGCTTTCTGAATTATCATATCTGTTCACCATGAGCATGATGGTCTCCTTATTGGAAGCATCCGCCTTATTTACCGGTCTATGCAAATCCCAGATTACATTACGTGTCACCGGATGATGTTCCGGATAGGGATTCTCCCACTTGCCAAATGTGTTTTCCATCAGTTCATATCCGGAAGCGTCAATAAGGGCATTGGCCTGTTCGAGCGCCTTGTCAAAATCTCCGGCTGCCATGTAATACTTAATAAGCAGCATCCGGCAGGCTCCTTTGTTTTCTTTACCATAGTCAACCTGATCAGCGATATGCCCTACGGCATATTCCAAGTCTTTAATCATTTGCTCAATAACCACTTCCATCTTTGTGGAGCGAAAGTCGAGCTTCGGAGTCGTGACTTCTTTCGACAGGAAGGGGATATCACCAAACTGGAAAATCAAATGATAGTAACGCCAGGCACGCTGGAAATAAGCACTGGATAACATCTGTTCTTTAGTAGTCTGGTCCAAATCCAATTCGGAAATGCGCGAAATCACCACATTGGCAAAGCTGATACCTTGCGTACCCATATTCCAGAACCAATTAATCATATTCGTACCAAACCAATTGTTCTCAGAAATAGGAGTCACATTCGAAAGGATGTCCTGGCATCCGCTAAAGTCAGATACAGCCGTTACAGCCACATCCGAGAATATCATTTCCGTAGCCAATGCAGGCCCGTTATCCTCCATATAATAATAACGCATCTGTCTGTGGCAGGTAGTGAGCGCAGCTTCCAACCCTTCTTTGGTGGATAACGTCACACTGGGTTCATAAAATGATAATGGTTCCGGTTTCAGCCAACTGTCCGAACATCCCGTTAATGCTAATGAAGATAACCCGAAGGTCAGATATATCGCTTTTATTAGATTTGTTTTCATGATAGTTATTTAATTAAAATGTTATACTTGCACCGAAAGTAAATGTTCTGGGGAGAAGTCCCTTTGTTTCTGGATCCCAATAATCCCACTCTTTGTCAAAGGCCCAGACAGCCACGTTCCTGACAGTTCCATATATACTAATCTCTTTAGCCATCAGTTTCCGTGCAAACTGTTGGGGTACCCTGTAGGAAACTGAAATATTCTCCAAACGAATAAAGCCTTTGTTTATCACCTTCTTGGGATTGATATTCGAAGGACGTGTCGACTTCAGGCGTGCATACGAATTTGATTTATTCTCAGGAGTCCAGTATTCGCGCTTATAGGTATTCGAATAATCACCCAGATTATCAAAGAAGTTCAGATATTCCGTTGTACTTTGCTTATGTCCCATCTGAGAATAAAGATTAAGAGAAATATCCCAATTTCGGAACAGAGTAAATTCATTTCTGAACGACCACCTGAACTTAGGTGTTTCCTGACCTAAAAAGACCTTATCCTCCTGGGTAATCTTATAATCTCCATTCACATCCCTGACTTTTGCATCACCCGGTTGCTGCCCGTATTTTGCAGCTTCTTCCGCTTCATCTTCCTGCCAGATACCGATAAATTCATGATCCCAAATGGCCGAAATATCTTTCCCCACAAACCAGCCCCTGTTCACATCGTCCACTTCTTTACTTCCTACCACTTCTCCGGCCTCGTTCAATACATCTTCGTAACGGTAATACAAGTGCTTAATCGTATTCTTGTTGTGTGAAAGCCCGAATGTAGAAGACCAAGTAAGGTTCTTATTACGGATATTAACCGTATTCAATGAGAACTCGACCCCTTCATTATTGACCTGTCCCAGATTGGTTACAATATTTGTATAACCAGTGAAATTCGGCAAACTTCTGTCTACCAGCAAGTCCGTTGTTGGCATATGGTACCATTCAATGCTACCATTGATACGATCATTCAAGAAACCGAAGTCCAGACCGACATTCCAGGATGCGGTAGTTTCCCATTTCAAATCCGTATTGGACATTCTTTCAATCTGCAATGAAGACACTTCATACAAACTCCCTTGTGGAGTGACATAAGTATATTTGCCAGCCGTACCTCCATACAATTGGGACAAGGCCTGATAAATACCGATATCCCGGTTTCCATTCTTACCCCAAGACAAACGCAGCTTACCGCTACTCATTGGCTCCCACTTGAAGAACCTTTCATTCGTGAAACTCCATGCCACGGCTATAGCGGGAAATGTAGCCCAAGGATTAGAAGCACCGAAAGCAGAGAATCCATCACGACGAACAGATGTAGTCAGCATATAGCGGTTATCATAAGAGTAGAATAACCGAGCCATCAGCGCAGCACCTGTATGTTTCGTATCATTAGCACTGATTTCTTTATTACCCGCTGTTTTCATATTATGCCACTCCAATACATCCGAAGGGGTAAAGTCGGAAGCTACCATTGACTCTTCCCATACTTCATATTTCTCGGCACTCTGAAGCAAGGTCAAGTCTATATTATGTTTCTTGGCGAAAGTATAGTTCCACTTCACCATATTGTCCAGTGTCCAATCTACGGAACGGGCCGTCGATCTGCCTGCAACTCCATTGTCTTTATCAAAGACGCTTTGCGAACTGTTCCAGTATCTTGAATGGTTCCAACTATACCGGGGTGCAAAGCTGAACTGATATGAAATGTTGAAAGGCAGTTTTAATTTAGCATAGAAATTCGCCGTCACATTCTGGGTACCTGCATCTTTGGATGACATGAAGTTATTATAAAGGCTGTTCACACCCGTTACCTGATTCTTTTCTCCCATAGGCCAGGGATTCAGCGTACCATCACTGTAATATGGAGTAGAATAAGGAGAATTTGCAATCTGTCCTCCCCAACTCACTGTTTGGAAGCCTTCTTCCCGGCTCTGCAAATTCAGATTGACACCTGCCTCCATGAAGTTACCTATCTTTCCATCCAGTCGCAAATTGGTACGATAGTTCTTAAAACGGTCTCCTACCACCAATCCTTCGCTGTCCAGATAACCTAAAGACCAGTAATAATTCAGGTTGGACGTCTTACCGGACAGACTTACATTGTAGTCCTGTCTCAATCCGGTTTGGAAAGAGGCATCATACCAGTCGTATGTTCTACCCGCATAATAGTTTTCGCGCTCTATTTCTCCCAGACCGATGCGTTGCAACCAGATGTCTTCCATATTCGTAGAACCCTGCCCTATGGCATCATAGTTGCGCCATTGCGCTTCGGTAAGGTTATATTTATTCAGGTTTTCGGCCGTGGGCTTAACGTAATAGCCTTGATTCCCGAACCCGTTGCTGCTTGCCGCATAATCTGCACGATATTGCAAATACTCATCAGCACTATACACCTCCCGGTTAGCCCCCATGGTCACAAATCCCACGCTTGCATCGAACCGGATAGTCGGTTTCTCCTCCGTTCCTTTCTTGGTAGTAACAAGTACCACACCGTTAGCCGACTTTGCTCCGTAAACGGCTGCCGATGATGCATCTTTCAAGACATCTACAGACTCTATATCCACCGGATTTATCTCAGAAAGGTCACCCTGAAAGATCATACCGTTCAGAACAATCAACGGTCCGGTTCCACCTTTCAGAGAGCGACGTCCACGCACTAACATATTACCACCGCCTTTGGCATCGTTGGACAGATCCACGTTCAGTCCCGGTGCCGCGCTACGCAATAAATCCTGCATGGTAGCCGGCTTCTCTTTTGCCATCTTTTCAGCCTGCACATGCGTAATGGCACCTGTCAGGTCTTTCTTCTTCATACTGCCATAGCCGATTACAACAACTTCGTCCAGTAAATTGGCATCTTCACGCAGCACCACACGCAACAGTTTCAGATCCTTCAGCTTCACTTCCTGTGAAACATATCCTATATAGCTAAACTGAAGCACATCGCCCACATTGGCAACCAGCGTAAACTTACCTTCAAGGTCTGTCACACTGCCTTGGCTGCCACCTTTCACCAGAACGGTAACCCCGATCAAAGGTTCTCCCGATTCATCGGTAACCACACCCGTTGCACCGATCTGACGCACATCAGCTACTGCCTGTTTAGTCAGGATGATATGATTTCCCTCCATCTTATAGCGGATAGGAGAGTTTGCCAACAATGTATTCAGTACTTCCGATAGCTTTGCATTCTCCGCCCGGATACTTTTGCGTGCCTCTACGTTTACATCTTCTTTATAGATGAACAGATAATCCGTCTGAGATTCTATCTCATTCAGTATGGATTCAAGTTGTACATTGGTTCGATTGATTGTCACCCGTGCATTCTGTGAGTGACTATTCTTCGCCATTAAGCTAAAAGCACAGAAGAATAAAAAGAATATTGATATTCTCATAATTCTGAATAATAATGTTATTTGCGGATTTTTAGGGCAATAAATATCCGACAAAGGAATGTTTTTCATATCTTTGCAAAATAAGTTATTAATACGATTTATAAAATAAGTTGTGTTAATCTGAGCCGATAGATGGGGCAAACATCTATCGGCTTTTTGTTTCCCATCAGTATTGCTTCATAGGCTAATCTTTTATTTTAAGTTGGTTAATACTACGTTTACTTTATATAAATGACGTCATTATCTTTATCTCTCCGGTAAGTAAAGGCTACATCTTTCTGCAAAACACGCAATGCATAATCTAACCCATCGGATATACGAAACTTTCCGGTTAACACCACTCCTTCTATGCTCTTTTTGTCCAACTGAATTTTCAGATCATAATATCTTTCCAGATCTTCCATTATCCGGGCAAAGGGCTTATTCTTGAAGCAATACAAACCTTCTTTCCAGCGGTACACATTATAATCATCAATCTTACTCACCACCAGTTTACCATCCTTCAGAACCGTTTTATAATGTGGGAGAAGCACTACGGCAAGCTTTTCATTAACAGGAGACTTCACCCTCACCTTTCCCTGCATCAGAGAAGTTGCGAAAGTGCGCTCTGCCGAATAAGCCTCCACATTGAATTTTGTTCCCAATACCTCTATATCCATCGCATGTGTACGCACCACAAACGGACATTTCTCATTACGTGCCACTTCAAAATAAGCCTCTCCATCCAGTATAACTTCCCGCTTATCTTTCATAAATGAAACAGGATATTGCATTCGGGTTCCGGCATTCAGCCAGACGTTTGAACCATCGGGTAAATCGAGGTTCACTCGCTGGCCGGCCGGTACGGTAATGGTTTGCATAGCTACATTCACATCGTCCTTATCTTTTCCTACTGAAAACAAAGCAGCCGTTACACCTACCGTAATCACTACAACAGAAGCTACCTTCAGGAATTCCCTGATGAAGTAATTCTTCTTCTTGGCAGTTTGCCGTTCCATTCTTTTCAGGCGTCCCGAAAGAATAATCGCATTGAACAACTTGCGCTCCCGGCGTAACAGCTTACTGTTCTCCTCAGAAGTTTCAGCCCATTCTTTTATCGATTTCATCTCTTCCACAGAAGCATGACCTTCGAAAAAACGGTATAATAAATCCTTATCCATACATACTCTTATTAGTGTATCTATAGTAATAGCGGGTCATGGGAAATTTTCCCTAGTAGAAAAAGAAACTTTTTTTAGTTGAGATAGAAAAAAAGTAGAGAAACAGGCAGGTAATCCTTTAAGGCAAGACGTAATACTTTGGTAGACTTAGCAATATGGAACTCTACACCTTTAGTGGTCATGCCCAGCAAAGCGGCTATTTCCTTATGAGATTTATTCTCATAACGACTCATGACAAAGATACGCTTTGTCTGCTCAGGCAAACTTTCCAGAGTCTTATCTACGATCTCTTGTATTTCTGCCGTAAACACTTCATTGGGTTCAAAATCTTCCAACGTAATAATCCGGTCAGACAACTCCCAGGCATATAACCGTGAAAGCTCATCGGACGCTTCCTGATGTACCTGCTGATGACGCAAGTGATCTATACATTTATGTTTGATGGTAGTCAGCACATAGGCCGGAATATTGGTATCGGCAGGCAAACGATCCTTATTTTCCCAATAGTACATCATAGATTCAATGACAAAGTCTTCAGCAACAACCTCATCGCGTACATAGGTACAGGCGAAGTGGACGAAACGCTGCTGATACTCTATAAAGAACTGATTAAAAGTATTTAGATCTATTGTCATCGACTGCCAACCGTATTAAATTAAAAAGGTATAGTATTGCAAATGTACACTTTCTATTAATAACAGAAAAACAATCTTCAAAATATAAATTCTATCTACCCGATAAGTTCCCTCCGGACAAGCCGTAGGATATATAGATCCAGCATGTTGGAAATATAGCCCCAACATGCTGGAAATAGATATGCAATCTACACTTATATATAAGTCTTTATCCTATGATCCACTTACTGCCCGGTATGAATGAGATAATCTTCGTAGCGATGAAACAGCTAATGAATGTACTTACTGCAATACAGGGTATAGCAGCAACAGTAGGCAATGCCAGATTATGCTTGAACACGGTTACCCATAACCCAAGCCAGAATATATGCATAAGGTACATGCCATAGCTGAGTTTTGATGTTTCTGTAATAACCTGTGGCGGATTCTGACGGTTTATACATGTGAAAAGAAGGAATGTACCTGCCGTAAGAAGTACACAGTTGATGGTGCAGAAAGCCCATCCGATCTCTATTTCCGGGGTAACGAGAATTTCTCCGGGAATGGCCTGGACATAGAATGAGTAAATCGTCCATACAGCACCGACCAGCATTAAAATAGTTCCTATAGTGAGACGCTTGGAACGGTTCCATGTAAGATGTACACGTATATAATGCGCCATTACAAGGTATCCCAAGTAACCGGAGAAGTACCACAACATATGGTATTCGTTCCAGAAGCATTGTCCCCATACTTCACCGAACCAGCGGTTGAGATAAGGCATACAGGTCGAAAGCAGGAACAAACCAATGAAGAAACGTTCTTCTTTAGCCGTAGCTTTACTCAGCCACGGCGATATGATGGGGATGAACAGATAAAGGCTGATCAAAGGATACATGAACCACAAGTGTCCGGCCAATGACGGAAAGTTCAGGAGTATCCGCGACATATCATTCAATGATGTTTCTCCGTTTATCTGTCCCCACAACATCGGAAGCGTACTGTACAGTATCATGAATATGAAGAATGGCGGCAAGATGCGAATGGCACGTTGACGGTAGAATTGCCACATGGTCTGTTCCTTCTTCATCGGTGCAAGAAGAAAGGCAGAGACAATCATAAACAGTGGCACCGCCATGCGTGAGAAACCATCGTACACAGCTACCCACAGCCGGTCTGCCTCACTACCCAGGTAGGATTGCGGCCCCACCATATCCGTAGCTCCGGCAGCACCATAAAAGTTTTCACTAGCATGGACAACCATGACAAGAAAGCACGCAAATACACGCACATAATCCAAAAAAACAATACGCTTCATCTTACTTATTTAAATATTTAATTAGTTCGCTTTCAGACGCAATATGGTATATGAGAACGGCGGGAAACTATAGTCAAAACTTTCTCCGAAACCATTGTACTCACTCTCCTGCGGAGAAATCTTCATGGGTTCTTCAAAGGAATTCTCCTCCATATCGCTGGCTGCCGACAAAGAAATCACCTTACCAGTTTTCTCTACCTTGCTCACTCCTTCCAGTTTTATTTTTAAGGGATAAGCTTCAGCCTCAGCATTCACTACCTTCACAATCAACTCACCGGTTGCTTCATCATAGCCCGAAGAGAAGAACTGAAGCGGCGTTGTTTCCGGTGAATAAGATACAATCAGCTTACCATCCATATAGAGTTCACTCTTCAGCGGAGTAACCACCATCTTTACATCATACCACTGGTCGTTTTCAAGAGATTGCGCCACCCTGTCGCTAACCACACCGGCCGTGCGACCTTCTGCAACTCCTTCGATAGCCGTAGTTTGGTTGTTCCATCCGGCAACGTTGTACACAAACCCTTTCTTATTATCTTCCGACAAGCCGAAATAGATAAAGAACCCTTCGTGGCCACCCGTCTTGCGTACTCTGCACTCCAGCGTAAACTCATTGCCGCTGAAACCATCTACGATATACTTCGTGGGTGTTTCCAGAGAAGTCTGGCTTAACAAACCGTCTTTCAAATTCCATGTACCCTTCTGCTCAGCAGGTTTAGCAAGATCCAGAGGAACGGCTGTTCCGTCTGCACGAGTCACTTTTACGTCACTAAACTCTACCTGGGTATTCCATGAACCAAAGCCGAAGCGTCCTGCATTATATTCCATCTGCTGGGGAGCGCTCATAGTCAGATTGCTCTTTACATTATAGGTCGGACGATTCTCAGCAGCCATCTTCTGCACATAGTAAGAACTGCGCCCTAACACCTGATCCGTATCCAGCCAGATGAGGTTGACAGCCCATGAACGGTCGTTCCGGTTTTCCAATAACGGAGCATAGGAAGTCATTTTCACCAGATCACCATTACGCTCCATACCGGAGATGAAAGCTGCTTCCGAAAGGGCTGCACGCAAGTTACCTCCGCCCACATTGGCATTACAAGCATATTCGCCTACATACACATCATATTTTCCACGCGGATGGTTATCAAAAATCTTTGTATTCTGGAAGAAGAATTCGGGATTGACGTACCAGTGCGGATCAATCATATCTGTCTTGGCAATCTTGCCTGTTCCACCCAGACCATGATTGGAAATCAAAGTCAGTTCGGGATATTTCTCTTTGATAGCGGTATAGAAAATATCAAAGCGCTTGTCGTACTCAGCGCCCCAGTTTTCATTGCCAATCTCAACATACTGCAATGGGAAGGGGGCGGGATGTCCCTGCTCAGCACGCTTAGAACCCCACTCGGTGGTGACGTCGCCAATGGCATATTCTATAGCATCCATACAGTCGTCCAGATAGTAAACAATCTTATTCTCAGGCGAAGCATCTCCCATACGGTACTGGCAACCCAGCCCGACATTGCAGACAAACATCGCCTTTGCACCTATATCCTCACAGAACTGCAACATTTCATAGTATCCGAAACCGTATGAACAACGATATCCCCATGTGCTGTATTCTCCCGACCGTGCAGCAGGATCACCCAAGGTTTTCTTCCATTCAAAGCGGTTCTCCAATGAGATGCCCTCCACTACGCAACCACCGGGCCAGCGTACAAATGCCGGTTGCAGACCTGCCAGCATTTCTGCTACATCATTCCGCAAGCCATTCGGACGATTACGGAAAGTCTTCTCCGGGAAGAGGGATACATAGTCCACATAAACCGTACCCGGTCCGTCAAACTCCAGAGCCAGTTTTCCTTTCGCATCGGTAGCCGCGGGCCTCATCATCTGGTGGACATCGTTCCACGTACCGCTTCCGCTTATCTCAATAGGGGCAGAAGCCAGTACTTCATCTTTTTCGGACAACAGCAAGGCAGTTATTTTCCCTTTATAGTCGGCAGAAGTGCGAAGAATAGTACGCAGCAAATAAGAATCTTCCTTTACCAGATTCATGCCCCAGTATCCTCCGTTAATCAGGCGGACAGGAGTTGAGGCATCTTTGATGGTTACTTTCAAATTATTGGGTGCTGTCGGATATTTGGGATTTTCTTTTGTCAGTTTCATCTCTGCATGAGCAGTTCCCCGAGTATTCAGGTTCCATCCCGGTACAGGCTCGGTAGTCCAGCGGAAACTTCCTTCCCGTACCTCACCTGACATGTGGTTGCAGACTTTCTTCGGATGCAGTACATCTCCTTCGGCATAATAGCCTTCGGGCATTTCCAGTTCTTCGAAGCTACGGTTCTTCACCAGCTCGGCATATAAGCCACCATCTCCTGCATGATTAATTTCTTCGAAAAAGATTCCGTACATGGATGGAGCTACTTCGGCTCCTTTCTCTTGTAGATTGATTACAAGTTCTTCTTTCGGTGCAATGCTATTGCAGGCACTCAATAGTAAAGCGGCCACGGCAGAGCATAAAAAAAACTTTTTCATAAGCCTGTTTTATTAATCGGTATTAGATATATAATGTTTGTTCACAAAGATAAGTCATGTCTTTCTATCAGAATAGTCACAATCTTGCCAAAAAAAGCAATTTTTAGGCCAAAACGGAGAAATATTCCTGATTTAGGGGCAAAATCACATTCCTTTCATGGCTGTTTATAAATTGGGTTGACTTTCATTATCTAAAAGCCAACCCAATTCAAATAGTCTAACTGTTATTGTTTATCTCTTATTCCAGTCCGTAAGCATATACTTCAGCGAAAGAGCAGTAAGGAGCTCTGTAACTGTCCGTCATCTTTATCTTGAAGTAACGGCCTTTCACCGGAGTAACGGCAAACATCTGAGCTTCCAGAATCTGTTTCATAGTGAAGTCGCCTACCTTCGTCCAGTTCTCCTTATCAGAACTTACATAGAATTCACCGGCTTTCGTATCCCGGTTTGTATCATGCTGTCTCTGCATCATAGCAAACTGGGTGAAAGTATATTCTTTTTTAGCATCGACAATAAATTCAAACGGCAGGTTATCGCTACCACCATTCCATTTTGAATGCCAGAATGTGGTCAGATTACCATCCAGAGCACAACCGGCTACACCGTTTCCGGCTCCTTCACCTGACACTTCCTCCGAATTAGCCTCTGCCGTCCAGCCTGTACGGTCCAGATTGTGTCCCATAACCCGGATAGCCAAAGGATACACAGCCTTCGATTCAGAAACCTCAAACTGAGAAACATCCATTACTTTAACAGGCAACATATAATCACCCGGTGCCAACTGGTCTCCTTTAATACTAACTTCCAGTTCAAGGTTCGTCGTGCCACTGGGAAGAGTCATCGTTTCCGGAACGGTATAAGTTCCTTCGGGCAGAATCTTAAAGCTCGTTCCATTGTCCGCATTGTACTCTGTAACGTAGTCTTTATCTACTGCAAACTTACATTCCAAATTCCATTTGTTATCCGTATCAAGGCCAAACTTTATCTTCTCTGTAAATGTAGAGATAGAACCATATTCCAACGTCTTCAGTTCTACGGCTGAATTTATAAAGCCAATAGCAGGTGTAATCACTCCTGCCAGTTTCAGGAACAATTCATTCTTCTCGGCATTGATGGAGTCTGTTTCACTGGTCACCTGTATAGGTAATACCCATACGGCTTCCGGATCAGTCTCCATTGCTGCTTTTACGCTCTGAGGTTTCAAGTAAATGTTTACCAGTTTATACCTGTCAGCAGACAAAAAGTCCAGAGTGGTTGCATCCAGTGAATAACAGTTTTCGCCTATCAACTTATAGTTCGTACCTTCCGGTTCGCTATATTCTTTATCAAGTTCCGCTTGCGTCAGTACATTAACTTTGACACTGGCAGTCAGGCTGGGATCACTTCCGGACTTGATTACGGAAAACGTATACTTATTATCTTCATCCGTATCATATAAGGTCACTTCTTGCTTACCGCTATTGTTCACGTACATTATTCTATGGTACTCTTCCGGCACCAATTGGTCCAAATCATATTTTGATTCGCTGCAGGCACCTAGCAGCACCAGGCCGCCCATCAACAAGATTGTTCTTATTTTCATAATATTTTGTTTTTAGAGATTGATTAATATCCGGGTGCCTGTACTAACTGAGGATTGCTATAAAGTTCCTCCATGCCACTTCTCGACCAAACAGGAAGCATATACAAACGATCATCCCACTTAAACGGCTGATTAATTGGGGTCGGTTTGTTAAAGCTCTCGAAGCTAGGATTAACGGTAAGACCATTTAGACCATATCGCATACCAGCTCTCAACATCTCCGGGGCAGTCATCCAACGACGCAAATCATGATAACGGTGCCCCTCTTCATAAAGTTCCACGAAACGCTCATTACGTACCCAGTCAGTCAAAGTCATGCTGCTCGTAATATCGCTTTCGGTCAGATCGTCAAATCCGGCACGACGACGAATTTCGTTGAGGTTGCTCAATGCTCCCGAAGTATTGTCAAGTGCAGCGTAACATTCAGCGAGGTTCAGGTAGAGCTCAGCCATGCGAATCAACGGACGACGAACCGCAGTATGCGTACGGCTACCGTCCGTACCGAAATAAGCATTAGGATCGACAAACTTCTTCGAAAGATAGCCAGTTCCCACACAGTTACGCGTATTACCTGTATTGAATCCATTAGTATTGGTATTCTTCAGGTTTATCCATAAAGGATTACCACTATTAATTTTCGGACTATACTGACTACCATCAAATACAATCCATGCATAAAAACGGGCTTCACGTTTTGTATTCAATTTAATAATATCATTCTTCACATCTTCTCCATCAAGAACATCGGTTGGAAGTGCAGGACTCTCGGCACCTTCATAGAAACGTGTATACCAATCTGATTCTGGATAAAATTCAATATCCTTACTTGGCAATTTACCATTCTCTGTGTAAAAATGTTGTACAGAATATAGCGTTGGTGCAACACTGGCCCAACCGCCTACAAAGATTCCGTTGCTCCTCTTCACCACCTTATTCGGGAGACGGCAATCAGTACCTTCACCCCCGTTATTCTCATCTATTGAAGAACGCTGTCCCCAAATAAGTTCCTTATTATTATCCCCCTCATGAGCAGTAACTAGATATTGGAACATGCGTACACGTTCCTTAAACAAACGGTTCTCTTCAGTGTCTTCTTCCCTTCCCGGAATGAAAGGCAATCCCAGATTATCACGCAATGCTTTTGCATTGGCAGTTTCTATATCAAACAGCTGATAGCCAGCTTCCTTAGCAGCAGTCAAGGCTTCCAGGCAGGCGGTAAGAGCACGCTCCCACTTATTGCGGTCATAAGTAGTACTAACAAGTTCGTATCCATATCCTGGAGTTTCATAGGTTTTGTTTTTCCATTCCGGATGAGGAAACGAACCATTCCACAATGGAGAAGCCGCATACAGCAACACACGGGCTTTCAATGCCTTACAGATTGTGGACGTGGCACGCCCCAGATAATTGGCCTCCCGGGTAGCGGGAAGTGATAAAGCAGCTTGGTCCAGCTTATTTACGATATAGTCAACACAATAATCAAAATGAGAACGTCCAGGAATTTCCTCGTTTGAAATGTTCGGATCAACCTTCTCTGGAATGATGGGACAAGGACCGAAAGTTTCTAAAATACGGAACTGATAATAAGCCTCAAGGAAATAACATTCAGCTTTATACTCTGCTTTATCAGCATCCGTCACACCTACCGGCTGTAAATCATCAATCAAACTAAGAAAATGGTGTACATAACCTAAACTATTATAATTAGGTAGCCAGACGTTCATATCATCACCTCCCCAACCATTCGAATAAGTAGGAGAAATGACTCCCCATGCCACTTGCTGCTGCCAATTTGAGTACGCAGCAGGGACAGCTATTTCATCGGTAGACTGTTCGAAAGCATGATAATGAAAAGGAATAGAACGTGGAACTGCATAATAGCAGGAGTACAAGAAGCTCAGTGTAGTTTCCTGATCTTTCATTGTATCATCAAAGGATGGCTGAGCGGGAGGAATGACATCCAGATAGTCACATGAAGCCAAACAACAAGAGGCAATCAAAATCTGCGCCATGCGGGTTATATTAAATGTAAGTTTCATACGTCAAAATATATTAAGTTATTTTGTTAGAAGGTAAATTGAACACCTAAATTAAAAGTACGTTGCAACGGATATGCATTCCATGCTAATTCCGGATCCCACAACTTGAAGGGACTAAACACGGCCAAATTATCTCCGCTGAAATAGATACGGCAATAAGGAAGACGATATCCTATCTCTAATGTTTTGAAACGAAGGAAATTCCCATTACGCGTCCAGAAAGAACTGGGCTGCACATTATTAGTTACATCTGTATTTTTAATACCCAAACGAGGGTAAGCAGCGTTTGGATTAGGATTATCCACAGACCAATGGTCATCGGCTATCCATTGCATCAGATTACGTTCCAACGTTTCACCTTCAGTACCGTCACCACCAGTTGCCAGGAATGGCGCAATACCACTGTTTATCATAATCTTTCGTTTGGCAGAACCATTAAAGAATACACCAAAATCGAGTCTCTTATAAATTATATTAAGTCCAAAACCATACTGGATACGAGGAATATGGTTATAAGGAGACAGCAGTACTTGGTCATCGGATGTAATTTTACCGTCTCCATTCACATCTCGATACTTGATATCGCCAGGCATCACATTCGTACCCAACAATGACTGGTCTGCCCAATTCGCAATTTCTTCTTCACTCGCAAAAAGCCCTTCAGCTAAATAACCTGTGAGCGTATTTAACGGCTTTCCTGTCTTAGTCTGCCATACATACGGATAGTTAGGTTCGTCAGCATATTTATATTCATTCTGATTGTAAGTGAAATTAGCACGAAGATCTACCGTAAAATCCTTTCCAAACTGCTTATTCCAGTTCACACTTAGTTCCACACCATGATTTTCAACTTCTCCGATATTACTCCAAGGTACTGATCCCCAATATCCCAACATGTAAGGCCATGAAGCACGTGCCATAAGAATACGATCGCGTATATCATGAAAATAATCGAATGTAACATGCAGTTGGTTGAAAAAAGACATATCGAAACCAATATCAAATTTCTTCACATGCTCCCAACCAGCGTTCTGTATAGCTAAGATATTGAACGAAGGTCCTTTCTTAGAAGTCTCATTCGTAGGAAGACCGGTCCAGTAATTATATGCATTATTGAGAAGAATATCATTCTGGTAGAGAAAATGTGGAGCAGCACCGGCAAAAGCATCGCTACCTACAAGCCCATAAGAACCTCTGATTTTGAAATGATCAATATACCTGGAAAGTGGTTCCCAAAACTTTTCGGAACTAACCACCCAACCGGCAGAAACTGCAGGAAAGAATTCAAAACGGCTACCGGACGCCAAACGTTCACTACCATTGTAACCAAAGTTGAACTCAACCAAATAGCGATTAGCATAGTCATAAGTGACACGACCGGAATAACCCTGATTACGATTAGGCAATGCATCTTTGCGATATTCGCGCATCATATACATCACCATAGCCGACATGTTATGGTCGCCGAAGCTACGCCTCCAGTCCAGACGTGCATCGAAATAGAAAGTCTGGTCGGAATCACGTCCTACTCCAGACTGCGTGAGAAACCGATCACCAGTCTGCAACATTTGAAGTTCATACTCATTAGTATCAGGATTCCACGAACCGTCTTTCGCTTTATAGAAATAAGGCTTTATTTTACGATTATAAGAAGACTGTGACCAGTTCTTAAAATTTACTAATGCTTTCAAGCTAAGTCCTTCGGTAATAAACTTAAGATCCTGATTCAAACCTAAAGAGGTATTCAACGTATTGTAACTTGTTTCCTTAAAAGAACTCATCATATACTCATAGGGATTTTGTCCGAAAGCTCCCGGCTTGACTTCCGCATTACCGAAACGGATGAATCCATCATCGCCCTCCTGTTGTGGGAAATAAGCAGGGAATGCCACCGGATTAGCCTTCATTACAGAAGCATAAAGATCCTTAGTAGAGTAGTCAGGCCCCTTCAAATTACCAATTTGTGCCATCATCCGAAGATCAAGGGTAGTAGTGGTAGTAAGTTTGTAAGATATGTTATTCTGAAAATTATATTCCCAATTATTAATATTATTATCGTAATAGTACTTAGGTGCATCAAGAAGTCCCGTATCATGGTTAGCCTGAAGACTCATATAGTAGGTTACACGAGAACCACCGCCTTGTACATTAACATTAGCACGTTGATTGTAGTTACCATCCTTGAAAATAAGGTCAAACCAATCAACATCAGGAAAAAGATAAGGATTCGTTCCTAACTCAGTATTCTGTATCTGTTCAGCATTATACTTAGGTGAAACAATCGGGGTCAGACTTCGTGCCTGTGCCGCTTCATTATAAGTCCGCATAAATGTAGCACCATCGGCAAATTCAGTCACTTTCGTAGGTTTGAAATATGAAGCCTCTATAGAAACATTGACAGTAGCCTTCGTATTTTCCTGCCCTTTCTTTGTAGTAACCAACATTACACCGTTTGCACCACGATTACCATAAATGGCTGTTGCCGAAGCATCTTTCAACAAAGAGAAACTCTCAATAGATTCAGATGGCACACGATTGAGATCAGTTGCGGAAATTTCGATTCCATCCAGCAAAATCAACGGAGTGGCTGTTCCACCGAATGTATTGATACCACGAATATAGAACTCGGAAGTAGACCCCGGTTCACCGCTATTTACCATTGATACAACACCCGCCAACTTACCGGCGAGTGCACTGGTAAGAGAAGAGGAAGGGGCTTTCAAAGTAGTTCCCTTCACCGTGGTTATAGCTCCTGTTACGGACACTTTTTTCTGAGTACCCTGCCCTACAATCACTACTTCATCCAGCATCTCATTGTCAGATGCCATCTTAACAGTCATCACACCAAGGTCACCAACAAGCAAAGTTTGTGTCTTATAACCAATATAAGAAAAAACCAGTTCAGCCTTGCTCGTCACAGCAATCTGGAACTTGCCATCAATATCTGTAATGGTGCCTCCTTCTTCACCTTGTACTTTCACATTTACACCAATCAATGTTTCTCCGGTAGAAGCATCAACGACAGTCCCCACCAAAGTACGTTTCTGGGGTGTTTTACTTTGAGTGATTATTTGCACCAAGGAATTATCCGTTTCGGCTACAGCCAAATATGGATAATTACAAATAAAACCAGTGCAAAAGAGTAATCCGGTAATGATCCTCCGATTGTTTTTAAATAATACTGATTTCATCATCTTATTAGATTAAAGTTTAAAAAATTAAGTTAGCTTCTTTTATTCTCTTTTTGTTTTTTTCATTTACTTACTATAAGTAATATATAATATTTCATGCGATAAATAAATCGCATGAAACTACAAAGGCGAAATACGAACGTTATTCAGTTTCTATTAAAATAGAAGCATGTTCCAATCCTTCAGCAGAAACCTTCACCTGGATTTCACCTTTTTCTTCATTAGGCTGAATAATAGCAATAGCTCTTCCTCTAAATGTATTTGGAGTAAGCGAACGAAAACTCTTCATATCAGCATAAGCAGCATTTCCACTGGCAATGACAGCCCCTTTACCGGAGCATTCAATCATAACGGGTATAGAAGTATCAGGAACCACATTCCCATCTTTATCCACCAATTCTATCTTTACGTAAGAGAGATCATTTTTGCAGGCTCTGATTTTACTTCGGTCGGCAGTCAAACGAATGGCTGTAGGCTCACCAGTGGTCTTCAAAATAAATTCTTCTTTACCTTTTGAATTGACAGCTTTCAAGGTTCCCGGTTCATAAGGAACTTCGAAGGTGGCTGTATAATTTTCTTTTCCAGTTTCTTTCTCACCTATCAGCTTGCCATTCAGGTAGAGTTTCACTTTCGGGGAACGGCTGTACACGTTAACTGTCATGGTTTGTCCTTCAAATCCTTTCCAGTTCCAGCTTACAAGTTCGTTGGGCCACCCCCAACCATTCACCACTTCTTTTTTATTATCGGGGATAGGGGCATGTACAGCCATCGTCACCGGACGTTCTCTCCAAAGCACATCACGATAATAGGACTGAGGCTTCTTATCGCCACAAAGATCAATATCACCACACCAGCCATTGTACCAAGGCCAACCCATAAACTGTGGGTTCCACTCACCTTCTCCCAAATACAAGGCATGAGCCAGCCCTGCTTCGCCCAGATAGTCGATAGCCGTCCAAACAAAATCACCTATTACATAAGGATGCTTTTCTACAAGATTCCAATTCTGGGCAGCTTCCTTTGGGTAAGACTCGCTGCCATAAATGACACGATCGGGATAAACTGCATGGTCACTTTCATATTTCTGCCATATGTAGTTATAGCCTGCCACATCCAAGTTGCGGAAGATTCTATAAGAGTCTTTATCCCAAGTGAAATGGCGTCTGTCCCAGAAATCATTTGAGCCAATGGTTGTAAAACGAGATGTATCGTATTTGCGAATTGTATTAACCAATCGTTTGGAAATCAAATCTCCTTCAGGCTCATCAGCACGTTGTGCCACCTCATTTCCTATACTCCACATAATAATTGAAGGATGATTACGGTCTCGACGAACGGATGCGGCTAAATCCCTGTCGCTCCATTCATCGAAATACTGATGATAATCCTGCTCACGCTTCGGAGCTTGCCACTGGTCAAAAGTTTCATGAATTACCAGCATACCAAGTTTGTCGCATGCATCAAGAAAATGCTCGGACACTTGGTTATGAGAACATCTGACAGCATTGTAGCCATTAGCTTTCATTAGTTCCACTTTCCGTTCTTCGGCACGATCTATGGTAACAGCACCCAACAATCCATTATCGTGATGCACACAGCCTCCTTTAAGTTTCATCGGTTTACCGTTCAACAGAAAACCTTTTTCAGCAGAGAAAGAAATGGTACGAATACCAAAAGGAATAGATATCCGATCATATTCCTTTTCACCTGAAAAAAGAGATACTTCCGCCGTATAAAGTACCGGCATATCTACCGACCATAATTCGGGCTTTTTGATGGAGAAAGATGTTGCTACCGGAGTTCCTTCAGAAAACATTACGTCTTGTGAAGTTGAAAACACTTCATTTCCGGCAGGCGAATATATTTTAATACCTATTTTGCCTGATTTATTTTGTAGACCCTCATTATGTATAACCGTGGAGAACTTTATTACAGCATCCTTCTTTTGCAATTCAGAAGCATCAACGAAAGTATCCCATTTATCCAGATAAAGTTTATTGGTTTTTATCAACCACACATGGCGAAAAATCCCTGAGCCAGTATACCAACGACTGTTACGACCGGCATTCACTACTTTCATAGCAATCGTATTCGATATACCGGAAGCATTCAGATAAGGAGTAATATCTACTTTATAAGAAGTATATCCATAAGCATTAAAATTAGCTTTCTTACCATTTATCCAAAGTTCAGACTGATTGTATACCCCTTCAAAATAGAGAACAATGCGTTTGTCAACATCATTTCCTGAGAGCGTAAATTCTTTCCGGTACCAGCCTTCACCACCTACAGTCTGTCCTGTGTCAGCATCACCTTCGCTCATGCGCGAGAAAGGACCAACGGTAACGCCTTCTTTCTGAAAAGGCAATGGTTCTACACTCCAATCGTGAGGGAGGTCAAGAACTCTCCAACGGCTGTCATTGTACTCCGGTTGTTCTGCATTGGCAACAATGCCTAAATGAAATTTCCAATTCTTATTAAAAAGAGTTTTCCTGTCGGATGCATAGAGTAACGCATCCGGTAATAATGTGAATAGCATCACACAAGATAGAAGTAATTTGCTTGCTGTCCTCATAAATATATGATCTTAGTTTAATTATCCGAAGACAAAACAAGTCATATTACAGCAAGAGATAGGCATAGAAATAGGTTATCAAGGGGATAAAATCCTTTCATGACATAATAATATACCCTGATGAAAGGAATTTATCCCCTAATTTCAAATGAGAACGAGATGTGGACTGTAAATGCAGTGCAGTACATTATTATAGTAAAGATTAGCTTACGCCCTGTTTTTGCTGATATTCCGTCGGTGTAATCCCAAATTCATCCTTAAAGCATTTGGTAAAATACTTGGGAGTACTGAAGCCCACAGCATAGGCAATTTCCGATATGTTCTGCGTACAGGAAAGTAACATCATGCAAGCACGTTTCATCTTTATATTTCGCACAAAGTCCAGAGGTGTCAGTCCGGTCATAGATTTTATCTTGCGGTATAGAGTGGATTTGGACATATTCATCTCTGTGGCAAGTTGTTCCAAATCATACTCCGTCTCTTCAAGATGTTGCTCTATACTATCAATGATGGATTGCAGGAATTGTTTGTCAGCTGTGGGAAAAGCCAGACCGTCCAAACTGATATTCTCTTCTTTACGGAAAGCTGCCTGACGTATCCTTGAGGATCTGATAAGATTATCCACTCGGGCAAAAAGTATCTTCAACTCGAACGGTTTAGCTATATACCCGTCAGCTCCCGCCTCGTAACTCGCCACACGGTCGTCAATACCATTCTTTGCCGTAAGGATAATGATAGGGATATGATTAAAACGTAAATCACCCTTTATACGGGTACAAAGTTCCCAGCCATTAGCGTCGGGTAGCATGACATCACAGATTATCACATCCACTTCATTACTGTTCAGCTTATCCCAAGCCTGTCGCCCGTCTACGGCTGTCAATACCCTGTATCGCTCTCTAAACATTTCCTTCATGACAGACAGCAACTCCGCATTATCATCAATCAAGAGAACAGAAGGCTTGTCCATGCTGCCAGACAACATGGTATTTTCATCCATCTCATCGGAAACCGCATACAAATTCAGCGTCTCTTCTACAATCAGTTCATCGGACGAATAACTGCCTTTGTCAATAGGAAGAGTCACCGTGAAACATGTCCCTTGCCCAAAAGTACTCTCTACAGCAATAGTACCATGATGCAGTGTCACCAGATCTTTAGTCAAAGAAAGCCCGATCCCGTTTGACTCTATCCCTTTGTTTCTCTTACTGCTGTAAAAACGGGTAAATATATGGTTAATCTCTTTAGCAGGAATACCTACACCTTCATCCTGCACTTTTATCACCAATATCTTGTGTCCTGCCTCATCGACAACCTGTGCATCTACACAGATATATTTATTATCAGGTGTATATTTTATGGCATTCGATAGAAGGTTGTGCAATATCTTATCCAACTTGTCAAAGTCTACATAACCCCGCATTTTCTCTGCTTTTATGCAAGTTTCCAACGTAATATTCTTCCTTTCTGCAAGCGGCATGAAGTTTATCCGACAAATATTCAACATAAATTCACGGATATCTCCTTCCGAAACATTCAGTTTCAATTTTCCCACATCCATCTTACGGAAATCGAGTACCTGTTGTATTAACCGCTTTAACTTGTCCACATTAGCTTTCAGCATAACAGATTGCTGATGTACGACAGGCACTTTCTCATCCAGATAATCAGATATACAGGAAATTACTGTGAGTGGTGTCAGTAGTTCGTGAGAAACATTAGTGAAATATGTCAACCTTATCCGTGTCAATTCTTCCCGTAACCTCACCTCGCTCTTTAGCTTGATACGACGCATATAAAGTCGGATTACTGTATAGAAACACAGTGCAACAAGAATGAAATAAATGAAATATGCAAACCAAGTTTCATAAAAAGCAGGATTCTTTACAAGAGTCAGTAACATTTCACTTTCTGTCCATTTACCCCGTTCATACTCCAGTTTCAGACGGAATTTATAAGTACCCTTCGGCAGATGGTTATAGAAAGCAGAGTACCTGCCGTAATCCGAATAAATCCAATCCTTATCCACACCTTCCAGTTTATATGCCACACGCTTTCTGGCATTTAATGAATAGACAAGTGAAGAAAAAGAGATTTCAATATTCCGGTCATCCGGGTTCAGGATTACTTTACTGATAGTATTCTTCCCTGAGTTATCAGTAAAGAAGACACTTTTATCCTCAACCTTGACATCAGTGATATGCAAGCTCGGATGAACCTTATTTCCTTGCGGTGCCCCCCCGGACTTGATATGTATAAAACCCCGATGACCACCTACATAGAGTCCCCCCCACCCATCGAGGCTGATTGCCTTGTATCTGAATACATCTACCATAATATTTTCATCCACAGTAGAATAGTTCTGAAAATATTGTAAATCAACATTATACTGCAATACTTTCTTATTGGCTATAATCCATACATTATTTTCATCAGACAGTAAACCCAGTACAGTACAGTCATCCAATACATTATCCAGCGGCACATTCTCAAAAGTTTCCATCGTTTCATCCGACCTGAAAACTCGCCCCCAAGAAGTGCTCAGCCACAAACAACCTTTTCTGTCAATACAAATGTTATTTATAGCTTCTTTATCTGATATTGCCGAAACTCGTCCCTTGGGTATACAAACCACCCGCTCACCAACGCAATCCAGTTGGTAAATCTGTCTGTCACCGGACATGCCCCAGACTTTTCCCTGAATATCTCTTGTCAATATATACATTCCAGGCACATCCTCACGCGATACAACCAATGTTCTACTATCAGGACGTTTCACATTCAGATTTGCCCATGTGGATATCCATAGATTACCTTCTCCATCTTCAAGTAAGTTATTAACTCCACCAATATTAATATCTTCTACAACTTTCACCTTCATATCCTGTTGCGTCACTCTCATCACATGTGAAGATAAGCTTGAATTAACCCATACCCCCGGCTTGTGAAATGAATTTACTATAATATTAACCTCTCCCAAACCACTGTCCGCAAACAAATCCCGTGACAAATCATACAAGCACAAGCCATATCTATCCTGCCTAAACCACATGACGCTATCTTGACTTTGGCAAAGATTCAAAATATTAGCATCCCACCCCATCTCATCTTTCAGTTGGGGAAGGAGATAATTATCAACATTCGAATCATCGAAGAAAATAGTATATGCCATATCATAGGAGGGTAACCATAAATTACCTTCTCGATCCTTACAAATCCGTGTATACATCATGTGCGTATCAACTAGATTATGTAGATCTACTTCCTTCAACATTCCTTCATCTGTATATTCAAATACTTGCAGTCCGGCATAAGAAAGCGTCCAAAGATGACCCAATACATCATCTTGCACAATACTAAAAACAACAGCCTCCGCTTCACTATTCCTTGAACTGGTTATATTATGTTTTTTATAATGCCCTCCTTTCTGTGCATCTGGAAAAAATTGCCATATTCCTTCTCCCCAAGAACCTATCCAATAATTTCCCATTTTATCCTGGCACATAACATATGCCGTATGACCGTTACCAAATGGCGGATACAAGAAAAATGAGTCAGCCTCCGGCTCATATCGGAATATGCCACACGATCCTATCACCCAAAGTTGCTTCTCCTTATCTATATAAATTGAACTGATACTATATCCACTTGAAGAGCTAATATCATATTCTTTCACAATATTAGCAACAGAATCACATCTGTATATCCTGTTATCTGTGCCAACCCAGACCGTCTCATCTTCACTAACTGCTATAGTAATAATAGGGTTACTACGAAGTCGTTCATCATGAAAAGGAATTATCCGGCAAGTCTGCTTATCATATAAATTTAATCCTCCCCATGTGCCAATCCATACATACAGACGATTATCATTTATGGTCATAATTGAATTATTCAACAGCAGATTTTGATTTTTATAATCAGACCGGAATGTATTCAGTTGATACCCGTCATAACGCGCCAAACCATTTGTTGTACCAAGCCAGAAGTAACCTTCCCGGTCCTGATGAATATTAAAAATTTCATTGGACGAAAGTCGATTGAAAAAAAGGAATGGTCTGGAGAGCATATGCTGTGCACTTACGGACAGCTCTCCCAAAAATAGAAATATACAAAGGAACAGGTATCTCATAGCATTATGACTGGTTATGGGAGCAAAGATATGAAAAAATATCGTTCTGCGGGCGGCTTACATTAATAAATGATATACTCCTCCCACCATTGCACGAACCACCCCTTTCATCTCCAACTCGAAAAGCAAACCGGTCATACGGTTCACGGGAATATCCGCTTCCACTACCAGTGCATTGACGTGCAGATCTCCCTGACGGGTAAGAATACCCACAATACATTCTTCGTCTTCACTCAATTCAGGAAAAAGATCACGTTGAATGCCTTCCGGCTTAACGGGTTCTCCGGCAGGATTCCACCCCATAGCTTCTATAAAATCTTCGGCAGACTGGATAAGAGCGGCTTTATTATCACGTATCAGCTGATTACATCCCCTTGAAGATGCGTCTGAAGTACGTCCCGGAACAGCAAAACAATCACGGTGATAGCCTACGGCAAGGTCTGCCGTAATAAGAGAACCGCCTTTATCAGCTGATTCTACCACAATGGTAGCATCGCTCATACCTGCTACAATGCGATTACGACTTACGAAATTGTGGCGGTCGGGATTGGTCTCTGTTAGAAACTCGGTAAGCAGGCCACCATTCTCTAACATATCAATAGCTGTTTTACGATGGACATAAGGATATATACGGTCCAGTCCATGGGCCAGAACCGCTACTGTGGAAAGATGGTTAGCCAGTGCTGCACGATGGGAATGAATATCAATGCCATAAGCCAGGCCACTCACAACCAGGACATCGGGACAGGAAGCAGACAAATCACGAAGAAAGTCTGCACAAAACTGTTTGCCATATTCCGTAGCATTACGGGTGCCTACCATATCAATAACGCGAAGACGGTTGAAATCAGTATTCCCCTTGAAGAATAGAACTACCGGAGCATCTTCACACTCACGCAGGCGTGATGGATAAGATTCGTCTTTTAACGTAAGGCAGGACAGGCGATTCTTCTCCACAAATTCCATCTCATGTTCGGCACGGAGAAAAGCAGCAGGATTATCGAGTGCCACCACCACAGCAGAACTTACACCGGGAAGGATTTCGGGCAATTCTTTACGCTGACGGAAAACTTCGGCAGCACTACCCATACCGTCTATTAAACGCTTTGCCCCGATATGTCCTATACCGGGGCAAAGTGTAAGTGCTATACTGCAAATACGTTCATCGTTGTTCATGGAAGTGAGTGATTAGTGGGTGAGTGCTTAGTGATTAGCAGTAAGATAGGGCTCGAAGATTTTATCAAATAGTTCACTGTCGCTCAAACGTCCGTTCACCACACAGACCGTTTCAACCACCGCTTTAATCGCTACTTTATCGTCACTTTTCCGGAAGATATCCTGATAGAATACATACTTGATACCTTCCTTTTTCATGTAAAGTTTGGAAATGAACTCATCACCACTCTTTAGTGGAGTTTTAAATGCCATATTGATGCGTGCCACTACCGGATCTACCCCTTGCTCATGTAGTTTGGCAAAACTTACACCTGTTGATAACAGGAATTCATGGCGTGTATGTTCCAGATAATGCTGGTAATTCGCATTATTCACAATACCTTGTAGGTCACATTCGTAATCCCGCACCTTCATCTCCAACTCATAGATATATTTTTCCATAATCATCCGCGAGTTTTTTCAATATCCAGTCCTTTGAATTTCTTTAATTCTTCCGTAGAAACCAACTTGTAAAGTTTGTCGCTAGGGCGTATTTTATCCGCTTTCATCGAGAAATGTTGCCCCTTCTTCACCGTTTGCACAGGTTTCAGATCAACACGGGCCTCATCGAGCGTAGTAAATACCGCACCTGTAGTGGGTCCCGTAATCAGTAACTTATCACCTACATTCAACTCCGCGGCTTCTACCAAAAATTCTGCCACACCGATATTAGAAAAGTACCTGACACCCTTGCCTACATATATTTTCCGTTCCGTAGCTGCAGAACCATAGTTTTTTGTCCATTCACCAAGGCGTTGCCCCAAATAGTAACCATCCCAGAAGCCACGGTTGAATACTGTCTTCAATCGTTCATCCCATGCAGCAATCTTTTCATCGGTAAACGTGCCGTCCAGATAAGAACGGATAGCCTCTTTATAGCACTCCACCACCGTACGGACATACTCCGGTCCACGGGCACGCCCTTCTATTTTAAATACCCGCACGCCTGCATCCAGCATTTTATTCATAAAATGAATGGTTTTCAGGTCTTTGGGGGACATGATATACTGATTGTCCACCTCCAGCTCCACATCCGTCTCTTTATCACGTACTGTATAAGAACGGCGGCACACTTGCATACAGGCACCCCGGTTAGCCGAGTGATTCATCTCGTGAAGTGAAAGATAACATTTTCCGGACACTGCCATACAAAGTGCACCGTGGCAGAACATCTCGATACGGATAGGTTTCCCGTTTGGTCCGCAGATGTTCTCTTCGCAGATATGACGGTAAATCTCGGCTACCTGTTCCAGATTCAATTCGCGTGCCAACACCACTACGTCAGCAAACTGTGCATAAAAGCGCAGTGCTTCCACATTCGAAATATTCAATTGCGTGGAAAGGTGTACTTCCTGACCTATCTGCCGTGCATAACTCATCACAGCCACATCCGCAGCAATCACTGCAGAGATACCGGCAGCTTTTGCCGCATCTACAATGGTACGCATCAGTGCCAGGTCTTGGTCATAAATAATGGTATTGACGGTGAGATAACTTTTCATTCCGTGCTCATCACACGTCTGCGCTATTTCCTTCAGATCATCGACGGTGAAAGTATTCGCCGAACGGGCGCGCATATTCAGGTTCTCAATGCCGAAATAGATGGAGTCGGCACCCGCCTGGATAGCCGCTGCGAGTGATTCGCGCGAGCCGACGGGCGCCATGATTTCAAAATCTTTTAAATCCATAAATCATATATTTATAAGCTACGAGTTACCGACTACAAGCTACAAGTGGCTGCGCTATGTTCCGAAAGGACTTGTAGCCAGTAGCCCGTAGCTTGTAACTTACTCATTTGTTTCCCTGTGCATCCAGGTCTTTCTGGAGTTCATTGGCAATTTCCATGCCCAGTTGTTGTCCGATCTGCATACCCTCGGTCATCATAGCAGGCGTAGATACGCCCAACTTCTTTCCGACAGGTGTTTCATAAAAAGCAACGATTTTCTTTAAATCATCCAGCGTGAGATACTTCTGATAAACAGGAGCATAAAGTTCCGCCAGCTTACTTCCGAATTTCGTTTCCCACTTCTTCTGGAAACCATCCCAAAAAGCGGTTGAAGCCGAAGGCGACTGTTGTTTCAACATAGCTATCATCTGCGGTACCATAGCCTTTGCAGATGCCATAGAACCGGATAATTCAAGCATTTTTTCCAATGTAGCCTTGTACTCGTCATTTGAAGCCTGTGCAGAAACCGAAGGTGCAGCAGCAAACAGCATGGCTACACACATCACTACTAAAACCAAACCTTTTCTCATAATTCTATATTAGTTAAATAAATGAATGATACAAAGGTAGGCTTTTTTCCGTATTTTTGCAGCGAAAACAAGAAGTTACTTCAATC
>OOAO01000474.1_pt1 | contig 45538 bp, 35 predicted proteins | sample 1671821 | NCBI WGS metagenome assembly OOAO01 (sample SAMN06348196, study PRJEB24527) | human gut metagenome | biome: human gut; feature: ankylosing spondylitis patient; material: feces | host: Homo sapiens | place: China | collected 2015-10 | reverse complement strand
ACGCCCGACCGGTGGTGTCTGACGAACGAAGTGAGGAGTTCCGCCGGTCAGTGAAAGAAAAAGCTAGATGACCGACAGAAGCGACCGGGTCACCGAACATGAACACCGAAGACGAACAAATACCGGAATAATTCTAGAATTAAATTAGTTTATAAAGCTCATAAAGTTTAGAGTTTCTGAATCTGCGGTCATTTCCTTACGGTCGTTAATGCGACCGACCTGGACTGAAAGTCCTATAAACAAGGTGCTAAGCAGGGGGAATACTAATTTTATGAACTTTATAAACTCAAACCTTTTGGCTTTCTTCCTGCCGATCTATTTCGGTAAATAATCAGAACCGATATTGAATCATAGCATTGATACGGCTGGCATTACCATAGTCGTGGTTGAAATTATTACGGCGTCCGAAAACATATTCTATGCCGGTAGTTCCGAATTCCGTAAAATTCCATAACAGATTAGCTCCTGCATATTGTGCATATTTGTAAGTATCCCCTTCCAGGCTGCCGCGGGCTTCAAGCCGGGCATAACTGTAGGTGATCGTCGAATAAAGCTTAGGATTCCAATTGTGTTGGAAAGCGCCGAACAGGCCCCACATACCGGGAGCTTTCAGATTTCCATTGTCGTTTGCTGTCGGGATCAGGTCATAACCGATACCCGAGATATCCTGAATGTAATTGGCAATCCCTTTACCATATTCGGCCTGAAACAGAAAACTGGTCGATGAGGTGATATTTAATTTACCGCTCCCCATAACACCCCAACCGGTTCTGATTTTATCCTTATCTTTCACTACATTTTTATAACCGATATTTCTTAAGATAGCTCCTACCTGAACGTGGCTCCCGTTTTTCATCGTATAGCGTATGTTCAAAGGAATATCCGGAACTTTCTGCCGGATGGATTCGGCATTTTTCCCGGTTGTATACGATGCTTTGGCATATTCCAAGGCTAAAGAAGATTGCCATCGATCGTTGATATGGTAAGTATACCGAAGCATCGGCTGACGGATTTCGATACCACTACTCGGTCCTTCTTCATCGATAGTCGTAGGTACGGCTGTCATATCGCCGAAAGTACTCCAGGCTTGTCCCAGCGTAAAACCTTTGAATTGTACGAAAGCTTGCTGGAGCTTCGGGGTGTTCTGCGGCCCCTGGAATTCCATTTCGATATAAGACACTAAACGTCCTACATCCGTATTGCCTACTAATTTAAAAAACAAACGGGATTGTCCGACTGTCATACCGTAACTGGCACCGGGTTGATGTCCTTTCATGGCAATAGTCGAAGTTGTAAAAAAATTGTAATCTTCTACGCCGTTAAAGTCGTAAACTCCTGACAACTGAACGTATCCCCCGACACCGAAAATAAAATTTTTGTTGTCATCGAAGAAAATAAAGCGTGGAGCTGCCGGGTCATTGTAAGCCAGTGGAAAGGCTTCTTTCATCATGGTATAGAAATTATGGATATCCCTTTCTTTCGATACCGATACGACATTTACTTTCTGTGCTTGTGCTTGTGCATAAAACCCTGCCACAAACACAGAAAATAATACGATTAAAACTTTTTTTTTCATAATCCTACCTATTTGGTTTTTTACATTTTCATTTTTGTTATGGAGTATATACGCTTTAGGGAGCGAAAAAGTAGAAAGGAAATATTATAAAGTAGGTTGCGATTGGTTAAAGAATTTATAACTCTGTATAAGCTGAGAATAATTTTTGGCAGTTATATACATATTTACACTTATAAAGGTACATTTAGGGTAAATATGTATATAAACACCTTTGCTTTTTTATGAAGTTATGTATTAGGTATAAAGTGGGATTTCAATGCTGCAACCCTCGCTATGGATGATTTATTGGGAAATTCAGGAATAAAGATCGATAAGATTTAGCAAATTAGGTGTCCCTTGTGATATCTTGATAATTAGCCGTTTACTATTATTTTTCGGGAGTACTGAAACAATACCCTTTTCCATAGGAAGAACGGATTTTCAGCGAAGTATCAGTTTTCAGAATTTTCCGGAGCTCAGAGATAAATCCCGTAACAGACTTATTTTGGACGCGTTGTCATTGTTCCAAAGTCTTCTGCAAATGATTGTTCCCGGTATAAAGGAATTCTGATTTTGACAAAAAATAGTCAATAATTCGGCGAGCATCGTTTTGAGCGGGTAACGCTGGTCACCGATTTCAAGGGTAGAGTTTGCAGGGTAGAAACGGCTGGTCGGGGATAGCTGATATATCTTTTCTGAGGGGTGGCCGGTTATTTCCGGTCCCGGATATCGATTCAGGGCTGCTTCGATCCGGGCACACAATTCGTCTATACCTCCGTCCTTACGGACAAAGTCACTGGTACCTATTTTTAATGAGGCTGCACATAGTTCGGTGTAAGAGCTAAGGATGAGTACCGGAATTTTTTTATCCAATTGCCGGATCAATAAAAATACTTCTATTCCTGTTCTTCCCGGCATTTGATAGTCGAGTACGACTACATCCGGACGGGAAGACTGGTAGGCGAGCCAGGCTTCGTCGCCATCGAAGACTGTTTTTACTTCATAACCGTTGTCTTCCAGGGCTTCCCCGGTTTCTTGTGCGGTGATGCGGTTATCTTCTGCGTACAGTATTTTTATTTTTTTAGTATCCATAGTCGTGGTATAAAATCATCGGATGTGTTTTGAGTATGGTTAATTTGTCCAGCAGGTAATTTATTTTAATGATCATATTTTCGTATTGTTTGATGTTTTTGTGTAACAGTTCGACATGGATCGGTGGGGATATAGGGATAGCCGGGGAGGGGTGATCCGATTCTGTGCCATGTAAATGACAGAGTTGTACTTGTAATTCCCGAAGGAAATGTTGTACTTCATTCCGTTGCAGATGGATCAGTGCTTTCTGACGGCGATCGACCGCCATCAATAAATGGGTGAACCATCCCGACAATAAGATCGATAGCAAGGCAAATAGTAGCCAAATTTTGTGGGTGGTCAAAGGCTGTAACCAGGGATAAGCGAGTTGTACCTCCAGTCGGTGTCTCTCGACATACCCCAGGGGCATACGGAAAATAGCCGGCAGGAAGATGTTCGGATCTTCGGAAGGATACCGGTCGATGATTTTTCCATTGGCGTCCTTCCGGATGAAGAAAATTGGAAATGGCAGGTCGCTCTTCTTATAATAGTGGACAAGTGAATCGAGACACCAGGATGAATCCCGAAGATCATAAAATAAGCGGCCATATACATAGCTTTGATTGACGATCCCGCCCATCTCTACTGTCGTATCTTTTACTCCCCGGGTGATCGTAATTGAATTCTCCTGCCAATTGTTTTGAAACCTGGCGGTATCCTGTATCTGGAAAAGATTTTTACTCATTTTAAAAATCGTTTCGTCGATCAAAGGGCTTTCGTGGTTTACAAAATTAGTCCGTTCGGCTGAATATAAATTGAGCATCCAGACCATTTCAGCCAGTAATAAGGCAATGAAAAAATAGCGGTATATGTGTGAAGAAGAAACTGATTTTTTATATGATTTCGGTTTATCCAGACACAGAGACAGACAGAATTCCGATCCCTCGTTTTCTTTGCTTTTTATCTGTATGTGTCCATTGTACTGCCGCACAATTTTACGCACATAAGCAAGTCCTATACCGTGGCTATTCTGGTGACGGTGATTGGAATGAAAACCGGTCCTGAAAATACGTTTCCGGGAATGAGTGGAAACACCCGGTCCGTTGTCTTTGACCGAAATCAGTAATTTATTTGTTTTTTCCTGTTTACAGGTAATCTGAATTTCGGCTTTTTCTCCGGCATATTTCAGCGCATTGCTGATCAGATTGTCTACCAGGTGGATCAAATGAAAAGGATCGGCAAAGATTTCCGGATCTTTCAATTGAAAATCAAGATTGATAGTGGCTTTTTCGTGGCCACACCGGTAGTTGTCGATCAGTTCTTCGAGTGCTTTTTTCAAATCGAAAGTCCGGTTTTCTATTTCTCCTCCCCAGCGTCCTGCCGACTGTATGGGAATTTGTTGCATTTCTTTTAATAAACGCTCCGATTGGTGGCGGCTGATTTGTAGTTTTTCATATATTTTTTCGGGAGGCCAGGTGGCCAGATTTTTCAGGATCCTGCCTTCTATATCGCGATTGGTACATAGCGGAGTTTTCAGGTCATGGATAAAAATAACTTGTTTCTCGATATAGCGTAAGTTCTTACGTTCCCGATGTTCTTTCTTTATGATCAGGAATCCATAATAAATGGCCAGGAAGAGTGGAAGTAATGAAAGTAAAATTCCGTATTTCTGATACTTCCAAAAATAAATAAGCGGAAAATCATACCAGGCCATCAGCTGGTCTTTCTCGATATTACCCAATTCCTGCGGGCCGAAAGCAGGAACTCCTTGAGGCAATAGATGGGAGGGATAGTGATCTATAAGCTTTCCGTTCGGGTCTTGTCGCGTGAAAATTACGGGTAATTCCGTTACCGGACAAAAATGCCGGAAATAGTGGGCTATACTGTCCAGTTTCCACAACTTTTTATTGTAATCATAACGTTGTTTGTTGAATAAGTCGGTCATTTCTTTCCGCAGGGTATCTATTCTGAAATGGTGTCCCCGAAGAGTATACTCCATGATAATTCTGTTTTCTATTCTGAAGTCGACGAAACTGTCGTCCTCCTCATTTATCCTGTATGCTTCTTCTTGAATAGCAGCATGTATCGCCTGGTTGATGTCGTTCCGAAAATTTTTTTCTTCAATCCGGAACCAATAGATCAGCCAGCTGCTTTCTGTCAGGAGAAACAGGATTATCGACAGGATGATCATGCCGGGGTTATGTAAAAATAATTTTTTCATCGGGTTAAAAATAAAGATTAAGTGAAAGAATCACAACTTTTGTTTCTGTTGAATGTGGAAATAATTCCGAACATTTTCCGATGATTCAGCCTGGTGTGAGAAAAGTGGATAACGTATTTTTATACTTCTGGAATCATCAATAAAGGTGAAAAACCTCTTAAAATATTAGGTATTTTAACAAGTTATAGTTGTGTTGAAGTGAAAAGCGCCAAAAAACATATGTTATGAAAGGTTTGCAAATAGATATTCGAGGAAAAATAATGAATTGCGTCACACCGAAAGGGCAGGTTTGTGTGTTTGTAGAAGCTGACAATATGGTTGTTCTCGGTGAAGACAAAGAAAACAGCGTTAAGTTGGATTGGGGTAAAATAGAGTTGGCTGTAGGAGACAAAGTGAAAATTACTGCTATTGAGGGTATGGAGTATGATACCATATATATGAGTAATATGACAGATGAAGATATGTTAGGATACTATAATCAACTTAAAAAATTTTTAACAAAAGAAGGTGTGTTGAAATGAGAGGATTCAGAATAAAATTCAGGTCAGAAGAAATTGTTGTTACCCCTGACTTCCGTTCATCAGTCACTATTTTTTACAATAGTTCGAACGGCTATGAACTATCGGTTGCCGGTATCAAAGGTTTTGGAGATGACGCCCTGGATACTTTTTGGATAAAATCGGATATGCATATTGGAGAAAGTATTGAGATCGAAATTATAAATGCAGACGAGCAGGTTTGTTCGTCTCCGACTTGTGTAAAAAAATTAGATCCTAATCCACTAAAATTATCCGAAAAACAGAAGCAACAAATGCTTGATGAATATTTGAAAGATTTTTATCTTTTAGAAGCTCAGTTAAAGAAAAAAGGAGTTTTATAATATAGTTATGTAATATATGGCAAATATGACCGCATTAAGTATTAATGAATCATTGTTTTATATCCCGTTCGATCATACTGGTGTAATTTCTGTTTGTAATAATAAATATGGAAATGAATTAGCATGTATTGTCTCAGATATTTCGGATGATAGAACTTCTTTGAATATAGGTGATTCAGTTTGCATAAAGAGGATTGTTTCTGAGGGTACTGAGTCGGTACATGAGTTTGTTATGCCTGATTTCTCTAACCAGAAAAAGGAGTTTATGAGTGATAAGGGAATATATGGAATGGAAGTCTGTACAGAAAACAATACGATATGTATGCCATTTATAGATGGGGGAGCAGTCACTTTTGTTGTAACCATAAATCAAGGTCAAGTATCTGTTGATGCGGGTTCTATTACCGCCGGTAACGTATTGTTGGATTTTTATCATTCGAACCTGAATATGGGGGATGAAATTCGTGTAACTTTGAAGAACCTGGATTTTGTTTCATCTCCATTAAGTGAAAGAAGTTTTTCGGGCCATACTTTATGACCGGTGTTAACTGGTCGTAGATTGTTCATCCCACATAGAATACCGGTATGTTAAAGAAATTGGCTGCACAGACGGCTATATATGGGATCAGTAGTATTATTGCCCGTTTTCTTAATTACTTATTGACCCCCTATCTCACTCGTATTATGACTACGGGTGAGTATGGGGTGGTGACCGATCTCTATGCCCTCATTCCTTTTATCCTGTTACTGCTTACGATGGGGATGGAAACAGGGTATTTTCATTTTGCCGGTAAAGCGGGAACTTCTGAAGAGAAAAGATTGATATTTCAAACCACCTGGGGTATCGTTATATTAGTGAGCCTTCTATTTTTCGGTTTCACCTTATTGTTCTTCCAGCCTTTGTCGGTGGTGATGGATTATGCCGGAACTCCGTCGTATCTATTATTGATGGGAAGTATTATAACCGTCGATGCTGTGACGGCCTTACCATTCGCTAAGTTAAGAGAGGAAAATAAAGCATCGGCCTATGTGAAAATCCGGGTCGTTACGATACTGGTCAATCTGTTTTTTTGTATCGTTTTTTATTCTGTGATACCTGGGATTAGAGACCTGCAAAATATTTTCCCGGCAGAATATGGTGCCGGATATTATTTGATATCGAATTTAATCGCTAGCGTGACAGCGGCTTTTATGCTGATTCCTGCCGTCCGGGGGATCCGGCCTCGGATAAAACGGAAATTGCTTCAGCCTTTATTTATCTATTCGTTGCCTTTGCTGATCAGCGGGGTTACGGGTACCGCCAATGAATTTATCGACCGCCAATTTATTAAATATTTGCTGCCGCAAGAGTCGGCAATGAGTACTTTAGGTATTTATGGAGCTGTCCTTAAACTCGGAGGCATTTTGTTGTTGTTTGTGCAAATGTTCCGTTTGGCTGCAGAACCGTTTTTTCTGGCTGATTTTAAAAAGGAAGATTTCTTGAAAGCAAATGCGGAGACGTTAAAATATTTTTTGATCGTTTCTATGTTGTTGTTTTTAGTGATTTCCCTTTTCTCCGATTTCTTTGGTTTGATCCTCGGTTCGGATTTTCGGGATGGATTATTTATTATCCCTGTTGTTTTGTTTGCTAATATCGGAAATGGTATAGTCTTTAATCTTTCATTCTGGTATAAGCGGACCGGTAAAACCCGTCTGGCCATTTTGGTCACCGGCAGTGGATTGATTTGCACGATTGTTTTTAATTTATTATTACTTCCACGTCTGGGATATGCCGGAGCGGCCTGGGCACATCTGGGAAGCGAATGGATTATGGTGATCGTCAGTTATATTTTGAGCAGAATATATTATCCGGTTCCTTATCCGCTCAAACGTATCCTATTTTATCTTTCAGGCGGTATATTATTCTATTTTTTGGGAGCATGGCAAAAGGATATATCCTGGACAGGAAATATATTGTTCAATCTCTCTTTGATTGTAATCTATACCGGGGTAGTAGTGAAGGTTGAAAAGATTAATATTTCCAGACATCCTTTTTAGTTAAATTATGATCGGAATTCTGGAAGAATAATTTAATATTATATTTGTAATTCAAATATGGGCTGTCGCTGAGAGGGGGATATCGATAAATTTTGATTTCGGATGTAAAATGCTATTTAGAATCTTTTCTTTTTTTATTATTGTCGGGTGTTCGGCTTGCCGGCCTTCGGTTTTGGAATCGGCTCTTGAAAGGGCCGGGGAAAATCGGATAGAACTGGAACGGGTATTGCGTCATTATTCCGAAGAGGATAAAGATAGCCTGAAGTGGGAGGCTGCCCGCTTTTTAATCGAAAATATGCCCGGGCATTTATCTATCGGTGGCGATTCGATCGGGCCTTATTATGCGGCTTTGAATGCGGTGTTCAGTAACGATACTTTGAGAAATTGGCAGGATAGTCTCGATAAGATCCATGAGTATTATAAATCCGGATTGCGTGTACAGGAAGATATAAAGGTGATAAAGTCCGGTTTTCTGATTGCCAATATCGATAGTGCTTTTCGGGTCTGGAGGGAAAAACCCTGGGCTTCACATGTCGGTTTTGATGATTTCTGTGAATACATATTGCCTTATACGGTCGGACAATACCAACCTTTGGAAGATTGGCGGAAAAAATTTGCTACCGGTTATGAAGAACAGATAGACCTCCGGCATCCCCGGCTCAGTCACTCTGCATTTTGGGCTGCAACTTGGGTAAACCGGGAGATCGGGACTCAGATTCGTTTTCAGACCCTCGAACCTTTTTCTAAAATTCCTCTGTTGTTTCCTTCCTTGTTGCCGAAATCCAGGGGAGGGTCTTGCCGGGAGTATGCTTTGATGGGATTGAGTATTATGCGTTCGAAAGGGATTCCTGTCATGATGGATTTTATCCCTCAATGGCCTGTCAGGTCCGGTAGGCATTATTGGAATGTGATGTTGGATAACAGGGGAAAAAATGTAGTTTTTCTGGCTACGGAGAGTGATCCGGGGATGCCTCATAAAGTGGAAGAAAAGTTAGGGAAAGTTTACAGGCAGACTTATGCAATCAACCGTGACCTGGAAAGATTGAACCGGGAGTGTGGCGATGTGCCCGATTTTTTCCAGAATTGTTTTATGAAAGATGTGACAGCCGAATATATGCGCACTTCCGATGTGGAAATCGAAGTTCCCTCTTCGGTGAAATGCTCTGAAAACTATGCTTATCTGACTATTTTCGATAATGAAGATTGGGTACCGGTCGATTGGGCCGGAATACACCGGGGAAAAGCCCTCTTTAAAAATGTAGCCCGTGATATTGTTTATCTGCCTGTTTACTATACTTCCGATGGGCTGAAACCCTTGGCCAGTCCTTTTTTATTGGATACGGACGGGAAGGTAATTGTCCTGAAAGGGGATACGTTGAATCGGCAACAGTTGAAACTCTACCGGAAATATCCTCCTTCTGACAATGCTTATGCTATGGGAAGACGGATTGTAGGAGGAAAAATTCAGGCTGCCAATCGGGCGGACTTCAGCGATTCGGTTACTATCTATCGGGTACCTGAGTGGAAAAGTGCTTATTCCCTGAAGGTTACTACCGATACTGCCTGGCGCTATTGGAGGTATTTGTCTGCCGAAAACGGACTTTGTAATATTGCCGAATTGGTATTTTATCAGAGAGATTCTATGCGCCCTATTGTGGGTGAAATTATAGGGACGGAAGGAAGTTGTTTTAATGATCCTAACCATGTGAAAGAAAAGGTATTCGACGGAGACCCATTGACTTTTTTCGATGCGCCGACTGGAAGTGGTGCCTGGGTGGGGATGGATTTCGGAAAGGAAGTGAACATCGGTAAACTGATTTTTATTCCCCGTACCGATGGAAATATGATCCAATTGGGCGACACTTACGAGTTGTATTGGTGGGGACCGGAGGGATGGCAACTGATTGGCGGACCCCGAATAGCCAGGGATGTCGTTCTGGAGTATCTGGCTCCTTCGAATGCGCTCTATTGGCTTAGGGATGTAAGCCGTGGAAAAGAAGAACGCATTTTTACCTATTCTGACGGGAAACAGATTTTCTGGTAATTCTCATAAGCAGTAATTTCATTTATTGAAAAATTTCCTATAATAAAAAATATTCAGTTACACCATAGTTAGGCTACTGAAAATTGGGCTCAATGTTCGGAAAAATAAGATAATTAGTCGTTTATTTTTGATTTGGGATTGTTATATATTTGAACTAATAAAAATTATTAGAAAAGTATGGAAAAAAAATCATTCAATTTATTCTATTTTGTTATTTTGATATCAGGTGTTTTATATACAAATGTATGTTTTTCACAAAATACACCTACAACTTGGCAAGACCGGCTCGAAGCTTTAAAAAATAGCTTCAATGAAGAAAATAGGGGTGATGTGTCGTTTTTGAAACTATTAGGGTATACCTATAAAGGAATAATTGGATCTCAAACTGTTAAATCCGATATAATACAATGCTCCTGCTATTTTGCATTTACCTCCCATAGTGATGAGAGATACTGTATCAAGGGGAGATTCCTGCGTCATTCGGGAAAGAGTGTTGCCTAAATTTGAAATCATTTCTATTCGTAAGCGATTAGAAATTGCAGAGTCTATAGGAGAAAAAAGTCTGCTCACCTCACTAAGACAACAGCTTAATAATTTAATTCATTTGGATTATGAATATTTGGAATTAGAATGGAGTTATAAAAATAAGCACTTTAAATCATTATGTGTTGTATCTAATGAACATGGCGGATTTATTTATGACCCTATCGGTTCAAATATTTTAGAGTATACAACAACAACAACTAATACTGTAGAACGTTTAAATTCAAAAGAAAATCTTCACTAAAATTTTTAATTTGCTTCACTTGTCGAAGCCTTCTCCAAATACCTTGAGACGGGTGTCTTCAACGGCTGCTGCCTGATGGAGATAGCCGAGATTCTCAGAGTTCGCAATGGGGAGGAATTTGTAGAAGTTCCGACGAAGCCGGAGCCTATTTTCGAAGCCAACACTTCCGGCATGAACCCTGAAAAACTGACATATACCTTAACCCATTTTTTGTATAATGACAAGCAAACCGACATTATCAATAGTTTAAACAAATGATCCCGATTATAATGTGGTGATTTAACTTTACCGAAAAATGACGATTTAAAATTTGCTTATTACATGGCGGTGTAATTATTATAGAATAAGCCCCGAAAGTTTTATCTGGCTTTCGGGGTTTATTCTATGTATTATAATTATTCCGACAGGGTTCTTCCGGATCGTCAGAATTCACAGCACTTACGCGAAGTATACCCGGAGGACGGTGATTCTGATCATTAACCAAAGAAACCGATCCCTCGATGAGCTGACTATTCGGTCATTTTTCTCAGCAAAGTTTGCATATCGCATTTTTCTTTGAGTATACCGAAGAGCTGATCGATGGCTACCCGTTCCTGCTGCATGGTGTCGCGGTCGCGGATAGTGACGGCATGGTCTTTCAGAGTCTGGTGGTCGACAGTGATACAGAAAGGAGTACCGATAGCGTCCTGACGGCGGTAGCGTTTACCGATAGAGTCTTTCTCGTCGTATTGACAGTTGAAATCGTATTTCAGCAGGTTCATGATTTCCTGCGCTTTTTCAGGCAGCCCGTCTTTCTTCACCAGTGGCATAATAGCCATCTTTACCGGGGCCAGAGCTGCCGGCAGGCGCAGTACGACACGGGAATCCTGTTTGCCGTCTTTGCTCAGGTCTTCTTCGCAATAAGCAGCCGACATAATCTGCAGGAACATTCGGTCTACACCGATAGAGGTTTCGATCACATAAGGCACATAAGATTCGTTCAGTTCGGTATCGAAATATTGAATCTTTTTACCGGAATATTGCTGATGTTGTGATAAGTCGAAATCCGTACGGGAATGAATTCCTTCCACTTCTTTGAAACCGAAGGGGAATTTGAATTCGATATCGGTAGCGGCATTCGCATAATGGGCCAGCTTCTCGTGATCATGAAAACGATAGTTTTCTTCCCCGAATCCCAGGAGCTGATGCCAACGCATACGGGTCGTTTTCCATTTTTTGAACCACTCCAGTTCCGAACCGGGGCGTACAAAAAATTGCATTTCCATCTGTTCGAATTCGCGCATCCGGAAAATAAACTGGCGGGCGACGATTTCATTACGGAAAGCTTTACCGATCTGGGCGATACCGAAAGGCACTTTCATGCGTCCGGTTTTCTGTACATTCAGGAAGTTGACGAAGATTCCCTGAGCTGTTTCGGGACGCAGGTAAATTTTGCTGGCTCCTTCTGCGGTAGACCCCATTTCAGTTGCGAACATCAGGTTGAACTGGCGTACTTCGGTCCAGTTGCAGGTGCCGGAGATCGGACAGACGATTTTCTCGTCGAGAATAATCTGACGTACTTCATTCAGGTCATTGGTATTTAAGGCATTGGACATCCGCTCGTGGAGAGCTTCTCTTTTGCGGATGTGTTCCTGAATCTGAGGATTGGTCTCCCGGAATAAGGCTTCGTCGAACTTTTCCCCGAACCTTTTCCGGGCTTTTTCAACGTCTTTCTCGATTTTTTCGTCGTATTTAGCAATCTGATCTTCGATCAGAACGTCTGCCCGGTATCTTTTCTTAGAATCTTTGTTATCGATCAAGGGATCGTTGAATGCATCTACGTGGCCGGAAGCTTTCCAGATGGTCGGATGCATGAAAATGGCAGAGTCGATTCCTACGATATTTTCGTGTAACCGGACCATCGATTCCCACCAATACCGTTTGATATTGTTTTTCAGTTCCACGCCGTTCTGTCCGTAATCATATACAGCTCCCAGTCCGTCGTAAATATCTGAAGACGGAAACACAAACCCATATTCCTTACAATGAGCTACTAATTTTTTGAATACATCTTCCTGTGCCATAATCTTATAAAATATTATTTGAGTGACAAAGGTAATGAAATTTTATTCTTCGTGTCCGATTTCTTTCATTGCCTGTGTGACATTTATCGTATAGTCTCCGATTTTCTCACATTCGGAGAAAAGGTCGTTATACAGAATACCCATAGAATATTCGTATCGTTTTTCTTCGATCGCCATCAGGTGTTCCTGTTTCAAAATGGTCCGGTAATCGTTGATGGCTTGTTCGAGTTCATAGGCTTTCTTGGCGTTTACCTGGGTATATTCGGTAGCCAGATTGGCACACATAACGACGATAGATTCATCCACTAAGGCAAACATATGTTTGAGTTTATTGGACAATTCTTCCGGGAAGGTGATTTTCTGTTCGTTACGACGATAAATCGCTTTGGCGACATTTAAAATAGAATCGGCTACACTTTCCACTTCCGATACGATTTTAAACATCGCACGTACCCGTTGGGAGTTTTCGGAGGTTAGTCTGGATTCGGAAACTTTGGTCAGGTAATCGGCAATTTCAACTTCCACCTGGTCACTTTCGTCTTCCATTTTCTGGAGATAATCGAATTCTTTTTCATATTCTCCGGAGGGCATATCGAAAGCCTGGATTGTTTTGTGAAACATTTCCAGCGTACTTTGCCCGTAGAGGGAGATCTCTTGTTTGGCTTGGAAAAGCGAGGCGTCCGGCGTAGATAACAAACCGATTTTGATATGTTTCAAAGTAAAAGTTTCTTCCCCTTTCTTGGGAGGAATAATCCGGCTGACAATCCGGGCCAGATATTCGGTAAACCAAATCAGAATAGCCACGTTGATCCCCTTTGCCAAGGTGTTGAAAAGAGATAATACAAGCGGCATGGCGGCATTTATAGAAGCGGTCACTCCGGCCCGGGCTTCCGGTGAGAAAGCTTCGTTCAACAGTTTCGGGTCCGAAAATTTGGGATTATAAGTCGAGAGATGCAGGGTGACACACAAGTCTCCGATGAAGTTCAAAAAAGGGGTAAATATCAGGAATAACCAGATCACTCCGAATACATTGATGATAAAATGGGCTAGGGCTGCCCGTTTGGCTTGTACGTTGGCCACTGCTGCTGCCAGATTGGCGGTAATAGTCGTTCCGATATTTTCACCCATAATCATCGCTGCAGCATCTTCATAACCGATCCAGCCTTTCGAACACATCACCAAAGTTAAAGCAACTGTAGCCGAGGAGGATTGAAATATCGTAGTCAAACCGGCACCGATAAGCAGGAAGATCATCCAGGAACGGAATCCCAGAAAGCTGATTTTTTGTATGAATTCTCCTACTCCGGGAAGAGTGTGCAAATCGGTCGGCATCGATTCCTGCAGAAAACGCAGGGCTAAAAACAACAAACCGAAACCGACGAACATTTCACCCCAGGTTTTGCGGGAACGTTTTTGTGAAAACAATAGGGGCAGTGAACAACCGATAATCGGAAGAGCCAGATCGCTCATGCTGAATTTTCCCAGTCCTAACACCGCAACCAACCAGCTGGTGATGGTTGTGCCGACATTGGCTCCCAAAATAACACCGATAGAGCCGACCAGGTCCAACAATCCGGCGTTGACAAAACTCACGACCATGACTGTCGTTGCCGAAGAACTTTGTATCAGGGCTGTAATAAATAAGCCGGTAAGTACACCCGTAACACGATTGGAAGTCATGGCTGTCAATATCTGCCTCATTTTGTTGCCAGCCAGTTTCTGAAGAGATTCACTCATTAGTTTCATTCCATAAAGGAATACACCAAGCGATCCGATGAGCTTCAGTACATCAAAGATTCCATAATCCATTTTTGCATTTTTTAAGATTCCGAATTTTGCGACTGTAAAAATAGGAAACTCATTCAGATTACGAAAATATTACGAACTTATATTTTTAAGATTTTTAGGAAAGAATTAAACAATACGCAGGAATAAGACCGTTTTTGCCGGTGTGTTCCCTAAACTTTTCCCGAAAAGGGAGGACAAATATTCCGAATATTTTCCGAGGATTCACTATTGGGTATAATAAAATGTTTTCATATCATTGTCAAATAGATAAGTATTAATTTAAAAATGATGAAAAAATTGTATTTAGTATTAATGGTGATATCACTATTTTCCATTTCTTGTTCAAAAAACATATCGGATGACACTTCAGAAATAATGGAGTACGATAAGTTGTTTTCCAAATATGGATGGGAGAATGTGGAAAAATGTGAAAGACAAGTCAGTAGTCAAAAATTTGAAAGCTATAACTTCGTTTGAAGAGCTAGAAAAAGTGTTGAAATATATTCAGAATATGCAATCTGAAAATATTAGAACACTAGTTTCTGAACAATTTGACATGTTACCTCGTTTAAAGTCAACTAATGAAAGTGGTGGGCAAAGGATTGTTAAAATCTCTGGTTTGAATTCTGATGGACGGGTAGATGTTTTTTTGGATATCACTGTACCTGCTGTAACTAATAGTGCTTTTTACAATACGGGGTTTGGGGATACTTTTATTGGTTATAATCATTTAAGTGGTAGTGCTTATAAATCAGGAAATAAGATAAATTTTACGGCTAATGGAGAAATTATTCTTAAAATTATCTGGCAAGGAGTAGAATTGAAAAGATTACCTACGAATAGTAGTGGGTATTATGATACTAATCAAAAAATATACGGGTAATTAATCAAAAAAAGCTGTCTGCAAACGCAGACAGCTTCCTTGTATTGAACCATTTTTTATTACATCATTCCCGGCATTCCGCCACCCATGGCAGGAGCGGCAGGTTCATCTTTTTTCTCTTCCACCAATACACATTCGGTAGTCAGGAACATTCCGGCGATAGAAGCTGCATTTTCCAAGGCTACCCGGGTTACTTTCTTCGGATCGATCACACCGGCTTTCTTCAAATCTTCATAGATATCTTTCCGGGCGTTGTATCCGAAATCGCCTTTGCCTTCACGTACTTTGTTGACAACGACAGCACCTTCGACACCGGCATTATAAGCAATCTGACGTAACGGTTCTTCGATAGCACGTTTGATGATTTCGATACCGGTAGTTTCGTCTTCGGTTTCTCCCTTCAGACCTTCCAGGGCTGCTTGTGCGCGGATATAAGCGACACCACCACCCGGTACGATACCTTCTTCGCTGGCAGCACGGGTTGCGTGCAGAGCGTCATCGATGCGGTCTTTCTTTTCTTTCATTTCAACTTCAGAAGCTGCTCCGACATACAGGACGGCAACACCACCTGACAATTTTGCCAGACGTTCTTTCAGTTTTTCTTTATCATAGTCGGAAGTCGAATTTTCAATCAATTTCTTGATCTGCTCGATTCTCTCCTGAATAAATTCTTTTTTACCGGCCCCTTTGACAATCGTCGTATTTTCTTTGTCGATGCTTATTTTGTCTGCACGACCCAACATATCGATAGTCAGGTTTTCCAGTTTCATTCCTTTGTCTTCCGAAGCGACGACACCTCCGGTCAGGATAGCGATATCTTCCAGCATTTCTTTCCGGCGGTCACCGAATCCCGGAGCTTTTACTGCTGCAATCTTCAAAGAACCTCTCAAACGGTTGACCACCAAAGTAGCCTATGCTTCGCTTTCGACATCCTCGGCGATGATCAACAAGGCACGACCTGATTGTGCTACCGGTTCCAGAACCGGAAGTAATTCCTTCATAGAAGAAATCTTCTTGTCATAAAGCAGGATATAAGGATTTTCGAATTCGCAGATCATCTTCTCACTGTCGGTTACGAAATAAGGAGAAATATATCCACGGTCGAATTGCATACCACCGACCGTTTTTACCTCTGTCTCGGTTCCTTTGGCTTCTTCAACGGTAATTACTCCTTCGATGCCGACTTTTTCCATTGCTTCGGCGATCAGGTTACCGATCGTTTCGTCGCCATTGGCAGAGATACGACCTACCTGACGGATTTTTTCAAAGTTGTTACCTACTTCTTCTTTTTGTCCTTCAAGATGTTTTACGACAGCAGCAACTGCCTTTTCAATACCTCTTTTCAATTCCATCGGATTAGCTCCGGCAGTAACGTTTTTCAACCCTACATTGATGATACTTTGGGCCAGGATAGTAGCGGTAGTCGTACCGTCTCCGGCATCATCTCCGGTCTTGGAAGCGACTTCTTTCACCATTTGTGCTCCGATATTTGCATACGGATCGGCTAGTTCGATTTCCTTAGCTACGCTGACACCGTCTTTGGTGATATGGGGAGCTCCGAATTTCTTTTCGATGACTACATTCCGGCCTTTCGGTCCCAGAGTTACTTTTACTGCATTTGCCAGCTCATCTACCCCTTTTTTCATCAGGTCACGAGCTTCGATATTGAATTTTATTTCTTTTGCCATAACAAATTAGTTTTAGATTTTAATTTTTGGGATTACTTACAATTTACAATTAAAGAATTGCAAGGATATCACTTTGGTTCATGACCAGATACTTCTTGTCGTCGATATGAACTTCTGTACCGGAATATTTTCCGAATAAAACAGTATCGCCTGCTTTTACTTCCATCGGTTCGTCTGCTTTACCTTTACCGGTTGCGATAACTGTACCTTTCTGGGGTTTTTCTTGTGCTGTGTCGGGGATGATGATCCCTCCTTTAGTTACAGTTTCTGCTTCAACAGGCTCAACAATTACCTTGTTAAGTACGGTCTTCAGTGTCATAATGTTAAAAATTTAAAAGTTTATAATATGATTTTATTTTCAAATTAATACGCAATATTTCAAGGTCGTTGTAAGGTTGAATGTTACAACATTTCCTTCTTATCATATTTTGTGCCAAAAAAAATACGACAGAAAGGAAGAGGAGGAAAGAAAATGTAAATCATTGAAAAATAGAGGAAAAATGATAAAAGATAAAAAATAGGGGAAAAAAGGGTTTGGCAGAAAAGCAAAAAAATGTCAGTATGACTGACATACTGACATTCTATTTTAAGTTTTAATGGAATTATTCTCCGGGTGTTGCAGCTCCTGTTTCCTGGGCATTTTCGCCGGCTCCCGGATTGGTCGGGAAAGTCGGGATGGTTTGTTGCTGAACAGGCTGAGCTTCGATTTGTTCCTGGATAGCAGATTTTACTGCATTTTCTCCTCTGGGGATAAAAAAGGTGGCCAATACACACAGGATCATCATTCCTCCGGCTAACGTCCAGGTTGCTTTTTCAAGAAAATCGGTCGTTTTTCTTACTCCCATGATTTGGTTAGAAGAAGCAAATGAAGAAGCCAAGCCTCCGCCTTTGGAGTTTTGTACCAATACAATCAATATCAATAAAACGCAGATAATGAATATCAAAACAGAAATTGCCGTATACATAATTACTCTTTATTATTAATGTTCTCTTTTATTTTTTCGATTCGGTCTGCAAAGTAAACACTTTTTTCCGGATATTTCAAACTTAATTTTATATAAGTTGAGATTGCTTTTTCGTACAGATGTTGTTTGACATATATTTTTGCCAGTGTTTCGCTGAATAATTCCTCTTGGATATAAGGATTTTCTTTAGATAGATCCCTGTTATCCGTCGAGGCCGAAGTTATTTTGGGCATGATGGGTTCAGACTGAATAAAACGCTCGATGAGATCGTCTTTTTTCTTTCGGGATTTCCGGGATTCTTTCTCTGTTATGACGGTTTCTTCGGTATGAGGCTGGTCGGTCAGCCGGTATCCGCCACTGATGATTTCGGGAGTATCGAGAGAGACCGATGGTTTTTCTTCCTGTGCATCCGCTATTTCTTCGTCCAGATCGACATCGATAGAGAAATTATTTTCAGGACGGGGGGCTTCATCTACGATGCCCTGTATTCCGCTCAGATCGATGGGCTGGATGGGGGAGGCATACGGGGTGGCAGAATGGTTCGCTTCGGACCTATCCTCTTGGGTAGAGTTGGAATAATCGTCGATTATTCCCGGTACATCGTCCAGTCGGATAGGGTTGGAAATGATTTCTTTCTCATCGTTTTCCGGCCGTTTTCTTCCCTTTTGCCGGAGATTGAATTGTATGATGTCTTCTTCGCATCCGGTAGTTGTCTCTTCGGTAGTCTGACAGACCGGAATACCCTGGCTGTGAACGACGGTATGACCATGGATTTCGCGGATACGTTCGTCGACAATATGACTCAGCGAATTTTTAGGGATTGCCGTACCGGAACCCAAGGGTTCGAAACCGATCTGATTGTTCAGGTACCTGAAAAATTGCTTATGATCCGTAAGATGGACGGTCGAAGCTTTTAGTTCGCTGCGAAATCTGACACCTCCCAGAAGATATAAAGCTTTTAAATATAGAATACGAGCCGTCTGAAAATAAGGATAACGTTCTACGAGTGTATGTAATTCCCGTAGATCGTCATTGTTGATTTTTTCAGGATGACGTATAAATTCTATGATTTTTTCACTTTTCATTCTTCTGCCGATCGATTACCAGTTGACGAGTGCCTTATTATATATGTCGTCGATAATCTTATCCAGGATTTCTATAATCAAGCTCTCCTCTATGGAATCGAAATCAGCGTCGGTCGAGTAATCGGCATAGTTGGAAAACGTAGAAGAGAAATCGTATTTATCGTCTTTCGTATTCGTATACTTTACTTTGATTCCGATCGTCAGCCGGTTGGAGGCTGCGATTTCATCTTTTTGGATATCGATGGGCCGTTGGCTGTACTCGGTGATCTGGCCTTCGAAACGAATATCTCCGTTGTTATCGGTCAATTGACTCAAGCCTGTTTTGGAACGCATGTAATCTGTCAGTTTCTCGGTAAACAGCGAACTTAGATAAGGTACTACCAGAGGAGCCTTATTCGGGAAATAATCCACGGAAAAGGTCTTTACGTCAGGACTGATGGAAGCTCCTGTCGTGGAATATGTTACTTTATAAAGCTTACAAGAATTGCAACAAAGTACTGCGGCAAACAATAGAATTAAAAAATTGATTTTTCCCATAGATCATTCTCCTGATATTTGAATACAAATGTACATGAAATTTTTGTTATTGTAATCTTATCTTGGGGGAATATCCTGCATTCTGTATATTTAAAATTATTTGTTATATTTGTATGGATATGAAATTTTGATGTTATGAGATATTTAGATCCTAAAGCTGATTTGACTTTTAAAAAAGTTTTCGGTGAACATCCGGATTTAGTAATTAGTCTGCTGAATGCTTTGCTTCCTTTAGAGACGGATGAAGAGGTCATGGAGATCGAGTATCTTCCTGCCGAGTTGGTTCCTGAAAACCCATTGCGGAAGAATAGCATTGTCGATGTTCGCTGCAAGGATAAATGCGGGAGACAATACCTTGTCGAGATGCAAATGGTATGGTCTCCGGAGTTTCAACAACGAGTGCTGTTCAATGCATCGAAAGCGTATGTCCGACAAGTAAAGACCGGAGAAGAATATGAATTGCTTCAACCTGTGTATTCGCTTAATCTTGTAAATGAAGTCTTTGAGCCGGAATTGGAGGGATTCTATCATTATTATAAAATGGTTCATGTCGAACATTCCGAAAAAGTAATCGACGGTCTTCATTTGATTTTCGTTGAATTACCCAAATTCAATCCCCGTAATTATTCCGAAAAGAAAATGCAGGTGTTGTGGTTGCGTTACTTGACAGAAATCAATGAGCAAACCCGGGAAATTCCTGCTGAATTAATGGAAAATCCGGAGATAAAAAAAGCTGTTTCCGTTTTGGAAGAATCTGCTTTTACCGATGCCCAATTGTTAGGTTATGAAAAATTCTGGGATATTATTAGTGTCGAAAAAACGTTATACGGTAGCGGTTGGAGAAGAGGTGTGAAAGAAGGAAGGGAAGAAGGAATGAAAGCGGGAAAAGCAAAAGGTGAAGCAGAAATGCAGCGTAAAATTGCTTGTAATCTCAAAAGGGTAGGTTTGCCTCTGGATGTTATAATACAAACTACAGGGTTGACAGCAAAAGAAATCGATATACTGTGATGTGGTCGATTTTAGTGTAAGATTGTCGATAAATGAGGAGCTGAAAAGCCGGATACTTTTCGGGCTCCTCATGATTGACATACCGGTTACCGAATGTGCTGATCTATATATTCGATTATCTTTGCAGAGGAGGGGCGAGGAGCATCCAACGAAATTACTTTGCCGTCTTTGTCGAAAAACAGGAAACGCGGAATGCCGGTAATGTCGTAGTTTTTACTCAAACCGGACTCGAACGCATCCGGACAAATGAATTGTTTCCATTGCGGTTTGTCGGCTGCCAGCTTCTTGACCCATTTGGTTTTGTTTTCGTCCAAAGAGATACTGAGCAAAACAATCTTTTTATTTTTGGCATAATGGGCTGCCAGTTTTTCCATGTAGGGAATTTCCGCACAACACGGGCCGCACCACGTAGCCCATACGTCGATATACACGGCTTTCCCGCGGAAATCGGACAGACGGCACTTTTTTCCTTTTTCGTCCGTCATCTCGAAATCCAGAGCATCCGCTCCTTTTCTTAAATTTTTATAATGGGCATATACGGCTTCGGCAGAGACGTGAGCTTTTGTATTGGTGGAAATCTTTTTATAGACATCCAATACAGCTTCCATGTCTTCCGGAGCTTGTTTGAGATATCCGTCGATATAATCGTCTGCAAAGGCATCGATTACTTCCTGATTGGTAAATACCTGCTTTAGGCTAATGAGGTAATGTGTTCCTTTTTGCCCTTTCGGTGCGGGATGATGGCGCAGATAATGGCGCAGATATCGTTCTGCCATATCTATGTTATCCACGTCGTTTCGGTCGAAAGACTCTGCAAATTGTTCGAAGTCGGCATCGTTTCTCAGTTCTGACCAGGCAAAACGGAACAAATTTGCGGGAATACTACGGTCTATTTCTTCTGCCATTATCCGTTTGAAAGCCCTGCTCTTTACTTTCATCAGTTCCGACTTCACACTGTCTACATCTTCCTGGAATTTTTCCCGGTATTCGGCAAAAGATAGAGTGTCTATACGTGAGAAAGGCCATGGACTTTTGTAAAGCGACCAATCCTCATAGTCATTTGTAAATTGCGTACAATCTCCGTTATCCCCTTCATAAACGAATTGGGGTTTATAGATCATCATTCCCATAGAAGGTTCCTGTACGAAAGAAATCGTCAACCGGGCATTCATGCCGTTTTCTATAAAAAGATTTATACTGCATTTATATTCCTCGAAAACTAAAAAAACACCTTGCGGATTTTCAACAACAACCGAATAGTCGAACACACCGTTTTTGTCTACCGAAAGCGTATCTATCTTTTCGTTGTAGTACATCAGTACATTTCCGCCTGCAAAATCTTTAATCTTTCCCTGAATACGGGCAGGTTTCATCTCTTCTGCCTGCACTGTATTTACAGTGAGCAGAGCCACTAAATATATCGCTAAATGTTTCATATTCCTTGTTTTCCAATTATTTCATACTATTTTCTATCAAAGCGGCACAATCCGGCTCGGAAGGACGGCTAAAGGAATAAGCGATAAAACGTCCCTCCGGATCAATGAGCATAAAATGCGGTATCCCGTAAATGCGGTATTCTTTGTCGAGAAAAGCATTTGTTTTTCTGTCCACCACATATTGTGCCCAGGCCGGTTTTTCACGTTCGATAAATTGTTCCCATGTTTTCACATTGCTATCTACAGAGATGCTTACCAATGCAATACGTTTGTCTTTGGCAAAATGCTCGTATAATCTGGCCATGTAGGGAATCTCTTCCCGGCAAGGTGAGCACCAGGTGGCCCAAACGTCGATATACAGGTATTTGCCCCGCAGATCCGATAACCGGCATTTTTTCCCCGTCATGTCCGTCATTTCAAAATCGGGAGCTGGTTTGCCAGGCATCAGGTTGCCGAATGCCCGTACGTATTCCTTGTATTCGTCGTTTACTGCTTCTCGGAGCGAATCGTTCGAACATATCCGGTTGTATACCGCCATGACGTCGTCTAGGTTACCTGAGTAATGACGGAATAATCCGGTCACCGAGCGTGTAGCCTGCTTGTCAACGATCGTTCGGTCGGTTACTTTACGTTCCAAGGTTTCCAGATAGGCAATCTGGTAGTTTTCTTCCTTATCCGGCTCCAAGGTTAAATACCAGCCGATCACACTTTCTACGATACGTTCGTTCGCTTGCCGGGGATCGTTCAAATCAATAGATTTTACAAAAAACGCATAATCGGCGTTGGGTGTCCGGTCTTCATCCTGTAGCCAGTTGTAGTTCAGTAAATGTTCCTGTAACATTAGATGCTGTTTTACTGCTAACTTCTCACGGGTTACCTCATCTTTTACTTTATCCAACTTTTCCTGCAAGGCTTTCCGCATGGCCTCGATTTTATCCTCATAGGACCGGAAGGAAATACCTTTCACTTCCGGATCGTTCCAAAATCTCCGGTTCTTTGCTTCGCAATAAGCCCATAAATAGGCATTCTCTGCCGGCCGGTCGCCCGAAAACGTAACGTCGATTCGTTTGTCTTGTTGCAAAACAAGTTTCATTTCCACTTGGTCTCCTGCTCCAATATATACCGGCACCCATGGGGAATGGTCTTTGACAGAGATCTCATAAATGCTCCATACCCCGTTAGCTGGAGAGAATATAAAATTTCCGAGTGTGTCCACTACCAGCGTATCGCGGCGGTCGCTCTGCCCTTCTGCACATATCCGTACCACTTCACCGTGATAGTTGCCGATATGTCCTTTTAGGACGGTTTGTCCGGGGCGACACCCCGAACAAACAACCAACAACAAAATGATGAATAAATTTCTCATACGCTTACGGTTTAAATTCAAAATCGACGACTTTTCCGCACACTTTTTCAAAATAAGCTTCTTTTTCCAGACTACCGTCGGATTTCATTTGCAGATAGTAAATCGATCCGGAGTTCGTTGCGCCCGAACCGTCGCTGACACCGACATACAGGCGGGTGGGATTCTCCGCACGGTCGAATTCCATGTAATCGATCTGCTCACCGGTTGCAAAATCATCGAATTCGGCAATAACAGTCCCTCCGTTTATGCCGGCACATACAATTTTATTCCCGGTGGCATAATATAGGAAGTCGATATCGTAAGAAGAAATTGCAAAACAAGTGGCATCGTCAAAATCCGGTCGATCGATGATCACTTTCCGTTGGGGAACCACGCGGATATACTGTTCCGTATAATCTTCATTGTATCCGGTATTCTTATTGATTGCAATGACAAAGCGTTCTCCGTCGTCACCCTCCATCACTGCACGGGCATCTTCTCCGAAAGCTGCGCCGTAGATCATGGTCGCTTTCATATCCGTCGGATCGAAATCGCCGGAAGTGGGTTTATCTATGGGTGTCGGCATCGTTCCGTAAGATTCTACATACAGAAAGCGTTTCCCTTTTTGATCGTAAAAGAAAAAATCGTTCGATTCATACATAGAGAATGGAGCTGCTTCATAATCTCCCTTAATTTGTGGGTCGTATTTTTGAAAAGGATTATCTGCAAAAGCTAATCTTCGGCTATATATTTTCCCTCCTACTATCACAAATTCATTGTACCCCCAGTCACTTTTACATAAACATTGCATAATTTGATTTTCGGGAGTAATGTAAAAGAATTCGGAAAAATCCATCATGGCAGAAAAATCCGAAGGGTCCGCTACTTTCGAACCTTCCTGCGTTGCTATAATGACTGTAGCCATAATATCCTCTCCGGCTCCGGTATAATAAATACCGACAGGATGGGTTCCGGCCACTTTCCCGTTTATTGCTTCATAAGCATTTTCGGTTACCCGGTTCAGTGCGTTGATGAAAGTCACATTCGCATTACCGTTTACGCTGCTTAATGCCATGATGCCCTTGGAATAAGAGTTGATAACATTTAAATCGGTTTCCGTCGTGTAATATATTCCTGTTTCTCTGTCAGTCACTACATAACGAAGGTTGTATTCCCCCACGGCAATTTTTACCTCGATGTTCAGGTTCTTTTCAAATGAGAGGGTGTCTGGATTTGCACTATTGTTTATCCGCCAGGCATACCATACGTAATCATACCGGGTTGAATCGAAGTTCTCTGTACCTTTGATCTCTACCGGTATGGCCAGACGGTCGGATTGTTCTACAGTATATACCTTTTCAATACCACCGATCATCAAATCGTTCAAACGGGTATAGTTGTAATTTCCCTTATCTTCCGTGCAGGCACTCACAGCCCACGCTAGCAGGCATACTATTATTCCTTGTATCTTTTTCATGTGTTCTTGTGTTTTAATAATTCATCCACGGCTCTATTACATTGTTGTTTTCATCTACGATCGGATAATGATCGGTGAAGTATTTATCCATGTGTTTGCCATAGGCCTCCCATGTAGCCCATTCCTCGAGGAATTCTTCGGATGTCGCCGGGAAATCTTTCTTCAATTCCAGCATGATATGCTCGTGTTTCACTTTGGAATAAGTGCCGAAATAATATTCTAACCCGTACTCCTCCCAATAAACTGGTTTGGTGAAGAGTTTCGAAATGATCACTCTTGCCGAAGTACGTTTCGATAATCCCAATTGTAAATCGTCCGATGCCTCTAATTTTAATGCGATCTGGAAAGTACGTTCCTCCAATTCAGGATCGTTTCCATGAAGTACGATAGGAATCTCCATCCGATATGCTCCGGCTGGTAATGTATAGGAACTATGTAGCGCGTCATAATGTGTTCCCTCCTTGGCTGTTGTAAGCTGCTTATCGAGCGTTACCCGGACAGTTCGTTCGTAATCGGCTGCTGAGCCCATTAGATTCACTTGCAGTTTCACCGTATAGGTGTCTTCCGGTTTTCCGGCAAAAGAATAAACTACGCTGTCCACCGAATTACTCCATTGTGCACTCAACTGAAAATAGACCGCTCCGTTACTGTCGAAATCTTTCATTTCGTTTTCCTGGCAGGCTGCCGAAAGCAGTCCTAAAAATATTCCGATGTAAAATATCTTTTTCATGGTTGTGTCCGTTTTTATTTGATATTACCAAATTCATATTCATTGTCCGGCATCGGGAATATATAGGTCTCCCGATTCATGGTTTGCGCTGTGAATGGGATTGTCGTCAGGTTTTTTCTTTTATAGAAATAAAACAATTGGCCTTCGGCTATAAATTCTTTTTGATATTCTTTCTGTATTTCTGACGATAGATCGGCATCTGCCGGTAAAGGTTGATTGGCATATCCCCGGTGTAAACGCAGTTTTTCCAAATAGCCGATATCGCCGGATGCCTCAGCAGCAATCAGATACATTTCCGACAACTTCAGTAGAGGAATCCGGTTGCCCGTTTCATATTTGCATACATATTCCTTTTGTGAACCGGAAGGAATGGCAAATAATCTTTTACTGCGCATATCCAAATCTATATTTTCGAAGATATTACTTTTGCGTTGTTCGTTTATCACACAAGTATAAGTAGACAAATCCTTGAAAAACAATTCCGAACGTTTCTTTTTTAAATCATATACATATAACGAAGAGATATATTCCCGGGCTGCCATGGACTGCAGGTACGACCAATTACGACGCTCCGATGTGCTCTTATCTTCGCTAAGATGTTGATCCGTCAACAGTTCGAATCGTCCGGATTCAATCACTTCCCGGGCACATGTCAGAGCATTCGTCGGATCCTCCGCATAAAGGTACACCCGGGCTAGTAAAGCGGTAATACCATAATAATTCAAGCGGGATTGACGGTATAACCAGAAACCGTCATCTGTGATATAGTCATTCATTTCTAATTGTTCTTTTTCCGAATACTTTTCGAAGGCAGGACCGAGTGGATCGACCGGTTTCAAGAGTGCACGTGCATTATTCAGGTCTTTCAGAATATAATCCAATGTTTGAGTTACCGTCGATTGTGCCACAGGACTATGGGTTACTTCCTTTACATAAGGAATGGCAGGTTCGTTTTTTCCCATTTTAAATGAAGGTGCATAACCGCGTAATAGGTCGAAATGTAGAAATGCCCTTAGTGCCAAGGCTTCTCCTTCTACTAATTGACGCAGATCTTCATTCATTACACTGCCCTTTTCAGCGATATTTTTCAAAAGGTAGTTACAATTGGCAATAGCATTATAATTGGAATTCCACATCGTATCGATGATATCTTTCACTGCGTTGTCTTTATAATCATAGGACAAAGCTTTTGTGTAGCCGGAGTTGACCGAAGAATAAGTTTGTGCTATCATATCGATAAAGCCCATAGTGTTGTTGCCACCATAGGTCGTCGTTCTGCCCATCAGGGTATAAATGCCTGTCAGGGCTTCGCGGAATCCTGCTTCAGATTTGAACAGTTCTTCTTCTTTTACCTGTGATTTCGGCTGTACGTCCAACCAGTCGTTACATCCTACTGCTATCGACGACAGGAATAAAATCGAATATTTCAGTATTTTCTTTTTCATGTTTTTCATTTTTCAGGTTAAAATCTTGCTTGTAATCCGATGCTGAAATTCCGTGCAAACGGATAATCGATACCCCGTTCCTGCTTTACATTAGAGGCATGGAATACATCGTTCATGTAAAACATGGCTTTTAGCCGTTTGATGCCATAACGTTTCAATTTTGCCGTACCGAATTCATAAGAAAAATTCAAAGTAGCTAATTCGAGATAATTATAGTCTTCTACAAAACGAGAGGTGGGTTTCGTTCGGTAACCGATATTGATCCCCTGTGAATCCTCCGAGAAAGCGGCGAAGCGTACTTTATCCCCCGGTTTTTGCCAACGTTGTTCAAATGCCCGCTTGTCGGCGTTATAACGTGGATCGATGTCTTGCACCTTATCCACCAGAGTCTGATTATACATCTGACCACCGATGCGGTAACGGAATGTCATGTTCAGAGATAAGCCTTTCCAGGTAAAATTTGTTCCGAAAATACCTTCCAGATCAGGATCGGTGCATCCTCCGATGACATAATTATCGGAGGACCAATCTGATACGATCCTTCCGTTCCGATCTGTAAAAAGCTCGTTACCTGTAGCCGGATCGATACCCAGAGAATGATTTACCCAAATAGAATTCATGGAAGCACCTTCCACATAACGCACGCGTGGACGATTTATACTGGTCATGTTTTCCCATTCTGAAGTGGAAAAATCATTTTTATTTGCATCGGCTTCTTTGTCTTGTATTTCATTGTAGGCTTTCAATGCGTTCGATATTTTTAATAATTTGTTTTTATTGTGAATGGCAGAACCGTTTATGCTCCAGAAAATCTTTTTCGCCTGGTTACGGATCAAAGTGGCACGCAGGCTCAGTTCGTAGCCCCGGTTTTCCACTTCACCGAGGTTGTCCATATAGGACGAGAATCCGAGAGATGGCGCCAGGGTTACGCTTGTCAGTACATCTTTGGAAGTTTTGATGTAATAGTCGGCAGAAATATCGATTCTGCCTTTCCACAGAGTCATATCTACCCCGTAATTCTGTTGCCAGGTACGTTGCCATGCTAAATTCCGGTTACCCATTGTAATGACTGTGGCACCTATACCTAAATGATAGCGTTCACCAGTGAGGTATTCATAAGTGGTAATCGCTTGATAGGGATCATAATTTTGACTGCCTGTCAAACCATATGAACCGCGGATTTTGAATTGTTGCAACCAGTCTGCTCCTTCCATAAAATGTTCGTTGTGCAGATTCCAGCCCAAACCTGTCGACCAGAATGGGGCCCAACGTTTGTCTGCTCCGAACTGTGAAGAGGCATCTTCACGGAAAGAGAGATCGAACAAATAACGTTCGTCATAGCTATAGTTCAGGTTGCCAAGGAAACCTACCAGCCGGGAGGTGTATTCATTTCCTGCAGGCGAACCGTTCTTTTCGTATTGTGTGGCAAAACTGATGTAATCTAAACGTTCACTGGGAAAACCTTCTGTTGTCACAGAGAATTCCTTTGTACGACTTTGTTGGATATTCCATCCCAAATTGGAATTGATCACATGTTTTCGTGACTGCCAGAAATAACTTAACACAACGCTGGCATCGTAGTTGAACACATCCCCGCGCGAAGCAGAATAGCTTCCGCGTCGGTCGAAATCATCACCGGTATATTCTGCAAAGTCGGTATGTTTGGCTGGTTTGAAAATGTCTGCCGAGGTATTCTGTAAAGTGAAAGAGAAACTACCTTTCAATCGTAATCCCTCGATGATTTGCCAATCGATACCGAATAGGTTGGTCAGGTCGTTATACCGTGATTCGTCCCGCATATCTAATGTAGCATTGTATAAAGGACTGTAGATCGGCGTCTGGCTTTCTTTCATGTAAATGCGATCGTCCCGTTCTATTTCATAAAGGTAATTTCCCTGTTCATCCTTATATCTGACATAGGGATTCAATTTCGTATATTCGCTGAAACTGCCGTAGGGCGAATTAGTGGCTTTTACACGTGAATAGTTCAATTGGTTACGGAAAGTCAGGTTTTTATAAATATACTGTAATTCTAATCCCAGACCTAGCCGTTCTCTCCCAGACTCTTTCATCACACCCGGCGTGTTGTTGTAGTTGATTTCCATCGCGTAGCGGATGTAATCGTTACCGCCGTCCAGTCGTAAGGAGTGTTTGTGAGCTACTGTCAATTTATTCAACGGTTTATTCAACCAATAGGTGTTTACTCCTTGACGAACGTTTGCCAGGCGTTTGTTATAGGCATCTTCTAGTACGGAGCGGTCCGAATTTTTATCCCTGTTATAATAAGTTTTCTTTTCGATGTCGTACAATCCTGCCAAGGTTTCCAACTGTAACTTTTCCCATGAGTCGCAAAGGTTATAATCGCTTAAATCGGCCATATAGAATGTTGCATCCCCATTGTAACTCACCGCCATTTTTCCGCTGGCCGGAGCTACGGTTGTAATCACGACCACTCCGTTAGAAGCTCGTGAACCATAGATTGCTGTTGCTGCTGCATCTTTTAGCAAGGTAATCGTCGCCACCCGGTAAGGATCCATGTCGAATACTTTCTCCGCTGTAGTCTCGAATCCGTCTACGATAAATACCGGCATATTCGGGTTACCGCTGTATTCGTCACGCATGCCGCTGATGCTTCCCGCACCGCGGATCTGGAAATCGGGAATAGCATTCGGATTGGAACCTAATTGGTTGTTTTCGATTTTTACAAACGAAGGATCGATATTCTGGAGGGCACTCAAAATATTCTGATTTCCGGCTGTTTGTAATTCTTCGGCAGTAATTGTGCGGGCAGCTCCGGTAAAGCTGTTTTTGGCCTGGTTGAAATAGCCGGTGACTACCACTTCGTCCATTTCGGTAGCCTCTTCTTTGAGGATAACATGAATTTCCTTACGTTTGCCAACCGTTTCTTCGTGGCTTTCCATACCGATCATACTGAAAACCAGTACGTGCTGTCCTTCGGGAAGGTTCAGCATATACGCTCCTTCAGCATCGGTAGAGGTGCCTAATGACGTCCCTTTCAATCTTACCGTTACTCCGGGTAACGGGTTGTGGTAAATATCACGTACCGTACCATTTACCCGAACATTCGTTGATTGTTGCTGAGGTGCCTCCCGCCGCATGACGGTAATTACTTCGTCGTCGAAAACGAATCGTAGGGAAGTACCTTCGAACAGACGAACCAATACATCGGCAACGCTTTCTTGTTCGGCTTTAATGTTTATTCCTTCCATTTTTCCTAATTCCTCTACATTGTAGAGGAAGCGAATCCCTGTTTGCTGTTTGATTTGGCTGAACACTTCGTACAGACTTACATTATTCAGATTCAGGGAAACTTTCTGATTCTGTGCCCGGCCGTTCCCATAGCCAGCCAGTACAAAACACAACACAAAAACGCAACACAATTTCATCGTTTTCCAGATTTTCGGATGAATCTTGTCAAATAAATGACTTAACAGACATTTTTTTTTCATAGATTTGTAATGATTAAGTAAAACATCAGAGAAATACACCGCAATTGTATTTATCTGTTTATCGATCACACCGGAATGTCGTAATTATTCCGGTGTTTTTCATTTTTCTATAATAACGATAGTCCGGTTTTCTATCTTGAACCGTATCCGGGAAGTTTGTTCCAGATAGGCCAGTAATTCCCGGATGTCTGCATATCGTTTGATATCTCCGTAAAAGCGAAGTTCTTTCAATTCATTTTTTCCGAATATCACTTCCACATCATACCAACGTTCAACTTTTTGCATAATGCTTTCTAGCCGTTCGTTCACGAAAACCATATCGTTGTTTTTCCAGGCGATATAAGGGTAGATGTCTGTATCGTAAATTTGCATATCTCCGCTTTGGGGGTTTGCTATTCCCACCTGATTCGGTTTTAATTTTATTTCTTCTGCAGCTGTATTGGCCTGAAAACCGATGCTTCCTTTTACCAACACCGCTTCTATTCTATTCGAGTCGTAAGTGTTCAGGTTAAATTCCGTTCCATATACCTGTAAACGATAATCACCGGCCCGGACAATAAAAGGATGATCAGCGTCTTTGGCCACTTTGAAATAAGCTTCACCTTGTAATTTTACTTCCCTGACACCGGCTGCAAATTCGACTGGATATTCCAAGTCGGTTGCTGCGTTTAGCCATACCCGGGTTCCGTCACTTAGGGTTATTTGAAATTCTCCGCATCGGGGGACTTCGATTCGGTTGTAAATCAATGTCCGTTCATTATCTTGTGAGGAGCGGTGGTAGCGAATTTCTCCGGTAGAATCCCATTTTACGATACTGCCGTTTTGTTCTATTACCGCTGCTTTTTCTCTGGTTAAATCGATTTGTTGACCTGTCGATAAGACAAGGCGTGCTTTGGGTGAGCCGGGTAAGACTTCTGCCACATGCACTACCGATGGTTGCCGTTCGTGTTTCCATAGTAATCCGCCTGCAATCAGGATGGTCAGTATGACTAATGCAGCTGCATAACGCCAACGATAAAGGAAAGATTGAGGTTGTTTACGTTTTAATTGCTTGAATGCAGCCTGTTCGTTTATCATTTGCTCTTTCCGGCTCCATCCGATCCACAATACTGTCCGGCATGTTTGACGGTATATCTTCCGGTGTTGTTCCGATACGCTCAGCCATTCTTCTACCTCTTTTTGCTCTCTTTCCTCCAATTCATGATGAAAATAGGCGATTAACCGTTCTTCCGTTACCGATGCTGGAATTTCTTTTTTCATATTATTCGTATAGGGCTCTTTGATAATAATACCGGATAATCCCCAAAAAGTCTAACGAAAAGAAAAAATTATTTTTTAATTCGGAAAAAGAATAAAAAAATGGAAAGTCCTTCTGCTCCTAATTCCTTTTTCAGTTTGCGGACAGCATTACCTAACAAAGTTTTTACAGTGGATAAAGAAATATGATATTTTTCAGCTACTTCCCGGTATTTTAGGCCGTCTACAAATACGGCCAGCATAATTTCCTGTGAACGGGGTGGTAATTTTTCGATCTCACTCAGTATCCGGGTGATAATATGATCATGTTTTTCATTATATTCTTCAAAAGCTACATTTACTTCTTTCAAATCTAAAGTATGCCGGAGTATATCTTTTTTTTCCAGACGGTGATAACATCGATTACGTACCGACACAAGTAAAAAAGAGGATAAGGAAGAACTTTGTAAATCTTTCTTTTTCCTTTTTTCCCAAAGGGTAATAAATAACTCCTGTACAATGTCTTCCGCTAGTTGCATGTCTTGGACGAAAGTGTCGGCATATACGACGAGACGTTTGTAATAGACCCGGAACATCAACTCCATACCCCGCCAATCGCCGGCAGTCCATAGCCGGCAGATCTCCTCTTCCGGATGATTCGTGATTTTATCGGGCGTATGTGGAGTTATCATATGGCCGGTGATTGGAGTTTAGTTTTCCAGATTGTATTCTTTCAGTTTGCGGTATAGCGTCCGCTCCGATATGCCCAGATCTTTCGCTGCCAGTTTGCGTTTCCCATGGTTTTTTTCCAGAGCTTTTGTAATCAGTTCTTTTTCTTTTTCTTCGATGGAAAAGGACTCCTCGATGACTGCTTCGGTATCCTGAATATGATCTTCCCGGTGGTTGAGAAGGGTTGGACTGGGGGAAGGGGTAAATTGTCCCGGTTCGTGATCGTAGAGATTCCTCAGTACCAGAGAAGTGGTTGGCTCGGTAGTCCCTGTTTCTCGTTGAGGTTCATTTTGCATCAGATCATAGACCAGGCGTTTCAGGTCGTTCATATCCTTTTTCATGTCGAAAAGGATTTTATACAGGATTTCTCTTTCAGAGGCGAAACTGGCTTCTCCTTTGTCGTGGCCGGTGGTCAGGGTCGGTAACATCGGATCGTGTTCCGGTATATATTTACGTAAGGTGGTTCCATCTACCATACGTTCTTGTTCGATGACGGAGATTTGTTCCGTTACGTTTTTCAGTTGTCGGATATTTCCCGGCCAACGAAAGTCCTGAAGGATTTTAACGGCTTCTTCCGTTAACCGGACTGCCGGCATCCGGTATTTTTCGGCAAAATCGGCGGCAAATTTCCTGAATAACAAAGGAATATCTTCTTTACGTTCGCGTAAAGGAGGGATCGTGATCGGAATAGCATTCAGACGATAATACAGATCCTCCCGGAATTTTCCGTTTTTTACCGCTTGCGGGATATCGAGGTTGGTGGCTGCGATAACCCGGACGTTGGTTTTCTGTACTTTCGAGGAGCCTACCCGGATAAATTCTCCCGTTTCCAATACCCTTAACAGACGGGCTTGCGTCGGTAAAGGCAGTTCTCCTACTTCATCCAAAAAGATGGTTCCGCCGTCCGTTACTTCGAAATATCCTTTCCGGTCGGATACGGCTCCGGTAAAAGCCCCTTTCTCATGACCGAAAAGCTCGGAGTCGATCGTTCCTTCAGGAATCGCACCGCAGTTTACCGCTATATACTGAGCGTGTTTGCGGGTACTGTAGGCATGGATGATACGGGGAAAAATCTCTTTCCCGACTCCACTCTCTCCGGTTATCAATACGGACAAATCCGTCGGGGCTACTTGGGTAGCAATATCGATGGCCCGATTTAAACCCGGATTGTTTCCGATGATTTCAAATCGTTGTTTGATCGCTTGTATATCTTCCATATTCAGCTATCTTGTTCATATTTTCTTCCGGACCTGTAAAAGTTACAGGTCTTCTGACAAAATTACATTAAAAAGCCCGAATCAGGAAACATTTATTCATTTTTACTCTTTCAAATAAATCGATTATTTTAATTTCTCTTTTGATTTTTTCTAACCGGCCGCATCGGTCGCCTATCGTTTTTGGGAGACTGGGTTTTGTAAAAAAAAGAGACAACAACTCTTAATAAAATGTTAGAGGACTATCGTGGATATCACAAATATAGGTTAAGATGGAAGAAATTAGACTTTAATTGAATCCCATTTTGTAAATTGCATCATCATTTACCAAAACTATTTAAATCATATTATGAAAAAATTAATTCCTTTGATGATGTGTTTGGTGCTAAGCGTAATGGCTTTTGCGCAAACGGGAGTGGATTTCCAGCATCTGACATTTGATGAAGCATTAGCTAAAGCTAAAGCAGAAAAGAAACTGGTTTTCGTTGATTGTTACACAACTTGGTGTGGTCCATGTAAGATGATGACAACAAAGATTTTCCCGATGAAAGAAGCCGGAGAATTTTTTAATCCTCGTTTTGTCTGTGTGAAGTTCGATATGGAACAGGGAGAAGGGAAAGAACTGAAAAACAAATTAGGTGTGCGGGCTTATCCTTCTTTCTTTATTATCCGTCCGGACGGAACGGTACAACATGCTGTCGTCGGTGGAGATGAACTGGAACCTTTTATCGAAAGAGTAAAGAAAGGGTTGAATGAAAAGACTTCCTTGCTGTATCTGAATCAACAGTACGAAAAAGGAAAAATGAATAAAAAGCAATTATTGGCTTATAAGGTCGCTTTAGATGATGCTTACGATCAGAAAAAAGCAGAGCAGGTAAAAAAAGAATTACTGTCTCAGATCACCGAGAAAGATAAATTGAAAAAAGAATTCTGGCCCTTGTTTGAGGACGGTACTTGTACGGTTGGAACTCCCGATTTTAATTTGATTTTGGCCAATATTCCGACCTTCGAAAAAAATATAGGGAAAGAAAAATTGGATGAATTTTTATTCTCTGCTTATAGCCGGGCTTTATTTCCACACCTTAATAGAAATAAAGAAAGACAAACCGTATCTTTGGATGAACTGAAACAACAGATCGGTAAATTGGATTTTCAGAAAAAGAACGATTTGTTGTCTTTATGTGATATTGCCGGCTTGGTGGCTCAGGGAGATGTGAATCAGTTGGTATCTAAAGTGGAAGAAAAGGCTGCTACATTGACCGGAAACGATTTATCGTCTATGCTGATGGCTTTCGGAGCTATGCGGGATAAAGCGACTAAGGCAGATTATAACCGTATGGTTGCTGCCGCTGAAAAAATGATGGCTAACCCGGCTAATAGCGAAATGAAAAATTACCTGGAGTATTATGTGGAATCCTGGAAGAATTTAGCTCATGTAGGGGTTAATTTCCAGGACCTGACTTTTGAACAGGCAGTAGAAAAGGCTGCTAAGATGCGTAAACAGATTTTTGTCGACTGTTATACTTCCTGGTGTGGGCCTTGTAAATATATGAGTAACACTGTTTTCCCACAGGAGAAAATGGGAGATTATATGAATCCGAAATTCATTTGTGTTAAATATGATATGGAAAAAGGAGAAGGACCTGAATTAGCTAAAAAATTCGGTGTTCGCGCTTATCCTACTTTTGTCATTCTGAATACGGATGGAACCGTGCGTCATAAATTTGTCGGCGGTGGTGAACCGGACCGGTTTATCGAACGGGTAAAGGATGCTTTCGACGATAATAAAGCAACCGGTGTACTGGAAGCAAAATATGCAGAAGGAGTCCGGGATAAGGAATTCCTGGTTAAATATGTGGAAAGTTTGATTTCTATGTATTCTCCGGATGCTTCGAAAGTAGCTGCAGAATTATATGGACAACTCACCGATGAAGAGAAAGTATCGTCTGATTATTGGTTTATTTTCAATAATCCTGATTTAGCTCCGGCAGGCTCTGAAGCTTATGAATATTTGTTGGCCAACCGGGAGAAGTTTGCACAAAATAATACGGAAGAAGCTGTCGATAAACGACTGTCCAGCGGGTATCAACGTAAATTGATGATGATTTTCTACGGACGGGATAAATCGACAACAGCTGCCGACCTGGATCAGATGAAGAAAGAGATTGTCGGTCTGAAATTGAAAAATGAAAAATCATTGGTAGGGCAGATCAATATCGCTAAAGCACTCTTAGCCAATAATCCGAATCAGCTGCTTACAGTCTGTGAAAAAGAAGTGAATAACCTTTCTCCGGAAGAATTCCCATTCTCGATAATTGCCGGAGCAAAAGAAAAAGCTACTCCTCTGCAGATCAACCGTTGGAAAAAGATCGGTCAGAAACTGGTAGCCAAATGTGAGGATAAAGACATGGCAAAGCAAATGGAACAATATATCGAATCTATGTTTGCTAAAAAGTAGGTAAATAGTTCTGTCCGAAATAGAAGCGAAGCTGTGTGAATCGAGCATTCACACAGCTTTTCTTTTGAATTTTTAGAATTAACTATGAACTCCTTGCTTTCTAATCCTCTAAAAAGCATTATTTTTGTTTTTCATTGGCAGCTTAGGATGAAAACAAAAAGAGGAAATATTCATAGAACAAATAAAGCATAAAAAAGTCGAGGAAAAATATGCTGCTTACAGACAGTTGCATCCTGAGAATCCGGAACTGGACGATTATGATGTCATGGAAGAAGAGATCTATCGATGGCTTTTCAAGACGATAGACGAGTTACCACCCCGTTGTAAAAAAATATTTTTACTGCATTTGGATGGAAAGAAACAAAGGGACGGGGGTAATGTTTCATTTTGGGGATTCAAAATAAAAAAAATCAATTTTACTTCACCCATTTTTACTCCTTGCCTGTTTTTATTGTGAATAGTTTATTACCAAATAAACGTTCGTTTAATTTAGTTGAAAGTTTATAAAGTTCATAATGTTTATAAAGTTATTGGACCCCGCAGGCTCCTGGTTAATCGACAATGAAGCAGTATACCCGAAGAATAGGATATATTGTATTGATTGTCAGTAATTTTATTCTCGTTTTCTTTTCTCATTTTTCTTTATTTAATGGAAGTGAAGCTTCCAATAATTGTCCATTATCCATTATCATCTGTCCGTTATTCTTTCTGCGGAAACCCGCAAAAAGAATCGAACCTTTATGTTGTTGTTAGATCCTCAAGAGCTGGAATATCTATTGGAACACCTTGGACATCCTGAAACTTTGAAAGAGAAAAAATTTCAGGAATGGCTGTTGGACAACGATCACCGACAGCTGTTTGAGAGAGTGAGAGACTATCGGGAAGCTTACCTCAGAGTGGATAAAGGGGAGATGATCGACTTGGCAAAAGAGTGGGAACAGTTTGAAGTAAATGTCCAAAAGAAAAGCGGATGGGGAATGAGGAGAATAGGTGTCGTTGCTGCCAGTGTCCTTATATTCCTCCTGATCGGTATGCTTTGGCAGCCGACAGAAATAGAAACGGTGAAGGTGGTCCGGGAGGCGGAATTAATCGGTAAAAAAAGTGCGGAATTGATTTTAGCTAATGGACAGCGTATCGATTTGGAAAAACAAATTGTCGAGCTACGGGAAGAAAATGGCATACACATCAGCAACTCTACTCAAAGTTATTTGGCTTATCGGCAGGATACACTTACTTATACCGTCGATTCCTACGAAGAGTTGGTTTACAATACGGTGAAAATCCCTGCCGGTGCCGACTATAAAATATATTTAGCCGATGGTTCCGAAGTTTGGTTGAATTGTGGTTCCGAATTGCGTTATCCGGTAAAATTTGTGGGGAACGAGCGGCGGGTATATTTGCGCGGAGAAGCATTTTTCGAAGTGAAAAAAGCGACGGAATGGCCCTTTATCGTAGAAACGGAACACATGCACATACAAGTGACCGGAACCCGTTTTAATGTGAAATCCTATCCCGAGGAAGATATTGTACATACAACTTTGGTGGAAGGAGCGGTGACGGTTACCGGACCGGAAAACAAGATACATACTTTCCGGCTTTTACCTTCCCAGCAGTTTTCTTTAGATAAACTCACCGGGCAAATCGAGGTGAAAGAAGTAGATACCCGTTTATATACCGATTGGACGGAAGGAATGTTTGTTTTTAGAAAACAACGTCTGGAAGAAGTAATGAATACACTCGCCCGTTGGTACGATATCGAAGTGTTTTATAGCGGCGCAGATGTGAGGAATTTACGTCTGTCCGCTAATCTGGGGCGTTACGATCATATCGATACCATACTCGAACTGATCCGGGCCATGGACAAAGTGGTTGTGGACAGGAAAGGCAATGTAATCACATTCAGTTGGAAATAAAAAATAAGGACCGGAATCGGCGTCAAAAATTTCCGGCCCTTCTTTAGTTAATAACATAGTTAAACTTAACCAATTACAAAAGTATGAAGAAAAACCGAAACGGCAGTTTCTCTTATTCGGGAAAATTGTCTAAAGTTCTGCTACGGATGAAGCTTACATTCGTACTTCTTTTATGTGTTATGTCCTAGGTGTTCGCTTTAGCGAGTGCACAAACAGTCAGTTTGAAAAAACAAAATGCTTCTCTGGAAGAAATTCTTTGGGAATTGAAAGAGAAGACACAGCTGGTGTTTATGTATAGCGATGAGGATATCGCTTCGGTGAAAGGAATCGATATCGACATGAAAAATACGCAGGTAGATGCGATATTGAACAAATGCCTGGAAGGTACCGATTTGAAATACGTCCGGGAGAATAATGCGATTGTGATTCGTCGTAGCCGCCAGTCGGAAAATGTCCCGCAGGTACGAATGAGGAAGATTTCCGGTAAAGTGACCGATACGAGTGGAGATCCTCTGCCGGGCGTGACTATTTTGGTCGACGGTACCACCATCGGTGTGGCTACCGATAATGAAGGGAAATATTCCCTGGAATGTCCCGAGGCGCCTGATCTGGCACTAAATTTTACATTTATGGGAATGAAATCACAGAAAGTGACTGTGGGGCCTAAAAATGTAATCGATGTAACCCTGGAAGAAGAGATGAACCGTTTGGAAGAAGCGGTTGCGGTGGGATATGGAACGACAAAGGTAAAGGATATGACGGGTGCGGTTACCCGTTTGGGAAGTAAGGATATGGAAACGGCTCCGATGGGGGCGACGATACAGTCTATGCTTCAGGGAAAAGCACCGGGAGTAAATGTGATGATCAGTTCGGCTTCCCCGACTTCACCGGTGTCTGTTATTATCCGGGGATCTTCTTCTCTGTCGGGTGATTCACAGCCATTGTGGGTGATCGACGGAGTTCCCGAGTATAATGCCAGTACTTCCGGAGATGTATCCAATACGTTGTATAATTTAAATTTGACCGATGTAGAAAGTATCGATATCTTAAAAGATGCTTCCGCTACAGCTATTTATGGCTCGCGGGCTGCTAACGGTGTCGTATTGGTGACTACGAAGAGGGGAAAAGCTGGTATGAAGCCTCAATTGGAGTTCTCTGCCCGTTATGGAATACAGACGATGAATGCCAATGATTTCCGGGTATTGACCGCAGATGAGTATATCCGGGTGTCGAAAGCTGCTTGTGCGATGAGTTTGTTTACGAGAGGTTCACTGGACTATTTCACCAGAAAATATGTGGACGAAACTTATTTTAATTCTCACATTAATCATAGCCAGTTTGATTTACATTCCCTGACCGATGAGTTCTATCTGAAAGATGCTTATGGAAATGGAGATACCGATTGGTGGGATCTGATGACCCGGAATGCTGCCACCCAGGATTACAGTATAGGGATACGTGGAGGTTCCAAAGAATCTTCTTATAGTGCTTCTATCTATTACAAAGACCAGAAAGGTATCGTCAAAGGTGGTAATTCCAAAATGTTGGGGGGTAGTTTTAATTTTGATGCTGCAGTTCGGGATATTATTCGGTTTAAATTGGATTTGAGAGCTACAGCCCGTACGGCTAATGATAAAGACAATATGATCGGTGAAATTCTCGATATGCGGCCGGATGTGCCTGCTTATAATGAAGACGGAACAATCAATATGATCGATTACTATACGAAAAACCCGTTATTATCACTGATGGATACCGATGAAGCCAAAGGACGGAATTTTTCCGGAACATTAGGATTGGAATGGGATATTATCAAAGGATTGACTTTCCGTACTTCCGGTACGGTTCAATATAATGTGAATAAATACAACACTTATACCATTGCCTGGTATGATGGAGCAGAAAGTTCTGCCAGTGTCAGTAAAAATGAAAGCTATACTTACATGTGGGACAATACGTTGAATTATGTGAATACCTGGAAGAAGCATAGTTTGGTGGGATTGGTCGGCTTTTCTATCGAGAAGTATGAATCAGATGGGTTGAAAGCTTCCGGTAGCGGTTTCCCCGATGACCAGGTTTTGACTAATTTAAACAGTGCTGCTAAAAAGAATAGTATTTCCAGTAGTTACAGTTCTAATACTTTGGCTTCTTTCTTATCGCGTTTGGAATATAAATTCAACAATCGCTATCTACTGACCCTGAATTTCCGGGCAGACGGTTCTTCTCAGTTCGGCCCGGATAAACGTTGGGGATATTTCCCTTCCGGTGCGGTTGCCTGGATCATTACCGAAGAAAATTTTATGAAAGATTATTCCAATATCGTTTCTTATCTGAAATTACGGGGATCTGTCGGAAAAACCGGATCACAGAATCTGGGAGCCTATGATTGGCGGACATTAATGGGATCGGCAACCTATAACGGTGCTGCCGGCATCGTACCCTCTTCTTTAGGAAATGATATTCTGCAATGGGAAGAACAGATACAGAAAGAAGTCGGTTTGGATTATGGTTTCTGGGACGACCGGATACGGGGTACTTTGGGATATTATCAGAAAAAAGTAGATAACTTATTGTATAGCGATCCTGTACCGACTTCCTCTTCTTTCTCTAGTGTTTATCAAAATATCGGTTCATTGAAAAACCGGGGAATCGAGTTCGATGTCCGGGTAGATATTATCAAAAATGTACAAAAAGACCTGACCTGGAATGTCGATTTTAACATTGCCCGTAATCGGACAACCCTGGAAAAGTTAAACAGTTCAGACGGTTATTTCGGTGGCGGAGCTTATGATTATTTTAAAATAGAAGAAGGAGGTGAAACCGGGAGATTCTACGGCTATAAAGATGCCGGTCGTTTATTTATGACTAATGAAGAACTGGTCGGTTTGAAGACCATCGATCCGAAAACCGGAACCCTGAAATATTATCGGGACGATTATAATTATGAACGTCAGGGAGATGTGTATATTATGGATCTGGATGGGGACGGACAAATCACTGCCGATGGCGATCGTACTGTGATCGGAAATGCGAATCCGGATTTCTTCGGAGGATTCGGTAGTACGCTGTATTGGAAAGGATTGATGTTGAATGCTGTATTTTCTTATTCTGTCGGAGGGGATCGTTTTTGGGACGAAGAAAAAAATAGTTCAGGAGATATGAATGTATATAATACTTCTAACCGGATATTGGATTCCTGGACGGTGAATCCGGGTGTGAATGCTTCTTATCCACGGGCGATGTATTATGGTTGGGGGAGTAACAGTATTATTACCGACCGATATATTCACGATGCTTCCTATCTGCGGATGACCGCATTGAATTTATCTTATCGTTTACCGAAACACCTCTATAAAAATAGTATTTTGAATGCAGTGGAATTCACTTTCCAGGCCACAAACCTGTTTACCTGGACGAAATATCCGGGTATGGACCCACAGGGGAATTTTAGTACTACTTATAGTGCTTTTTATAACATGGGAATCGACTATAGTACCTATCCTTCTGCCCGTACCTATAATTTTGGAATCAAATTAACATTAAAATAAGCTGAATATGAGAACTTATTCGATATACCTAATCTTATTTTTGGCCGGAATATTGGCTTCCTGCGAAGATTTTCTGGATCAAAGTCCGAAATACAATCTGACCCTGGAAAATGCAGTGACGGATTATAACGGAGCGAAGAATATTATCAACGGTATGTATTCTGTTATTGCGAAATCGTCTAATTTCGGTGGAGAACTGGCTGGAAGGTGGGCTTCGCAGGCTGGAGTATGGAATTATAATAATCCGAATTACAATATGACCTATAAAGAAGGCAGCAATGATTTCGGGGCGATTTGGCAATCTTGGTATGGGTTGGTAAATTCAGCGAATGCTGCAGTTATCGCTTTGACTAATCTGGATGTAAAGTTATATCCTTCGCCCGAAACAAAAGAGGCTTTGATCGCCGAGGCCAGATGTATGCGGGCCTGGGCTTATGCTAATTTATTCTGGATGTTCGGACACTGGTGGGAAGCCGACGACTGTGCTTATGGTATTTTATACCGCGATCAGATGTCCAATCTGAGTAATTTGCAGGTTCCCCGAATCACTGTCGGAGAATCTTATCAGAAAATTTTTGAAGATTTGGAACCGGGGTTGAAGTATTTACCCGATTTTACTACTCCCCGCTATTTATCGAAACAATTGGCACAGGTATTGAAAGCGAAGTTGTTATTGAACCGGGGAGTGATGCGCGGTGATGTACAGGACTTGAAAGATGCGCTGGATTTGGTGCTTACTGTGAAGAAAGATGCTCCGGGTAGCTGGAAAATGGAAGCCGATCTGGCTGAAATGTACGAGAAAGGTTGGGAATCCGGGGAAGTATTGTGGACCCGTTATATGGGGGATATTACCAATTGTGCCTGGAGTGAGTTTACCTATTCTTATGCTATAGGATATAACAATACCTATTACGATATCTTCGACGGTTGGATCAAGGAAGATCCCCGCTATACGGTGGTCATGGACTCGGTTCGGGCTCCGGAAACCTGGGATACAAAAAATGTTTGGGCATTGAAGAAACTGTATCACGGAGGACGGAACGATACTCCCGATGCTCCTTATACGGCTTATTATTTTCGTTATGCCGAACTTTATCTGATGGAAGCCGAATTGAAAGCCCGGCTGGACGATTATTCCGTTGCCGATGCTTTGGCTCCGCTGAATGAAATGCGTTCCAAACGAACCAATCCGGTATTGCCTGCTTTGTCGGCTTCTTCTAAAAAAGAATTGTTACGGACGATTTTCCGGGAGATCTGTGTGGAACAATTCCTTGAAAACGGGAGCGAATACTTTGCATCTTTACGTTTTATCAATGATACCGATGCCAGTCCGGCTCAGAATAAATCCTGGATTTATACGTTGAAACAAGATGTTGATTTTTCGGCAGATAAATATTGCTGGCCGATTCCTGAAGACGAACGGTTGAAGAACAAATTGGCGGATCAGAATCCGGGATTAGGGAAATAGAAGTTGAGTTATTTCTGTGTTAAAATTTAAAATGATGAGAAAATTTTTAGCTATAATCATGATGTGGGCAGGTTTGAGTGCCTGTTCCGACGATAAAGATGTTTTGGTAAGCATCCCGAATGATGTGACGATGAATGAATTGGAACTGGGACGTTTTACGCATCGGATTCCGGATGGCGGTTTTACTTCGAAAGCTGCTCATACAAATGGAGTGAAATTTAATACCGTCAAGAATCCGGACGGCACGTATAGTGGTTTTGCCTATTCGAACCGTAACAACCGTTCTTTCACCTGGACGGCTACTCAGGAAGCTTTGGATTCCAATATCTATAGTGTATATACCCGCTATCCGAATGCCAATGAAGTTTATGCCGTCGCTTGTGTAAAAAACGACGATGCTTATTTTACCTTGGAAAAACCTGCGGTTGTAGAGCATATACTGGTAGCTAACACTACTTATGCCTATCTGGCAATGGTGTATGGGGATCAATACGGTACGCCGGAAGCTCCCGTAGCCAATCCGAATATCCCCGGGAGTGCCGACAAAAAAGGAGTATGGTATTCCAATGTCCCCGGAGGAGTAAAGAAATTGGTCGATGAGGACAAGGATTATTTTAAATTGATTATCAAAGGATTTAAAGATAACACACCAACCGGAACGGTAAACTTTTATTTGTGTACACGTAAAGGTGATCCTGAAAATCCGGATTGGAGCAGGGTGGTTAACGATTGGTATCCCGTAGATTTGTCTGCTTTGGGTGTTGTCGATAAAATAGTTTTCGATCTCGAATCTACCGATATAGAAGCAGGTACCGGCCGTATGCGGACTCCGGCCTATTTCTGTCTGGATGGAATCCGGATTCAGGAATAACCTTTTTTCAGTTATCTATTCTGTCTGGAAAAATGATCTCTAGGCAGAATAGATGATTGGACTTCTCCGTATTCGAATGACTTATTGGATATATTTATGGATATTCCGGAAAAATTCAGCGTAGTAAAAAGTTTTATAAATTTCAAAGACAAGATAATATACATCTTTGGATTCAAAGTAAAAATAAAGCGATTATAAATAATGGCAGTTATATGCTGAAATAGTGGATGGTATATGGGAACTTTGTACTTAGATTGTTATTTAATAATTTTTTGTAATACTAATTTCAATTTTTCTTCACCCATTTTTAGGCTTTTCCTGTATTTGTCCATTATCATCTGTCCGTTATTCTTTTTGTGAAAATCCGCAAAAAGAATCGGGCGAATTATATATACTTCGATCTACCCTTCCAATTGGATCAATATGGAAGAAAAACAACTGAAAGAGTAGATTGCCTGGTATATTCTTTTGCGATTGTGGATCTGATGAGCAAGGAGGTGACCGTCCACCGGAATGTGATGGGAAAATGTGTCGTGGCTAAAGGATACGATTCTGTGATTTTTTATATCACGAAATCCGATCAGCCGGGAGTTTTGTCTGTGATGGAGGAAATTAATCATTCCACGCATCTGTGTTTCTGGAACATGAAAGTGCCATACCATGATTTTGGGGAAATCCGTAAACATACCGATGCGGTATTTTACGGAATGTTTCAACAAAAAGCGCAATAGTTCTTGACTTTTTCGGCAAAAGTTCTATAATACATTCTCGGTAATAGAGGATGTGTCGAATGAATAAAGAGAGAGATTATTTTTTTGATAATTTGAAAGCGGTATTGATATTCTTAGTCGTGCTGGGACATTTTTTGCTCCCTATCCACGGAGAAAGTGTTCTTGTGGTGGTAAAGCGCCTGATCTATGTATTTCATATGCCGCTTTTTGTATTTGTGTCAGGTTATTTTGCAAAGAAAATATATAAAAACGGGCAGTATAATTTTAAAAAAATATTGTATCTGATCAAGGCGTACATCATATTTGTTATTGCAATTCAGATAGTATATGCACTGTGTGGATTCCGGGATTTCTCAGAGATTAATTTTTTCTCGCAGAGTGGGGCGCCGTGGTATCTGTTTGCCATGATTGTGTGGTATCTTACCATTCCTGTCATCCGGAAGTACAAAGAGATACCGGTATTAATCGTGACGGTTGCGCTGGCCCTGATCGCCGGATATTTCAAAAATATCGGCGATTTTTATTCTGGTATTTGGTCCGTTCTTTTATCTGGGATATTATATGGAACAACCGGTGCTTGAACGGGCATTGCGACCGGTTTACCGGAGAGTTGTTGTACCGGCTGCTGTGGCAATCTGTGCGGGAATTCTGGCGTTTGGCTCAAAGTTAAAAGATGAGCTTGGCATGGTCTATGAAAACCTTTCCTATTATGAACTGGATGATGTGTGGGAAGGACCGTTTGTTCGTCTGGCACTGATGATTGCCGCGTTTCTGATTTCGTGGGCGATTATGTTTTTTGTGCCGCGTGGGAAAACCTGTCTGTCAGTGATTGGACAGAATACGATGCCGGTATAT
>OOAO01000415.1_pt1 | contig 49767 bp, 49 predicted proteins | sample 1671821 | NCBI WGS metagenome assembly OOAO01 (sample SAMN06348196, study PRJEB24527) | human gut metagenome | biome: human gut; feature: ankylosing spondylitis patient; material: feces | host: Homo sapiens | place: China | collected 2015-10 | reverse complement strand
TGTTGCTCAGGTACTTAAAAAAAATATTTTATAATAGTGTTGCGGAATTAAGGTTTATAAAAACAGGAGCTTCGGGGAATATGATTTCAATAGCCAATTGATTTCTGGCGTATTCAGGAGCACATACACTTTCATCGAAGGTGCGCATAGCACGTAAAATAATATTTTCCATAAACAACAAATGAATAAATGAATTAGATTTTGAAGTATAAAGCAGTATGGCGGATGATATGAGTTGATGTCCGCCTCATCAAAAGCAGAGAACCTCAGCTTTCCCTTTTAAAGCAGAGGTTAGAATGCCAAGTACGTCAAAGAACACAACAATCCCTGCCGCCCCGTCAGCAGCAATTCGATCAATTAAGTTCTATGCTAGAAATTCCTCAGGAAACCAGCCGAACATAACGAATCATTTGTTTTGTGTCTTTGACAATCATTTGTTGTATATTCAGAAATTCTGTAAATTTATCACCCGATGGTGATATGCGTTTCATTGCGCCAAAAATAGATATTATTTCTGTTTTGTACAATAAAAATGAAAGAATTTTGTTTACCTTTATCATTCGAAACAGCAAACTAAGAAAGAATAAACTATGTTAGCCTATACTTATATCAAGCATGGCACATTCCAGATGATGGAGAAACCCGTGCCGGAAATAAAAGATCCGCGTGATGCTGTGGTACGCGTCACACTGGGGAGTATCTGTACCAGCGATTTGCATATCAAACATGGAAGTGTGCCTCGTGCCGTACCCGGTATTACAGTCGGCCATGAAATGGTGGGTATTGTCGAACGGGTAGGAGAGAAGGTCACTTCCGTAAAGCCTGGCGACCGTGTGACGGTCAACGTGGAGACCTTTTGTGGAGAATGCTTTTTCTGTCGTCATGGATATGTAAACAATTGCGAAGACGAGCAGGGAGGCTGGGCATTGGGATGCCGCATCGACGGAGGGCAGGCAGAATATGTGCGTGTCCCTTATGCCGATCAGGGATTGAACCGTATTCCCGAGGGAGTAAGCGATGAGCAGGCACTTTTTGTAGGTGATATTCTTGCCACTGGTTTTTGGGCAGCACGTATCTCCGAGATTTCGTCCGACGATACGGTGCTCATTATCGGAGCCGGTCCTACTGGTATATGCACCTTGCTGTGTACCATGCTGAAACATCCCCGGCGTATCGTTGTATGCGAAAAGTCGGAAGCGCGTATCCGCTTTGTACACGAGCATTATCCGGAAGTAGTTGTGGTGCGCCCCGAAGAATGTGTCGAACAGATACGCAAGCTTAGTTCACATGGAGGAGCCGATGTCGTCATCGAAGTTGCAGGAGCGGAAGATACCTTCCGGCTGGCGTGGGAATGTGCCCGTCCGAATTCCATCGTTACCATCGTGGCACTTTATGATCGCCCCCAGCAACTTCCATTGCCTGATATGTACGGAAAGAACCTGACTTTCAAGACCGGTGGTGTAGACGGATGCGACTGTGCAGAGATTCTTCGCCTGATAGCCGAAGGCAAGATTGATACGACACCGCTCATTACCCACCGTTTCCCACTTGACAAGATAGAAGAAGCATACCGTATTTTTGAGAACCGGCAGGATGGAGTCATCAAAGTAGCCATTACGGAGAAAACAATGTAATACCTGAAAAAAAGAATCTAGCTGAAAAGATATATTTTAAAGAAAGGAGTAAATACCTATGAGAAAGAATTTTGGTGTAAAGACCTGGTTGTATCCGATGCCCGTATTTATCGTGGCAGCCTACGATGAAAACGGATTACCCAATGCCATGAATGCAGCATGGGGAGGAATTTATACAGACAACATGGTTGGAATTTGTCTGGCAGAAGAACACAAGACAACAAAGAATATCCTTGCGACACGTGCATTTACCGTAAGTATGGGTACGGCGGACCGCGTAGCGGAATGCGACTATGTAGGTATCGTGTCCGGCAATAAGGAACCGGACAAGTTTGCCCATGCCGGATTTCATGCAGTAAAGTCGGCGTTTGTCAATGCTCCCGTCATCGAAGAACTTCCCATGACGCTGGAGTGTGAGCTCGTTTCATACGATCCCGAAACCTGTTTCATGACAGGACGGATTGTCAATATTTCTGTAGATGAATCCGTATTGGGTGAAGACGGTAAAGTAGATGTAACCAAGTTGAAGCCGATTACCTACGATCCTATTCATCATGATTACCTGGAGATTGGTAAAAAAGTCGGCAATGCCTTTTCTGATGGCAAGAAACTGAAATAAACCGAAAAAGTCAATCAGCCTGTACATTTTTTACAAGCTGATTGACTTTCTGTTTAGAATTATATCTTTTCATATTTTGATTCTGATAAGACAGCTGTTACTGATAGTTAATCTGGTATTGTCTGTACGTTGTATAGATACTGTATCATTCAGGCTGTTTGTATGAATCATTTACTTCTTCTCGTTCCCCTTAAAGAATTTCTTCCGGTAATACGAATTAGCAGTATAAAGAGCAGCAGCCGGATTGTTTCCCGTAACACGGTCTTTTGTTACCAGCGTGGTAGTATAAGCCTCAGCATACTTGTAGAACAGACTGTCATGTCCTACACACAATCCGATTACCACATTCAGATCTGTCTTTGCTTCATTCAGCAGCCGTGCCTGTAAAATCGGGTTACACATGGCCGCCCCTATACTTTCACATTCAGCAGGAATACCCATCGAAGTCTTGGGTTGTCCGGCAACCTTGCAGATTACCGAATACGCTTCGAAACCGTTTGCCTGAAGAATGCGGGCGAAGATACGTGCTTCATTTATCAGTCCGATACAGTTGGCTATACCGATGCGGTGTGCATTTATTTTACGTGCAAACTCCATGATTTCCTGTACGCGCGTCCACTGGCAGTACCCCTCGTATTCCACTTCCGCACTGGCTATCATCACCTGGCGGTTGTTTCCCTCGTCATATCGTTCCAGCGCCCACTGGCGGTCTTCTTCCTTCAAGTTAGTTGTCAGGCAGAAATCAGGATAAGTACGGTCTTTATACTTGCAGTTTTGTGTACCGCAGTCCACACAAGAATGTATTTCTTTTTCCTTTTCCATAAAGCAGATCATTTTATTTCAGAGATGCTGCAAAGATAACCATTTCTTCAATCAGATAAGCCCCAGCCGATGGATATATGCCATAAACTGCTCTTTATAATTTTCTCCAATGGGGATATACACGTCTTTGCCGAAAAGAATACGGAAACGAGAAATTTCGGTAATCTTGTTCAGATTGACAATGTACGAACGATGCACCCGCATAAAGTTCGGAGGAAGCATGGCCGACAACTTTTGCAGGCTGTTCAGCGTAATGACAGGCTTAGGCCGGTCTTCCATATAAATACACACATACTCACTCATCCCCTCTATATACAGGATTTTCTCTTTGTCAATGCGTATTACCTTGTATTCGCTTTTCACAAACAGTGTACTTTTCTCCTCTTCAGGTTCGGCAGTGTTATGCGTCAGTCCGTACATTTGTCGTGCCTTTTCGGCTGCCCTCAGACATTCGGCAAAGCTGAAAGGCTTCATCAGATAATCAATGGCATTGAGCCGGAAGCCCTCGATGGCATATTCCGAGTATGCAGTTGTAAAGATAACCATGGGAGGGTTCGGAAGTGAGCGGACAAAATCTATACCGTTCAGGTCCGGCATGTTTATGTCTGCAAAAAGCAAGTCAACAGGAGTGTGAGCCAGTATTTCGGAAGCCTGGCAGGCATCCTGGCACGAGGCTACCAGCGTCAGGAACGGAATACGTGAAATATACCCTGAGAGCTGAGTCAGCGCAAGCGGTTCATCGTCGATAATCAGACATTTCATGATAGCGGAGGGATTATAAGTAAAACATGGTAAGACGTATCGTCTTCAGTTGTAGTGAATGTATAATTGTTGCCGTAGAGCAGATGAAGTCTTTTCTTTATGTTCTCAATGCCGATGCCGTGATGAGTATCGTGCGTACAGGCGTGTTTGCTGTTCTTGCATGCAAACAAAATACCTTCATCTACTTGTGCTATGCGTACATCGATAAACGAATCTTCACGGTAACTCACTCCATGCTTGAATGCATTTTCAAGAAGTGAAATGAACAGTAAGGGAGGAATCTGTACACGAGGTACGATTATTGGAAAGTCCGTGCAGATGGTAAGCCGCTCGGTATATCGCAACTTCATCAGCGCAATATAGTTTTCGAGAAACTGAATTTCACGCTCCAGCGAAATCTGGCTCTTGTTGGCTTCGTAGAGCACATACCTCATCAACTTCGAAAGTTCAATGATTGTTCTTTTTGCCTTTTCCGAATCGATGTCGACCAGTGCATGAATATTGTTCAGGGTATTCATGAAAAAATGCGGATTAAGCTGATACTTCAAGTACTGCAATTCCGATTCCAGATGCTGATGTTCCAGTTCCTTAAGCATTTCCTCATCGTGAAGCGATTTCAGGAAGAAACGGATGGTCAGGTTAAAACCTACCAACAAGATAGCTACCGTAATATGTATCAGCAGAAAAGGCGGATGCATCGGGCGTATCGGATGTATTTCTTTCTCATCAGAAGGAAGTACGGGAAGATGCTGCATGTGAGGCATATCGAAGGCCGAATCCTGCACGATAAACTCTTTATGCTGACGGAATCCCGGGTGAGGATTGAACACTTGTATACATCCCGGAAGATACAGAAACAAGATACCGATGGTAAAAATCAACGACAAGACGTAGCGCGTATAGTATTTCTTGAGCAGGAGGCGTGGAATGAGTACATAGTTATGTATCAGAAACAGCAGAAAGAAAGGAAGCACCATAAGCCAGGTATCACTTACCTCTTTCCACAGTTCGCTTCCCTCCAGCGGATGATCATTGTCGAGCAGAAAACCGATGAGCGGAGTTCCCAGTATCAACACCCAAATGGAAAGATAAATAATTTGTTCGAGAAGTAGCTGTTTTTGCAGATGTTTCATTGTTGTGGTAGTTTTATGCCTGCAAAAATACGTTTGTACCTTACCCGTTGCAACTAAAATCGGCGAATGGAATGATTTTGCAGACCAAGTGTGCTTATTTTATCTTTATATACCTTTTGCTGTAAAGCCGTTTTACGGAAAATCTGATTTGTCGGGAGTTAACCGATAGAATGGGCGGGTTGGTTGATTCTATTTCCACATATAAGTCAGCGTTTTTACATTTGTCATCCGAAACAACAACCCTTAAAAACTTATTTTATGATGAAGATGAGAAAAACAATGTGGGCTGTCTGCCTGGCTGCTCTGATGCCAGTTTCAGCAGAAGCCGTTGCCGCTACATCATACGATGAACCGCAACAAAAAGAAAATACTCAGAAAAAAGAAATACCTAACCCTGAGAAAACGGCACGCAGGCGTACCGATGAAATGGATAAGGTACTCAATCTTACCGAGAAGCAATATAAGAAGATTTACAAGCTTAATCTGAAAGAAGAAAGGGAAAAACTGGAGGTCCTGATAGGCCGTGGAGGAAAGGATATGAACCGTCCTCCAATGAGAGAAGGAGGACGTCCCCCGATGATGAATGGTGGAGGTCAGCCTCCAATGATGGGCGGAGGCAGACCTCCTATGATGACACCACCAGCCGGCGATGATAAGATGAAAGAAGAGATGCAAGAGCGTGCCGAAAAGAAAATAAAGAAGTTCCGTAAGATTCTGACAGACGAGCAGTACGACCTGTGGCTGACAATGAAGCCCGAGCAGCCTGTGCCACATCCGATGCCCGAAGCCGGAAGACCAGCACCTCACGAGGAAGATTTTCCTGTTGAAATGTTACAGAACGAAACAGAACACGAATGAGCATGAAAATAGTATATAGCATGGCAGTGATTATATGCGCTGCCATGTGGTTTGGCTCTTGCCAGAATGAAGAACTCGACTATTATCCCCTTGAAAAGAAACACTTGGGAGAAACCTATACCGAGTATGTTATGAATAACATAATATCCAATGATACGGTAAGCCGCATAGCCCTGAATTTCTATCCGGAAGAAGTGACCTCACTGTCGTATGTCGACTATGACGAATCCACCTGTATATTTACTTTTCACCGGGGAAACACTTCCCGATACCGGCTTTCATGGGATTATGAAACCGATGGAAGCTACGTCGAGGTACAATACGGACAGAACGGCATGTGGTATACCGTAAACGAGCAGAAGCATTCCGGCGAATATCTTCTCACGGCAAACGACGGTATGAGCGTACGTATGTGTATACAAGGCGGTGGAACCATGTTTTCCGGTGACGGACTGATAAAATATTCCATTGCCGTCACCGTAAACCGTTTCTCTATCGAAGAAGCCGATTAGAGTAAATCGATCAATGCGTCTACGTCAGCCTCGCGTGTAGCCCAGCTGGTTACGAAGCGTACCACCGTTTCCTCTTCTCCGCGTGGTCCCCATAACTCGAAGGTTGCATGTGCCGAAAGGCGGTCGATATCCGCGTTAGGCAAGCAGACAAACTGCTGGTTGGTTGGCGAATCCATATGAAGTTTATACCCTTTTTGGACAAAACCCTGTTTCAGTTTCTGTGCCAGACGGACAGCATGTTTCCCCATCTCCAGATAAAGTCCGTCAGTAAACAGCGTTTCAAACTGAATACCCAACAGGCGTCCCTTGGCGAGCAGTGCTCCGTGCTGTTTAATCAGCGGGAAAAAATGCGGCAGACGTTCCGCATGCGGAGCCACTACTGCCTCGCCGAACAATGCACCCACTTTTGTTCCCCCTATATAAAACACATCACACAGACGGGCAATGTCCTGCAAGGTGACATCTGTACCTGGAGCAGCCAGACCATATCCCAGACGTGCACCATCCATATAAAGCGGAATATTCGCCTTGCGGCATACCCGGCTCAAAGCCTCCAGTTCACTGAGCGAGTACAATGTACCATATTCAGTAGGGTGAGAAATATACACCATTCCCGGAGCCACCATGTGTTCGTAAGTTTCATCACGGTAAAAATCGGCGATATATGCTTCTACCTCCTCAGCACAAAGCTTTCCTTCATGTTGAGGCAATGTCAGCACCTTATGTCCGGAAGCCTCGATGGCTCCTGCCTCGTGCACATTGATGTGCGCTGTTTCTGCTCCCAGTACACCTTCGTGGCGGGCAAGCAGCCCGTCGATGACAGTTGCATTGGTCTGCGTACCCCCAACCAGGAAATATACTCCCGCTTCGGGCTGTCCGCATGCCTGGCGTATCAGTTCACGGGCATGGCGTGTATAATCATCGCTTCCATATCCGGATGTCTGTTCCAGATTAGTTTCCATCAGGCGGCGCATCACTTCCGGATGTGCCCCTTCCATATAGTCTGTATCAAAATGTAGCATAACTGTTATTCTTTAGTTTGTTTTCTTCGCTGACAAAGGTAGAGAAAAAAACTTTGCTCCGGCCGATATTCTTTCTTAACTTTGGCAAGAAAAAGAATATCCATATGCCCGTAATAGAAATAACCTCCCTCGAACACCCAGGAGTAGACGTGTTCGGAACCTTGACCGAAGCCCAGTTGCGTAACCGCATAGATCCCGAAAGGGGCATATTCATAGCCGAGAGCCCCAAAGTGATCCGTGTGGCACTCGATGCCGGTTATCAGCCTCTTGCACTGCTTTGTGAGAAAAAACATATCGAAGGAGATGCAGCCGATATCATTCTTCGTGCCGGTGACATTCCCGTTTATACGGGCAGTCGCGAGCTTCTGGCAAGCCTTACCGGCTACACGCTTACACGCGGTGTATTATGTGCCATGCGGCGTCCCGCTCCACGTACTCCCGAGGAAGTCTGTCGCGATGCCCGTCGTGTTGCCGTGATTCACGGTGTTGTCGATACGACCAATATCGGAGCCATCTTTCGTTCAGCGGCAGCCCTGGGCATCGATGCCATCCTTCTTTCACCCGACTCGTGCGACCCTTTGAACCGCCGTGCCGTACGCGTGTCGATGGGCTCCGTTTTTCTCGTACCCTGGACATGGCTTCCCCGTCCCGTATCTTCGTTGCGTGAAATGGGGTTCTGTACCGCTTCCCTTGCTTTGACCGACCGTTCCGTTCCCATCGATTATCCGGAGCTCAAGGAAATTCCCCGTTTGGCTATTGTGATGGGTACCGAAGGCGACGGCCTTCCAGCCGAAGTGCTGTCAGAGTCCGATTATATAGTCCGCATACCGATGTGGCATGGTGTCGACTCACTGAATGTAGCGGCAGCCTCAGCTGTAGCCTTCTGGGAGCTACGGGCACGCCGGTAAAAAATAAGGGGCGCTTTACGACGCCCCTTTTCTGTATTACCTATTCATTATTTACCGATATCCATCAGCCATTTACCATCCACCTTTATCATTTTCTGAGTATCTTCTTTGACACTTCCGTCGCCATAATGCTGCTTGTAAGTGACAATCGCCGAGTTGCCGTCTTCAGCCATTTCCTCAGAAACAATTTCAATCTCTTTTAGTCCGCCCTTTTTCTCAATAGTCTTGGAACCCTTTTCCTGAATCATGGCAATAAGCCCCTCGCGTATTTCCTTAGCTTTGTCAGAGTCAGCCTCAGAGATGTTGCATCCGTCAATGAACTTCTCATAATCCTTGTCGCTTAGTGCCGACATGTAATTTTTCAGTGCGGCTCCAGGTGTACTGGGTGTACACGATACCATAGCTAGCATAGCAACCAGCATCAATCCCAAACGAATCAGTTGTTTCATCATAGTGTTTACATTTTAAAGTTAATAAATATAGAATATAGGAAAAGAAAAACCTTGAGTTTACGGGAAACTGTATAATATTTTTAATCGTTTGTTGGCTGCAATGTCGTCGGGCATGAGGTATGTTCCTCCCATTGCCGGAACATTGATTTGCGTACGTCTTCCTTCCGAAAGACAGATATCCGCTTTCTGGTAGGCAAATTCTACAAGTTCGGTACAATACATTTGTGAAGTATCTGCCAGATTGTAATCATGATCAAAAAGAGTTCCCTTTCGAGCAATCTCCCAGGCTGTATGTGCAGCCCTCGAAGCAGCAATAGAATCATCCATAATTCTGGCTATTGCGCCACGTACAGCTCTGTCCTCGGCGAAAAAGCGTGATAACGGGTCTGTTTTTACACGGTCGGTGTCACCCTCAAAATCAGGTTCATCGGGGACAGCATGAATAACGAACCATTCATTGTCAATCTGTTTTAAGATTCCTACGTGCGAGTAAACCCCGTCTTTGCTGGCAGAAGTAACCACGTGACTCAGCAGTCCGGTACCTCGCCGGAATGCAAGATCACCATCAGCCAATATTCCGACAGGCACAATCCGCTTGCTCTTTGCTTTTGTATCCTTGCAGGAAACACATAAACAGAGAGCAAGCAGAGCGGGGAGTATGTGAAGCAGTTCCTTCATATACGAACAAAGGTAATAAATTAATTTTTTTTACCAATGCTCGATAGTATGTTTTTTGTTCAGTTTTTTTATGAATCGTACTGTAAGACCTCAGTCTTTACAATTCGTTTGCTGCTTGAAGTGCAGCCTCGTAGTCGGGTTCGTTCGAAACTTCTTTTACCAATTGCGTATAACGCACTTTGCCGTTTTCGTCTATCACGATGACAGCTCGTGCCGTCAGTCCCCTTAACGGACCGTCAGCAAGCTGAATACCATATCCTTGTACAAAGTCATGACTGCGGAAAACAGATAGCGGAATCACATTTTCCAGCCCCTCGACGGTACAGAAGCGCGACTGTGCAAAAGGCAAGTCCATCGAAATACATAGCACAACTGTGTTTTCCAGTTCCGAAGCCCGGGCATTAAACTGGCGGACCGACATGGCACACGTAGGCGTATCAAGGCTGGGAAAGATATTCAGAATAACCCGCTTACCTTTGAAAGACGACAGGCTGACTTCCTTCATTTCTGCGTTGGTAGCCTGAAAGTCGGGAGCATCTACTCCAATTTGCACCATTGGACCAGATGTATGCGATTCCTGACCACGGCAAATTACCGTTTCACCATTCTCTATACCTGCATTTCCTGCAATTGCGCGTATGGGGACCAGGTTCAGTGTCAGCAAGGCTCCCATGCATAAGATAAATTTTGTAATCTTCATAACTATAGGCTTTTTTATTTATAAAAGCCCACAGCTCAGGAATGTTCTGTCTGTTGTGCGTTTTTTTGTTTTTTTAGTTTTTACGAATGTTGGAGGTAGAGGAATGCCCGATCCGGCTTTGAAATTGTGGGATGGGCGAGTGGAGCTGTTTATTTTGAGGGGACGGGAGTGTAGCAGCAGGTTGTATCTTCTGCAGCTCTTAATGTTTCCTCTTCTTCGTTTATATAATAGTTGACAGTGTGGTCTTTTAAAAAAATGTGATTGAGCGTGTATTCCAGTGAAACAAGTGTCTGCTCTCTTTTCTGGGGTTTCAGTTCACATTCCCATATTGTGATGCAATGCCATCCCATTTTAGCCAGTTCTTTTTGGACCTTCTTGTCGCGTGCGATGTTACGGTTGATCTTGTTTGTCCAGAACTCTGTATTCGTTTTTGGTATAACATAATATTTGCACCCCTCATGACCATGCCAGAAACAGCCATTAATAAAGATGCAGGTGCGGTATTTTCGTAGTACAATGTCCGGACGCCCTGGCAGACGCGGATGATTCAGGCGATATCTGAATCCGTGGGCAAACAGATACTTTCTGACTATCATTTCCGGCTTGGTGTTAGCCGAATGAATTGCAGCCATGTTTTTGTGTCGCTGGTCTTTGGAAAGGACATCCATTTATTTGCTATTTTATACCGTTATACATTCTGATAATATTTTCAATAGAGATAACTTCTCCCGGACGCATTATCTCGTAAATAGATTTCCAGACACTTCCAATTTGAACATATTCTCCAAGTTTGAATTTTAGACACGGTTGTGTATTACCCTCTTTATCCTTATAATTGCCGAACTGAAGCCTTTTGATTTTATAGAACCCGTCAATTTTCCCACCTACCATAGGCAGGAAGTATTTTACCTCGATGAGATTAATTGACGGAATCTTTTCCATCGTGTATAATTGAGCCTGATGGGTGCGGAAAATCTCATAATCCTCATCTTTGACACGGATAAGTCCTGTAAATACATTTTTTGCAGAATTAATTATCTCTGATGGAACTAAGCCGCTTATTTCAGAAGTGTATTGTTCAAACATCGGTTTCGGGTCTTCTCCCATTTGACATTTCTGGATAATAAAATATTTCCCTAGCTTATCTAGAAGAGTTTGGTTCTCATCTGGAAAATCTTTACTGAGAGCCAATGAATAAATGTCTTTTTCTGGATATGGTGTATAGATTTTTCCAAGTAATTCTTGAAAGTGTTCCTTGATGTATGATTCCGCATTTACCCCGCTACGCGCTTTCATGGCATGAAATTGGAAATTTTCTTCCAGTATCTTTTGTATTTCCTGACGGAATTTCTCTCTAACTGCCGCTTTCCATGAATCTTTCTGTAAGGCATTGTTTCGTGCATACAACGACACCACATAAAGAAAGTTTACATCATAGTGACATACAAGCAATGTGTCGCGGTCGAACAGTCGGTTGTCAAACTGTCTGTTGTTGAAATGGGTATGTTGTTTATCCGTAATTTGCAATTCCTCTTTGTAATCTAGCTCCTCATTAAGTCGGGCACTGATAAAGAAATTTGGGATAATGTTATATCCTTCGGTTAGATCATCCCGTAATTTAGAGACTCCTTTTGCCTTGGATAGGCAGAATTTCTCGTCTTCGCCATTCATGAACAGGTTCAAGTTCCATTGAATCACGTTACGGGCATAGGTAAACTGTTTGTAAACAGAATGCCGTCCTATGGCATTGCCTCGTTTGTAATATTTAGAATCACCGATGTAATAAATAGGTTGTTCGTCGGTGGCTGTCAGACTCTTGTAAGTGTACATATGGTCCACCATTTTGCCGTCTTCTTGCTCTTTCAAACCGTTAGGAATATCTTTTTCACCGATAAGCTCATCAATAATCGCTTCGAAAACAATATTGAAATTCTTTACAAGAAGATATTCTTGCAGGTCGGTATTTATTTGGACTTGTCTGGCTGCATCAAAAAAAGCATAGCAAAGATTCCATAGTTCCAGTGCTTTGTCGGAGAAGTATTTGTATTTTATTTGAAGCAGACGAGCCTTACCCAATCCGTTTAGGTATGTATCAAACTGTTTGCCTTTAATTAAATTGAAGTGACAGTCTATTTCTTTGGTAAACCCGTAATGGTCGCCTATGTAATTCAGAATGGAAAAAAATATAACCAGAAGTTCTTCGTCAAAATTTATCTGCCGTTTTTTGTTGATGGGATTTAGGTATACAGGGCGATTGTTCTGTACAAGAGCTGTAGTTGTCCCTATGGTACGTGTCCAGTTGATTTTATTATACCCAGAATGCAGGTTTTTTAAGACGAAAAAGAAAAAACTTCTGTTATCCTTGTTGAACTGGATAAGAGAAAGTAATATATCTAGAAATGTGTTGCTTAGCCTGCGGCTTCCTTTTCCTATCTGAACAATTTTCTTATGAAATACGATGTCTGTCTGGTTATTCTGGTCTGTTCTGAATACATCAATTGTGCGATAAATCCAAACAGAAAACTCATAAATAAAGTTCTTTTCCTTCTGAGTAAGCAGATTGCTAGTATCGAGATTAATGATGTTTTCAGGTTCATATTTCCCGAAAACCAATTCTTTTCCGTCTATATCTTCCAGAAGGACTTTGGGCAAAATAAATACGCAGTCGTGCACTTGGGTGTTGTAAAAATACCCCACGTAATTCAGAACTACGTAACCTTCCACATTTTCCAAGGCATCAATGCCATGGAGAATGTCTTTTACCTTTGCCGCAAAATATTTATGTCCTTCTATGATGATTTTCATAATTTCTCAATTCTGATATTCCAATTTTGTGCATTTACACAATTGATAAAGTTTTCTATGCGGTTTACATTAAACTGGTTAGAAATGTGTATGATTTCTCCGTTGTGCAGGGTAAGAGCTTTCGATTTTGATTCAAATCTGACATCTTTAGTCAGTTCTTTTCTTCTATTCCACATTTCATCTGTTTCTATCAGATTAGAAATATTTATTGAAAGTGAAAGCCATGCTTCAACTATTTTTTGTGCACTCATTTCCGGATTCTTCTCAGCATACAGCTTTATCGCTTCATAAACGATTCCTCCTTTGCTGTAACTTCCATTTCCGTTTAAAGAATATCTGGAAAAATCTTTTGTCGGCGAATTTTCTGTGTTACCGTTTTCGTCTAAAAAGAGATTTTCAGAATCACCGCTCATTTCTACTCCTAAATTATTTAGGAATAAGTCAATTTTCTCGTTTTGTACGATAGCTTTTCCATTGCGGTCTGCTCTATAGAATTTGTCAAAGGAAAGTGTGCTACCATCTGTGTCTTTGAAAATAGTACCGTCAAATCCATAGTCTTTAAACACATCATTCCACAGGTAAAATATGACTTTTCCAACAAAGGTTTCTGCACTGATACGGTTATTTTGGGCTTTACAGAAGAAAAAGCCGAGTTTCTTATCTTCTGAATTAGTTGTGGAACCAATCTGAAGGTTGATCTTTTCAATGAACGACCACCAGTCGTATTCGTTTGTTCCTATACATATTTTCCAGTTTAATTCATTTCCGCTGTCATCATAACCTTTGCCAATAGGCATGTATTGCCATTCCCAGCGGCGTTTAAAGGCTGAATCTACAGGAAAGAGCGATTGGTCACTGGTATTCATTGTTGCCCAAATATATAAATTACTCGGCAAAAGCAGGATTTCTCCTTTGAGTACCTGCTCTATAACGTTGCGTCCGTTATACAAACTGTTGATACTTTCGTATTGGGAAATAGAAAGCCCTTCAAAAGCTTTAAGAAGCTGCTTTCTCATATCGTTGTCTGTATAAATGGGATAGTCTGAAAATCCAGTGTCATTTCGGTCTAGAAGCTGGAATAGATCTCCGAAGATTTGAGCACAGTTGCCACGATTTATTTCTTCAATGATGAGATATTGTTTTCGTGGTTCTGTATCAACAGCGGTTTCAGCATAATATTTCCATGCTTGTATGTAGGCCTGAAGAAAAGCTTGGTTTACAAATTCGTACACAATACGATCCTCCTTAACCTCTTTTCCGCCTTCAATAATTTTATGTCCGGATACATCACGCATTGTCACTTGAATGGTGGTAGGTTTATATGCTCCTACAAAAGTGGAGTAATCACTGTCTGGATGGAATGTGGTACGAATTACACTTTCGTTTTTGGTTGTTTCATTGATAATGTATGATTTACCAGTTCCTGGAGCGCCATAATAAATAATTTGATGTTTCTTATTTTGAACCTTTATTATTGTTGAATGTTGCGGTTTAAAGCTATTGGCAACTTCTTCCAGTTTTAATATTGTTGTCTTTAATGAATTTTCAGTGAGGATTATATGGCTATCAGGATTAACCCCATCGAATTCTGGCTGATTTGCCCATATTATAATTTTACTGAGCGTTGAAAACAAGGGCTTAGTTTGTACCGTTGAGTTTGCATTGGCGACGGGATCCTTGAATAAAGCAGAACCATTGTTTCTCCATGGGGTTTCTTCATATTGAGTTAAAAACTGAAAGACATTGAGGTTTTCGTAAATGTCTTTCAGAGTCTGTAAAATATTATCCAGTCCAATCTGAAAATATTTAACACCTCCACGGCGGCCTGAGTTACTAAAAGTAATATAACCACCTCTTATGCTTAAATCAGCCTTAAAGTCACTGGTGCTGGAGGTGTGCTCTAAAAATGAATAAAGGTCCGTCATAATTATCTGTAAATTAATTGTTTCATTATTTCTTGCGAGATTCTTTTAATTACTGGAATAGCAACACTATTCCCAAATTGCCGATAAGCTTCTTTAGGAGAAACAACTATCTTAAATGGCATTTGTTCATGAGTAGTAAGTTCTGTGTTCGGATTTTCCCACCCATTACCTTGTATATTATATCCTTGAAGGCGACCTGCTTCCACAGGAGTTAATTTCCTTGGATTAAGTCCATATTCGGATTGATCTATTAGAATTTCACTTCCATCCTTCCAATATCTTGCAGAAATGGTACTACTATATGTGCTTTCTGGCCTAAATAAGGAGTAGCCAAATCCTTTACCATTTTCTTTATTCCTTTTTTTTCTCTCTTGGTGTCCAGCCCATAATCGATCACTAATGGTGAATTTAGGATCCATTGTATCCCTTGGCTCAAAAATATCACTGATATGTGTTTCTTTGGCTTTTTGTGTAACTTCTTTTTTGTCAAAAATAGTATTTCCGTCTTTGTCAATTCCATAAGGAAATCTAAAGTCGGCATTAGGTATTTGGTCAATATCCCATGCGATGATGAACAAGCGTTCACGATTTTGGGGTACTCCAAAATATTTTGCATTTAATACATCATATTGATATGCATATCCTAATTCTTCAAGTGTATTTAAAATAACTTTAAGTGTATTACCTTTATCATGCATTTTAAGCCCTTTGACATTCTCAAGGAAAAGGACTTTTGGGGCATGTCCTTGCTGCTTTTTATGTCTTACTATATTGGCTATATTGAAGAATAAAGTACCTCTTGTATCTTCAAATCCTCGTTTTAAGCCTGCAATAGAGAATGCTTGACATGGGAAACCGCCACAACAGATATCAAAATCGGGTATGAGATCAGGGTCGGCATCATTTATGTCAATATTGAAAAATTGAGAATCATTTTCAAATAGATTAGGAGCAATTTCTTTATAGTTTGCTTCGTATGAGATACGTGCATATTTGTCTAATTCACTAGCAAAAACACAATTTCCTCCGACAGAATGCATTGCTTGATGAAATCCACCTATGCCAGCAAATAAATCAATAAAATTAAATTGGGTAATAATGTTATTATAATTAACGTTGTTTCCCAATGGGCATAACAAATTTGCTAGGAGTTTATCTTTATTTTTGCTATTGTCGAAAATTATATCAGCTTCTTTTCTATAATAATCTGATAATTGATTTTTAAAATCTTGCTCTCCGTTTTTAGTTAAGTCATCATGAGTATCTATAAGAATTTCTATCCATATATGTAATAATTTTTCTCCGATTTCATAAAAAACATGTGGAAATCCAAAACCATAATTTGTAAGGATTAGATGATTGTGTATTATTTTAAATTGTTGTTTAAGATTGATATTAACTGAATTGAGCAAGTTACGGTTATTTGCTGTATGTTGAGTTATATGTCTTAATAATTTATTAATCATGATTGAATTTATGTCCAATTAATATTTATAATAATATATGAAATGTCTTGTCCTAAAAATCTGTATGTCTTTACTGTATGTCATAGACCTGTATTCATATTGTTAGTTATAGTATCTAGCTATTTGCGTACAGATTTATTTCTTTTTAAGATATTCATAAAGCGTTTGGGGTTACATATTCAAGAGCAAAGATACAAAGATTTTTATTGTATATATGGATTTCTTTTTGTCTTTATCAAAACGTTTTTTATGAATTTATGGAAACATAATATAAATTTGTTATTGGAGAATAGATGTTTGGGGCTTTGTAATAATTACTTCTATGATAATTTCATATTTGTTATTTCTGGTCTATTTTATGCATGTTTTGGGATTATAAGCAGAAATAATTAAATCTTTTCAGCATGATGGTGAAGTTTATCAGTCGTATGATTTGATTTGGAAAAGGGGCCTTGGAAGAAATATAAAATTCATATATGTCTTTCATTTATGAAAAATCCTTCTGCAAGTAAAGAAGTCATTTCGCCGTTAATGATTTTCCAATAGTTTATGGTGTATTTATCTTTTCTAGATCCTTTGCACTTTTATTAGGGGGGTATCACTATTATGTGTTAGAATATTTTTGTAAGCGTTAGGATATATGTCATAAAAATATTCCAATAATTCTCGTGCATGTTGTATGATAGTAATTCCTTCAACTAGTAATACGTGTTTCTCTATTCTTCTTATTTAATGTAAATATAGCTATTATTTATTTAGTATATAATATTGAGGGATATATAAAAAAGTTTGTACTAAGGTGGAGGCTTTAAAAACTTGGTTAGAATTTTCTTTTATTTCTCTGAAAATTGAGTTAAATTTACCTCGACACGTACGTGATGAGGTCTTGACATGTTCGTGCTGATATCTCGTCACGTTTGTGTCGTGACCTTGACAGCAACGTGTTGAGGTATTTTTGTAAGAGCATTTTTAGGAATTACGACTATCATATAACTAAAATGATTATGGCTATTAAATTTGACTTGTTTGAGAATCCGGTAAAAGAAGGCATATCTTCTCCAAAACTACATGCAAAAGTGATAACCAAAGATGTGGTGACCACTCGTGAAATCCGCGAAGCGATACACAAGAAATGTACCGCCTCTCCAGCTGATGTAGCAGCAGTTATCACGGCTTTGAACGATGAACTTTATGAGAAACTGAGCGATGGGTACACCGTACATTTGGACGGTATCGGCTATTTTAGTTTGAGTCTGAAATGTGAGCCAGACATCAATCCTCGATATATAAAGGATGACGATGTACAGGTGAGAAGCATCAAGTTCACGCCCGACAAAGATCTGATTAACCGTTTCCGGAATGTATGCTTGGAGCATGAGGTAGATGATGCCCATCATTCTGCCAAGTTGGACGAGGAAGAAATGAAACAAAAGCTGGTAGAGTATTTCAAAACGCATGCTTTCCTGCAGCGACGTGAGTTTGAACAACTTACGGGATTTAATCAATCGAAGGCTACGCGGGTGATTCGTGAACTGGTGAAGGAAGGGATGTTGAAGAATGCGGGGACGAAGTATCAGCCGGTGTATGTGATGGAGTAGAAAGAGTAGATTCAACAATATGGATGGAGATGTGCTGATTTACATGTGTACGTTAATGACGTAAAAGTAAATACAATATTAGCTTATAATTGTTTCCTGTTTTGGAAACTTTGTCGTATATTTGTTTATGTATAAAAATGACGGTGAATGACAAATAGCATAGAAAATATAGGTTTGATGATTCGTAATGAACGTCTTCGCAAAGGGCTTACTCAAGAAGAACTAGGGGAGAGGGTTGGCGTTGGTAAAGCTCAGATTTCTAAAATTGAGAGTGGAAAGGGGCTTACGATAAAGACTGTGACAAAAGTTCTTGATGCTCTTGGTATGTCTGCTTCTGTTGTCTTACAAAATACACAGACAATTGATAAAAATGTGATAGCATATGTCGTTGCTGCTATCAGTGAGTTTGCTAAGACTCATCATATTTCTGTTCGTGAGGCTAACAATTATTTGATACGTTTTAAGGGTCTTGATTTTTTAACAGAGCATTATGATGCAGAACATTTGTTTTCATTTGAAGATAGTGTACAAGATCTTACACAAGTTTGTCTAAATAATGGAGGAGGTATTCAATGAAACTATATCATGGTTCGAATATGGTAATTGAGCAGATAGATTTGTCAAAGTGCAAACCTTACAAAGATTTCGGACAGGGGTTTTATCTGACAGAGATTAAGGAGCAGGCGGAGCAAATGGCCAGACGTACATCGGCTATCTATGGTGGAGAACCTGTTGTTACAGAGTTTGAATTTGACGAAACAGCTTTGAATACTCTTTCGGTCAAGATATACCAAGAACCATGTGAAGAATGGGCTTTGTTCGTTATGGCTAATCGTAGCAGGAATAATGCACAACCGATACATCGTTTTGACATCGTGATAGGGCCGGTTGCTGATGATACCATAGCAACATTGTTCCGTAATTTTGATGACGGTATTATTGATCTGCAAATGCTTGTAAATGGATTGAAATACAAAAAGGTTTCATCACAATATTTGTTTCATTCGGCAGAAGCCATTAAATACTTACACAAAATATGAATAAACGGATGCAATATCTGGTAGAAGGTATTACCAAAGATATAATAGTTTATCTGATGGAGGATGGCGGATACGATTTGCCAACTGCTCTCAAAGAATTCTATAACTCCGAAACCTTTGCCAAGCTTTCTGATGAAGCAACGGGTCTCTATATAGAAAGTTCGGCTTATGTGTATGAAATATTGAAAGATGAATTGAAGTATGGAAGACTTTAATGAGGGAGTTTCAAGCTGATTATTTAGATTTTTGAGAGTTGAAAAAAATTACAAATAGTTTCGAAAATAAACTGGTAATTTTATATTTTCATTAAAAAAACTGCCGCAACTGTCTGACAACGAGAAGGGGACGTTTGGATGTTGGAGCAGACAGTCGCGACAAGTTTTTGATTAGTTTGAGAATAAGTTATAGCTTATTCCGGCATGAAAGGCGAAAAGAGTCTGTGGATTTTTAGAGGCTTCTTCGGCTGCTATGACAAATCCGACACCTCCGGTGACTCCCAGTCGTTTGTAAATCTGGTGAGAGTATTCGAGCATGGCTCCAAATCCTATTTCCGACTTGTTGTACTTGCTGAAATATTGGGGACCGCCATACATCCCGATTGCCAGAAACTTGGACAAGTGTAACTGGATGCCTACATTCCACAAATACTGTTTGTCGTCGATCCTTTCTGGTTTGTACTGGGTGTTGTAGCCAAAGGATGCTGTAAGGCCGAACACTACGGGAGAGATGTATTTCAGGCGGATGCCGGCGTTACCGTAAGCAAATCCGTAGCCTGCTTCCAGATAGATTGAATGACTTTCGTGGTTCCATCCTTTTGCCTCTGTCAAATCAACCAGAGCTTCAGCTGTTTTTTCCGTCCACTCTGGATTAGAGAAAGAATTACGTGTGGAGGGTGTATAGCTTTCGTTGTCTGAACGAGGTGTTTCGTTGTCGGCGTGGGGGAACAGGGTGGTAAGGTAATAGATACGTACGGTCGGTTTACCGGTTCCTACGGAAACTTTTCCTCCGGTATCCATTATTTTTTTCCCCTCGCAGTCGAATGCCTCGAACCAGGAAAGAGAATTGGGTATTGTTATTTCCGTATGGATGGTGTAGTTGCCGTATGGCGTTTTCAGTGTAACAGGCGTGCAGATGTTGCTTCCTACCTTGAATATGGTATAGTATTCGTTTTCTGCATGCACTGCCAGAAGTTGCATACAAAACAACCAGATAAGTAAAATCCACTTCTTCATGATAGTTGTTGGGTTTAAAGTATGAATAGTTTTGTATATCAGAACTTATAGCCAACAGAGAGCAGGAGTGCTCTGTGTTTTCCGCCGCCGTCAACAACGGGTACGAAACCTAAATCGTAGTTCATGCCTATGTTCCATGACTGGAGTATTTCGAAACCGATTCCCAGACCAATACCGAAATCGAATCTTTTCATGGAGTCGAATGTATTGATCTCATAGCCTCCTCCAATCGAGCTGCCCCATAGGCCGCTATCCATTCCCAGCTTGGATTTTCCTCCCAGGCCAAAGGCAAAATACGGACCGGCATTGAAGGTCAGATTGAAATTTTCTGCTATGTTGAGGCGATATCCTGCCATGACAGGTATTTCCAGGAAGATAGCGTTTTCTGTTGTCTCTACGGTAGCGACATCTCCATCGCCTACATTACTCGATTTGGAACATTTGTCCCCTTTGGAAAGGAACAGAAGAGAGGGTTGGATAAAGAAGTTTTCGGAAACTTTTTCGACGGGTATTTCCAGGTCTGCACCAATCAGCCATCCTATTTTTCCATCGCTGTAGTTGCTTTTACTGATCTCGCTGTATGTAATTCCGGCACGTACGCCTACTGATACGTCTTTGCAAAAAAGACTGAAGTTACGCTGGGCGCAAATGTGGCTGGCAGATAGAAGCATGATGACTGTCAGCATCGGGAATAACATGTGTCTGTTTAATCTCTGTCTTTTCATAATCGGTTTAGTTTAATGCCTACAGACTCTTTGATTAGGCTGGTAAATAATAAAGACGTAAGAGTCTTTTGGTTAATGTTGTAACGCCTTGTGTGATTGTAATAAAGCCGGACTGTTTTTAGTCTTTTTTAGCTAAATGGGTTAAATTTATTTTATCACAAAGGAAAATAAAAAAATGTTTCCTCTGTCACATGTTTTATGGACAGAGGAAACATAAAATTAACGACATGAAAAGTGCATAGATAAACAAAGGTAGTCTGTTTGATAGACCGGGTATGTTACTGTCTGTCTGATTGGGCAGTGACATGATAGATGCTGAAGTTCCGGATGAGGGGTGTAGATACACACTGTTCTACAATCAGACGAAAGGCTTGTGCTTCGACTTCTGGAAAGGCTTCGATGCGTTTGTGTCCTACCGAACTGCCTTTGGCTACTGTGGCCCATTTGCCGTTGATCAAGGCTTCTATGCGGTAGGCACGGATGTGTTCGCCTTCGGTTATGTCTTCCTGTATCTGGTAGTAGTTTACACGTTGTGGCTTATCGAAAGTTATTGCCAATTTCTTTTTATTTTTTCCGGAGGTTTGTGCCAGGGGAGTTCCGAAACGCCGTTGTATTTCATTTCCCCATTCTTGCAGCCGATGTACATCACCATCGGGTATCAGTCCTTCGGGATTGGGTGTCAGTCCTACCATCAGAGTAGCATTGCGGCCTACGGATTTTTCGTACATCTCCATCAGGTTTTCCAACGGGTAAACGGCCTTGTCGTCGTCGCCCGGCTCCCAGAACCACTCGTGCCGTCCGTTATAACCGCGCAAAGGGGTATCGGCCATGGCAGGAACCCAGAACTTTCCTTCAGGATCGCCGTGGCCCAGCAGCTGGTTGTGGTCGGTTATCCCGTCGGTGGCATTGCTGTGGCTGTATGGATAAGGAAAGCTAGACCAGCAGGGGTAGCCTACGGTTCCGCTTTCTGATCCTCCCCAGCGCAGGTCTGCCCGGTTGACATTGTGGTAGAACAGGCAGTCGGGTTGGTATTGGTTGACGATAGGTTCTACGTCGGGTCCCAGACCTTGGGGATCGTCGGCTCCTCCGTCGAACCAGATCATGAATAAATCTCCGTAACGGGTACAGAGTTCTGTCACCATTTTTTCGCACAAGCGTTTGTACCATGCCTGACGGTTGCGGGCAAATTCTCCCTCGCCTTCGGCCTTAAAATTATGGATGCCCAGCAGGGAGTTCCACCGGATGCCTATGTAGATGCCCGGCTGCAGGCCGTACTTGCGGCAGGAGTTTACAAAATCGCGTACGATGTCGCCTTTGCCATCGCGCCATTTTACTGCTTTCAGGCAATATGGGTTTACATCGCTTTGCCAGAGTCCGAAACCTGTTTCGTGTGTGGCTGTAAGGATGGCAAATTTGGCTCCGGCTGCTTTGGCTGCTTGTATCCACTGGTCGGTGTCCAGCTTGTCGGGATGGAAGATATTGTAATCTTCAATTGGATTGATGCGGTTGTTTCCCTGACCGTACACTTGTCCGTCGAATACATGCAGGTCGTAATGGAAAACTACTCCCAGTTCGGCTTCGTGCCATTTTATCTGGTGTGGAGCTGGTTTGGGTAACTGGATTTCTGTGCCATAGGCATTGCTCAGGTTGCATGTGAAGAAGAATGTCAGCAGTGTTAATACGATTTTTTTCATAATTTATGGTTTTAGGTAAGAGCTGAACGGATCGTGTGTCTGTTCGAGCCATAATAAGAGTTTCTGGTTTAAGGAGTCGCAAAGTGAAGGCTTACGGCTTGCTAGGTTGTGCAGCTGATCGGGATCGTTTTTCCGGTCGTAAAGCCAGGTTTGCGTTTTCTTTCCTTTTTCGAATGCTACTACATAGGTGTATCGGGAAGTACGGATACCTCGTTTGCCGGATGTCGGGTCGGAAGGAACGCAATAATAATAGGGTTGAATGGTTTCCTGGGGAGTATGTATTTTCTCTTGCAGGAAGTGCTGGCTCCAGTCGTAGGATTGTACGGTTGAAGGTATTTGGTCTTTCATTCCCATGAGTGAAAGCATCGTAGGACAAAGATCGGCAAAAGCTACGGGCAGGTCGGTTTGCTGCGGATGCAGTTTGTTTTTCCAGCAGCATATCATCGGGATTCGCATGGATTCTTCGTAGAAAACATTTTTACCTTCGATACCGTGTCCGCCCATGCATATGCCATGGTCGGAACTGAAGATGATAAGGGTATTGTCGAATACTCCGCACTCTTTCAGTGTACGGATGATACGTCCTACATTTTCGTCTACTCCGGTGATGCAGGCGTAATAGTTGCGGATATGTGTGCGGAAATAATCTCCTTCGGGAGTTCCTTTGGCGGGTATATATGGTTTCTGGGATGCCAGTGCCTCTACATCGATACGGGCATAGCGTTGCTTGAATGAGTCGGGGACAAGTTCATATCCGGTATGTGGCGGATTCATGGAAACGACTAAGGCAAACGGTCGGTCGGACTGGCTGCTTTCCTTGCGGATAAACTCAATGGCACGGTCGGCCTCATAAGACGGTCCCCACTGGTCGACGTAATAAAAGTCTTCTCTGGATGCTTCTGTATCCCAGTACATCGGTTTCAGATGGTTGTCGTAGGTTCCATAGGCAATCCACTGGTCGAATCCGTGGCGGCGTTCGGGACTGCACCATTCGTTCCATGCTACTTTTCCGCGATTGTTGTATGTGTCAATGTAGGGCGGGTGAGGAGCATCGAGATGCCATTTACCGATGTAAGCTGTGGAGTATCCTGCCTGTTTCAGTACATCACTCCAGCAGATGGCTTCGGCAGATAGTTCTACCCGGTAAGGGGTATTGTCGGAATTGCAGTTGCCGGTTACACCGTTTGCAGTGGGGTACATACCTGTCATGAGCATGGCACGGGCCGGAGATGACACCGGATAGCTGCTGATGGCTTCGGTGAAAAGAATACCTTCTTCGGCCAGCTTGTCGAGATTAGGGGTTTGTACCGGCTCTTTTTGCATACATCCTAAGGCGTCGCCCCGAAACTGGTCGGCCATGATGAAAACGAGATTAGGCCGTGACTGATTTCCCTGAGGAAATACTGCAAGAGGTGTCATTGCCAGGAAGGCAGATGTGTAAAGCAAGTGTGTTGTTTTCATAATGAATGTAAAGGTTCTGATGGATATTTCCTTAGAAGTTTTGGCAGACCCAGCGATATATATTTTGTCTGGTAATTTCTGGCTTGATAGCTTCGTGAAGAGCCAATCCTTCAGGGGTAAGTTTATCTGCCCGGGTAAATCCGGCTGTGATAAGTTTTTCTGCGTCATCGGTCTGTCCGGCTACCAGCCATACCGGAACCTGATATTTTTGAGCCCGTCGCATTACTCGTTCGGGAAGCTTTCCCATAAGAGTCTGGCTGTCGGCGTGTCCCTCGCCGGTGATGACGAGGTCGGTATCTTTTAGAAGCTCATCGAACTTTATAAGGTCGAGTAATAAATCGGCTCCTGAACATACGCTTGCGCTGAGATATTGCATGAAAGCGTACCCCAGACCTCCTGCTGCTCCGGCACCGGGTTGTTGTGATGTGTCTTTTCTCATATGGCGGGCAGACTGATCGGCAAACAGCCGGGCTTGGCGGTCTAGTTCTTCTACCATTTCGGGAGTAGCTCCTTTCTGGGGACCAAAGGTAAAGGCTGCTCCTTCTTTTCCATAAAGCGGATTGCGTACATCGCTGGCTAAGGTAAACTGACATCCGGCTGTATGGTTGGTAAGTACATCGTCTATTGTTCCATGGGGAGCGAATATATCGGTTAGTGCCCGAAGCATTCCTTTTCCGGCATCGCTGGTTCCGCTTCCTCCCAGTCCGATGATAAACTTTTTACAGCCTTGATGTAAGGCATGGGCAATGAGTTCGCCCACTCCATAGGTTGTAGCTACCAGTGGATTTCGTTCTTCGGCTGTCATCAGCGTAAGACCGCATGCCTTGGCTGTTTCTATAACAGCTGTTCCGTCGGGTGCAATGCCGTAACTGGCAAGGATGGGGCGCATCAGAGGATCGTGTACTTCGGCCTGGATAATTTTTCCGTGCAGGGCAGAGATGAAGGCTTCAAGCATGCCTTCTCCTCCGTCGGACATGGGTAATGAGCGGACTGTCATGCCGCGGGATGACAAGGCTTGGGAGAAAATTGTTTCTACTTCTTCTGATGTAAGGCAGCCTTTGAATGAGTCGATGGCCAGAATGATTTTCATAGGGTTATATCGTTAGTTGTTTTCCTTCTTTATTTAAGTAAGATATCGTATATCTTTTCGGAGGCATCCGGTAGAATCTTTTTGAATTGACTGAGCATCCGTTCGCGTGATTCTTGTGGGGTGCGGTCGGGATGACAAGCCTCTCTTCCGAAGAGTGTTTCCGGCGTTGTGAGCAGTGACCATCCCCATCCGTATTCTCTCCCGTGGCGATCGCGGGGATAAATAAAGTCTTCTGTAACGATGTAGCCGCCCATTTCCAGACGGGTGATATATGCATCGAAACGGCTCCGCATCTTTGGTCCCGTGAATCCGCACGCAGCACGCAGCTCGCGGGTTATCAGGCTTCCTTCGTTTTTTAATACATCGAGGATACTCTCTTCGATGCTTCCTGCTTCCGGATATGGGTAGACACTTCGGCGGTAATTGCAAAAGTCAGGCCACCATTCACGGCTGATGAAAGCGGCTTTGTCTTTGAAAAACTTACCGTATGCGCAACCGCTTTCCTGCAGGATGGCACCTTTCCATTCCCAAAGTGGCCATTCCCATCCACCATCGGGCAGACGGGGGTACTGGCAGTCTTCGTCTACTACTTCTTCGGCCGACCATCCGTTGATGCCCATGCTCAGCAAGGGCAGAAAACCTGTTTCATTGATGTAGTCAATCAGTTCTGGACAAGAATGCAGAAGTTCTTTTTTCATTTCCAGATTCTCCTTATTCTAAGATATTTTTTATACAAACTTTCTTCAAAGGTATAAGTTTCATTTGTTTTTTATGATAATAGCCTCGTCATTTTTTTCATTGCAGGTATTTTATATAAATATATTGGATGTAGTGTTCAGGTCTCATAATTCGGTTGATTTTTATTCCTTTGATATTCTATGCTTCATTTGTCTGTTTTACTTATTGGATTTGTATGAAGTTTGCAAATATTTATTCTTGGTTAATTGTTTTTTTTAACTTTGTGAGAGATTGGATAAGATTGTTGAAAAACAATTGAGGATGAAATATGCATTGGGGAATTTACCGGAAGCCGATTGTTTGTGTTTAAAGAATAGAATGGTTTCGGCTGTTGTTACCCATTATGCTTTATAACGGGGGACTATTGGGGAAAGGTGATTTATTGGGTATAGTTTCTAAGTTTATAGTCGTGTGATTTTGTGTGGGAAAAGGTATCCTGATCAGACAGCTCATTCATTGTAAACATAGATTCTATGTGATTATGGATTAAAAAGCTAATTATTGAAATAAAATGATCGATATAGGTAGATTGAAAATTTTTTCTGTAATTCTCTTATCTGGTGTATTTACTGCTTGTTCTGATAAGGATAGTTACTATGATTATTTGTGCAAGTCGCAAGCTGAACCAGAAATGGTGAATACAGAAGTTTTTTATAAAGAGGCCATGAATTTCTGGATGGTCAGGATAGATACGCTTGAGGAGTTTTCATACAAACAGAATGATACTTTAAGACTCTTTTTAGATGTTCAGGATGCCATTCGTAATAATAAATATGATTCTCTCCGTTTTGAGAATGAAATAAAGAGGTTTGTAGAGTATGATTCGGAAAATACACTATTAGAAAATCCTATTTTATTTGTAGGAAGCTCTACTGTTAATCTTTGGAAGACAGCTTGTTATTTCCCTGGGCGGAATGTAATGAACAGAGGTTTTGGTGGAGCAAGTATAAAAGATATACAATATTATTATAATGATGTTATAGGCAAATATCATCCTTCATCAGTGGTAATATATGATGACATTGATATAGAAAATGGTGAACCTGTTGAATCTGTATTCGATGAGTATATTTCGTTGCTGGGTAGGATTCATAGAGATTTCCCAGAATGCAGGATTTTGTTTATTTCTATAAAACCAACTCCAATGGATTTTCTTCTTGGAAAGGATATTCGTAAAAATAAGAAACTGTTTAATAAGAAGTTAAAAGAATATGCAGATGATGTTTCATATGTTGAATATGTGGATCTGGCTTCTTTATTATATAATGCAGATGGTTTGCTTGATTTACGCTATTATTCTGAAGATAGAATGCATTTTAATACAAATGGTTATGAACTATGGAGTAATGAATTGAGTAAAGTTCTTTAATTACTAGATTATGAAATATGTAATAATTGTTTTACTATGCTTGTTGACTGGTTGTAAGTCGGACACAGCAGTTTTAGATAGAATAGAAAAGAATTCTAAAAGTGATGATTGCTTTCGGTGTATCAAGACATTGTCGGAGGACACTCCAGCAAGAATGTCAGGAAGCAAAAGTAATGAGGAGGCTATTGCTTTTTTGAAAAGTGAAATGGTGAAGGCAGGTGCTGATGTGAGAACAGACTTGGTAAATGTTCCATTATGGCTGCCTGGTGTTTCTTCTTTATACTATATGGATGAAACTGGTAGAAAAGAACTAAATGCTATTCCTTTGGGGATGTCTATAGGGACTGGGGGCAAGGAGATAAACTTGAAAGTAGTAGAATTTACAAATAAGGCCGATTTTGAGAAAGCATCTTCATTGGAGGGTTGTATCGTTTTTTTTAATGAAAAAATGGATACAACGGCAAACGGGTATTCTAAAGCTGGATGGCAAAGGATGTTTGGTGCATCAATGGCTGCAAAAAAAGGTGCAGAAGCAGTAATTACTCGTTCACTTTCGCCTGTTTCCGATAATTTTCCAAGAACGGGAACACTCAGATATGAAGAAGGCGTAAAACAGATTCCTGCTTTGGCTATTTCTACTCATGATGCTGATATACTCTCCGAAAGTATCGCTAAGAATCCCAATCTGAAAGTAACTTTCTCTTCTACATCAGAATGGAAAGGAACAGCAACCGGATTCAATCTGATAGGAGAGATAAAAGGAGTAAAAAATCCGGATAAAGTGATACTTATATCTGCACACATTGATTCGTGGTTCAATAGTCAGGGAGCCCAGGATAATGCTACAGGATGTGCTCAGGCTATTGACGTGCTGAGAATATTTTCTAAAGCTGGTATCAAACCGCAAAACACAATCAGAGTTCTGATCTATCAGGATGAAGAGATATCTATGTCAGGAATGAAAAAATATATAGAAGTATATGGGGATGAGAGTTATTTGTATAATCTTGAAATTGATTCGGGAGCGGAAGAGCCAGTAGGCTTTGCCCTATTTGAAACAGAAGAGGTTTATAACAAAATAAAATTATTTTCTGATAGCCTTCGATTCACACCTGAATTGCAAAGGATGCCATTGGAAGATGCATCTTTCTGGCCTTTAAATTCAGAAAAGAAAGTCCCAGTCTATTTTTATATGGCTGATAGAAAAAATTATTTTTCTATCCATCATTCGGAAGTAGACAATATGTCGCTGATAAATAAAGATATCATTAGTCGTTCCTCTGCGATGATTACGAGTTTTGTTTATCTGACTGATAAAGTAATGTGTTCGGAAAAGTAATAGTTGCCGCATTGATATAATGAAACAATCTTATGTTTAAACTTATAGATAAAGATAATTGGAAAAGAAAGCCGTATTTTGATCATTATTTCAGTCAGATACGGTGTACATATAGCATTACTGTAAACATAGATATCTCCGGGATCATAGCGTTTAAAAACAAAAATCGTTCGAAACTTTATCCTCTTCTGATTTATGTATTGACAAAGGCGGTAAATAATCATGAAGAGTTTCGAATTGCAATCAATGACAAAGGGGAGTTGGGAGTGTGGGATACTTTACTGCCGTGTTATACTGTTTTTCATGAGGAGAATGAAACCTTTTCCAATCTGTGGACGGAGTGGAATGATGATCTTATAGCTTTTCTTTCAAACTATGAACGGGATATTGAAATGTTTGGTGGTAATTACGGTATAGATGCCAAACCTGATACGCCAGCTAATACTTTTCCTATATCTTCATTGCCCTGGGCTACGTTTACTGGTTTCAATCTGAATATATTTGCGGATGGAACTTATTTGTTGCCAATCTTTACTTATGGAAAGTACTTTCAGCAAGATGATAAATACCTTATTCCTCTTTCTATCCAGGTCCACCATGCTGTGTGTGACGGGTTTCATGTTTCAAGACTTATTAATGAAATCCAGCAAATATGCAATGATATAAGATGAGTTATTAATAAAAATATTTTACTATTATAAAATCAAGAGAATTATGAAGAAAATAAGTTCATTTGTGTTATGTGCTTTGCTGATGTCTTGTTCATTCAACAAGAATGAGAAAGGCAGTGCTTCTGATACTATAGCGAAAGAAGATATGAATATTACGAAACAGGAGGTAAGTGAAGAAGGCTTCAGTAAAGAACTGACGTATCCTGGAAGCAAGATTTCTTTTATGGTAAGTACCAAAGGTGACAGCCTTATAATTCAGCCTTCCGGATTAAGCGTATCCAACGAAATACTGTATCATGATATAACCGGATATACGATTGTAAATGCTGAGATAGGTGATTTGAATGTTGACAGCTATCCGGAGGTATTTATCTATCTGACATCGGATGGTAGTGGAAGCTACGGTAAATTAATTGGATATTCTGTAAACAATGGAAAATCGGTAAGTCAGGTATATTTGCCCGAGATCTCTGAAAACAACGAAGTAAACAAGGGCTATATGGGACATGATGAGATGGCTATCGTGGAAAATACATTTTGCCAACGTTTTCCAGTCTACAAAGAAGGCGACAGTAATGCTAATCCGACTGGCGGAACCCGACAGATACAGTATAAACTGGTAGATGGAGAAAGTGGTAGAATATTGAAAATAGATAAGGTCGTAGAATTTTAGTATGTCTTCTAATTCCTTTTACATAAAAGATATTGATTCTCAATAATATTTGGTTTGAAAAGTACAATGTAATAAATATAATGAACATACCAGCGAATCTATCACTCTCAATATATAGTCAAGTTGGTATATATTAGAGGCAGATATATCTTATATATAAATAAAGCCGTTAGAAAGTTCTTGCTACACAGAAGTGCAGTTTATACTTTCTGATGGCTTTATTTTTTCTCCATTGATAACATCCGTTTGATGTGCTCTTCTTTGTCATTTCTATCAGTCTGAGTATTAGGTATCATATCACAATAATAAGATCAATTTATCAAGTTGAGAAAGTTGGAATAGTATTTTATATCTGGTTTCATTTGTTTAATGTGTTAATATACAGATTGTTATGCGGGCTGCTTTTCCTTTGGCATACCTGTTGTATTGCTAAGAATGAATTTTAAACATAAAAAATGATGGAACTATTTACAATTGGTTTTGTAGTCTGCATGCTGATAGGTATGAGCTGCTTTTGGTTATTTGAGAAATGTATTGATTGGTTTGAAAACATTTAAGATGAAAAGGAGAAAGGATTTATGTACACGGTATTATTTATTGTGAGCCTTATCATGTTTGGCTATTTGATGTATGTCTTGGTTAAACCGGAAAATTTCTAGATAATGAATTGACAATGTATTGCAACTGTCTACTAAAAAATAATTAAAGTATGAATACAGAAATATTAGGTGTCATAGCGCAAATCGTTTTAATGGTGGCATTAAGCTATCCATTAGGAAAATATATTGCAAAAGTTTACAAGGGGAAAAAGGTTTGGAGTGATTTCATGAAACCAGTAGAAAATTTAATCTTCCGGCTTTCAGGGATCAATCCGGAAGAAGAAATGAACTGGAAACAATTTTTGAGAGCTTTGCTTGTAGTTAATGCATTTTGGTTTGTATGGGGTATAATTTTACTTGTCGTGCAAGGTTACTTGCCTTTAAATCCGGATGGAAACATCGGACAAACGGCACATCAGGCTTTCAATACTTGCATTTCTTTTATGGTAAACTGTAATGAACAACATTATAGTGGTGAAACTAATCTTACATACTTCACCCAATTGTTTGTCATTATGTTGTTCCAATTTATTACAGCAGCTACTGGTATGGCTGCGATGGCAGGCATCATGAAAGCTCTCGGTGAAAAAACAACCCAAACGATAGGTAACTTTTGGAAGTATCTTGTGCTGAGTTGTACGCGTATCCTTCTTCCATTATCGCTTGTGGTTGGTTTTATTCTTATAACACAGGGAATTCCTATGGGATTTGATGGCAAAATGGAAATAACTACTCTCGAAGGTAATTCTCAGACTATATCGCAGGGACCTGCTGCAGCTGTTGTTCCTATCAAGCAGCTCGGAACGAATGGTGGGGGATATTATGGTGTCAACTCTTCACATCCGTTGGAAAATCCTACTTATTTATCTAACATGACAGAGTGTTGCTCCATTCTTATTATTCCTATGGCAATGGTATTTGCATTTGGTTTCTATGTGGAGCGTAGAAAATTAGGTTATAGCATATATGGTGTGATGCTTGTTGCATTCCTTATAGGTGTATGTATCAATGTATCTCAGGAGATGGGAGGTAACCCAAGACTTGATGCAATGGGTATAGCGCAGGACGGCGAAGCTATGGAAGGTAAAGAGATTCGTCTTGGTGCCGGTGCAACTGGACTCTGGAGTGTCGTTACGACTGTTACATCTAATGGCTCTGTAAACGGTATGCACGATTCTACAATGCCGCTGTCTGGTATGATTGAAATGCTTAATATGCAAATTAATACATGGTTTGGTGGGGTAGGAGTAGGTTGGATGAACTATTTTACATTCATTACGATGCAGTTATTTAGAAAATCTCGACAAACATTGGTATTCAATAAGTTCAAAACTTGTTTGAAAAACTCAGATACACGTAAGATACAATATTATAGTATTTAAAAATCTGATAATCAAAGTGTTAGAAATGCTTCGCAATTCCCGAAAGCCTTTGACCCTATACAAATGTATGAAAAAATGGTATATTTCCCAAACTTTTTCAATATTTTCTACAAGGTACAAAAAGTGGTGTATTCGTGTAGTTGTGTAGTACATTAATATATCAAGATATAATCTATATACTTTTATTTTATTGCGATATATTATCTCATATTTAATATGCTTTATAATATAGTTCACTGTTTTGTGATTATTTTTTTTGAATTCTTGTACTAAATTTAATATTTCCGAATATTTTACATGAAACAATAGTAGGGGAGTAGTGATAAATATACATATTGATAACATAATGAAAATTGGGATGATAAAATCTATCTATTTATTTATTTATTAGAGTTTATACAGAATAAGGAACTGGACTATTGGTTATCAATACCTTAAAACATTATTCTATATAATGTCTATTCAATATTGAATAATAATGATAAAAATAGGAATTCATGGATTATTTGGAATATAAATGTTACAATGGTTCTGTAAAATACAGCAAAAAAGATAATTGTCTTTGAGGTAAGGTGCAAAGAATGGGTAAAAAGGTCTTAATTCTTATGAGGAACTCACAACCGGACATCATGGCTTCGATACGCACAGCCTCGTCGATAATACCTTCTGCTGTTAATTTGGAGGTTCCCATAGACGTGCGGATCAAAGGTTATAACCACTTTTTGCTTTGCGCTTTGCTCTATGTGATATCTCAGTGCCTGTTCCTGAAGTGATATTGCTTGCGTCCAGACTCAATCTTTTACAGAGATTCAACTTCGTTAAATAGGCAGGAATCAGTTCTTTACGCGCAAGCGTGTAAATAGTGGGTTTTGTCTTTCGTGTGATTTTACGGGCTTCGTCAATTTCAGCAAGGCGATGCTTGTCGGAAGAGGTCTGTGGTTGTAGTGTAGCCACCATTTACTGGATTTATTGTCGCAGGTATTAACCCTCATGAGTTAAATCAAACTTCATATTGTATATCAGCAAATCATATTAAAGAAATGTTTATGATTGAAATAGAAAACATCCCTTTGGAGAATTGGCTTAAGCCTTTAAAACCATATCAAAGAATACTATAGAACAATTAGTCGCGAAATATGGCGAAGAAAAGGTTGCTGAAGAGTACTACAGTAAAAATGGGAGTTAAGGCCTATTGTGCGACACGTACACATTTCCATCTTTTCCCTTGAATGCAGCTTTCAACAATAGGGAACTTCATTTGCTCTATGTCTCTCAGTTTTGCAGTTCTTGTCTTCATCTTTTTCTGGTTTTGTTTGGAAGAACCACCTGCTTTATGCTGCAGGCTGCTCTTCGTTGAATTCTTGCTTTTTGATTCTGCGAATCAAGTAAGCGATAGCCTTTGGTGCCTTCTCTCGGCAGACCTTCAGCTGAGCAAGGAACTCCTCCTCGGTAGCGTCTGAGTTGAAGAGATCCACCAACTCGCAGTTGTTGTCCGACTGCTTGTCAAGCTTTAGGTTGTGGCATTGCATCAAAGTGCGAAGGGCAAGGATGCCAAGGTCGTACTTTGGACGTGCCTCTACCAGTTTGCGCATCAAGTCAAGTCCTGGATCGCCAATGTGCATCTCGTTGAGCATGGCAATCATGAAGAGTACCTTGGCGTCTGGTGTCGCCATCTCGAACACGTTCGCAAGCTGGCAGTTGGTCTCGTCAGCTTCTGTGTAGCGTTCGAGTTTTGCCAAGGCACGCGACTTGATGTACATGGCTTCTGCACATTGGTGTGTTGCCAGTACCTCGTTAGCGTACGCCAATGCTTCCTCGTACTTCTCTGCATAGAGGTAGAGCAACGACGCAAGGAACTTCGGAGCCCAATGGCTTGCCTTTGTCAGACACTCTGGTACCGACTTTATCGAACCATAGAGATGCTCGTCGCACACGAGTATGTCAAGGAAGCGTTTTGCTTGCTGCATGGCTTCTTTGATGTCACAGTTCTCAGCCTTCTTCGTTACGAGGAGCAGGTATTGACGTGCCGCTTCGTCGTAGTCGTTGTGCTGGAGTGCGCCATAGACAGCTTTTCCGCTCTCTATCTCGTTTCCAATCTGTTGCTCGTTATTGTACTCGCTTGCGTAAGTCAGCACCTCACGACTCGTATGAGCATACTGAGGTATGACGTTTTTTGAGAGGAATAAACCATCAAGTGTACGAACACGGCTCAAAGCTACGTAGAACTGTCCTGCTGCGAACATGCCACGGCTGAGGTCGAGCGAGAGTTTGTCGAAGGTCATGCCCTGACTCTTATGGACGGTGATTGCCCATGCAAGTTTCAGAGGGTACTGGGTGAATGTACCCATGAGCTCCTTCTTCATCTTGCGCTCCTCCTTGTTGTAGTCGTAGCAGTACGACTCCCATGAACAGCATGGCACAATGTATGTCTCGCCGTTGTTGAGCGTCACGCTGATTTCGTCCTTAGTGAGTTTACTCACCTTGCCGAGTGTGCCGTTTGCCCAGCGCTTTTGCTGGTCGTTGCGAGTGAACATCACCTGAGCACCAACCTTGAGGCGAAGTTTCATGTCCACCGGGAACTTCTTTTCCTCGAACTTGCCGTCAATGGTTCCTTCATAGACGAACTCCTCCGACTTAATCTCCTCCAGTCGCTGAAGGTTGATTTTGTCTGCCGTCTTGTTGATGGAAGCCAGCGTGATGACAGCACCATCTTCTGCGGTCGGAATTTGAACGCGACCGTTGAGGTGCATGATGTTCTCTGGTGTTACCTTGTTCAGGCGCACGTTCTCCAGGATATGCAAGAAGTGTTCGTCATCCTGACGGTACACCTTGCGGAACTCAATCTTCACGAGTCGCATGCGCTTGATGGCGTCTGATTTGTAGAAGAAGAAGTCGTCCGTTTGGTATAGATCCTTCAGCATATCCTTCTCAGGACCTTGCTTCACTACCGGTGGCAACTGGAACATGTCGCCTACGAAGATTATCTGCTTGCCGCCAAAAGGCATGTTGTTGCGCAGAGCCTTACGCATAGTGTAGTCGATGGCATCCATGATGTCACATCTTACCATCGACACTTCATCGATGATGATCGTGTCTGCATGTAAAAGCGTCAGAATCTTTGCCTCGTTCATCTTGCCGCATGTTCCTGGCGTACACACCTCCATTGGCAAGCCAAAGAAGGAGTGTATTGTGTCGCCACCGGCGAGGATGGCTGCCACACCTGTTGGGGCAAGGGTGATGAACTGCTTTCCAACCAACTTCTGTACGTTGTGAAGAAAGGTCGTTTTACCTGTTCCAGCACGACCTGTGAGGAAGAAGCTGGAGTTTGTGTTGGCAACAAGCTCGTATGCAAGCTGCTGCTCGTGGTTGTGTGGGTCTATCTGTGTGTTCTGCATGTCCTACTTCTGTTCGATTTGTGGGAGGATTTGGGTGAGACGTGTGTTGTAGTCGTTGTCAAGGAAACTCTTGTAGCATCCATCGATGATCCCTTTCGCCTTCTCTTCGAGTTCTTCCTGTGGCATGCAGCTTCTCTGGGCTTTGAGTACTCCTTCAAAGAAGTTGCGCACCATGGTTTCTAATTCCTTTCGGATGAACTCCTCGTTGCGATGCACCTTGTCGTAGTCTCTCTTCTGAACAAGTTCAAGGCGTGTACCGTTGAAGGCGTAAACCTCGATGCCGTCGATGTAGGTCCAGTTGTGGTAGAGTCCCACCTTCTCGACAACTACGATGCGGTCGCAGAATCTCACGCCCTTGTAGTAGCGGTTTCCGCTTGCGCTCTCGTACTCCTCGCAGAGGAACATCTTCTGTCCTTCGTCCCATACAGGAATGTGAACTCGTTGGTTACCGAATGTCGGCAGGATGCTGTCGAACAGGTCTTTGTTGATTGCTTTTGTTAAGCTTGCCATGTCGTTTTGTTTTCTTGGTTTGTGATTTTTGTTTGTTCTCTCTTTGATTGGGCATGATGGTTAGCCCAAGCACTTCTGATGAGTTGCCTCTATCATGCTTCGCGAGAACTCAAGGAGCTGATTCTCTGCCACCATGCTGCCCATTGCCTTGGCTTGTCCCTTCAGGAAGTCCTTCAGCATGAGGATGCTCTCTTCCTTGGCGCTTCGTTCGTTGAAACATCGCCAGTTGCATCCGCCCCAGAACTTCTGAGCAATGATGTTTGCCTTCTGTCCGTTCCATGCAAACAGTGTGATGCCGTTGAGGAAGGTGTGGGCGTAACCTTGTCCGATGTGGTAGTAAACTGCCAATCGATCAGAGAGGCGGATTGCTCGGTAGTAGGTATTGCCAGCTGCGCTGGTGTAACCGAGGGTGAAGTACACGTTCTTCTCTGCGTTGTAGGTGAGAGAACTACCCGAGAGGGCTGGGAGTGCCTTTGCGGCAATGAGTGCGAGTGATGCGTTCATCGTACGTCTTGTTTTTGTTTAGCGGAATAGGCCGCCACCTCTGTTGTTTGTAATAATAAAATAATGTATAAACGAAACCAACTCTCTCGGAATTGTGATGCAAAGTTACTATGTTAGTATAGGGCATGCAAGCTTTCTTACAAGAGTATTGGTTCCTTCCGTTTTGGAACCAATCACACTCATTTTTGAAAGTTCATGCAGCGTATCTTTTCTTTCTGATATCCTTCATGCACTTGCTTGTGCATGCAAGGGTGATGTGCATTGAGGTGAGATCTTCTGAACGACCATGCTTCTTGTGGCTTGCCTGTGCCTGACGTTTCTCTACGATGCGACGGAGAATTCTGTCTTGCACTTTTGAAGGCTTCATCTTACTTCTGATGTTCAAGTTGAGAAGGATGCCGTCAAGTACCTCAATCTCAATCTTGTTTGTTGTCACATTGCAGAGCTCTTCGGTAGCTGCCTTGCGATAGCGATCAGATGTCTCAACACGTTCCCAACGCTTGTTGGTTCTTCTGCGAGCATCTGCCTCTGCCTTCCTCTGCTTCTTTGTCTGCTTTGCTGTTGCCTTGTTATTCATGGTTGCTTTGTTGTTTGGGGTCTGTTTCATAGTTGTTCGTTTTTGATTTCGAGTGCAAAATTACTACTTGATTTCGGATTTGAATAATGTTTCTGTCTGAACAACAGTTCCTCTCATTTTGGAACCATTGTCTCTCTGATCAACTACTTTTTTCCTGCGAAAAAAGCAGTAATGGCAGTACCGATTGCCGAGCAGATAGCTGCTGCGAGCAACCAACGATCTTTCTCTGTCATGGGCGTTTCTGTTTTTGGTGATTGTTGTGTTTCCATTTGCGATCAGTTTTAGGTTTCCACCAACGAATTGCAGCGTCAACTTCGTGGTGGTTTTCGAAGTTTGACGCTGCAAAGGTAATAACTATTCTTGTGATAGAATCAAGAACTTATGATTCTAATGGTTCCTCCGTATTTGGAACCATTCGTTGAAGTTTCTCTCCAGGTTCAATGTAGTGCAAAGCCATGTCTTTCACTCTTTTCGCAAAGATCTTACGAATCTGTGGTGGTGACATAACTTCAAGTCCTGCACCCATCTGGAGCACGCGACCGATGAACTCGTTATTCGATTCTACGTCAACAGAGAACTCAGCATACTCTCCATCTTCGTATAATCCGTAAGGCTTCACAACCTCGTATGAATGATGCAGAGGCTTTGTGTCTATTAATTTAAATATATAATGTTCGTGCGCGCGTATAACGATGTGTTCTTTGTTCGGGTGCTCCTTCATGTGGCTCACGCCCACGATGTCCTTGAAGAACTCATCATAATAGTGCTCTGGTGCAGGAACATAGTCCACCTTACTCCTCTCACGAGGTTTCTCTTGTATGCGGTCAAGAGCAATGTTGTACCCGAATTCCGGTTCTCTACCTTCTGCATGACCGAATAAATGCCATCGCCCATTGTACTCTTTCAAGTAATGCGGATGAAATAGTAAGGTTACTTGTTCCTCGTCGTATGGCTTATATTCTATCTCCATCACCGTTTTGTTGGTAATAGCTTCATAGAGCTGAGGGAGATATTCTATATTGGTTAATATTCGGTCAAGGCTTGAACTTATCACCTGCTCACCTTTCTGGCGCTTAGCCTTCATGTCGAGTAAGTCCTGACAATCATGGAAGAAGTACTCCAGCCACGATTTGGGGAAGAATCCAGCAGAGTCCTGGCAAAACTTCCAGTACTGACGAAGATTATTGATGGCCTTGGCATTACGCATGTCTGCAAGTGGATCATCATCCTTACCAACATAGCGGAATCGCTTATTGCGGTTGTTGCCTTCTTCCTCAAAGCACTCGCTAACGTCCTTTTCAAGCTTATCGGCTATAGCTTTCTTTAGTGTGCCAACCACCTTCTTCAACTCGCCATACCCATCGCAATTTGACAAATTAGCAGGAAGTCCTTTTGTTGTCACACCAATATAATCAGCCATGATATCTGCATAACTAACCCATCGGTGACTCATAAGCCACCGATAGGTTATCAAAGCAAATTGTGCCTTATAGCTATCTCCGTTAAAGAGATTCTTACGTTGCATAAACATTTAACGTTTATTTTTTTGCTAAATAAGATTCAATTCTTTCATTAACCTCATGACAATATTTTTTTGCGAGTTCGACACGTACCTCAGGGATGCCTTCATTATTGTGTGACTTAATATTTCGGATTTCGTTTATGGTAGCAAATTTGTCGCGCCAATAATCCCATGTTTTTCCAAGAACTTGTTCAAACCACAGCCATTCACGTTTAAAGAATATCTCAGGTAAATCTGATGGGTCACTATAGTCAATTGTCCACGAAGACATATCTGGATATTTATTTATAGCTTTTGTCTTTTTTTGTCTCATAGAGTCAAAACGTCCTTTAGCTGTAAATTTAGGGTTTGTGGCGTTCTTTTCAAATGTGTCTATATGCTTTGTTTCCAAATGGGAGATCATCTTTATTTCGTTTCCCTGATACATATCGTCACAGAAGCACTTGACGATTTTTCTCATGTTGCCCTCAGCTTTTGACCATTCGTCTCCAAAAGGCAATATGTATCGTTTAATCTGCATCCATTCAGTAAAATAGCGAGATATGGCAAGTCTTATAGGACCATTTGGTTCTGATATAATTTCAGATTTATTAATAACACCATAACGCTCTAATTCTGCAAACTCTGCATTAGGAATTTCTGAATCGGGTCCCCATGTTGAAAGAATAAGAGAACGTAACAAATGCCACTTTCCCATGTCTCTCCACACAGCCCAGTTAAATGCATCATGTAGTTTATTAATCAAATCTTTGCTCAAGTTTAAGCATATATCGTCATCTGAGATATAGTCCTTTGACTCTTGTTCATTCCAATAATTACCATTTAGCAAATTTAGCAAGCAAGGATGAGAACCTGCATAATACTGAACTTCTTGTTTGTATTTTTCAGACACATTACAATCTATCTTTTTCGAGATTGCTGCCCAATACTCATTCATGTCATCTTCATTGAAAGACTCCAGATTGTGCCCATTTGCAAAAATAGCAGCTAATATTGAAACATTAGAATTAATGGCACCTTCAACTTCTTTTTCGATTCTTTCAACCATTCTTCTTGATGCTACGATAGCTCTGACTCCATAATCAGGGCCACTTAATAAAGTGCGAATCTGACCAACTGTTCCTTTTTTTGCAATAGAGGAAAAATTATCAAATTCATCAATCAATACCAAACCGTAAAATCCTGCCGTCTTCATACTCAAAGCCACAGAACATACATATTTGTAATCAATATTATTTTCATCAACATCTTCAAACTCTAATTCTTCTTCAAATACTTTGTATTTATCACTTGATCCAAATTGTCTTTTGAGTTCTTTGCGTAATCCTCTCCCTATATATTCCCACATCTCATCAGAACTATTACATGTGTCCAGTGATAGATAAATAACAATCAAGTCAAGATTGTAGTGGTTTTCAAGAGTGTGTTCTTGAAATTTCTTTAACAAGGAAGATTTTCCGATTCTAGGCAGACCTACAATATGGTAATTACAAATTCTATCTTCATATACAACATAATCATGCATTCTTTTTAATACAGATTTTCTACCGACAAAATAATCACCTGCTGCTACTTCTGTCGGTGATGCAAAAGGATTTTCTATATACATATTCATTTGTGTATTTAATTGTTTAGTATCCATTTTACAAATAACTTAACGTTTATGGAATATCCATCATCATGTTTTGATACAACTCTACGAGTATACAAGTTATCCAATAAATCAGATAATCGTTCGCGAGGATAGCCTATATTCAAATCATTGATTTTTACATGACCACCAGCTCGTGTACTTTCTGCTATGCACCTTAGAATCTTTATATTATCTTCTTCATTGAAATCAGATCCGTCAGCCTCTTTTGTGAGACACTCAAAGGTCGAAGGCTCTAGTCTACTTGTACCTGTACATAGTAGATTTGCAACATTTTCTATGTCTTCTTTTCCAACTATATGTGTAGTTTTAAGATTAAGATAATCAACAAGTCGAGTGCAAAATATTTGTGTAAAGAAAGCACTTCCAGAGGTATATTCATATATTAGTTCATCTGTATGATTTAAGAATATGACATTTGGTATCGGATCTTTAATCAACTGGAGGGACTCTTCCTTTGTCAAATATGTTAGAGGCTCCTTGCTGAATTTATTGAAATAGTTCGAGGCATAGCTTTCATTCATAAAATGCGGGAGAGTATCCTGTGCTGCAACAATCGTTTGAAAATTGATTCCTGGCGTTTCAACAAGAGCAATCCATCTTCGCATAAAATCCTTGCCCAACTTGCCTTCTTTTATCAATTGATAAAGATAAGTGAACTCGTCAATAAAAACCACAAAATGTGAATTCTTGATTTCATCCATATTATTGAGGTGTTCGATAAAATCACGTAACGCGTTGAATGGATCTTGTTCTTTACAAAAATAGTTTGATATTGTCGATTGTGTTATTGATTTAATCCCCTTCTTTCGAATACCTCTAGTCAATGCTGTTGCTATTTCTTTAAGAATCCACATGGTAGGGTTTGGTTCATTATCTGATAATCCTTGCAAATTAAATTTTCCACAGAAAACAGAATTATCAACGTCAGATTCAAGTTTGCCCATAATTTTGTTAAGCAAAGAACTTTTTCCTGAACGTTTTTGTCCGTAGATAGCAATTTGGTTTTTACGGTTTGCTACGATAGCTTCCAATATTGTTGCAATGATACTTTCTCTACCATAGAACATATCACTATCAGCATCCAACTCTTCACCACCTGATGCGTGTCGGAATTTATTCTCAATCTCAACAAAAGATTCATTTTCAAATCTTATTGTCCTATTTTCTGTTGTTGTTTTATGAATACGTTTTTCTTTTGCAATAAAAATATCGTCATAATCCACCGTAAATTGTACTTCGGCAGCTTTCGCTAAAAATACGTCATCGTTCAGATTGAGTTCTATGTTGATAATCTTTTCATCGCCTGCAGAAAGTCTAAAATCAATGTTGATAATGTTTTCCTCAATTAAATCGCCCCCGAATGCTTTTAAGCTATTAATATGAATATCACGTGCACTATTACCTGAATTTCTAATTTCTACCTTCAAATCTGACGAATGTGATTCTATCATGCCAACAGATTCCAAAACATTAACAACAACAACGGGATTTACTCTTTCTTCTATTTCGGAGAATTTTGTATATATATTGTCTTTCAAAGCATTCAAGGATGGCAAAAGGATTTCATATCCTATTTGCGTAGGATGTGAAAACAATTTTGACATAATATTGTCAATCTTTTGAACGATATTTCTGTATGCATTTAGAATAAAATTATATTTCTGACCTGTATTGAAATCTGTTGCTAATGAGACAACTTTGTCAAAATCGTTCTCTATAATATTTTTCTCATTATTAAGCAATAATGTACATGATTGAAGATAAGAAATGAATGACATAAAGTTCTTAGTGGGGTCCACGTAATAGATGTCATATCGGTTTCTTACATCGTTAAGTATGGTGGAAAAATCATCTATACTCTCTGTATTTTTGTCAAGCAGTTCTAATTCTTTTATGATACGTTGTTTAATTACAGAATTAGAACTTGAGATCATAGCAATCTCAAGCGTATTGTCAATATTACCTCTAACAACTTTTTTTAGTAAATCATCAATTTTATAGCCAATACGTCCTGCACTAGAACTCATGTACATTTCAATTTCTGAAACAGAATACTCGCAAAGTGTCATCAAGTAAAGACCTACAGTATAATCAAGTGAAGGCTCAAAATTTCTATTGCTATAATATAATCGCAGGAGATACCTTACTTCTGCGTACAACTTTACATCACCGACCGCAAGTAAATTTTTTGCTCTACTTAATAAAAAATTATTTATATCCTCCTTTGGGTCGTATTCATCAGGATGAAATGCAAATTGCAGTTTAATTAATGTTAGATAAGATAAATCATCTGCTTTATTTTGTTTAATGTATTCTTTGACCTCTTCAATATAATCCTCTTTGTATAATCCTGTTCTTATGGTTTCTTGATCAGGGGTAATACCATTAAAGTCTTTATGATTCAAGATGGAGTTTCTTACATAAGGTTGCAAGTTCAATGATGATTTTTCAGGAGAACAAAGAATGCCAGCAATCAACTTATCTGTAATTTCAATTCTATCAGATAGAGAGTTGATATTTCTTAGTAATCCTTTGAAATATTTAACTTTCTTTTCGTGTCTAGCAAAAACTCGTAGAGCCTTCTCAACAAGAACTTTAGATTCGTTATACATTTTGTGAGATTTTGTATAACTATATGATCTTAAAAATAGATTGTAACTCTTTGTTAGATCACTTTTAACAACTTTGTCAATTAACAAATTAACGCCCTTAGCATATTCTTCTGTAGACAATTTTTCTGCAAATAATCGCTCTGTTTCGTCTGCGGAATAAGAATCGTATAATTCAACACCGACTCTATTAAGATAATATCCAAGTTCGTTTCCTTTATTTGTGTTTGCGAGGTTAATGTTTTCATAATCATCCAAATGTTTTTTCAAGAAGGAACATGTTTTTGTGTTAAAGCGGAATTTATCTATTAACTCTTCCACGACCTCTTTTGTACATTGTTTGTGTATGCATGCAGCAATTGGACCCTGGGTATTTTTGCTCATGGAATAAATAACCTCATCTCCAACTTTGGGCGAGTCAATAATTCCTGTGTAGGAAACGAGTTCCTGTGTGTTGAAATAGATATTGTCAGTTTGATTATTTGGCATAATCCAACCATAAACAGCTCCCATCCTTATTATCTTACCCATAGAAGGCAGTAAGTCTTCATCAATAAAATTGGGCGATGTGTCGTCTACCTCTTGTTGGACTTTTGATGTGGATGTATTATCTTTCTTCTTTTTTGGATCTTTTATCGTGGAAAGATCAATTTTTCCCACAATTTTGGGACCTTGTAGAGATATTTGTTCTGGTTTATAAATATCAACCTGTGGTTGAGTGACGCTTGTGACATCTGATTCTATTTCTTCTTTTATACCAGAATTATTCTTTGGACTATTTGAGATGGTGTATTCTTTATTATTGTCATCAAATGTTGAGTCCTGTTTTGGAAGTTCATATTCAGAATATTCTTCATCTTTTATATCAGAATTATTCTTTGGACTATTTGAGATGGTGTATTCTTTATTATTGTCATTAAATGTTGAGTCCTGTTTTGGAAGTTCATATTCAGAATATTCTTCATCAATATTGTTTTCAAAAGACTGCGATGTTGAAGAGATTACATTTTTAATTTGACGCTTTAGTTTCTTGATAGTTGTTTGCGATTCAGGATTGCTTGTATTATTAATGATATAAGTTAGAATGCTAGAGATGTGTGAACGAAGTATGTCCTTTATATTATCTTTCTTTTGAGAGATTAATTTCTCAAAGCATTCAAATAATTCAAAGTATGTCATTTCAACAAATACACAATAAGCCTTATCTCCTTTAAATGGAGAAACATATAATCTTTGGCCTTTATTTAACTTCTCTTTATTGATTCCTATTATGCTAACTTTAGAGCATGACGCATTCGCTCCGTCATCAGTTACGAACCAAATTCTTCGACTTTCAACCATCGTAATAGTCGCATTTGTATTAATAGGCAAAGAAGAATATTTTCCCTCTTCTACAAGAATCTTTTTTAGTATTCCATTAGCAAAGGAAAGGTCAATGGCTTTTATGGAAGTAACAGATGATTTTATTGACTCAATACTTGATATTGCCTCAATTCTAATTCGAATATATCTATTATTGTCAAGGTCTAATTGTATGAATTTCTGATTAAGTGCAGAAATTTTTCCGCTTTTAACTATTCCATAGGTGCTTACATCTACAGAATCCCCTATATTTAAACCACTCAAAAGATTCATTTCAATATTGAAATCCTCTTCGTGGTTTGTATTATCTGCGATTATCATATTGTTCAACATGTTATTTAAAGGAAATTTCAAGTATACCATTGTGCCTTCATGGCGTTTTTGCATAGAATCGCCAAATATTACTTCTAGAAACATACTGAGTTTTTGGAAACCATACGCAGAGTGATTTATACCATTCTTTTTTATTTTCGGTGCAATTTTTACTAAATCATACCATCCATTGGAGTTCGGCTTACAATTGCTTATAGCAGAAATTATATCTTGCTTGAGTCTTGTTTTGCTTTCTTCTGAGAGTTCTTTAGTGTCATAAGCTGTGGGTACTATAGACGAGATGTTTTCTGATGAAATCGTATCGATATCAACTGATTTTGTATATTCATTTACAACATCAGTATTCAATTTATCAATTTCCATGTTACTGTTTACAATATTCTGTATATCAATTTCTTTTTCAATTGAATTGACCGCATAAAGAAACAATTTTTTTGCTATTTTTTGAAGACGAACACCAGGCCATTCTATTGGATGAGAGAAACTGGCTTTTAGTATTTCACTAGTCATTGGTACGTGATGGAAACTAAAGACAATGGTAACCAGTTTTATGTACAAACAATATTCATCTTTGTTATAATAGTATGAAATACTTGTATCTTTTATTTCATCTGTAATAGTTATTAATTTTGCAGCATTGGACTTTATGAAGTCATAAGATAATTTATTTTTGTAGCATTCGGTTTTTATTGATGCATTTAAAAAGTTTAATGCACATAAATGAAGAAATATCTCATTTTGGTTTTGAGGATGAATGTACATGACAATCTTTGTGGCCATGTTGACCAAATCTTCATCTGATTCCAAAATTAGTTCGTCAGGTTCATTCTGAATCCAACCTGCAATTGAATTTGATATTTTTTTGTAATCTATTTCTTTCATGTTATTTTTGAATATTCACTTTGAATTGTTGACTCAACACAAGTTGACTAAGGACTACCAATTATTGCGTTCAACTAAAAGTTCTCTAATGTTAACCTTAAGCAAATCTGATATCTTTGCGAGTGTCTGCAAGTTCGGTTGTGAGGTATTTGTACACCACTTACTGACAGTAACAGGATCCTTGCCAAGTTGCTCAGCAAGCCACTTGTTTGTTTGACCTGTATCTGCGAGAACTGCTTTCAGTCGATTTAGATTTTGGAAATTTTCCATATTTAATAAATTAGCGTTGAGCACAAATTTACTAAATTACATCTTAATTAAAGATAATATGCGGTTTTCTTCAACTTGGAGTGACACATTTGACTATTGTATGACTCCTTAGTTTATGTACAATCATACTTCAATGAATTTTCCTGGATCAAACGAAAGATGTTCGTTGTGGAATACATATCCCAATTGATTGGTTACACATTTTGTATCACCAATCCGTACGTCAACATTATAATGTGAATGCCCGTATATCCAGTATTCAATGCCGCTATCTTTTATGTAGTTCTCCAATTCTACAGTGAAGGCTCCGTTTGCTTTGCTTCCTGCAAATTTAGGGTGTTGCATGCGGAAAGAAGGAACGTGATGCGAAACAACTATTTTATGTTTTGTCTTGCTGACAGCCACGGCTTTACGGATAAAGTCTATGCATTTTTCATTTTTTTTGTTGAACTCGGTAAAAGTCAAGACTTCTCCTTTGTATAGTATTCTTCTAAAATCAGATATCACACTTTCCGTAAAGTACGCTTCTTCTAAGGAAATATGCCCCCATAATGTAGAAATGATGAAATCTATTTCGTCCAATTGTACAATTCCATTATAGTAACAATGTATATTTGGGCGTATTTCCAGACAATATCCGTCTTCTAAAGTGGCGATGTCATAATTTTTGTAGAACTCATGGTTCCCCATACAAACAATTACTTGCCGATAGTTATCCGATGCCCAGCTCCAAAACGGATGGCGGCTGTAATTCTCATCCCCGAGATAGCCGATATCACCAGCCAGGACTAAGATGTCACCAGTAACGGGTAGGGGATTATGTTTGATATAGCTGCCATTTTCGGCAAATTCAAGATGTAGGTCTGATGCGTATTGAATTCTCATGTTACATATTATGGTTTAATTACAAAAAGCTCTGTAAGTTGATTCAGTAATTCTGACACAAATTCCTTGTCTTGTCCTAAAGATGCAGCTAAAGAATCCGACAATTCATCCCAATTTCTATGTATTGAATCAACAAAGTCATTGATGCATCTGACGATTGATTCTGGTGCTTCAATTTGAGAATCTTCCATGATTACGATATTCTTCAGAACGTCTGAGCGATGTTTGCGTATATCCTTGCTGTTTACATGCTTCCCATTCTGTTTATCAGCAACGAGATTAAGATATGCTTTAGCTTTAAGGGCTATTAATGCGGCTGGGTTTGCATGGCGTATTCCGTCAGTCTGCTTGCTGTGTTCTATGGTGAAATAATAAAAATCGTCATCCATTATAATGGCACTAAGGCTGGAAACATCATCACCGATAGGTAACGGTTCGACGACAACACCTTTGGGCTCTCCTAACACATCAGGATGTCGGGATAATAGTTCTATCATTTCGGGATAACCTGCCTTTCCGTCCAGAAAACGATATAACTCATATTTCGGAGCTTCTCCTTCTTTATGTTTACGCTTTTCCGGCCTATAACCGGCTTCACGTATAAATTTCCAGAACTGTTCACCAAATGCCTCGGTTATATTCTCTGCTATGACAATCATATCTATGTCATGTGTGGCACGTGGTCTTACAGTAGTTCCTGTCATTGCTATGTCACACGCAGTTCCGCCGATTACTACATAGTTGTCTGAGAAGCCGGCAAATGCCTCTCGGAATTTTTCTAATCCTTCCATTCTATATCATTGATCATTCGTTCTACTTCTTTTTCGATGCGTGGGTCATTATCCTTTGCCAATGTAATGGCGAGGGATAAACGGTCAACCCATTGTAAATTTTCATTGGCTAATCCTATAGCAGGATATTTCCATACTTCTATTATAATACTACCATCATAAGTATTGGGGTTTTCTAGGACTGCAGAATCCTTTAATGTACGATATTCCTTGTTTGTCAACATAAACATCTTTTCCGGATCCGGATTAAGCCATGTGTAATGTGCCAGGGCATTTATTCCACAAATAGGAAATTCCTGTTCTGAATGAAGAGCATCGCAATAGATTCGTTGTTCCACAGGAGATATAAAGAATTCTTTTGCATTCTTCCATAATTCAATACCTCTTTTTTTGAAATGAATCTGCTTCGTTCTTTGACCGACAAGGACCTTTTCACATAGTCCCAGATCCTCCATGCAGGTTATGCCCAGTGTCGTGCTTTCATATGAATATGGAACTAACTTTGCTATTTCTTTGGCAGAAAGTCCTTCAAGACTTCTCTCTTGAAGATGATATAAGAGGATATATTGTGCAACCGGTGTGAGAGCAGAAGCTATTTTTCTGTCGCTGGTCTTTTCTAGGGCAATGAGCATCGGTAAATGTGCATATTTGTCAGACATGACAAAATACACTCCTTTGTCAGTCAATCTTTGCCTTTCGTATGTAGGTCCTGGTTTCAGAATAAATACAACTGGAACACCTAATAATGCCATAATCCTGTCGGAAGTAATTTCACATTCCTTTGGTGTTGGATTACCTTTCCTTGGCTCCAAAAATATCATGGATGTGTCCTGATAGATTCCTTCATAAAATGTGTATGACAATTTCTCACCGACTGATAAGCCTTTCAGTCGGTGCTTGTCACAGGTATTTATCCGTATTTTTCTATGCAATATGTTTATTTCTTCCAAAGCCATTATGATCTATTTTAATGGTATATTAAAACGTAGCAAAAATAATAATAATATTTTATATTACAACTATATATCATATTAAAAATGATATAATAAGTTTGAATTAACCGTATGTTTCAATGTTATATGTATCGGGAATGGAATACTCATATCTGATAACCTTTTTTAGAGATAGTTGTTTATGAAATTCTATCTTTCTTCTGCTTTCTTTTTTATTTGCTGAAACCTTTTATTCTACATCATCTGGTAGCGAACCAACCATAACTATACTATTATACTTTACTCCATCCTTTTGAGCTATTCCTATTAAATTCCTTCAGTAATATTGTTCCATTACAATGACCATATTAGGTCTTATGATGGTAATAATTCTTTACTATACTTATTTTACACATGAAAAATGTTATGTTTTATCATCGTTTTTACGACTTCCTTAATGTGTAAGTCGCATTCTGCAAGTACTAGTAAACCTATTCCCTAGATTTTTTTAACTTTCCAGTCTGCCTCCCATACAAAAAACTTTTCAAGGCCTTAAGGCATATACAACATGCGTAAATCTAAACTTTAAACTTGCAATAAGCGAGAGTAGGCCTAAAGTATTCCTTTGGCAGGTTTGCTATATCCTTTTTTCTTGCTGAAAATATCACCCTAAGTATGTTTTTGGATATTAGTATTTGAAGTAGAATTATTTTGGGGATTAAAATATATATCAACATATCATAAAATAAATATAAATACTTATATTTGTATATTATATGATAAGTTGATATATGGTAAAAACAACGATGGGCACAAAGCTGCCAAGAAAATTAGAGCAGAAGATGCAGATAGTTGGTGAGCAGATCAAGCTGGCCAGACTACGCAGGAATCTCAGTGTCGCTCAGGTAGCCGAACGTGCCATCTGTTCGCCTCTCACAGTTTCACGTATAGAGAAAGGTACACCTACTGTGGCAATTGGTATTTATCTAAGGGTGCTTTATGCACTTCAGTTGGATGATGATATTCTGCTGCTTGCAAAAGAAGATGCAATGGGAAAGGCCTTGCAGGATTTGAGTCTTAAGAAACGAGAAAGAGCATCCAAAAAAGAATAAGCGATGAAAAAACTTTATGAATTTGCCGATTTAGATTGGCTGAAAGAACCAAGGCTCGTTGGAGAGCTGAGTTACGAATCACTTCGTGGCTCTGACAGCTATGGATTTTGCTATAATGATGAATGGCTCAAGGACTATGGAGGTCTGTTTTTTAGTGATGACTTGAACAACTGTCCCGGTCAGCAATACACGACTCCAGGCAAGGATATTTTCGGATGCTTTTCTGATGCCCTTCCAGACAGATGGGGGCGTACATTGATAAATCGTCAGGAACAGATTCTAGAAAAGGAAGAGAATCGTCCGGTACGTCGGCTTTCTTCATTCGACTATCTTATCGGGATTGAGGACTTTTCTCGCATGGGGGCTTTTTGATTCAAGGAGTCTATAAATGGAGAGTATATCAATGAAAGCGAAGTCCTGCGCATACCACCACTGACAGATATTCGTGAGTTGATTGCAGCTTGTTTCGAAATAGAGAAAAGTGAAGATGAGAACAGGTTGCCTGAAATGCGTTGGATTGCT
>OOAO01000388.1_pt1 | contig 51608 bp, 76 predicted proteins | sample 1671821 | NCBI WGS metagenome assembly OOAO01 (sample SAMN06348196, study PRJEB24527) | human gut metagenome | biome: human gut; feature: ankylosing spondylitis patient; material: feces | host: Homo sapiens | place: China | collected 2015-10 | reverse complement strand
AGCAGCAGATTTACAGTCTGTCCCCATTGGCCACTCGGGAACACGCCCATATTCAGTTTTTGCAGTCCATGGATTGCCTGTATATATTACCACCCGGATGGTAGTTTGTCAACATCTTTTGCGGAATTTTTGGATTTTTGTGCCGAAAGCAAAAGTACAAAAGCAAAAGCCGCCCAGAAATCAACGTTCCTGAGCGGCTTTTTGGAGCTGGTGACAGGAGTTGAACCTGCAACCCACTGATTACAAATCAAGTTTATTTGACGTGTTAATGTAAATAATCATTGATTTGTTGGATTATTGTTAGATTATGCGTCTCGTGCCCCAACGTTGAAGGCTATGTAAAAATAGCACATTCTATGTCTTTTTACAAGTCGCTTATCTTTCGCATTACGAGCTCATACTCTTTCGGGTACACCAGCTTTATTGCCTTCATGTGCTCGTCAAGCACCTGCATCAGACCGCCGAAAGGAACAGAGCTGGCAGCCGCCACAAAGTCGCTTTGTGGTTCCGCTGCTGTGGAGTACGCCGCCCGGTAATCCGTGGGCGGCAATGCCTGGGTCTGCGTTTCAGGTGCCTGCTTTTCTTCCAGCTCGTCCCGCACAGTGCAGAGGGCGGCAAGCTTGTTGACGCTCTGCCAGCTGGTTTCCTCGCACTTGAGCTTGCGGATATGCTCGTTGATCTCGTCAATATCCATGCCTGCCGTCCTCCTTCCTTATGCGTTCCGCAGGATGTCTGCCGCCCGCTTGTAGGCATCACGCTCTGCACCGGTGGCTTCCTGCATCATGTCCTCGATGTCGGAGATCATACGCTCACGGCCATCCGTACGGGAGTAGTGCCCGCGGACATAGTGACGGCCCCGGTTGGCGTAGCTGTTGCCCCGGTTGTAACCGTTTCCGGCATCGCGGCCGAAAGTCCCGCGCATGTCAGCTTCCCACTCGCCTGTTCGGCTGTACTCGCCGCCCTCGCAGTAATCCTCGATGCGGTGGATGTCCAGAATGATGTCCACGATCTCGCCGATCATCTCAACATCGCCCGGAGAGCGGTTCTTTTTGTCGGTCAGCTCCATGAGCTCGTCGCACATCTCATCTTTCAGATGATTCAGTTTATCCAGCATGACTTTATCTCCTTTCTTATGCTACCCGCTCAACGATCAGGTTGCTGTTTGCAATGCTGACTGCCTGCGTACTGGTGTTTTTAACCGCCACAGTCACGCAGCAGCCACGCGGCACCTCGATGAACGCAGCCACGAAAACGTTGAAGTAATTTTCGACCGCCGCCGGGGTGACAATGGCTGTCGCACTGGTCAGCGGCTCACCGCCGACAGCCAGCGCCACAGAAATAGGTCCCACAGTGCCGCCGGTGGGAATGGCGATATTGCCGCCAAAGCTTACCTTGAAGCGGGCCCTGCACTGCCCGCTGGTCAGACCGCGCAAGGTCACAAGGCCGCTTCCCTCACGGTGCACGATGCAAGCAGGGGCTTTCACTGCGGTCTCGGTCAGGGGAAGGTTTTCACCCGCCGCCACGATGACGGTGTTGGAGTTGCTAAATTCAGCCATTTTATCGGCTCCTTTCATAGAAAAACGCCGGGACTTTTGCCCCGGCGCTCTGGTTTACAAAATCAGCTCAGGGGCTGAACATTTTGATGTGGACATTTCCATTTTGGAAACAACCACTCAAAAAGCTGTCGTGATTCGGTTATGCGCAGCTGCCGCAGCCGGTTCCACAGCCATAGTAAATGGCATTGGGGTTGGGCACCTGATAGGCAGGCACGGGAGCTTTCTGCTGCAGAGTCCCGATGATCTGGTTGGTCTGTGCGTTCATCGCGGTGGTCAGGAACGCGCTCTGGCGATCCTGAGAAGCAGCCCGGCGCAGTTCGTTGTTCTCGCTCTGCAGGGTGGCGATCTTATCGTTGGTCAGGAAGTCGAGCACCGCGCGGGTGTTGCTGTTCTGATTCTCGATGATGTCCCGGGTGTTGTTGTTCATGGCGTTCTGCGTTGCGCAGAAGCCCTGCTGCATCTGGTTCCGGGTGTCGCACTCCTGAGTGGCCAGATTGTAGTTGACACCCTGGATCGCGGTCTGGGTCTTGCAGCAGCAGTCTGCCAGCTGTGTAGCCAGAGCATTCTGACCCTGCATCAGCGCAACGTTGGTGCCGTTGAAGCCCTGCTGCATGGCGTTGGTGACACCGTTCAGGCCCTGCTGCACGCCGTTAAAGCCCTGAAGCATCCCGGTGTTCATGGCATAGAAGCCATCACACAGGCCGCTTTCCAGCCCGTTCAGCTTGTTCATGACGCTCTGGTTGTCGAAGCCGCGCTGCAGGTCTGCCTGCGTGACGGCGCTGGTCATATAAGGCGAAGCGCCGCCCATGCCGCCGCCCCAGCCAAAGCCGCCCATGCCGCCCCAGCCGAACATGCCGAAGATCAGAAAGAGGACGATCCAGCCCATCCAGTCGCCACCCCAGCCATTGAGGCCGTTGCTGTAACCGTTGGCGGGCTGTACCGGCATGGTCAGAACCGTGCTATCAGAAGAAAGAGACATAGTTTTACTCCTTTACGTTAGATTTTGAAATTTATTCTAAATGCGGCCGCATTTTAGAATCCGAACATATTTTTCATGCCGTTGAGCATCGGCGCGATTTGCTGCGCCCGCTGCTGAATGGCGTTGAGCTGCTGCTGTGAGAGCTGGCCGGAGGTGAGCATCTGGTTTATCATCTCCTGCGGGTTCTTTCCCTGCATCTGGCCCATAAACTGCTGGAACTGCCCGCCAATAGGGTTCTGAGCCTGTCGGCCCATCGAATTAAACAAGCTGCTGCCCATCGTTTAGCCCTCCTTTTCCGGCTCTGGTGCTTCCTGCTTTTCCAACGCCGCCAGCTTTGCCGCCAGCGCTTCGAACTCCTTGCGGGTGACATACTCCCCGCCTGCGGCTTGCGTGGCTGCGATCGACGCTTTGGGACCGCTGGTGCGCTCCTTGTAATCGTAGATGCGGAGCGGGAACGGCCTGCCGTCCTGCCCAACTTCTTTGATGTAAAAGGTATCGGAATCAGCATCCAGTAAAAGCACCCGGCTCCCGTTGGCGACCAGATAGCCACGGGCTGCTGCTTCGCCCTGCACCCAGATAAAGCCGCTGTCAGTCGGTGCGGCCTGTCCCTGCATTGTCGGCATCATGACGGGCTGGGGCTGGTATTGTGCTGCCCTGAGCTGTTCAAGCTGCCCCTGCGGCTGTTGCGGGTAAAGCACTTGTGGGTATCCGTTATAGATCGGCATGGATCAGTCCTCCTTGTACCAGTAGTAGATCGGGCATTCTGCGCCGCTGTCCCAGCTGTCCCACCACGCGCCGTCGATCACGGTCAGAACGTGGCCGGAGCAGCCCAGTACATACACGCCGCGCGGATACTCCCGGGCAAAATCTGCCACGGTGTAACAGGTGGTGCAGTCTGCTTCCACCATGCGGCGCTTGTAGCCCTGTTTTTGAAGATACGCGCCCCATGTGCGGTTAGCGCTGGGCATATCGCCGAGGGCGTAGCCGGTGAGCGCCAGCGCAATATATGCCTGCTCCCAGCTCTGACCGGTGGCCGCAGCTACCGCCCGCACTACGCAGTCCCCGACGCTGCTCCCGCGCGGGTTTGGATTAAACCTGTGCCACATGGTGCACCCTCCCTTTGCGCCCAGTGTACTTTTTTAAATCTCCGTGAGAGACAACGAACGCACAACGAAGGACAAAAAAGAAAAGCGCCACACAGCACAGGGCTGTATGGGCACTCAAGAATTTGCACGCAACGCGTATAAAATTTTCAAAAAAGTCTTGACAATTGCACGCAATGCGTGTATAATAAAGACAGTGAAAGACCCCGAACAAACACATGGAGGCAACAATTATGAAAAAGCTTACTGCTGACGAGTTTGCAGCCAAGGTTATGGCCACCGGCACAGAAATCGAGTACGACAACGGCGTTTGGATGATCTACGCGCACCTCACCGATGATGGCGACGTCAAGACCTCTCATCTGGACGCTCGCGACCTGATGGTCACTACCGGCATCGAACTCTCCGATGAAGAGGGCAAGGCACTCATGAACGGCAATCTGGACGACGTTGAGAGACAGGCCGTCGTGGAAGATCTTTACCCGAAGTATCTTGAAGCTCTGGAAGATATGGAGTAAAGAAAAGTCCCCAGCCGATGTGCGAACATCGACCGGGGAGATTTAAAAAGGAGAAGACTATGTATACTACTGCTGAACTCTTTATTATGGCTGCCGATTCGGAAGCATCCAGGGCAGCGTTCCTCAACAACATCACTCTTAGCGTCCCGGATGACGCTTCCGGCTGCATCGACTTGGATGCCGAGAAGGCAAGGCTGTCCACCATCTGGGATTTAGCTCATCTTCCAATGCGTGAGCTGGTAGCCCGCACCAGTCTGTCTCAGACCACTTTTGCAAAGCGGGCGGGCATCCCGCTACGGACCGTGCAGGACTGGTGCGGCGAAAAGCGTGCGTGCCCGGCGTACGTCCGCTTTTTGCTGGCTGAGCACTATAGCCTTCTGTAAAACAAAAAAATCCCCCGCTTTGCCGAAGCCCTGCGTTTCGCTCGGGGTACTTTGTAGGCAAAGTGGGGAATTTTTTATGCCGCCGAAACGGCAAAGTCTAAAATCAAGAGCGGAACTGCCCACAGGCAATGCCACTCTCTACAAAGGCCGTAGCCTTTCAAGTCTAAAGGCGTCTCCCGCATGGTACGCACTGTGAGTAGGCGTGCAGGAGACTAAATTTCGTAAGCTGTGCGCTTGTGCTGACAGAAATTTTTAGGCCAGACCACACCAGCAATTCATTAGATGAATTGTCTGTAAATATTATACCACAATTCGTGCAAAAAGAAAAGCGGCAGACCCGAAAGCCTGCCGCTTTTGAATTGTCAGAGCAAAAGCTCAAAACTAATCCCTAGACGAAATTATTATATCACACATCTAGCATTTTATCAATAATTTTCAGCCTATTGCCGATTGATGTCCGACAATACGGCACACGCGCTGCAATATCAACTTGGCATAGCTGGTCAACGTACCGCAACCGGGCGATTTTCCGGTCATACCTCCCAAGCGGCGCACGTTTTATCACAGCTTTTATCTGTTCTGCATTAAGCCCTTGCAACGCTGGCGGAAAGACTACACGAGCCGCCGCCACAGGCAGCACCGAGCCAGAAGGGCTGCGGCAACTGCCCGGCGTTGCGCACCATATTGCCAAGCACGGCAAACCGGTGACGTTTTGTCACCATTTTCGTGACGTGCCGAAATTGCTCTTGTGCGGCGTACATCTCGGTGACGTCACCGAGATGGTGGTATGTAGTGCTTGCCATGATATCCTCCTTACAGTGTAATTTCCTCAGCGTTCGCCTTGTCCTCAGCATCCAGCGCATCGTAGTACGCCTGCGCCAGAACCTCCACCTCTGCGATGTCGTCCTCCGTCAGCAGGCCGCTGTCCAGATGGACGTATGCTCTGTCCAGCCAGTATGCCACGTCGCGTCTTGCGGAAATCTCCCGTTTGATGGAGCGCAGGGTCAGATCATGCCGTGCTTTGGATTTAATTGCCATAAGTACCTCCTTATGTGGTAGTCATGGACGCAATGGCGTCCTCAATGCGTTTGATTGCGATGTTCACATCCCTCTGATACTCCAGCCGGATTCCAGCACCGTCACCCGCCTGCACCACCGTGTCAGGGCCGTACGCTGTGAGGGCTTTGTAGGCGGCAATTTCGTCAGGGGTGAGTGGGGTTTCGATGGGTGTGGCGAGTTGATACACAAAATCAACGTCAATAGCTAAGGCTTTCAGCTCTTCTGCAGTATAAAAACTGCCTTCAGATTTTGCTATATTTTTAAGATACAGCTTACTGCCCGCAACGCAGGAAGTCCACGATGTAAAAGGCGTTATGCTTATAAAGCACGGAGAAGAACCCTCTTTTCCTTCATTTCCCGGAACATCTAAAGCCAGTCGATACTGCTCATTTACATCACCATCGCTTGTGCTAACTCGCCCCTTGCCAATTTTTTGCACCTTCACCCCTCTCTCCAAGTCCACCTCGTCGCACACCCACTGCTGGCCGCTTTTGTCAGTGTAGTTGCCGCCAGAGGTGACAGGGATGCCGGGTAAGCCGTTGGGTGTGGGCAGGGTGAGAGTTTGCGTTTTGCCGTTTCCATCGCTCAATGTCACCGCCACGCTCCCACTGTCACCAGCGCTCACGATAGGCACGGGTGCATCCGGCGTGGGGGTCCCGTCCTGCGTGCTCTTACCGTACACGGTCAGTCCGCACAAGGGCGCAGCGAAGGCGTCATCAACGCTGAGCGGGTTGCCTGTCTCAGTGCCCACAAGGACGTTCTGCCACGCCTTTACTGCGCTGATCGCGTCACCTGTGGCTTTTGCGTCAGCGGCTTCGCCCTCGTGGGTGAGGGTGGTGTCCAGTGCTACGGCAGGGCCGGGGTCGCCCTTCTCGCCTTTGAAATCACCAGCTGCAATGCCGTCCTTCAGCTCCTGCAGGCTGTCAGCGGCTTCCTGAGCGCTCTGGCTGGCACTGCCTGCACTGGTGGCGGCTTCACTGGCGGCGGTCTGTGCGGCTTTGGTGGAGGCTTCCACCTGCTTGATGGCCTTGTCCCGGGCTGTGTCCACAGCCTGCGTGGCAGAAGTCTGCTTGTCACCGATGGCTTTCAGTGCGTCCTCTTTGGCGGTGATGGTGTCAGAAAGGGCCTGTCCAGCCTTTTTGGCAGATACCCCAGCCTGCTGTGCTGCCGTCTGCGCATCGGTCTTAGCCTGCTCTGCGGCGGCGGCATCAGTGTGCACGGCATCCACCAGCTGCTGCCATGCAGGGGTACCCGGTTCCGGCATGGTGCCGTCCTCCGTGCCGCTGTTGGCGCTGACACGATACTGCAGGTCTGCGCTGGTGACGGTCTTGGTGCCGTCGCTGCCCTCAAAGGTGACGCAGCCATTGCCGGGCTGTGCGGTCACGCTGGCGGGCACGTCCACATAGCCGTCAACCACAAGCGAGGATTCCGGGTCTTTGCCGTCCGGGACATGCCAGAACGCCCGGATAGCCAGCCCTTCCCACTCGCCAGTGGCACTGACGGCAAGCCTGTACACGCCCCGGTTCTTGGTGTAGCCAAAGCGCACCAGCTGCTCATAGCCGGGCACTTTGACCACGCCGGAAGATGCAAGAGATACGCTTAGCTCAATCATAAATTTACCCCTTGTTGATGGTAGGCTTCTTTTCTGCCAGTGCCTTTTTCATCATGCTGACGGCCTTTTCAATCACGCTGTCCAGCACTTCATCCGTGATGAAAGGCTTCAGCCAGTCCGGCAGTGCGCCGCGCAGCGCAGCAAAGACCTGCGCCTTTTTCTTTGCGCCCTGGCCGCTGCCCATGATGCTGTCCTCGGCGATGGTCACGAGCTCCAGTGCCCACTGCTTGACGTACTGCTTGTAGCCCAGCCGGATGGCACCAACGGCCAGCGCGGCAAAGCCGATGAGCATCAGTACCAGTGCGATGGGTGCGGGGATAAAGTTAAACATTGCTTCCATGATTTGTTACTCCTTTCAGTAGGTAGTTGTTAATATCGAATTTGCTTTTTTGCATACCTTCGCGGTTGTTGCCGGACAGCTGCGAATCCAAAAGATTTTGTACGCCAACGAGTACGAGACGCATTTCTTCATCGAGGCCGTCAAAGCGGCGCAGGTCTCTTGCAAGGGCCTGTGCGTGCTGAAGCTGTCCCTGTTCCAGCACGCCAAGTCTTTTTTCGAGCGTATCCATTCGCTTGTTCTGCGCATCGTCTGGGGCCTGTGCATTTTTGACGTACTTGTGGATGATGTCCAACACCTTGTCGATGGTGATGACCGCAGCGCACAGGCTGCCCAGAATGCCCAGCACCCACAGTAAAGCTTCTTTTTCGGTCATTTACCCTCCCGGAGACGGGTCAGACCCTTCTTGCTGATGATACCCGCATAGTCCTTGTATGCGTGGGACATGTCCACGTTAGTGGCCACACCGGGTACACGCGCCGTGCTGGTGTACTGCCACATGCCAAAGGGCCAGCTGGGAGCGGGCTTCTTCGTGCGGTAGGCAGCCAGCCACACGTCGTAAGGCTTCAGGGCTGCGCCGCCCATGTACAAGAAGGTGCTGCCAAACCACAGGCCGGTGTAGAGCATGGCGTACATGCCCCAGCTTTCCACCGTGCCCAGCATGTAAGCTGTCAGGTCGGTCAGCACATCCTTGCCCAGCGGCTTCTGCACCTCGTCCTCGATGTCCACGGCCACCGGCAGCTCAAAGCTCCGGCCGGTGAGCAGCTTCTTGAAGTAAGCCAGCTCCTTGTCGGCCTGTTCCCGGTTGACCGCTTTAAAGTAGCCATACACGCCACAGGGTATGCCCAGCCGCTTGCACTCGCTGTAATTGCGGGCAAACTGCGGGTCGGTGTAGGGCGCACTGGGTCTGCCCGCTGCACTGTTGCCCATGGCGCGAATCATCACGCCGTCCACCTTGCCGCTTGCCTTGACCTTCTCCCAGTTGATTGTGCCCTGATATCGGGACACATCCATGATTTCAGCCATAGCGTCCTCCTTACTGCGTGATCTCCTCAAAGCCGCTCTTGATGAGAATCGCCTTGACCTTCTCCTTCAGCAGGCGAGGGCAGCGCTCATACAGAGCCTTTGCGTCCTCCATAGTCTCAGCAGACATAATTTCCTGTGCCCATAACATTGCCATCATAAATACCATCCTTTCGATTCTTTGTGTGATTTTATGCATAAACAATCTCGCTCATTTCAAGCAAGCATTGCTTGAGCATCTTGTTTTCTTTTTGCAGTGCCTCCACCGTCTCCGGCAGCTTCTCCCGGGCTTCGGCCTTTTTGCGTGCTTCTTCCTGCGCGGCCAGCTCTTCGGCGGTGTAGCGGATGTATTTCTGGATGGGCACCTGTTCCACCCATTCCTCCTGCGCCTGCACGCCCGGACGGTCAACGACCTTCTGCACGTCCTTACCGCCGTTGGGGTACTCGGTCACGGTCTCCCAGTGCCACTGCTCCTCCACGCCCTCTACGGCGGGATGGGTGACTTCTTCGGTGCTGGTGGTCAGATACCCAAGCGTCAGGTCCGGGTTTTCCAAGACCGCACCGTTCTCGTCAATGATCTTCATGGTTCAAAACCTCCTTTCTCAGGCCACGCGCCGCCAGATGTGCACATAGTAGGCGGCGGGCTGCACGGTGCTGCTGCGTCCGTAAATAGAATTCGAGCGGGAAGCGTCGAAATACAAATCTTTCGGGACACTATTGGTGACAGCAGCATCAGCACCGCCATAAGAACTAAATACCCCTGTGTTATAGAAAGCGCCTGTCATTGTAGCTCCACTTTCAGAAATGAATAAATTGTAAGTATTTGCCAACTTAGGCACAACAGAGCCAGTAATATTCGGCAAACCGGCTTCGACTGTGGTACCCGCTGCGTGGGCGTAGGATGCACCCATCAGCACCCGGTTCTGCGCAATCTCCTGCCATGCACCGCCGAACAGGGCGGCAGGGCTGGTGGGGTCTTCCGAAATCCAAAATTTGATTTTGGCATGGTCTTCTGCCAGAGCGTCTGCAATCAAGGTCTTTACAGCGTCTGCGCTTATCACGCCTTTCAGCGCATCGCCAACAGCCTTTGCGTCGGCTGGAGCGCCCTCGACGCTTAGCGTCTTGTCGGTGCTCACGATGGCCGCAGCTCTGTCCGCTTCAGCTTTAGCAGAAGCGGCAGAGCTTCCCGCGCTCTTTGCGTCTGCGGACGCTGACCGTTCGCTTTGGGCTGCTTCGGCGGCGGAGGTCCGGGCGGCGCTTTCGCTCTCTGCAGCTGCTGCGGCCTTTTTCGTCGCGGTGCTGGCTGCTCCGGAAGCGGTTTGAGCGGCTTGCAAAGCAGCCTGCTGCTGGCCTGTCACTTCCTCGGCGTACTGCTTGACGTACTCCATGCCCTGTGCGATGTCCTCACGGACTTCCACGCCGCGCTCAGCCTTACGGATTCCCGCAATGGCTTCATCAAAAGTTTTATCCATAAAACACCTCCTGTCTCATTAGCCTGACATGTACCCTTTGAGCGATCGACTCAAATCGTAAGCATCGGACGCTTTGCGTGCACTCAAAGCCTGCAGGTCGCTGATGCTGGAAAACTCAGTGCCAAATGTAAACTCCTTTTTATCCGGCGAATCCAACGGCTCAACAAGCTTGGAGCACAGCAACCAGGTATCTACACCATGCGGTGCAGAGAAAATGTGCGTTTGCTTTCCAATTGCAATACGGCTGACATCAATATCAGCGTCTTTCAAATCGACTGCTTTGACCGTCATACCGTTCAGATAGCGCAGATTTTTGGCAAGTTCTTCCTCTGCCGCATCCAGCAAAGACTGCGGCGTGCTTTCGATGCCTTCAATAAAGATCACTTTTGTGATGATGCCAAAAAGCTTTTGCGCAGCCAGATCGTTTGCAGTTTCTGTAATGGTTTCTCCCCATGAAAAAACAAGCCACGATTTCTTTCTGGCACCTACCGCGATCACCCGCGTGTAGATATCCTCTGCTTTGACGTAGTTGGTCAAATCCAGCAGATTTGTTCCAAAAGCCACCGTCTGACTGTTTTTATCGGTGATCGCCTGCAGATAGTCCAGATACCGGCGCGGTTTTCCGTCAGGATCTTCTGCATGGCGCAGCACCAGATATCCGCCGTACTTTTCAACCAGCTCACTCTGCAAGATGTTCCATGTAACGCCGTAGTTTTTTCCATCGCCAAAGCTGTATGTAGGTTCCTTCACATCAAACAAAAAGCGGGGATCCGTCTTGCCGTTGATAGCAAGGATGTATTTCCCGTTTTGCTCGGTGATCTTAAAAGTCTTGGATTCAGATGCCTGCTCAACGTTATAAATGGAGTACGTGCCAAAATTCTTGTTGCAAGTACCGCAGACGATTTCAGCTTTTTTCACTTCGACCGTTGCATCGTACGTTTTGCCCTTTACATAGGCTGCAAACAGACGCACGCGGAAATTGTTGTCACCGATGCGGGAGATCACGCGGTTATTAAGAATCCTTTCCTCGTTGAGCGGCCACGACAGGCAAGATGGGCTGTACTGATACTCCTTTTCCTCGTAAAAAATCGAGACTGTAGAATCGACTGGGTCTTTGATTGTCCAGTGGTTTATGCGGTCTCCATCGTCAGAGTCGTAGTGATAGCCGGACTGCTCTACCTTGAGGCCGTCAATGTAGGGCACCACCATAGGGGTGTCCATCTGCACTTTGCCGGGGGTGAAAGCCTTGTAAGCGTCAACCTGCGCGTTGTGGTTATCGCAGATCCATTCCAAAAATTGCGAAAAGCTCACATTTTTTGCAGCGTATGGCGCAATGCCGCTGTCATTTAGATACGCAAGCTCCCCTTCGCAGTATATTTTCTGACGCATCAAAAAATCCTGCTCATGGCTCATGGGACGGCCCTGCCAGATGGAAACGCCGTCCTGTTCCACTTCTACCGTAGTGCGCAGCTTTTGCAGCGCAGAGTGTGCCACATTGCCCAGCGGCATGGTAAACTCAAAAGAGCCAGCTTTACCCACTTCGCGGGTCAGCGTGGGGCTGATGAGCTTTTTCGTGTCGGTGATATCACTGATATCGTGGATACAGACCTTAGTTTTCCATGTGTCTACATCCGTCTGCACACCAGCATAAACTTTGTAGCTCATAGGCTTGCCCCCAAATACTTGATGCTGATGCTGCAGTCTGCCGATGCAGCAAAAACAAGGGTGCCCACCACACCGTCCGGCATGGTAAGGCCCTCAATATACTGCCAGTCGGTGGACTTGGCCAGAATGCCCACCTCAAAGCCGTTGAGAGACACCGCGATGTTTGCGGAGGTCTCGCTGCGCTGGAAGTAGATGCCGGCCGCACGCGGTGCACCGGTGATGGACACCTCTTTGTCCTCGCCCGCCTTGAGCGGGATATTCGTGTAGTTGCGCACGATGTCCGTTTCAAAGTTGAAGTCATCCCACAGCCAGTCGTTGGTGCCGTCGTAGACGCTGCGCTTGAAGGGGTTGCAGGTGCCGGTGATGGTAAAGGTGCTGGAAAGCCGGTCGCGGGAGGGTGTGACTTTCCAAAGCCCTTCCCAGTACCACGCCGGGTCTTCATCAAAGCGGCACTGTAGCCACTTGCCATGAATGGCATTGGCAATGGTGCTTTCGATGTAAGGCCACTTGCTTTTTGGCGCGTTGCACAGCAGTTCCATGGTGATGGTGCGCTTTTTATAGTGCACCTTGCCATCGTCCCATGTGGTCAGGTTCAGCAGTGAATCAGATCCGGTGACCTGCACAAGGTATTCTTCCGGTTCTGCCGCGCCGATTTTAGGGCTGCCTACCTTGAGGTACAGCCCCCAATCTGTCAGGGTGTGAAAATTGCCGATTTTTGCCCCCAGAAGCTTTGCCATTACGCACCCCTCGCTTTCCGTTCCACTGTCACGCCGATGCGTGCATCTACGTTGGTCGCCATGCGGGGCGACAGCACGCCAACCAGTTCACCGGAATCCATGACTACCTGACCCTTGCCGATGTCGGGCAGATGCTCGTCCAGCATCCCTTCAATGCGTTCCAGAATGCTGGTCTGCCGGTCAACAATGGACTGCTGGCCAGTAACGCGGTACTGCAGGGCTGCGCGGGTGGAGAAGGTGCCCAGACTGTCATACATGCCGGTTTTGTCAAAGGGGCTCTGGTAGTGGCTGACAGGCTTCTGATTATTCTTCTTGTCCATCCACATGGCAAGGCCAATGCCGCCAGCGACAGCGCCAACGCCCAGGATCAGGGCAAGAATGGGATTTGCTGCAACGAAAGACACGATAGTGCCCAGTGCAGAGGTGATGCCACCAGCCATGCCGGAAAAACTCTGCACGATGCTGCCCAGAGCGCCTCCCACGCCGCCGGACTTTGCAAGACCGTCGATGATCTCACCAAAAGCCTTGACCGAATTGGTCACACCGTCGATATCGGATTTTACCCCGCCGTCAGAAAAAAGCTTCTGGAAGATATCAAATGCCTTTCCGATGCCGCCGCTGAAGTAACCTTCATTGACTGCGGTCAATGCCTTATTGAGCCAATCAGAGATCACGTCACGCTGCTTCTGCGATACTTCGCCCCAGATCAGATTGACAAAATCCAGCCCAAGACTTGCCCAGTCACCGTTTTTGGCATCACTAAAGGCGCTTTTTACCAGCCCGAAAATGCCCTTATCCAGCTGGCCGGAAGCCTCGCTCAGCTGCTGGTCAATGCGGTTCTGGGTGCCCTTCACGCTCTTGTCGATAAGAGTAGAGGTCTCCGTCACCTTGTCTTGAACGCCGTCGATGTAGGTGATGATCTTCTCGTAGGTCTCCGCGCCGTTCTCGCCGATGCGCTGGCCAGTCTCTGTGACGGTCTTTTTGATATGCTCGCTGCCGTCCGCGTACTTTTCCACCGCCTGCTGCACCTTTGTGGTGATGCCGTCAAAGGTGGTTTCCGAGACGTTGGTAAAGGTTCCCAGCAGCGTTTTTGACATGTCGTCATAAGTCTTTGTGACCTTTGTGACCGTGCCGTTGACTTTGGTCTCGACCTGCTTAAAGGTCGTGGCAACACCGTTCACCATCTCCTTGCCGGTCGTGGTGGTGGTCTCGGTGATGCGGTCTTTGATTTTGCCGGAGCTGTCCTTGACCTTCTCGGTAAGGGTCTGGATGCTGGTGGTCACAGTGCCCAGCGCATTCTGTGCGGTGGTGGTAGCCGTGCTGGAGATGGACGAAATGACCGTTTCGGTAGTGGACTTGGAGCCGGAGGATCTGAATTTTTTGCCTGTGGAAGAACCAGACGGGCTGGTTGTAATGGAGCTGCCGCCGTTGCCGCTGGCTGCCGCCAGCTCCGCCTGACGCTCCGACCAGCTCTTGTTGCTGATGCCAATGCCATTTAATGCATTTTCCCGCATCCTGTTACGGTTACTCTTCCGGTTATTTGCATCCGCGTACTCTTCGTAGGTATCGAAGTCTGCTGTGGCGGCTTTTCCGAGAAAACGGTTGAGTTTATAGCTCAGCTGATCCAGCCATGTGGTGGCTTTGCTTGCGAAGTCCTTGAGAGCGTTTTTTGCCGTGTTGATAGGCTCTGTCAGGCCGGTGATCGCGCCTGCGAGACCAATCCAACCGTCCGTTTTGTAAGCTTCCTGTGCTGCGACGAGCATATCGTTCAGATTGCCGATTACAACGCCGAAGCCGCTGGATAAATCGCCGGTCAGCAATCCTGCCAGCTGCTTCACATTGTCCTGCAGGGTAGACATGCGGCCATTCATGGTCTGGCTCTGGGTGTCCATGCTGTTGTAGTAACGCCCGCCCTCTTCGGAAGCGGCCTGCAAAGCCTGCGTCAGCAGATCATAACTGATTGTCATTTTCTGCACTTCGGTGGTGGACTTGCCTGTGTAGTCGGCCAAAATGCCGTACACGTCGATGCCGGCATAAGCAAACTGCTTGATATCGGCTGCTGTAGCCTTGCCGGTGTTGGCGATCTGCTGCAGGTTCTGGGACATCCGGTTCAGCTCGTCGTTGCCGCCGCCGGTCGCAGAGACCGCGTCGCCCAGCGCCATGATGGTATTGCGGGCATAGGAAGCGTTCTCGCCTGCAGAGATCAGGTACTGGTTCGCCTTTGTCAGGGACTCGACATCAAACGGGGTTTTGGCCGCGTCTTCCTGGATTTGGCTCATGACCTGCTGGGCGGCTTCCGCGCTGCCCAGCATATTGGTAAAGCCGGTGGTGTATTTCTCGATCTGGGCGTTATACTCGATGCCGGAAGAGATGAACCCCTCTGTGGCACTGAGTGCAGCGGCGTAAAGCTTCGAGAAAACGCCCGCCATGATCGTGCCCTGCGCAATGGCACCGGCCAGAGATTTGCCGGACGCTTTCTCCGTGGAGCTGGCAAAGCCATCCATGCCGTTGTTTGCAGCTTTCAGCGCGGTCGTGGTTGCCCTGAGCTGTGCTTCTGCCTGCGCCAACATGGTCTTGAGATTTTTGGTCTCAGAGGACGCTTTGCCGGTCTTGCCCACCGATTCGTTGTAACGTCTGGTCAGTTCCACTACGGCCTTTGCGGCCTTGCTGTACTCTCCTGACAGCGAAGAAACGGTTTTTTTTGTTTCGGATTGTACATTCTGGATGCCCTGCCGGTAGGCACTGTCGTCCAGCCCGAGGGTGGCGCTCAATTCAAAAATTTTCAGGCTTCATCACCCCCGTTCAAGCCATTTTTAATGCGTGCTATCACTTCATCAGCGGACGGCTGCGGCGGCTGTGGGCGGTTTTCCACAAGCCCGGCCACCATGTCGTACCACCGCTCTTCCGCGCCTATAAGGTGCGCCAGAGCGTCCGTCATGTACGCCTGATAGCTGAGTGTGATGCGCTCTTGCCGCAAAGTGTTCAGGCAGTGCTGCAAAATGTACGGCCTGCCAAACAGCCGCAGCGCGTCCGGGCTGATGGAAGAAATCAGGCGTCTGTACCCGCCAGCACCAACGGCAGACACCAGAGCAAAAAATCCATCACATCGTCGTTGTTCAGCAGTTCTTTTACCGCGCGCATCTTCTTGAACGGGCCGATATTTTCGACCACCCCGTTTTCATCCACGTCCGGCTCATAGAGCAGCGGAAGCAGCTTTGCAGTGGCAGCGGCATTGTCGAACAGCAAGCTTTTTGCCATAGCCTGAATGTTCTTTTTTGCCTGCTCTTTCTTCTTCTGTTCCAGCTCCTCCGGCGTTTCCTCGCCGGTCAGGACCGGCAGAACCTTTCGCAGCTCCATGATCTTGGATTTTTCCAAGACCTCCTCTGCCACATCGGCGATCTGCCAGCAGTGGCGCAGGAACTCTTCATCGGGCAGCTCTGTCAAAAATTTCATGTGGTGTCCTCCTTATGCCGCGGCCTTGGGGCTGTAGTACCACTCCATAGGTACCACGTCACTGCCCAGACGGGGGCAGCCGGTCAGGGTGACGGAGATGTTGCCCTTGCCCTTGTCGGTCGTCTTCAGGGTCAAACCGCCGGTGGACAGTGCGTTCATCAGCTTGACGGCCACAAAGCCGCCGTCGATGGTATCGCCCACCCACCAGATGTCCTTGAAGTCTCCGGTGCTGGCGGTGGGATTCAGCGTCATACGGGGCGTGACTTTCTTGTCACTCACATCCGCAGCGCCCAGCGCCAGCTTGATAACGTCCGTTGTGACGTTCAGGGCGGTAAAGGCCAGCGTGCAGTCGTAGTCCTCGATCTGCATCAGCTCTGCGGTGTTCTTCTGGGCGTTGTCCACGTCCGCGCCCAGATCGGTGAAGTTCGCCTTGCAGGTCGCGGTGATGCCGCCGGTGGTGGCGGTGATAATGTCTGCATCCTGCACTTCGGTCGTTCCGGTCACGTCAAACTTGTTGACCACGATTCCGGAATTGAACTGCATGGACTTGAACGCTTCCTGCGAAATTTTGGAAAATTTTCTTCCCATATTGCTCCTTTACTCACGGTATAAGCCGTGTAAGTTCAAAAATAAGGTGTTCGCACAGATACCCTTCAGGCGTGTTGTTGAGTGGCTGTGCCCAATCTTTATCGTCTTTGTCCAAAAGAATAGCGCCGCCCTCGCATTTGATAGTCAAACCACCTCTTGGAAGGGCCGCGCTGATCGTATCTTCGGTTTGCAGGATGGGGGCTCTGCCGCCCTTGCTGGGGTACCACAGCCGGGCGTGGAAGGATGCCGTTTCGTTCCACCCGCCGGGGATGGTGGGCTTGTAGGTCAGATAGGGCAGGGAAGCGGCAGGAGGAATGTTATCTTCCAGATAGCCCGGGATGCCAAAGCCGTTAAAAAACGTGTTCAGCGCCCGGTTGATGCTCTCAGACGGTCCCATTACGGCAGCACCGCCTTTTTGCACTTTACGGCCCGCAGTCCCATGCCGGATTCCGGCGGGGCTTTGCCCTCATCTGCCGCGCTGGTGATCTGGAAAGTCTGCCCGCCGTCCACCCGCTTGATGTAGTCCGGGAAGGCCAGCGGTACGCCCGTGTTGACCAGCAGGGTATAGGTGGAGGCGGTGTCAGCCTGCTCCGCCACCTGAGCTTCCACGGTAGTATCGTGACGTTCCACGGCCTCAAACTCGGGGCCGTCCTGCCAGCCGGACACAAAGCCGCCCACGCCGTCCGGCTCATAGCTGCGGGTCTGAAAGCGGTATTTTTTGGTAAAGCCCTGCATCACGGTGGATGCAGTGAACGAATTGACCATGTCACATCTTCCTCCACTGATTGATCTCGGATTTATAGCGGGTCTTGCCGTCTGCGGGAAGACCGTCCGTGCCTGTAGCCATCGTGCCGGACCACCCGGCAAAGGACTGAGACACATACATGCCGCCGGCCGGGAGCGCCTTGTCGTATGCGTCGATTTTTTCAGCCAGCGCCACAAAATCAGGCGGCACGCGCATGGGCTGCACCGTCCCGGTGAAGGTCTCGGCGGTCAGATCACCGTCCCCGGCCTTGTGCACGCCGTCATTGAAGATGGATCCGCACACGAGGAAATACTGCCCCGGCACTACCCCGGCGGGCACGGTATCCGGCTCAAAAGCAAACTCCCCGGCAACGGGATCATCTGCCCGGTCAAAAAAATTGTGCGTGTAAACGCACAGCTCTGGGACGGTCATGCAAAGTCACCCCCTTGCAGGTTAGACCGATTCACCCGGGGTAATGGTCTGGACAGAGATGCCGTCCAGGTACTCAGCAAACAGGGTCACGCCGGTGATGGCGAAGCTCTCAGAGACGGCGGTGGTGTAGTTGCCCTGGGTGTGGAAGCCGATCAGGTTGCTGGCCTCGCCTGCGGTGGTATACACAAGCCCAGCCTTGGCGTAGTCGCTGTCGGAGGGGTCAACGTAGTACATCACGATGTTGTCCACGGGGGTGGCAATGACCTTGCCCTTTGCGATCTCGCCGTCGGACAGCAGGAAGATGGTGTTGTAGCCCATGAAATCCTTGATGTACTGGAAGCCGTACTGGTTCTGGATGGTGATCGGGGCGGTGCCCAGGTACTCCGCCACGTCCAGGACGTTGGCAAAGCCCACAACGCCGGTGACGGTGCGGTGCATATTCTTGAACTTGTTCTCCACGCTGCCTTTTGCCATGGCCAGAGCCATCTGGAAGGTCTTGGGGGTGCCCTTCAGGCTGCCGGTGTTCAGGTACTTGTAGAACTTGTCTGTGACCTTTGCGGTCAGGTCGAACAGGAACTCGTCGTCGGTCTTCTGCACGGCCACATCATAGCCATAGTTCTGGATTGCCTCCAGGGAGACGGCCTTGGCGTACTTTTCGATTGTGATCTTGCCGTAGTCCTTCTCCTTGACGGTGTACTGGCTGTAGGGGATCTCCTCGCCCTCTGCCACGGTGCCGCTCTGCAGGGTGCCCTGGGCGTACTTGCTCTTCAGCACGGTGCCGGGCTGCATCCGAATGGGACGCATGATGCCCATGATCTCCCGCAGGTGCTCCCAGTTGCGCTGGAAGCGTGTCACAAAGTCGATTTCCCGAGGGTTGACGGTGATCTCGGTAGTGGTGATCAGATTGGTCTTTGCTGCCATGTGTTAGTCCTTTCCGCCGCCTGTAAACAGGTCGGCATTTGCAGCAATCGCGGCCTGGCGTTCGCCAGCGTCCTTGATTGCAAAAATTTGGTCTTTGGTCATTTTGGAGCCGGTGTTGGTGGGCGGGGTGTCCACCTTTGCGCCGGTGGTAGTCGTAGTGCCTACGAAGTCGCTCCAATCAGCTTTCAGGCTGTCGGTGTGCTTCTTGGCGTCCTTGACCTCGCCCTTATCGTCCAGCTCCAGCTTGTCGATATCCTCGCCAGACAGCCGCACAACGCGGTCTGCATACTTGTCCAGCACCCCGGCGGCCTTCAGCAGCTCCCGGAACTTGGCTTCCTTGGCTGCGTGGGTGTCCTTCTGGGTCTGCTGAGCCTTGTAGTCGGTCAGCGCCTTTTCAGCGGCTTCCTTGCCGCCGTTGGCTGCGTCCCGGTCCTTTTCGGCTTTGGCGAGGGCTGCGTTCTTCTCATCGATCTGGTTCTGCAAGGTGTCCGTTTCCTCATGCAGCACGTCCAGAATTTTCTTGAGCTTGCCGCTGGTGTCGGTCGTTTCATCTTCCAGAATCGCCCGGAGAGTCTTGCGTTCGAGTGCCATATGATAGTCCTTTCTGCCCTTGCTCGGGCTGCCATGCTTGGCAATAAGGTTTATTTGCCGGACGTGCTGCCGGTGTGGTGCCGCTTGTGGGGCTTGAACCCACGGCTCCCGGATTAAAAGTCCGGTGCTCTGCCAAACTGAGCTAAAACGGCATAAAAAAGCGGTTGACGCTGTGCGCCAACCGCTGAGTATTAAATTTTACGGCCTTGTTTCCACGCTTGGCAAAACGTCCGTGTGAAAATAGAGCTTGTAGTGGTACGGATCGGTATGGGTGCCGGTAATGTCCTCCACCACATACATGGTGTAGCTGTTGAGGTAGATGTAATTTTTGCGGTAGGTGTCCGGGCCAATTTTCACAGTGCAGACCAACTCGTTGTCCGAGTTGTTGGAAATGGACATATAGCCCTCGGCCTCCATGATGACCTTGTCCGTGCGGGCGTTGTAGACGGTGATCTTGCGTTCGCTCTTAAAATAGTCGGCCTGCTTTGAGATGTTGGCGTTCGCCTTGTCTGCCTCAGAGCAGCCGCACAGAAGCAACACTGCCAAAAGCGTAATTGCTGCAAAAAACTTTTTCATGTTTATTCTCCTTTGCGAAAATCCAAGCATTCTTTGATAACAGCTACCTCTTCTTTGCTGAATATCGGCTTATCCGCGTCAACCGATACCGTTATCTCAACCTTTGCTTTACCCTCGCCATAAACCAAATCGCAAAGGGCTTGCAAGTTTTTAGTGGCTTCTTTTCCTTCCTCTAAAAACTTTTTCCTCAGCGCTTCTTTTTCTCCGCAGCTCTCGATTGTTAAGAGCTTCTTTTTGGTTTCCTCAATATCTTTTTCTGCCTGTTCTGCAATAGCAAGTCCTCTTTCTTTGAGAAAACAATGCATTGTGAGCAAATCTTCAAGTTTTTCTTTTTCTGTCATGTTATTCTCCCTTCTCCGCTTCTTCCACCGCAATCTCTCGCAGCTCATCAATGTGCTCCTCCACCGCCGGGCGGAGGAATCCTTTGCCGTCATTGGCGGCTTTCATGCCCCGGGTAAAGTGCCACTTGCCGTTGAAGTCCTTCCAGACCCACGGCGTTTTGCGTCCGTTGCCGTTTGTGGCGTGAACGCCCGTGCCCAGCTCCACATACACGCTGTAAAACAGATTGCTGCCGATGGTCACGGTCTTTTTTGCGAGGTCGAGGGCGTAGGTCAGGCTTTGCTTGAGCGCGCCGCCCACGTAGCCCTCAATGCCCGTGCTGTCTGCCGTGCCAGTAGGCACAAGCAGCTGGGCATAGTCCTGCACCTTCATGCCCCAGATGGTCAGCACCCGCTCTGCCCATGAATCCAGGGCTTCATGCAGCTGCGGGGTGTGGTCGGTAAATTTGATGTCGTAGTTAAATTTCATGGCTCACTTTTTCTTCTTTCTGGAGATGTAGCCAATCCACGCATTGCCCTGTTCAAAAGTAACGCCATACGGCTTTGTTGTTAGCTGCATTAACTTGTCCCAGTCGCCGCGAGACATTCCTTTGAAATCAAATGCAACTTTTGGGCCTTTTTCCCAAAATGTTGTCATGTAAGGTTCAGAACCATCACCAGTTCTGTATTTGTTAAGGTCAACGCCAACTTGCTTTTTTACAAAGTCAATGGTTTCGTTGTGTGATTTCTTATATCTCGAATTGTCAACAATAGTCGCAAGCTTTCTTTGCCGTTCTGCTTCAACTTTTCTGTCGTCTGTTATCCAGCGGCCATTTACAAATGATTCAAAATTGTGCTCATCAGCGCTTCCGCCGACCGCTCTCGCAGAGCTGCCCGAACCTCTTTTACTCACGGTAATGCCTCCTCTCGTATTGAAATGGCTTGATTTTGGTCACGTTCCAGTCAAATTCTGCCGGACACTTGCCGTACCACAAAATACCGCTTGGTTGCAGCGCTTCCAGCGCCTTGCGGCAGTGTTTGGCAAAGCACTCTGCTTCGTATGGGTCAGATTGTGTGCCGTGGCTCGAAATGCTCACGATGGCGTTTCTAGGCTCTCCGTCAAAGCACCAATCATAGCTTTGCTCACCGCACCAGCAGAGCGTTGGAATGACGTGGATGCCGTGCGCCTGCCAGTATGCAGCCAGCCAGTGCTTTTTGTAGTGCATGAAAAGCTGTACAGCAAGCGGCATATCGCTGTAAAGCGAAAAATCCGGCGAACATACCGCGCCGAACTGCTTCAAAAGGGGAATGTATTTGTCAGGGTTGTTCCAGAATCGCTCAAACTGGTAATCGTCCTTGTAAAAATGCACGCCTTTTGTGGCCTTGTCTTTGGCTGTCAGCGCATAATTGACCGGGATCCATTCTAACTTGTCAATGCGGATGTCCGTTTCCGGCTTGATTTCAGGGATGCCATACTTGCCCACGCCCGGAAAAATCATTTTCTCGGTGTTTTCCATCGGCAGAATCACGGTTCATCCCTCCAATCCTTACTTTTTCTTGAGCTTACAGCTTGTTTTCTTCCGCAAACTTTTCCAGTTCTTCAATCGCCGTTTCGTAAGAATCCAGTACGTCGTAATCTTTAAGCGCCGTACTTTTTGCTTTTTTTACCTTTTCTTTCCATTTTCGTATTAACGGCTCCACATCGCAAACCAACGCTGTGGGTTCTTCTTTTTTGCACATGATAGAAAACAGCTCGGAAATTCCGCTGTTCCAGTTTTCCATTGCTTCTTTTGCTTCTATCATTTCCCGCTCTCCTTTCTCCGTTTTCGCTCTTCCGCCCACCACATTTGCTCGGCTTCTGTGCCGCCCTTGGATTTATACCACTCGGTGTAATCCATGACGGGGGTGACGTCTTTGGTCACATTGTCCCGCTGCATGGCGTTCTGCCGGGGATACTTGCCCAGCGCAGAGGACAGCACGCAGCGGCAGTGGTAGACCATCTCCGGCGCTGCGTTGGGGTCGCCGGGGCGCTGAATTTCGTAACCCATGACCTTGAACGGCTCGTCAAGCTCTGCTGTCTGCTGGTCAAGCAGGCGGTGCATTTCACGGGTGCGGTAGTCGTGGGTAGAGTTCCAGCGCTTTTTGACCTCGATGCCCAAAGCCTGGGCGTTGCGCATCTGCTGCAAAGCCCCGGCGTTCTGGGCGCTGGTAAGGGCTGTGATGGCGTTGTTCATGGCCCAGTGGATCTCCGTGTCTGCCATGCCTTTGACGGCCTGCACGGCGATGTCGTGGACGCTCTTGCCCTGCACGATGCCCTGCATGACGTAGCGGTTGAACACCCTGGCGTCATAGGTGCGGTTGCTTTCGCTCTTGATGCGTTTGTTGGGCACCATGCGGGGGTTCTCCTTCAGCAGGAGCTTGACCGCTTCGGTGTTGTACAGGGTCAGCCCGAACGTCACGCCTGCGGCCTGTTCCAGCTCGTAGAAAGCCCAGTTTGCGCCAAAGGAAAAGATGTTGTATTGCTCGTCCCGGGCCAGCTTGTAGGCCGTCTCTTGGGCTGTGGTGCAGGTCTGTGTGATGCCGTCCAGCTTGGCGTGCATCAAATCTGACTGAAAGACCTGATTTTGCAGCCAGATGCGGTAGTCGTCCTCGGTGATCTCGCCTGCATCCAGCTGCGCCCGCTTGCGCTCGTCCAAGGCTCGGTACTTTTCCAGAAAATCAGTGAGCTGCTTTTGCATCTCCCGGCGGGCAGTGCCATACACCCGGAGGATGCGGCGGCGCAGGCGATTCAACTGGCGGGTAGAGATGCGGTCACGGTCGGTCATAAGCCAATCGCCTGCGCAACGGCCAGAAAGCACCCAGCCACAACGGCAAAATCAACGACAAAAAGCATCACATCGATCGATCTTCCCAGAGGATCATAAATTTTTTTGTTTTTTTTCATCTTCGTCCTCCTCCTCGCCTACGGTCTCTCTCGTTGCGCTCTCAGCCATCAGCGCGGCCTTGGCCTGCTCCTTTTGTTCCGGGGTCAGGTTGGGCAGCAGGTCAATGGCCATGTCCTGCCCGATGATCGGTGCCTCAGAAATCACCGTTGCGACCTGCTCGGCGGTGTTGGTGATCTTGCTGCGGTTGAATGCCGGCATAGCGTTGTCAAAGCCCGCCAGTGCGCAGATCTGCCGTATGAACGGCTTGACCTGAGCCTCGAAATCGTCCGCGTTCTGGTTCAGCGGTTCATAGGCTGCATCCAGATGGTCGTTGGTGCTGTCCGCGCTCACACAGTGCACATCCAGACCGCCGAAGTCCTCATACACCCGGGTGTGCAGCAGTTCCAGCAGCGCCTGCCGGGCCGTCACAGGAATCTCGGTGGTGTAGGGGGTGATCTTGCTGCCCTCGCTGGTGTCTGCGCCTGCAATGTGGTACAGATTCAGCTTGACAAGGAACTCCTGCAGCTCGTCATCGGTCATTCCGTTGAAGTTCTCGCACAGCCAGTAGATCTGCGAAAAGTCCTGCAGGTCATTGCAGAAGCCAGACATCACCAAATCGGTGTTGTCAATGTAGGCTTTTAAGCCCACAAGCGTGCTCTGGTGCAGGTCGGAGCCCCACAGTGGAACAATTGGCAGGGCGCTGTAGTTTTCGCCCTCCACGCTTTCCAGCCCGCCGCCGGGTGTGGTGACGGTCACGCTCTTGTATGCCTGCTTCGGCGTTGTCTCCTGCATCGTGCTGCCAATTTTGCTTTCCGTGTACTCGGTAAAGCCGTCCAGCTCGTACAGGATATAGTGCATATCCGTGTCCGGGTTCAGCTGCCAGAAGCGCACACCCGCCTGCAAAAGGCCTGTCTTTTCATCGTACAGGGGCGCGAACTCGGTCAGTTTGAAAACCACCAGATGGTCGTTGTTCCAAAAGCCGAAGCTCTCACCGTGGATCAGGGCGAAATATCCGGCCTTCTGGATCTGCTCGTCGAAGTTCTGCCCAAGCTTTCCCTTGTCTACGCCATCGTCCGCAAAGACCACGCCGTTTCCGAGGGAGTAGGTCGCCCGCTGCTTGTTGAGCCGCCGGAAAAGATTGCTCTTGACCATATCGGGGTGTGGGGTGTCCTGCTTGGTGTTTTTGGATAGGCGTTTCAGCATCAAAGCGTAAGCCTGCGCGAAGCGTTCAGCCCCCGGGTTTTTCTGGGCGTCGTACAGGTCGGCGTCCAGCGCCATCTTGTAGGGTCCGGAACTGCAGTGCTGCTGCACGAACCGTCGGATGAAATCAGGCTGTTCTCCGGCGACTTGCGCCTGCTGGAAGGTCTGGAATGTGTATACAGTGCTCAAAATCAATCCCTCAGTTTCACAAGGCGCTTTGTGCGCACGAAATAGCGGATAGCGTCCATGCAGTGGTCATTGACCTTCAGCACGGTGTCGTCTTTATCTGGATCCCAAGCGTACACGCCGAACTCTTCCAGCGTGTGCTTGCAGTCTTTGTAAATTTTCAGCCGCCCGGTCTGCAGCATGGTCTGCACGTCCAGAATGCCGCTCAGAACGTCGTTGTTTGCGGGGGTCTGGGTAAAGCCATTCTTGCGCAGCTCTGTAATCAGGGGCAGGGCAGAGGGGTCAACGATGATCCTCTCAGGCTTGAGGCCATTCAGCCACGCCTTGAGGTCTGTGACGTACTCGCCCACGGTCTTTTGCCGCTTCTGTTCGCGGCCGCTGTAGTAGTATTCCCGGGTGACGGTCCAGCAGTCTGCAGCTGCCTGCTTCTGGAACAGCAAAAAAACCGTTGCGTTCTGGGTGCCAAAGTCGCAAGCCACATAGCTGCTCTTTGGTGACAGCTCCGGCAGCACATCAACGACGTGCTTCTTGCGGTCGAACATGTCATATACAAGGCCCTCGGCCACCGTCCACAGGCCCAGAATGTAGCGCTGATAGAAAACGCCGCTGTACTGGCTGCGGTATCTGGCCTTGATGTCCTCAGAAAGCGACAGGTTGTCGTCCATCGTGAAATGGAGATACATCATCTTGCGGGAACGGCATTTCCGCACCCACTCGAGATAAAACCAGTGCTGCGGGCTACCCGGGTTGCAGTTGAACCAAAACTTCGACCCGGTGACGGAGCAGCGGGCCGTGGCCTGATTGACGAAGCTCTGCGGCATCAGGGCCACCTCGTCAAAGAATGCCCCGGCCAGGGTGATGCCCTGGATCAGGTCCTGGCTGCTCTCGTCCTTGCCGCCGAAAAAGTAAAACTCGTTGGTTCTGCCGCCCTTGCTGACGGTCATGCAGTTTTCGGCCCGGTGCTCCTTGACGTTGTAACCACGGGCTGCAAGCTGCTGCTTGAGTGTGCCCAGCACGTTGCGCCGGAAGCTGGCAATGGTCTTTCCGCACATGGCAAACTGCTGGCCGCTGTAGCAGGTCATAGCCCACTGGACAAAAGAAAAGCTCATGGCAAAGGTCTTGCCCGAGCGAATAGCGCCATCTGCAATGATTCCGTTGTAACCGCTGTATGCGCTCTGCGGTGTCCACCAGCTCAAGACCTGCTTTTGCCGCTGGCTGAGGGCTTTCCAGCGAAAACCGTTACTTTTCCGCATGGTCGTCCTCTTCCTCCGGCAGCATCTCCACGTCATCCGGCGGGCTGATGTCTGCGGCAGCATTCAATGCCTTTATCAAACCATCATCGTGACGCTCTTCCTGCTCCGCTTCTTTCGGCTTATCGTTCCAACCAAAATTAACTTGCAGGCTGAATCTTGCGCCGCCGTTTCCATCGCGATCATAGAGCCGTTCTTCGGCGTATCTTTCGCACCGTAGTTTCGCGCGCGTTATCGTGTCAGAAAACTCAGCCTTTCCTTGATAGTCAATCAAAGATTGCCGAGACTTAAATCCCAACGCCAAAGCTAGACCGGTGACCGTTTCTGGACGTTCGTCGATTTTTATCACGTTTCCGTATTTGTCCAGAACAGGCTTTCCGGTTTCGTCTTCTAGGACGCTCCCTTCGCAGCTTTTGAAGAACTCTTCGATTTTTTTCTCAAGTTCTTCTTTGCTCTCAAAGACGGGCGGTCTGCCTATCCTTTTGTTTTTGCTGTAGGCCACCGCCACCACCTCTCTAAACTTGCGCAAAAGAAAAACCGCCCGGAAATCCGAACGGTCAAAATATCGAATGTGCCGCCAGCCGGATTTGAACCGGCACCCACGGAATGGATGTGCGCAGTGGTTGGATGTGCAGTGATGTTCCCGTGGTGTCACCAACGTTGTCCCGCCTTAAATGGGCGGCGCTCTGCCAATTGAGCTATGACGGCATATAAGCAGCACCCGTGCATTCAGTTTGATGGACAGGCGTAAAACGGTGGGTGCTGCTGCATCCGGAACTTTCGCGGCCGGATGCCTCGCTATTGCGCTGCCCCCTCATAGGGCACGCAAGCACTCCTGGCAGGGCTCGAACCTGCAACATGCGGTTTTGGAGACCGCTGCTCTACCACTTGAGCTACCGGAGTATAAAAAAGCCGCCCTTGGAATCGAACCAGCCGTGTCTACACACACGCGCCGCGCTCCAAACTGCGCTCAGGCGGCCATATAAAAACAGCTCCGGTTCGCCGCCGGGGCTGTTGGTTGGCGCACATCCTGTCAGGAAAGCTTCACCTTGGCAAGGATTCTAAGGCCTTTTCTTGGCACGGGAGGTTGCACGTGCGGCCTTGCGGGTTGTCTAGTCCATGCGCCATATGGTGCGAAACCGTGGATTCGAACCACGCGGAGAGGGAGGTGCGCGCCCTTCCCCAGACACTCAGAGCCGCCGCCCTGAATGGAGCCGTGCCAAAATCTCGCATAGAAGCAGCCCGCGAAACGTGAAGAGAGCAAAGCCCGGTACCTGCAAGCAGAAAAGGAGGAAAATGCCAAGAAGGGACACGTTTCGGAGGCTGCGTGCATCGGTTTGCCTTTTGGCTTTTCCGATGATACAATTTTACACCACGCGATAGTGAAACCGCAATGTAATGACAGTGCAATGTTCTTAAAGGCTCAGCTCCTCCATTGCTTTGCGCCGTAAGACATAGACCATGCGCAGAGAGTAATTCATATCTTTTGCGACCCTGTCCCACGTGAGGCAATCGAGATAGTACTTGTACAGCACCGTGTATGCTTTCTCGTTCTGTATCCGGTCAAGTGCGCTTTTTATCTCAAGAAACAGCCTGTCGCAGACCGCTCTTTGCTCATAAGCGCGGCGCTCCGCTTCCTCCTCGCGTTCCACCGCCCGGGCAAGGCTCTGGCCATCTTTGCTGCCGCCGGGGGCCGCGCTGAGGCTCTGGGTAATGTGCCGGGTGGCCTCCTGCGCTTCGGCCAGACGGTCAGACAGTAAGTAGTATCTTTTCTCTGCTTCGCGGTATCGGTTCAGCCATGCCTTAACGGCGCTGTAATCGGTTCTGTCTGGCTTCGGCATGTCGGTGTCAGGTGTCAATGTGTGGTTCATTTGTATCCCTCCTGAAAAAGAAACATGTTGACCGCCTGCCCACAGCAGCGGCAGTATGCAACCGACTCGTCGTCTTTGACGTATTGATTCAGCGCATCGCATTTTGGACAGCGCCACCATCCAGAAGGCGCAGTATCCGTTTTTGGCCATTGAACGCGCTGCTTATCAAGACACGCTTCAATGTCTTTTCTGTTTTCAGCAAAATAGGCAGCATCGGCCGGATTTATTTGAAATCTGAGACAGATTTGCTTAAACTTTCCGTCCCAGATTTCGATGCACAGCTCAGTCATCGCGCCCAAAATAAAGATCATGATGCAGAAACCACCAACGTAGCAAAATGCTGAACCTATAACTAGAAAAACTTGGTTCATGCGGCTTTATTCCTCCATTTCTTCAATCTCAATTTCAACCCTTGGGTTCTTCCGGTCAAGATCCACCTGGCTGCCATCGTGGGCGGCAACGATTTTGCTGTTGTCGTCCTCCAGTACGCGGGCTTTCACCAGAATGTCTGTTGTAGCCTCGATGAGGTTTGCCAGATCGACCCGGCGGGCGGTTTTCATGTAGTACACGCACCTCACGTTCACGCGGGCAGAAACAGGGCTGTGTGGCCTTTTGATTTGCCGCAGGCAGTCCGTCTCATAATCCACGTAGGCCTTGCTAGGGGCCACAAAGCGCCCGCCTGAGCGGTTTTTGAGGATGCGGGCAGAGTTCTTCTTGGTTCGCGGGTCGCCGTAGAGGGTTAATTTCACAAGTTCCCTCCTATCAGATCGTCAATGTGCATCTGCACGGCCTGTTCCGGCACATCTTCCCAGCCGATGCCGATGTAGTCCAGCACACGGCCCCAGCCGTACCAGTTGCCGTTTTCGTCCCGGCAGACGTGCTTCATCCAGAACTCCCATTCTTTGGGATTGGTCTCCCGCAAAATGTCAAACCGATGCGGTCTGCCCTCGATGTGGATGCCAAAGCCACACATTGTGCATCCGGTTCGCTGCGCCTTTGTGGTGTACAACTTGCCGTCTCTGTCCTTCGCGATTTCGCCATATTCGGCGGGAATTGGCACGTCTAGGTCAAGCGCAAGCTGCAAAACGTCTTGTCGGTCAAAAATGGCAAAAGGTGCGCTGCGGGTGGTGGTCTTGCCGAAGTAGTTGCAACCGTGCATCTTCAGGCTCTTTTCGCGTCGCCCTCCTTCGCTGGCCATAAGGCCCATATAGGGAACGCTGTCGTGTTCACGTGCCCAGTCGTTGCAGGGCTTTTCCTTGAGGTAGTAGCAGCAGCGGTCTGATACTTTGAACGGGGCCGCCTGATACCCAAGCGCCGCGCCCTCCGCGTCTGCGCCGCCGAACAGCTCAAGCCATTTCTGCGGCAGCTTCATCCGGCTGTTTTTCTGCCAGCCGCCGTATTCTCCAGTTTCCCCGGTGATGATAGCATGCCGCACGGTTGCGTTTTGCTCTGTCGGGTTTTGCAGCAGCATGATCTTGCCTGCCTTTTCCTTGCTGATGACCGGCCAGCCAAATTCCTGCAAGACCTGCACCTTGCTTTTCAGCGGCTTCAGGAACACGAAAGACGGCGCTTCACCATCGCCCATCCAGTTTTTATATTCGGCATCCATCTCTGCCGCCATCTGCTTGTGCACCTGCTGTACGCCTTTGCCTTCCAGCGAGGAGCAGGACACGCAGGTGACAGGCAACCCAATGCTCTCTAAGAAGTAATGCAACGTGATGGAATCCAGACCGCCCACGGACAGGTGCACGCCCTTGTCGTGCTCTTTTGCCCAGTAGTAGAATGCCTCGGCCATTTCCTGCGCGTGCTCCACCTTGCGCTTGTAATCCCACTTCTGCATCGCCTGAAAACGCTCGATGTTTGCTAAAGAGCCATTTTCAGCCATAATCTCCTGTACGGTTTTCATTTTTTACCCCCATTGTTCGGACATGGCCTTTGAAACGCCCGGAAATGTTTTTGCCTGGAAAGCCTTGCACACCTCCTGCGATCCCTCACAGGCAATCAGGACTTTCACCGTTTTCTTCCTCCCATCCATCCTTCTTTGTCGAAATCGTTACGGCTGATCCGCTCCGCCGCGTGGTGCGCGCTGGTGTAGATGCGCTGCGCTTTCAGCTGACGCTTGTACTCGGCGTACTTCGGGCAGCTGTCGTGACAGATCGGGTGCCGGTCGGGGCAGTCTTTGCCGCAAGGGTTTTTCACTGTGGTCGCTCTCCTTTCTTCCCGATTGGTCGTCTATGTGCCGCATTTTTCAAAAAATCAACGGCTTTTTCCGCTTCTTCTGGCGGTCTGCTCGCCATGAACGCTTTGTTCCGTGGGGCGTTTGCTTTCTGCGTGGTCCTTCTTGCTTCTGCCGCTGCCACATCCCCCGGCGTGCGCAGGCCGTCCCGTTTCCATCCGGACAATATGCCGTTGATGTAGTTCCACGAGCGTTTTCCGGCTTCTGTGGCCTTGTCAATCGCCAGCAGGATCATCTCTGTGCTGTACTCCTGCCTCCACTTCTGCAGCTTGTCCAGTGCAGAGCGTGGGAAGTCCCCAACGGCCTGCTGATAATGCTGGACGATTTTGGAAAGTTCTACGTCAACGGCGGCGGCTCTATTATATATATCCCCGTTAGGGGATATAACAGTTCCAGTTCCAGTAACAGTTCCAGTTCCAGTAACAGTTCCAGTTCCAGTAACAGTATCATTATAGTTACCACTTGCTTGCACTTGGTAGCATGTGCTAGCATTTGCTGAGCTTGCTTTCATTTGAGCAGCACGGGCTTTTCCGGCTTCCCGGCGCTTTTGCTTGACGTTCTCGTACTTTTCTGCAGCCGAATCCACGCCATTGCACATGAATCGGAAATTTCCGCGCATTCCACGGTCGGAAAATGTTGGTTTTTCGCCTGTTCGGACGTACTTTGCCAAAGCCCGCATTAGCTGTCCTACTTCGGCATCCGTGTACTCTTCCAGCGCGTCGAACCAATCCAGATACGCTACAAACGACTTTTTTTCTTCTTTTGCCACTTGCTCACCTCCTTTGCCCGCCCGTATAGCCGGATAGCACAGCTTGCGAAATCAGAAGGGGAGATCTTCTGCGTCTTCGTTGATGGGGTCATACTCGGTAGATGGAGCCGGTTCTGGCGCGGCAGTGCTGTGCGGTGCGTAATCCGCAAGCGTTTCGCCGGGGTACATCTGCGCACCCTGCAGGCCTTCCGGTTCTGCTGTCGGTTCTGCAGGTTCCGGCGGCGGGACGGGCTGCGCCATCAGGTCGATCATCTGCTGCAGCCAACGGAATGTCACCAGCCCACCGGGCTGAACATCATCCGCGTCCACATCGTAGTAGATCTTGCCGTTGTACTCCCGCTCTTTCAGCTTCTGGGCAAAAACCGTGACCTGATCGCCTTTCTGCAGCATGCCGTCCCACTGGTCAATGCCGTGCCAGAGGTTCACGCCCACAAAGAAGCTCTGCCATTTTCCGGTCTCATCCTGTGTGCGGCTGGCTTTCAGGTCAAACTTCAGCACCCGCTTCTGCCCGGCATCCCGGAGCACCGGGTCTTTGGCAATCTCGCCGTGCAGCATGATGCCGTTCTTGGTCTGGACGATCATGCATCATCACCGCCAAACGGATCATCGGCGTTTTCCTCTGCAGAGGGTGCATCCGGGGCAGGGATCAGGGTGCCCGCCGTCTTGCGGTGACGGTGGGAACCTGCGTAAGGATCCAGCACCGGCAGTTCTTCAGGCGGCACCTCACGAGCGGTGCTTTCGGCATCCACACGCACCTCGCTCTCATCGTACAAAGCTCCAAAGGTGGACGGGAACGCTTCACGCAGGGCGTGCACCAAAGCCACCTTGCGGATCATGGTAGCCTTTTTGCCGTTCCAAAGAGACTTTCCGGTGTCGTATTCGCTGAGCTTGACTTCCTCATAGCTGGCGCGGGTGCGGTCTTTGCGGTAGACCTTCGCCCAGCCGCCGAGAAGGGTCTCACCGCCGTCTTCACCATCATAGACGATAGAACCCTCACGGTTCAGCAGCTGGCCATCTGCGGTCAGGACGATCACGCCGGCTTCAAAACCATCGTAGGCCGGGTTACGCTCGGCCATCTGCAGATAGCAGTTCTTGCCCAGCACAATGGTGCTGGCGGTGTCATCGTTCTTGTTGTCGTAGTGGATCAGATAGGCTTCCTTGGTGAAGGGGTTCAGCTTGTACTGCTTGCAGGTCTCCAAAAAGATCTTGCATTCGGCGTCGGTGGCCTGCGGGCAGATAAAGCTGCGAACCTCGCCGAAGCTGACCGTGAAGTGCTGACCGTCGGCAGCGGTGATCTCCACCGGCACGGACGGGGATGCGGCCTGCATAGCGGTGCTGCCTGCACGGTTGGCGTTCTGGACGGAACGGTTTGCCAGAGCCTGTGCATTGGAAACGGACGAAGTAGGCGCGGGTGCGCCGGGACGAGTAAGTGCCATAAGTAAATACCTCCAAAATTATTTGATAGAACCATAGCGGAAACCGCGCTCTGCGGCTCCCTGCTTGAACCATGCGATGTCCTCGCGGGTGAACTCTACCCAGAAACGATACTGCTTGCGGGCAGGGGCTGCCGGCTTTGCAGGCTCTGCAAATTTCTGAAGCATGCTGAAATCCAACCTGCCATCCGGCGTAATGGCTGCATTGGCCTGCGCCGTTTGAGCCGCTTCTGTGGCGATCTGGCGTTCTTCATCGGTCGGAGGGATAATGACCGGAGCGGTGGCCTGCGCCCGCTCTGCGGCCATTCTCTCGGCTTCTGCGCGGCGCTGTGCGTCCCTGGCATTCTGGCGGCGGCTATGCTCCACAAGGGCAGCGTTCAGATTCAGTTCACGCAGATACTCGGTGGTGCAGGCTTCGGCGTCCTCGCCGCAGGTCTCCCGGATCAGACGCAGCTCTTCCCGCCGGGTCTCCACGCTCTTGCGCAGCTCCCGGCTGGCCTTTGCCAGATCATAGGTCTTGTTCAGCCACTGCGGCACCAGCAGGCGGTCAAAGGGGATAAGCTCCCGCAGTTCTCCGATGCAGTCGGCATAGACAGCCCGCAGCGCATCCTGCTTGTCCTGCCGCTCAGCTTCCTCCACAGCCTTGACCTGCTGGTCAATGGCACCGGAGACAGCCTTGCACTGACCCTGCATCTGCTTGGCACTCTGCAAGAACTCTTCCAACGGCTTCATGTAAAAAGCCTTGGCGCTGCGGGCGGCATCGCTGAGCTGCTTGTCCAGCTTGTTCACGGCGGCGCGGTCAGCCTTGGCATCCTTGATGGTGTCCGGGGTGTAGACCCGGCCGGTGTAGGCGGCCAGCATTTCGGTCAGGTTCTGCCGGACCTCATCTTCATTCCACCGGATCGCGGGCAGTTCCGTGTGCTCCACCCGGACGGTCAATTCTTCTTGCATAAATATTCACCACCTCTGATAAACTCTCTTACCATCGTTGTTATATACGATGTATGTATTGCGAGGATAACCCTGCGCGTGTTCCTTTTCGGACAGCGCATCCGCCTGTCGGACCAGCTCTCCCACTGTCTGCGCAGAGCGCCGCTCTAAAAGTTTCGGCGGGTTTTCAAGCCCGTCATAGATCTGCAAAAGTGCCACTTGTAAAACCTCCTTTTTTATGTTATTTTTGTGGTGATGGGCGGAGAAACTCATCACCTTTTTGGCTTGTCCGTGTTGGCGCACGGGCAGGCTCTTCTTTTTTACGGCGTATCGGCGGCAGACTGTCCACCTCATCACGTCGGATACGCTCTTTCTCGAAAATGTACTTGCGAGCCCGACGCCTGCCGTTGCGGCTGTGGCTGCTCGCAGACGCAAAGCTGTTTGCGCTTTTGTAACCCAGCCGTCTGGCACACATCTCAGACGTGCCGGATGCCAGCAGATCGCCGGTTTTGGCATCCCAGACGGTGTACCACATGACGCTGGCAGGGTTTTCATTGCGCGCCCTGTAATCCCTGCAAGATTGGATATGGTGCTCTCCGATGCAGGAAGCGCAAAAGCGTAGGTTGCCCGCAACGTTTTCCATCACCCTGCCGCAGTCCAAACAGACGCGTGTGAAGTGCTTTCCTTTATTCATGGTGGACACCATCCATTGTGTACATGGTCATCTTGTGGATGAAGCCATCCTCGCCGAGCCTGTCAATCTCGAAGTCGTTCACAATCAGGCCCCCGAACCGCTCAAGGAATACCACGGACCAGTGCGTAGCCGAGACGATAACGGCGCTGTCTTTGCTGTTCTTCAACGTGAGCTGCGTCTTGCTCGGGTTGACATTGTAGAACGCGCAGAGAAGCCGCTCAACCGTCAGGCCATGACCTGTGCCGTGGTCTGCATCGTCTGCACTCGCCAGAATCCCCTGCATGTCACCGGCTTCCATCCTCCAAACATCTGCCTCTGCTGTCTTGCGAATGCGCTCGGCCATATCGTCCGTATTCTCGGCGTATTTACGGCACCTTGCAGCCATGTGCTGCGCCTGCTTTCGCTTTTCGCGGACCCATGATTCGCAGTTCATGCCCCACGCTCCTGATTCTCCGGATACTCCGGGTTGCGGGCGTGGGTGCGGTTGATCTTGCCATACTTGCTGCGCCGCTTTGCGGCTCTCTCCCTGTCCTCTGCGGCAAAGCCAAGCCTTGCCAGCAGGGCAGCCGCCAGGATCAGCACCAGCGATACCGCAAACAGCGTGCCGGAAATGTATCCGGTGGTCTGCGCGGTGCCCTCTGCGCCCATAGCTGTGCCCATTCCAATGCCGCCCAAAACGACGGCCAACCAGTAGTAAGTAGTAGATTTAAGCTTCATTCTTTCGGGTCCTCCTGTGTGTATACTTTTGGTAAACAATAAAAATCTTTTACCCACGCCATGAATCGGGCGCGGGAGATGTCGGGGCAAGGCTCTTTTGTCCCTACGGACGGCTTTGACCACTCCGGGAAAATCCCCGCCTGAATCTGTGCACCGAGGACTTTCTCGGTCTTTTGGATACCGTTATCCCGCAGAATCTGGACGCATTCGGCAATCTTCATGCCCGGGTTCTTCATCCTCATTCGCCTCCTTCTTAACTCGCAGCTGCCGCTTCAGCTGGATGTGCTCCAGACGCTCCGGCTGCCTTGCGTCCCAACGCTGTTCGAGCCAACGCTTGTTGTAATGCTTCCTCATGCTTCGCTCTCCACAAACTCTCCATTCTCGAGAGTGTACCAGACGCTTTCTTTGATGACAGAGCCATCCACGCGGGCAATTTTGGCGCAGATCATGTGGCCGCCATCATCGTACTCGGTCAACACGAGATAGCAGCCCATCGCGCCGCATGCCTTGCTCCCGTACCCGTTGGCAACGGCAATGCTGTCTTTTCCATCTGCTTTTGCGCTGCAATAAGCCCCAGTGGCTGCCGCCGTGCTGCAATCGCCGCTGGAACCCGCCGTGCTGCAATCGCCGCTGGAACCCGCCGTGCTGTAATCGCCGCTGGAACCCGCCGTGCTGCAACGTCCGCTGGAACCCGCCGTGCTGCAATCGCCGCTGGAACCCGCCGTGCTGCAATCGCCGCTGGAAAAAGGCTCTTTGCCCTTCACCCGATTAAAAACGGCATTCAACGTAGCTTTTACCAGCCCTGCAAAATTCACCTCACCTTTCACCGTAAGCTCAGTGCAGGCCAGTTTACTATCCTCTACGCTTTTATCCACGTTTCCGCCGCACTCGACCTCAAAAAAGCGCGGGCTATCCTTCAACGGGTAGTAGTGCAGCACATCCAGAGGGTTCTCGCAGGCATGCATACCAGCGTGGCAACAGTAGGCCTTGCCCTCATAGTAGGTCTTGCCCACCTCGTACTGCTTTCCACGGCACTGCATATTTTTGTCCATGGCCTTATATGCGATGATCTTTTCACTCATGTGCGGTGTCCTCCTCAAACGTCTGGTCGATGGCCTGCATGATGCTTGCAAGGCTTGCCAGCGTGCTGTATTTCTGCTTGTAGGTCTGAGCATCCCGCCGGGCGTCGGCCATCATCTGGTCGCGGAGGTCCGACTTTTGCAAAACCTCTTCCAGTGGCATATAGCAGCGGCCCTCGTTCTCTTCCTCGGTGGTCTGCTCCGGCTCTTCATCCACTTCCAGGATGCAATCGGCAGCTTTCAGCGGCAGGGAAGAAACCACCTTGACGTTGACGTATGCCCGCACCGGCGGGCGCTCCTCGCGGATAATGCGCACCGCACCGACCATCTGGCGGGCCTGCCCCTGCCGATACTTCTCGGCGGCAACATCGTCCCGCCACTCGAAGTCCTCATGCAGCACCGATTCCTGCGGCCTTGCGCTGTCCACCACCGCCGCCGGGGTCAGTTTGCCGTCCCGCCTGCGGATTTCTTCAAACGCATCATGCGCCTGTTCTGCGGTTGCGTGGTAGAGCGCTGCGGTGCGCTCATTTTTCCACGCATAGCCTTTAATATTTTTCATATGCAACCTCCTGTTTTTGATTTTGGCATTCCATGCCAGCCGAAGCACGACAAAACCCAACTCACCTCACCTCGCCAGCCGTACCTCATCATGACTTGCCTCAACACACGTCACCAAACCAGCCACTCCATAAGTACCTTGCCACAGCTCGCGGAACCTGACCGTGCCAAACCAGCCTAACCTTACCTCGTCTCGTCCAACAAGAACGCACCGTACCTTGCCAGCCGAAACATACCTAACCGGAGCCTTCCTCACTCCGCCGCTCCTAACCATGCCTGCCGTGCCTAGCCACACAACGCCGTAGCTCGCCTAACCGGCCCTGCCGAAGCTTAACATGCCAATGCCCGCCTTGGCTCACCTAGCCAGCCAGATCAATCAAAGCTCTTGTTGACGTGGAACTTTCCGCAGCTTCCGCCCTTCTCGATGCGCCACTCGCCCAGACCGCACATATCGCCGCCCAGCTCGATCATGTTCAGGATGCTGTCGAGGTCGATCATGCCGCTGCCGCTGTTGTACTCAATGCGCAGATCTGCGTACCAGTTGTAAAACTTCGGGCGGTAGCGCAGGTCAGAGGTGCCCATGCCGATTTTCACCTCGTCCTGTGCCATCTCAAACTTAGGCTTGCTTTCATCGAATGTCTTGATTTCAATAAATTCCGGGTCATCGATTCCAAAAACATGGAACAGACCGTTGCCGGTGACTTTGTTTTTCATCGCGCCAATGCGGTATGCTGCGGAAATGGCAGCAGCCTTGACGGCACAGGCCGGGAAGCCAAAGCGAGCCGTCTTGCCGTACTGGTGCAGCAAATCTTCCGTCCAATCGCTGTAATCAATGTCCGGCTTGCCATCCAGCCAGTAGAGAGCTTCGGCACACTCGCCCGCCGGGTTCTTGGCGACCTTGTCCTTCTTCAAGAGCTTTTTGCCCTGCTGCGCCTGCAGCATTTCCTTCTTTGCTTTCTCGCTCCATGCATGCACCAGAAGCGGACTGTCACCCACAATGCGGATAGTGCACTCGGCCTTAATGATAGGCTTGACGAAGATAAACGCGGTCTCGTTGGTAGTAGCTTTTTTCATCTTTGTAACCTCCAAAATATATTGCTTACGCCACGCCGCCCTGGTTGTGCTGCCGGGCGGCAAGCTCCATCTGCTCCACGCTCTGCTTGCGCTCCACGCTGGGCAGCATTCCTACGGCCTTGAGCTGCTCATAAATGAACCGCTGTCCGGCTTCCGTCCATACGGTGGTGTTCTTGGTGTCCCACTCGCCGGTGCTCTTGTGTTGGAACGGCGTGGATTTGCGGTTTTTGGTGTAACCTTTGCCGCTATACTTGGCGTATAGCACCCACTGGCCGTCGCTGGTCTTGTACTGGATCTTCAGGCCGTGAAGGATGCTGTTGAGTTTCTCGGCGCTCAGGCCGTAATCCTTGGCAAGGGTGGTAGTGGTGCGGCAGTTCTTGCCCACGCACACCGCCCGGGCATACTCTGCATCCGGCTTCAGGTCGTTGTTCTCGGCCAGCAGGCTGCGGTTCACGCTTTGCAGCTCTTTCACTTTGCGGTCTGCAATAAGCACCGCACGGCGCATGACCGCTTCCGGGCTGTTCCACTGGGCTTCCACGGCCAAGAAATACTGCCGGGCCTGCTTGCCTCGTTCATTGCGCTGGATCATGCACAGCTCTTTGGCCATTGGGATGGTGAGTTGGTGGTCGTCAATCGTGCGTTCCACCTCTCGGTTGCCTTCCGACTGAACTCGTACATTTTTGTACGGGTTGAAATCTTCACCCTCGGTAAATCCATATTCGACCATGCGCGGGAACCAAATGCGATAAGGTGTGTTGACTTCCAAGAATTCGTGCAGCTCCCGGCCGCTCACCGTGGGGCGCTCCGGGTTGTCGTAGCTAATGGGGATGAGATTGTTTAATTCGCTCATGCCGTTTTGTCCTCCTTTTCCTTGATGATCTCACTGACGGCAGTTTCCATCTTTTCCCGAATGCCGGGAGGGTTGCGCTTGCTGTTCAAAATCAGTGAACAGTAGCTTCTCGAAAATCCAAGATGCTTTGCTACGTCGTCTACTGTAATCTGGTTGTTGTGCATCCGGCCTACTAAACGGCCTGTCCATTTTTCAGGCACTTTCACACCTCCTTTAAAACGTAAGTTGAAACAAAATTGACAACGGCGCACCGATTTGCTATACTGTTCAAGGCTCCTAGTTAAGCTGATTCAAAAGGCAGGTGATTTCGATGACCAAACTTTTGAGCCAGCCAGTTCCAGACACGAGCATGTGCGTGAAGCGCTAGGGCTTACAAGGCGGTGCCGACCCGCCAAAGGAAGCGGCGTACCCATAGCCCTGCAAGTTGTTTTTGCAGCCCCGGCGTTACTTTTACGCCGCGCATGGCGCAAAAGACGTGCAAACGCGCATGTTTGCATTACCGCCGGGGTGCAAGTGCGTTCTGGTGACAAATCGGTGAAAAGTCTGTCTGTGAAACAACCGCAGGCAGATTTTTTCTTGTCGCCGTGTCAAATACCAGTTGAAAAAGTTTACAAAGTGTGTTACTATGTAGTTGCAGAATACAAGTAAAAACAGCTTAGGCGGGTTCACGCCGGGGCTTTGTGTTTTGTTAACTATTTCAACTGACAAGAGCATTATACAGCTAGCGAAGTTAGTTGTCAACATTTTTTACTAACTTTGCTAGCTTTCGTGGATATGCACAGAAACGGAGTGCTGTTATGAGCATTTTTTACGAAAACTATTTGAAGCTGTGTGCTGCTCGACAAGAATCTCCAACTGCCGTGTCGAAAAAAATAGGCCTTTCCAATGCGGCAGCAACTGGATGGAAAAAAGGAAAGAAGCCCTCAGAAGTGACGTTAGAAAAGTTAGCTGTCTATTTTGGCGTTGCACGGGAGGACTTGACCGGCGAAGAGCAAAAAGAAAAGCCCGCCCCCAGTGAAGGGAGTGGGCTGGATGCAAGGTTTGACGCGCTGCTAAGTCAGATGACCGATGCAGACCGTGCAGATCTGCTGGAGTATATGGAATTTAAGGTTGCAAAGAGGAAGGAAAACTCCAATGGCTGAGTTTTTGGACAAAAAGAGTCTGGCGCTCCTATTATATATGGAGAAGCACAACGGGAAAATGGACCAGCACGAAGTCTGTCTCATTTCCGGCGAGGATTTCAGTTTCAACGGCCAGAATCGGTATATTCAGAACTTGAAGGGCCGCGGCCTGATTGATGAGCGCCGCAAAGAGTACATTCCTGACGGGGTGGGTGGTTTTCTTCCCAGCGAGTACATTTATTCTCTTCCGCTAGCTGGAGAAGCCTATCTTCAAGAACTTCGAGCAGATCGGGAGAATCAAATACTTCAGGCCGCATTGGATTTGCTGGTGACCATCTTCGGTCAGAAATTTTAAGGACATCACAAACGCGGTCAAATGCTTCGTGTAGCTCTTCCGTGGTCTTGCCCTTTCCGCATCCGTAGTTGAAGCAGTAACACCCGATTTCAAGAGAGCACCGGTGGTCGCAATTTGCGCACTCTTCGCTTTTGATTCCGGGCAGTCCGGACGCTTCCGTTGCCAGAAGAGCAAAAATTCTGGTTTTGTACCGGCCTAGTTCAATCTCGTACTTATCCACAGATTTACTCCTTTCTGCTGTTGAGCAGGCTTTCCGCATAGGAAAGCACCTCTTGTTTTTCCTGTGCCGACAGAAAAGAAAATAAAGCTTTGAGGCGGCACTTTTCTTTTTCTTCCATTGTACCACAACTTGCAAACTTTGCGCTATTTTCTTGCACTTTATTTTCCCCCTTTGGCGTTTTCCTTGATAATTTAGCTTTTCGGCAGCTGGTTGGCTGCCTATTTTTGTATATGTGAGGTGCTTATTATGGCAAATGCCTGTCCTGTCTGCGGCGGCAAGTTGGGTCTGCTGAACCGCGAGAAGAGCGCGGACGGCCCGATCTGTGCCGGGTGCAGCAACTTTTTCTTTTCAAAATTGGGCATCCGGGCAGCAAAGCAACCGACAGCTGCCCTTGCGGACTACTGGGCTACACTGGAAAGCCGCCGAAAAACGTTCAAAGAAACCGATTCCATCTATGATGGTGACGCGCTCTTTGTGTCGATTGACAAACCCAACCGGATGTTTTGCATTGGACACCGCAGTGGTGATAAAGGCCCTCGCATGATCTACAGCTTTGATGAAGTCGCCTGTTATGAATCTGACGCGCCTGACGATCTGACGGTGACAGAGACAAAGGGTGGTATTGGCCGTGCCGTGATTGGTGCAGCCGTTGCCGGGCCTGTGGGTGCGATCGTGGGCGCTGCCACCGCTAAAACAGAGACCCGCAAGGGCCGCAGTAAAGAGAGCATATCTATCCACTTTGCTCTTCCACTGGGCGAAAGCAGCTTGCCGACAACGGTTTATCCCGGTGGAATGACTGCATTTCTCAAGAGCTGCAAAGGCTCTCCAGAACAGCCGCAGGGCACTGCTCCGGCTGCCCCCTGCTCCGCCGATGAACTTTTGAAGTTTAAGCAGCTACTGGATATGGGGGCCATCACGGAAGCGGAGTACAACGCAAAGAAATCTCAGTTGCTTGGCCTGTAAACCTGTTCACAACCATATTATAAAACCGTTGGTTGTTGACGTCAATCCCCATTCGAGCATTGTTTTCGGTGGAAAAATCCACAAAAAAATGCGTATTTGCACGATACGCGCGACATGCACGAGCAATGTGCAAAAAATGCACGTTGTTATTCGCGGTTGCAAGGTTGTTGCAAATTTTGCAACAGGTCAGCAGCCAGCGCCCCGCCGGGCGTACCGGCTGCGTTACGCAGGGCTTGCACCTCCGGCAGGGCCTTATCTTGAATGTAAGCGCGAGCAAGGCGCTGCTGCTCCGGGGTCATATCCAAATAGCAGGCCAGCAGGGCACGGGCATGGGTGCGAAAGTGTGACAGCTTTTTCATAACTCATTCCTCCCAGGGTGCAGGGGTGTGGTCGGTGCCGGTCAGGATGCTGGCAGGCATTCCGTCGATGATGGTCATTTCGACTTCTTTACTGCTTCTTTGCTCAAAATCCATTTTGCGTTTCTCCTTTCTTTTGTGCACGTCTACGATTTATAATCCAGATTTTACCATGCGCCGTTGGAAAACAAAATACGGATAAAATTTGTCGAATGGCGCAGACTTTTTCTGCGCCATTTTTTGTTAAAAACACACTGGTTTTATGGGGGTGAAAGTATGAGTTATTTTACAGCGAGCCAAATCGGAAAGGCACTTGCAAAAACGCGGGTGTCTGCTGGCCTGAGCCAAGCGGAGATTGCAAGGCGCATCGAAAAAGGAGAGCGCACCGTGCAGAGCTGGGAAAAAGGATGCACCAGCCCGGACAGTGACGAGATCATGGACTGGTGCACGGCGTGTGGCGTGTCGCCCATCACAGTGTTCATGGAGATGACCCACCCGGATCTGTACAAAGTGCCGGATGACGGAAAGGCGGACGATGAGCTAAACGCGGAGTTGCGCCGTCTCGTGGTAAGCCTGCCGCCACTGACAAAAAGGCTGCTTCTCTTCATACTGAAAGGCAGTCACGGCAGCAGCCCGCCTGCTGTCATATCGGAGATAGCTGCAAATTTGCACTGCCCGCTCAATAACCGGGTCAGCATATGCGGAACAATCATCGACCAATACAACTTTGCCCAGAGCATGGGATTAGACCCATGCCCGGACGCTCCGCACCCTCCCATTGACGACCTGAAGATCAACTACAAGGCCGGAAGGGCCGCTGCTGAAAATGGCGCATTCGGATATATCGGGCAGAAAAAGGAGTAAGCCATGAAATGCGTGAGACCATGCTGCCGGAAGGAGATTCCGGATGGTGCTTCTTTTTGTCCGTGGTGCGGGAAGAAGCAGCCGGAAGCCGCCCCGCAGCAAAGAAAAAAGCGCCGCCGTCCAAAGGGCAGCGGCAGCGTGTATAAACTGAGCGGGACGCGGGCAAAACCGTATGTGGCGCTTACGGCCCAAAGGGACGTTCTGGGGACGTTTGAAACGGCAGGCGAAGCAGTACAAGCACTGGACGCTTACAACGCCCAGAACACCCCCGCAGCGCGTCTGAAGTGCACCTTTGCGGATGCCTATGCCCAATGGAAAGCGCAGCCCAAATTTGACAAGCTCAGCACTGACATGAAAAAGGGTTATGAGCTGGCCTATGCAAAGGCTACGCCGCTGTACGACCGACAATTGCGGGACTTGAAAGCTGCAGATTATCAACAGGTCATTGACGCAATGGTGGAAAAGGGCCTCTCCCGCAGCTCCTGCGAAAAGCAGCGCACGCTTTTCAGCCAGATCTGCGAGTGGGCAATGGCTCAGGACATCATAAACAAAAACTATGCTATGCTCTTGCAGCTCCCAGCGGCTACAGGCAAGGAAGAACGCACCCTGACCGCCCAAGAGATCGAGCGGATCAGCAGCCGACAAGACGACCCGAAATTTGGGCAGACGGCGCAAATCGCAATGGTGCTGCTTTATACCGGTATGCGCATTGACGAGCTGCTTTCCATGCGCTGCGAGGATGTGCACCTGAAAGAGCGGTACATGCAGGGCGGTGAAAAGACAGAAGCAGGCAAGAACCGCATCATCCCCATCCTTGATCCCATTTACAAGATCATTGCCTTTTGGATGCTTGACAGCGGGTGTGAATGGCTGATTCCATCTAAGGCCGGCACAAAGCTGGATAAGCGCAACGTGGCTACAAAGTTTCGGGCCTTGATGCAGGAATGCCATATAGAGGGCGTACATCCACACACGCTGCGCCACACGGCCAGTAGTAAGATGGTGGAGTGCGGTCTGGAAAAGACTGCAGTGCAGGCAATCCTCGGGCACAAAAATTTCTCTACCACGGCCAACAAGTACGTGTCCCACAACGACCCGGCATACTTGTTGCAGGAAATGCAGAAGATGAAATACTGATTTGTTAGACTGTTCGTTAGATTATCACGTTCATTCAGGAGATTTCAAGGCATTTCAAGCAAAAAGAAAAACGCACGGACGATTCTTTTTCATCGTTCGTGCGTTTATTTTTGGAGCTGGTGACAGGAGTTGAACCTGCAACCCACTGATTACAAATCAGTTGCGCTGCCATTGCGCCACACCAGCATGGACCAAGCGGTCTTTTGATAGAATACCAAAAAACGCGCGGCTTGTCAATATCTTCTTGGCGCGCAAAAAACAACCCATTCCCCAAACAGTATACTATACCGTTTAACAAATGAGGTGCCATTGCCATCAGTTCATGCTTTCGTCTGCTTTTAGCATTCTTTTCTGTTGTATCACATTTTGATACCCGTAATTTTCAACGCAATACATCGATAATAAAATCGAACCATTCGATTCTATTATCATAAAAACCCCACAGGAACCGCGGACGGCTCCTGTGGGGTTCAAAGTCTGTTGTATTCTTTTTTGAGCAGCGGGCTGCTTCAGCGGGCAAGGGCCTGCTGGATCTTTGCAAAATCCTCCAGTGTGAGGGCTTCCGGGCGGATGCGGGCATCAAAACCGGCGGCTTCAATGGCGGCTGTCACCGCGTCCTTGGGCATTCCCAGGCCGCTGGCAATGGCGTTTGCAGCCGTTTTGCGGCGCTGTCCGAAGGCGGCACGCACCAGCGCAAAATAGCCTTCTTCGTCCTCCACCTGCACAGCGGGCTGCGGACGGATCTCCATGCGCACCACGGCACTGGTCACCTTGGGGGCCGGGTAAAAACTGCCGGGCGCAGCGGTGAACATCATTTTGGAGGTGGCATAGTAGCTCACCGCGCAGCTGATGGCGCTGGATGCACGAGTGCCGGGCGCAGCAGCCAGACGGTCGGCAGCTTCCTTCTGTACCATGACGGTCAGGCTTTCAATGGGCAGGCGGTCGCCCAGCAGCTTCATGACAATGGGACTGGTGATGTAGTAGGGCAGGTTGGCGCACACAGCCACCGGCATACCGGGGAACTCTTCCGCAATAAGAGCCTTCAGGTCAACTTTCAGCACATCCTGTAATACCAGTTTAAAATTGTCCACTCCGGCCATCGTTTCGGCCAGCAGCGGCGGCAGGCGTTCGTCCACTTCAATGGACACCACCTTGGCGGCGCGCTTTGCCAGTTCCCGAGTCAGCACACCGATGCCGGGGCCGATCTCAATGACACCATAGCGCTTATCCACGCCGCTGGCATCCACGATCTTGGGCGGCAGACCCGGGTTGATGATAAAGTTCTGTCCAAAACCCTTGGAAAGTGCAAAATCGTATTTTTCACACAGGGCGCGGATCACCGAAAGGTCGGTCAGTTCGGGCATAGATTCCATCCTTTTTCATAGTACGATTTGAATGCCCTCCGCGTCGCTTTGGGCATATTCAGCGGAAATATTATTATAATATGGCAACCCAGCCAGACCTGCGGGTCTGGCTGGGTTGCATTTTCACGAGAAGGGATCAATACGGCAAACAGCACCGCAATAAACCGGGTTCCTTTTTACAAGAAGAAGCCCATGCAGCATTTCTGCCGGTTTTACCCTTTATTCTGCGCTGGATGCTGCTTCGCCGCCGGCTTCTGCTTCGGTGGAGGAAGCCGTTTCCTCAGAGGAAGCGTTCTCCGGCTCAGTGGCAACGCTGTCGGCTTCTTCGGAAGCAGCAGCCGAAGAAGCTGCTTCGTTGACACCGCCCAGAGTCGTGGTACCGCTCAGCTGCTGTGCTGCGCTGACCGCACGCTGGATCTGCGGGTCATCCTCGGGGGTATAATCGTAGAAATTCGTGTTCTCTTCGGCACTGAGGGCACGCTCCACATCCACGCTCAGGCCGGTGCCATCAAAGCAGGAGCCGTCGCCGCAGATGAGCTTTGCCACCGTGATGCTCACGGCGCTGCCATCCGAAAGGCGCTGCGGGCTGCTCTGGATGGTTCCCTTGCCCATGGTGGTGGTGCCCACCAGACGTGCGCCGTTCATGGTGCGCAGGCTGGCAGCAAACAGCTCTGCTGCGCTGGCAGTGTTGCCGTTGACCAGACAGACGATGGGCAGCTCCACCTTGCTCTCATCGTCGCTGCTGCCAATGATGGTGCGGTTTCCGTTCTTATCCTCGGCATAGGCCACAGTGCCTTCCGGGGCGATCAGGTCGATGCAGCTGATGGCATCATCCAACACGCCGCCGCCGTTATCTCGCAGGTCGAACACAAGGCTCTGGGCACCGCTGGTAGTGAGAGACCGGATGGCATAGTCCAGCTCGCTGGGCGTGCTGCCGTCGAACTGGCGGATCTTGATGTAACCCACGCTGTCCAGCATCTGGTAGTCCACGGTGGTGCTGGTGTAGCCGGAGTGGGTCAGGTCCGTCGTCCGGGAAGCAGCCTTGCTGTCGAGCCATGTAACATTGACGATGGTGCCGGCTTCGCCCTGCAGGCGGGACTGCACGGCATCCACCCCAGAAAGGCTCTTCACATCGGTGCCGTCAATAGCAGTGATGTAATCGCCCACCACGATACCGGCTTCCTGCGCAGGCGAGTCCTCATACACCCTGGTCACTCTGGCATAGCCGGTCTGGTCCATGCCAAGTTCCACGCCAATGCCCATCACCTTGCCGCTCTGCTGGTTCATCAGCTCGGTGTAGGCGTTGGCGGTGTAGTAACGGGCGTACTTGTCGCCGGTGCCCAGCAGGTAGCCTGCGGTCAGGCGGTCGTACAGCACCGTTTCATCAATGGTGTAGTAGTCGTTGCTGCGCACATAGCGGTCCACCTCGGCCACTTTGTTGTACATGCTCTCCTTTTCCTTCACGCTGCTCACCGTGCTGTCAAACAGACGCATGGCAATGAGCATGGTAATGGAAAAGGTCACGGTCATGGCAAGGATCACAATGGTGACAGCCATGCCCACAGAGATTTTACGGTTCATGCTTGCCCCTCCCTGTTAATACAGCAGCATCATGATCACACTGCTCAGCAGCGAGAGTGCAAACACGCCTGCCAAAACAAGGCAGCCGATACGCAGCCAGCGCTTGTGTTTTTGTTCGTTCATAGAATACCAGACTCCTTATAAACACACTCAGTTGTGCGGGAACGGGATATAACCGCGCGGATTGACCGCATTGGCCTTTTTGCCGCCCTTCCAGACCTCCAGATGCAGGTGGTTGCCGGTAGAGTTGCCGGTAGAGCCAACGTAGCCGATCAACTCGCCCTGCTTGACATACTTGCCTGCGCTGGTGGCGACCGACCTCATGTGGCCGTACAGGGTGCTGTAGGCGTTGCCGTCCGACATGCTGCCGTGATAGATGATGACGTAGTTGCCATAGCCGCCGCTGGACCAGCCTGCCACCTGCACATAGCCACTGGCGGCTGCATAGATAGGCGTACCGCCCGGGGCCGCCAGATCAATGCCGGCATGCAGCCTGTTGACACCGGACACCGGATTCTTACGCCAGCCGTACTCGCTGGAAACGCGGGTATAGCTCTTCAGCGGGCAGGCAAAGCCGGTAAAGCTCAGCTGCGGCTTGCTGGATGCAGCCGCCGCGATCAACTTCTGGATCTCTTTCTTGACGGCCTCATAGTTCAGCTCGTCCGATTCAATAGCGGCCTGTGCCGTCTGCTGGGCCTTCTGGGCATCCTGTGCAGAAAGCTGCGCCGCAGAAATGCTGCTGTTCAGCTCGCTCTGCTTTGCCTTCATCTGGTAGTTCTGGGTATCCAGCTCCGCCTTCTGGCTCTGCAGTTCCTTGCGCTGGGCCTCCAGCTCCACCTTGTCCGCTTCCAGTTCGGACTTAGCCGCCTTCATGTTGTCCATGATCTCGGTATCTTTGATGGAGATATCCTGCATGACCTCGTTGAAGGTGAGCAGCTCATACAGGTCGTTCACTGCGCTCAGCATGGCCACGCTGCCGCCGTCGCGCAGCTCCTGCATGGCAGCCATGTGCTTTTTAAAATCGCCCCACTGGCTGTCGATCTCGGCTTGCTTCTGGGTGATCTCGCCTTCCTTGGCGGTAATCTTCTGCTCGGTCTGGCCAATGTTATTCTGCACAGCAGCGATCTGGGTGCTCAGCACGCTGATCTGATCCTGAATGACCCCCACGCGCTCCTTCAGTTCACTTTCCAGCGCTTTTGCAGCAACTTCCTTTTTCTTTGCGTCCGAAAGCTCCTTCTTGTGCTGGTCGATGGATTTGGAAAGGCTGTTCAGCTTGTTCTGCAGGCTGGCCATGCTGGTGGCTGCCGTGGCCGGCTGGAAGCTGACGCTTGCCGCAAGGCATACCGCCGCCAGGCACAAACTCACGCCGCGCAGCAGCTTGCTGCGGGCAGGCTCCGGCCGTGCATGGCGCGGCGTATGGCCGGGCATCTGCAGCCGGAAGGGCTTTGCATGAAGTGCTTTTTTCATGTGCGGCTCCTTTCGATCACACGTTCAGGTGCTTGCGGATGGAGAACATACTGCCCAGACCACCCACAACGGCACCGCCGATGAGGCTGTACGGGATGATAGTGGACCAGACGGCGCTCACCGGCACCAGTGCCTGACCCATGATCATTTCCCACACGCCGCCCAGACCGTCGGAGGCCTGCACCATGTAGGAGTAGCCGCCCAGACTGATTGCTGCAGTGAGCACGCCGGAGATCAGGCCCATGGCCAGACCTTCCACAACGAAGGGCAGAGTGACCAAGCCGTTGGTGGCACCCACGTACTTCATGATCTCAATTTCGCGGCGGCGCGCAAACACGCTCAGGCGGATGGTGCTGCCCACCGTGATGATGCTGACGACCATCAGCACCAGCACGATACCGCGGCCCACTTTGGTAACAGAGCGCTGCACCTGCACAAAGACGTTGGTCATTTCCACCGGGGCGGTAACGCTGTACACGCCCTGAATGGCCTGCATCTGCTTGCTCATGCTCTCCATCTGGCTCAAATCCGCGATGGAAACGCGGTAGTTGGCCTTGAAGGGGTTGTCATTTTCAAACTCATCCCACAGGGAGGAGTAATCTTCCATGTAATTGCGGTAGGTGTTCAGCACGTCCTGCTTGGAGACGAACTGCACATTGGTCACGCCGGGCATTGCCGCCAGCTTTTCGCCCACGGCCTGCGCAGTGGCATCATCACACTCCGGGTCCAGATAGACCACGGTCTCGTTCTGGCTGCCCAGATAGTTCACCATGCTGTCCACGTTCACCTCGGCAAGGCTTGCAAAGGTGTTCAGGGTCATACAGACACTGAGGGACAGGATGCACACAAAGGTCATGGCCCAGTGCTTGCCCAGATTGCGGATGCCGCGCCGGATCAGAAAAAAGAAGGTAGAAGGTCTCATCATACGGTGGCCGCCTCCTTTTCTGCGGTGTCAGCAGGTTCCAGCTCGGTCTCGAACAGGCGTTCTTTGCGCTCTGCGCGTGCGCGGATGGCTTCCTTGTCGGCAGGCACATCCGAAATGATGCGGCCCTTTTTCAGGGTGACGACGCGCTGGTGGAACTGGCGCACCAGCTCGTGCTCATGGGTAACGACCACCACGGTGATGCCCGTTTCGCTCACCCGCTCCAGCAGCTCCATCATTTCCAGGCTCAATTCCGGGTCGATGTTGCCGGTGGGCTCGTCCGCAATGACCAGCTTGGGGCCGTGGGCAAGGGCGCGGGCCACAGCCACGCGCTGCTGTTCACCGCCGGAAAGGGTGTCCGGATAGGCCTTGGCCTTATCCTCCAGATGCACCAGCTCCAGCATGTACTCCACACGGTCGCTGATCTCCCGGCGCTTGACGTTGGTCACATGCATGGCAAAGGCGATGTTTTCGTACACAGTCATGGTGGGGATCAGCCGGAAATCCTGAAAGATAATGCCCATCTGACGGCGCAGATACGGCACCTGATGGCGGTGCAGGCTGGCAACATCCTTGCCCAGCACGGTCACCTTGCCCTCACTGGGCAGCTCTTCGCGCAGCAGCAGCTTGAGCAGGGTGGATTTGCCTGCGCCGGAATGGCCCAGCAGGAACACGAACTCGCCGTCGTCCACATGGAGGTTGATATCGTCCAGTGCCAGCGGTCCGCCCCGTTTATATTCCTTGGAAACGTGTTCTAAATCGATCATAGGGTAATATTAGCTCCTGACATTAAAATCTGTTTTCACAGCAAAAAGAACCGGCCAGCATCGGTTTCGAGCGGCCGGTTCTGCACTGCAGGCAGAGCCTGCAGCTTATTAGTATTTGGCCGGATTGTTGGACAGGTACTTCTTGACCATCAGTGCTACCTTAAAGACGATAGCATCGTCGAACTCACGCAGATCCAGGCCAGTCAGCTTTTTGATCTTTTCCAGACGATACACCAGCGTGTTGCGGTGCACAAACAGGCCGCGGCTGGTTTCAGACACATTCAGGTTATTCTCGAAGAAGCGCTGGATGGTGAACAGGGTCTCCTGATCCAGGCTTTCGATGCTGCCCTGCTTGAACACCTCGCGCAGGAACATCTCGCACACGGTGGTGGGCAGCTGATAGATCAGGCGTGCAATGCCCAGATTATCGTAGCGGATGATCTGCTTTTCGGTGTCGAACACCTTGCTCACTTCCATGGCGATCTGTGCTTCCTTAAAGGAGGTAGCCAGATCCTTCACGTTGGAGATGGGGGTGCCGATGCCCACCACAGCCTTGATGTAATGCTCGCCGGACAGGGTATCCACAATGCTGGCAGCCAGCTTTTCCATATCGGTGCGGTCGATGCCCTTGCGGATCTCCTTGACCAGTACGGTATCCGTCTCGCTGATATTGAACACAAAGTCCTTCTGCTTGTCGGGGAACAGGCTGCTGACCACATCGTAGGCGGAGATATCGCCGCCGCTGGTAACACGCACGATGAACACCACGCGGGAAACATCGGTGGCAAAGTGCAGCTCACGGGCCTTGGCATAGATATCGCCGGGCAGGATGTTATCCAGCACCACATTCTTGATAAAATTGGACTTATCAAACTTTTCGTCGTGGTACTGCTTGATGCTCTGCAGGCTGATGGACAGCATGGCGGCAAACTGACCAGCCGTCTCGTCCACGCCTTCCACGAATACTGCATAATCATTATGCTTGGCGCTGGAGAACTGCTGATAGGTGTAGCCATCGCGCACAAAGCGGTCGCCCGCGGTCAGACGCTCCGCCATGAAACCCTCGCGCACCTCGCCGATCAGGTTCAGTTCCGAGCAGGAAATAACAGCGCCGGTCTCATCCACCACGCCGACCACCCGGTTGATCGCGTCTTTCATCTGGTAGATCACGCTCTGAAATACTCTATTGGCCATAATGGATACCCCTTTTCCTCGTTTGTGCAAACCGCAGCGGCAGCCGGTCGTGATTTTTAACAATTTAGCTGCATTACATTTTATATTTTACACAAAAGAATTTACTTTTGCAACATATTTCAACAAAAAAGATAGTTTTTTCTTGTGAATATTATCTTCAGGGGCCATTCTGAACCAAAAAAGTGCCTTTTTGCGTGGTTCTGCCCCCTATTCTACCGGAAAAATGTGTTGCTTTTTTGAAATTCGGGTGAAAAGCCGACCCTGTCAGCTGGAAATTTTTGACACTTCTTCGGCAGAAAGCTCCCGCCACTGGCCCGGTGCAAGGGCCGGGTCGAGTGCAAGGCCGCCGATGGCATCCCGGTGCAGGCCGTTCACGCCTGCGCCGTACACGCCGAACATCCGCTTGATCTGGTGGTATACGCCCTGCTTGAGCACAACCCGCACAGTGCAGCCATCGGCAGAAAGGGCCGTCACCTCCGCAGGCGAAAGCGCTGTGCCGTCGGCAAGGGTCACGCCCGCCGCAAAGCCGGTGCGCATCTGCTCGGTCAGCGGCGTGTCCAACACCACGGTGTAGGTCTTGGAGACGTGGCGCTTTGGAGCAAGGATGTCGTGGGCAAAGGTGCCGTCATCGGTCAGCAGCACAAAGCCGGTGCTGGTCTTGTCCAGCCTCCCGGCCGGGAACAGCTCCCGCCGGGGATAGGCATCCCCCACCAGATCCACGACCGTCGTGTCCCGCTTGTCGGTGGAGGCGCTGACGACGCCCTCGGGCTTGTTGAGCATGATGTACACGAACTGCTGATAATTCAGGGCTTTGCCGTCCACGGCCACCGTATCGGTTTCCCTGAGCTGGGTGTCCCCTTTTTTGCAGACAGCACCGTTCACCTGCACCCGCCCTTTGGAAAGCAGCGCCTTTGCTTCGCTGCGGGTGCACTGGGCCGTCTCGGCTAAGTATTTATCCAATCGCATACGCGGTTCTCCTTTGTTGATGATGCTCCCAGTGTAGCATGACAGCGGATTTTTCTCAAGGGGGGGACAGGCATCAAAAAAGGCCGCCGCCTTTCGGCGACGACCTTTTAATATTTACTGCAGCTACCCGGCAGGACGGCAGGAAGTTTCTCCAGCGAATGTCCTGGGGGTGGGACCCTGCCGCCGCAGGCGGTAGGGCGGGACTGGAGTCTTGCAACAGCGACGACCGCTGCCCGCGGCAGAAAACAGGGAGAAGCTGTTGGGGCAGCGGCCAGCAAGACGCAAGCGATAGCGAAGCGGATGCTGGGTGCCGCAACCCGTCGCTGTTCGCGGAGAAAGCTCCCTGATGGCCTGCCCTATTACACGCTCAGGGATGCGTGCTGCTCCACGGCATCGGGGTTAGCATCGAAGATGGGCTTGAGCACATTGGCGATGAACTCCTCCACCTGCTGGGGAGCACGGCCCACAAAGTTCTCCGGCACAAGGCCCGCCA